>Ga0307486_1002530_pt1 | contig 12695 bp, 12 predicted proteins | sample CBIW02metaG_FD_203663 | JGI IMG/M metagenome (GOLD analysis project Ga0307486, IMG submission 203663) | Sea-ice brine microbial communities from Beaufort Sea near Barrow, Alaska, United States - CBIW 0.2 | ecosystem: Environmental > Aquatic > Marine > Coastal | place: USA: Alaska | collected... | reverse complement strand
TCGACCAGGCCAGGCAGATGGCTGCGGCGGCAAAGATGAAAGCGCCCAGTAGCTCGCGTGGGACCTTGATAGTGGTGGGACGCCAGGCGCGCAGGCGAAAGTTCTGCTGGCGCTGGCCCAGATGGTCGGGCCAGGGGGCTGTCAGCAGCATGACGATCGAGCCCAGCGACAGAGTGATAACAACCAGAAAGGGCCAGAAAGCAGCCCCGGTTCCAAAGAACAGCGCCAATGAGCTGACCGTGGGGCCAGCAAAAGCGCCGAGGGTAAAAAACAGCGCCGACAGCGTGGCTGCGCGTGTCCAGTTTTCGTCCGGTTCAAGTTCCACCAAGGCAGCGGAAGCCGCCCCGGTAACCAGGCCCGTGCCAATGCCCATGAGCAGGCGGGCCAGCCCCAGACCATAGATTCCCTCAGCCAGCAGGAAGCTGGTCGCCCCGCTGATTATGAATATCAGCCCCGGCACCATCATCTGACGCCGACCGAGCTTGTCGGAGAGCGATCCCAAGGTCAGCAGGGTCGCCACCACGCCAAGCACATAGATGGAAAATACCGATGTCAGCGCAGTAGAAGAGAATCCCCATTTGTCCTGCCAGTAGGAATACAGGGGGGTTGGCAGGTTGCTGGCGAAGATCGTAGTGAAGATCGCCATTAATGCGGCAACCATAGCCAGTCCTCGGCGATTTTCGCCGCCGATTGCGATCACTTCAACTGTCATGCTGTGTGTCCGTTGCGTTTATCCTCACATTATCGCAGAGAGCGGCTACCGTTGCGCTGTTAGCCGGCATCATCAGCGTTTATACAGCACTCAGGATTATCGCTAACGCAACGGAGGGTCACCGAGCGTACTGGCCAGATCCCGGAGCGACAGTCGGTAGCTGCTATCCACGGCACGACGGAAGAGATCCTCAATACGGGAAAACTCGGCACGCGGTGTGGGCCACTGCTCTGCCTCTTGTACTAGCTCGCTTTTGCCTTCTGGCTCCGTAATGGTCGCGAGTGCAAAGCGGAACGGATGATAGCCGGACATCCCCAGGCGCAGATCTGTGACCACCCACTGATCCTCGATGAGGTCGTAACGCAGGATGTCACGGGTGAACCAGCGCAATCGCTGATGCTGAACCGAGCCCTCAAGTGCGGGCGCGGCATGACTGTAACCGCGTGGCAGCTTTTCAAGGTCGGGTAGATCGCTGTCGAGCCAACCAGTGAGCCCCTCATAGTAATCATCCCCATCGACCGCCACCACTCGCCAGAGCAGCGTGTTGAATGGTGTAGGAGAACTGAATCGGTGCGTCGTCTCGATTTCGCCTCGGGCCAGTGCTTGGTCTAGTCGATAATCAGCCATCTGCTTGCCGGCCAGGCTGCTGAGTAGATACAGCGTGCTGATGGTGAGCGCGGCATGCTGCCAGCGCAATCCAGTGCGACCCAGGCCAATGCTCAGGGCGACGATAACCGCTATGAGAAGCGGCAGTGTATATAGCGGATCAATAATGAAAATGCTCGAAATCGCAACCGGCGCAGAGGTTAGTGGCCAGAACAGTTGTGTGCCATAGCTGGTGAAGGCATCGAGCAGAACATGGGTGACAAGAATCAGCCAGATCGACAGCCAAAGCCGCGCTGCTGAATAGTCTGGATGAGGTCGCCATCGCCGGACGAACCAGGCAAGCATCAGACTCAGACCGGTGAGGAAGAACAAGGAATGGCTAAAGCCCCGGTGATAGGTCATATCAGCGACCGCATCACCATAGTCCAGGACAACGTCCATATCGGGCAGCGTGCCCAGAGCAGCGCCAATCAGCAGGGCCTTGCGGCCATGCCAGCGCCCCAGCATGGCACCTCCGATTGAGGCGCCCAGTACCCCCTGACTGATCGAATCCATTATCTAGTGGTTTCCTGAATAAAAGACCGCAGGATAATCCAAGCCCGGAGGCACAGTGTCGGCAAATCGATTCGAGTCGTTACGCGCCTGCGCGTTAAAGCGCGTGTTGCTTGTCAATCGTGATGGAGCTATCGAGCAACTCCAACAGGGCTTTACGCGTTTTCAGCTTGGTATTGCGATGGGCTATCATATTCAGTTTGGTCAGTTGCGTCGCCATCTCCATCGCCTTGTTCTCGAGCTCCTCAGCGGGCACCACCTTGTCGAGGAATCCAGCGGTGACAGCCTCAGCGGGATCAAACATCTCAGCGTTGACCACCGAGCGGTTAAACGCGCTGTTGGTCAGACGGGCGCGGGCCAGCTCGATGCCGACATGGTGCATCGTCATGCCGATGGCAACTTCGTTCAGACCTATCTTGAACGGCCCTTCAATCCCGATCCGGTAATCGGCCGAAAGCAGAATGAACGCACCTTTGGCCACAGCATGGCCAGAGCAGGCAACAATGACCGGATAGGGGTGCGACAGCATCCGGCGTGCCAGTGTTGAACCGGCAGCTACCAGATCCTTCGCGGCCTCAACGCTGGATGTCATGACCTTCAGGTCGTAGCCGCCGGATAAAATACCGGGCTGACCGGTTATGACCACGACCGCCTTGTCCTGCTCAGCCTTATCAAGCGCCTTGTTAAATGCCTCGACCACTGCCGGCGATACGGCGTTGACCTTGCCGTTACTCAGGGTAAGTCGCGCGATGCCATCGGAGAATTGGTAGGAAACCAGCTCGCTCATGAAAGATTCCTTCTTGCCTGGAGACGGCTCGGGATGGCCGCGTATGGGATGCAGTGTACCAAGATAAAGCTGACCGGCCAGTTCCGGTGTCAGCGTCCGGCGCAAGAGCCTGTTAAGGGAGAAAGGGTTTGCCAAACAGCACTGCTTTCGGTAAATTAGCGCGCCTTGGAACCGGCTCTGCCGGAGACAAGAATTGCGGAGAGGTGTCCGAGTGGCTTAAGGAGCACGCCTGGAAAGTGTGTATACGTTAATAGCGTATCGAGGGTTCGAATCCCTCTCTCTCCGCCATACAATGAAAAAAAGCCCTGATTATTCAGGGCTTTTTTGTTTCTGTTGTTCTCGGTAGACAGCTTGCCTTCGATCATCGTTTTGAAAATATCATAGAAGGGCTTCTATTCTAGATTGTTCCCAGATCAGCGAAGGGCAGCAGCTCTTTTTTCAGGGCATGACTCGGATCTGACCTAACCCGGTTCAGGGTCGGCCGGACTTGCGACCGTAAAAGTAAATACCCATTGCGAGCACCCCGCCAATGATCATCACCCAGCCGGCTCCACCTCCCATACCGGATGGGCCACTGCTCGGGCCGAGCAAGATGATGGTGCCGAGTACGATGCTGACAATGCTCATGATGAACAGAACAATCAGACTTTTACGCGGTTCATGTTTTACCACTGTTTTTGGGTCTTCCATTTTATCCTCCACATTTCACGGAATCAGTTAGCGAATAACCAAAGTTTAGCATACGGATAATCAAGGTATTCATTGGCCCAGTGTCTGACCGTTGATAGTTTGACCGTACAGGTTCACCCCGTCATTGGCGTGGTATTTAATGCGTGTTTTTTCAACTGATCCATCAACCAAGCGTGGATCCTGTGGGCGTTCGTGGCTGTTCATGAATGCGGCTACATGCCAGGCGTCTTCGTCTGACAGGGTGCCGCCTTTACCCAGTGGCATGTTTTCTTTGATAAAAGCCGCAGCGGTATTGATGCGATGCATTCCTGCGCCCCAGTTGAATGAATCGGCTCCCCACAGCGGTGGGAAAACATAATCCTGATCGGATTTCTGCCCCTCGCCGTTTGCGCCATGGCATATCGCGCACTGAGCGGTGTAGACCTGCTCGCCTTTTACCAGATCATAGCCGCCTTCGGGTTCAGGGACGTTGGGATAAGCGCGACCAGCTAACTCCTGGCCAGTCGGTGCGCCGGTAGCAAGCCAGTATGAATAGGCGGTGAGGGCGGCAATGATCGGGCCGTCAGCTGCAGGGGCCTTGCCGTTCATGCTGTACACAAAGCAGCCCTGAAGGCGCTCGGCATAGCTGTTCACCTTGTTGTTCTTCTTCCGGTACGCCGGATACATTGTGTACGCCGCCCAAAGGGGTGCTGAATTGGCTTTACGGCCCTGCTCCAGATGACAGTTGGCGCACGCCAGACCATTACCCACATAGTCTGGGGCCCGATTCTTAGTATCGACGAATAGAGCGCGGCCCTCTTGTATGAGCTTTCCAAAGGCGTTGTCTGGAAGTTCACTCTCCTGCGGTGGCTGAAAGTACCGATTGCTGGCCGGGTCAGGTGCCGCAGTGATGAGCTGCGACTGGTCCTCCATTGAGGTGCTGTGCGCATAAACGGGTATGGCCAGTGTGATCAGGAGCAATGCGCTCATATGCGTTTTCATTGTGCTGCCCCTGTTTCGGTCAACCCGGCGAAATAGGCCGAAACGGCCTGTACCTCTGCGTCCGTCATGCTGCGGGCTATGTGTCCCATCAGATCGTTGGGGTCATTCTTGCGCGTACCCTGGCGCCAGGCATTCAGCTGTGAGGAAAGATACTGGGTAGATTGTCCTGCGAGCGGGGGAAAGGCGACGCCAACACCAGCACCGCCGGGGCCATGGCAGGCGACACATTCAGGAATATTGCGCTCCCATGCCCCACGCAGTGCCAGTGTTTCACCCAGACTCTGGGCCGCAGCGGCGCGACCGATGCGTGCAACCTCAGGCCATGGCTTGTCCGTCAGCGTCTGGGCAACCTGGTGTATCTCTTCGGGGCTCAAAGCGCTGGCGATAGGTTGCATGATCGGATTTGTGCGCGTGCCGGAAGCGTAGTCGGCCAGCTGTTTGCGCATATAGCCAGCGGGCAGCCCACCAATTCTTGGAAAGCCGGCAGCAGGCAATCCTTCAGCGTTAACCCCATGGCAAGTAACGCATGCCATGGCAGCAGCATTGGCGCCGCCCTGGGTATAGACATCCTGTGGATCTGTGGCCATGGCTGGCGCGCTTAGCGCTAAAAGCAGTCCAGCGAAGAACAGGCGAGAGACGGTCATATAAGCCTCTTTCTATTTGTGATGCTTGATTCCCTTAAGCTTAGTTGAAATTGGCTGCATTACATTGGGCGGGGTCACCATCGCGCTGCAGTCTGGTCATCAACTGTCAATTCCAAGACAGACACGACACAGTCATAAGCCCTATTTTTGTCTGATTTGCGGGATACTCGTCGCCCGCGGCCCATGGAGGATCGTGTTATGTCATTTGCATCCAAAGTAGTCTGGATCACTGGTGCATCGTCAGGTATAGGGGAGGCGCTGGCCAATGCATTGCTGGCTCAGGGAGCAGATGTGATCCTGTCCGGTCGTCGAGGGGAGGCGTTGCAAGCCGTAGCCGCCCTAGCCCCGGAACGCGCGTTGGTGTTGCCCTTTGAAACCACTGACTACGAGCGTCTGCCTGAGTTGGTCGAGCAGGCATGGAATTGGCGTGGGCGTATTGATCTGCTGATCAATAATGCGGGTATCAGTCAGCGCAGTTTGGCGCTGGATACCTCCTTTGACGTGTATCGGCAGTTGATCGAAGTTGATTACCTGGCGCCGCTGGCGCTGACCCAACACGTGTTGCCGCGCATGGTGGAGCAGGGCGGCGGGCAGTTGGCGATCGTGAGTTCGGTAGCGGGCAAGGTGGGTACGGCTTTGAGAACTGGTTACTGCGGTGCCAAGCATGCCGTGGTCGGATACTTTGAGGGGCTGCGTGCCGAGGTTGAGCAGGCCTATGGGATTGGTGTGAGCGTTATCCTGCCCGGCTCAGTGCGTACCGCGATTGCGCATAACGCTTTGCAAGGGAGCGGCGCCGCTCGGGGTCGTTCAGACACCAATATCGATAACGGTATCGATAACGGTATCGATCCGGTAGCCGCGGCACACACCATTCTTGAGGGTCTGAGTGCACGCCAGCATGACATCGTCGTAGCCGAAGGTATGGAGTTGGGCGCACTGCAGCTGCGTGCGGCCGATCCGGCAAAACTGTTCAGCATTACCGCCAAGGAGGGCGCTCGCCTGGCCAAGCTGCGCACCGAGCTCGGCTCTGGCGCGTCGGTGGATCCGGAGGCGGTGAACACCCAGTAAAAACAGTCTGCTTCAGCCCTGCGGCGTCTCGGCAATCTGCTCGCAATACTGCAGCAGTTTCTCCGGTAGGTCTGTGGGGCAAACGCCACATTGCTTGTTGCCGGGCAGGGCATGGTCGATGAACTTGGGATAGGGCAGGTTCAGGTTTGCCATAATGGTTTTGAACTCTTCCAGGCTCTTGTCCATGCCGAGCCGCTGGTTCCGCTTCTTCTCCTGGGCAATGGTGGTGACGTGGCGGTCATGGTAGTCGTGGGCCGGGTAGACCAGATAATCATCGGGCAGTATAAATAGCTTCTCCCGGACACTCTTGTACAGCGTCTCGGCGTCGCCGTTCTGGAAATCAGTACGTCCGCAGCCGTCAATCAACAGCGCATCGCCAGTAAACAGCCGATCGCCGAGCAGGTAGGCGAAGTGTCCGTCGGTATGGCCAGGGGTGTGCAGTGGCGTGAGTTCCAGACTGCCGACCTGAAAGGGGCGACCTTCTTCGATGCCGATGTCGGCACAGGGCAGGTGATCGAATGCGGGCGCTGCAATGCGGCTACCGACACGTTTCTTGAGTTCCAGCGCGGCAGTGATGTGGTCGGCATGGATGTGAGTATCCAGACTGTAGGCCAACTTTAGGCCCAGGCTGCTGATCTCTTTCAGATCGCGATCGATGGTCGCGATAACCGGATCGATGAGCACCGCCTCGCCACTGGTTTTGCACCCCAGCAGATAGGTGTAAGTGCTGGAAATGGGTTCGAACAGCTGTCGGAATATCATCTGGGTTTCCCCGCTAAACGTTTGTGATGGTGTGATTGTAGCCTGTTGTGAACGACGCACTTGTTGGCTACTGTGGCCCCATGATGTCGGCCAAGCGGTCGGGACGTGGTGCGCCCTGTTGCTGTTGCATGCGACCCTCTGCGTCCAGATAGAAAATAGCCGGCGTTGCCTGGGCACCGAGCTGGGTCATCAGGTCAAGATTGGCTTTTAGCTGCCGCTCGATTGCAGGGGGGATGGTGTCCATCGCCTTTGCTGCAGCACCCGTTTCGTGCTCGTGCAGCGCTGCTTCCGGGTCCTCTGCGGCGAGGATCGTAGCGGATTTGCCCGCGCTGTCTTCATGCAGGATGCCGACCAGAATGTGCCGCAGCTGCACCTTGCCAGATTCGACCCAGGGGCGTGCCTGTTCCCAGAACATGCTGCAGAACGGGCAGTTGGGGTCGGTGAAAGTATAGACCACACGCTCGGCATCATCCGCGCCGTCGCTTATCCAGTCACTGGCTTCCAGCAGCGCCCATATGTCTTTTGCCCTGGGTTGATACACCAGTTCGTCAAGATGCGCCTTGCTGATGTCGGTGCCATTGGCATCCAGCAAGGTGCCCACCAGCAAATGCTGCCCGTCTTCGGTGAGATACAGGGCCAGGCCTTGTCCATTGAGCTTGCCGGCAAAGCCCTGTAGGCCGGCAGGTGCGTCGAAGCGGCCGACAATCTCCACACCGTGCTTAATAACGGTAGCGGCAATGGGCGCGGGCCAGTCTTCGGCGCTGGCGAAAGGCGTCAGGGTGAGTAGCAGGGCGGGGAGTGTATATTTTGCATGTAGTCGAATCATGGCGTTTCTTCCTCTTGGAGTTTGACAATCTGGTGGGACAGGCTCGCCGCGGACAGTTCGCCCAGGTGGCTGGCGACCTGCTGGCCTTGTGCGTTGTAGAACAGGGTGGTGGGCAGCGCCTGAGAACCGACCCGCTGGCCAAACTGACCGCCGCTGTCGAGCAGGACGTTGTGCAGTGTCAGGTCGGTGTCTTCCAGGAAGCGGATTATCTCGCTCTGGCCTTCGCCCTGGTTGACGAAGGCAAAGACAATATCGGCTTCCCGTTGCTGGGCGTCGGCCAGTACAGGCATTTCACGCCGGCAGGGTGGACACCAGGTGGCCCACAGATTGACCACCAACGGCCGGCCGTTCAAATCCTCAAGTGATACCTGTTCACCTCTAACGTCCAGCAGCGTCATGTCCGGGAGTTGTGTGCCTTGCTGCAGGGCGTGGAGCATGTAACTGCTGACGCCCCAGAAGATCAGACCGACTGCCAGCGCCCCGCCCAGAGGCAGGCGCAGAGCCAGGTCGCGCCAGGCAAACCACAGGCCTGCTGCCAGGGCCGCTACGATGCCCGGCCAGATAATAAAACCGCCATCGCGGATGTCGATCACCTGCCAGAGGTTGCCTGTGAAGTGATCGAAATAGAGGGCCACAAAGGCCAGACGAGCGACGACCAACCCCAACAGTAGTAGATTGAACAGGTGCTTCTCCGGATTGCGCTCGCGGTGACGCCCCATCCACCAACCGGTCAGCGTTGCCAGGAACAAACTGACCAACAGTATGAGATGTGAGCTGGCCATCGCCAGCGGGCCGATATTGACTGTCAGCATTAGCCGTCCTCTCGGGTGGTTTGCCATAATTGCATGAATTCAGTGGCATTCACCTCGCCGGTGATGCGTTGGGCGCGTCGCTCCTCGCCATCGGGCCCGAACCACAGCAGGGTGGGCGGGCCGTGAATCGCATAGCGCGAGAGCAATTCACGGCTCGCGGCGCTGTTGGTAGTCACATCCGGCCGCAACAATCGCACGCCACTCAGGCTGGCCATCACATCGGCCCTACCGAACACGTACTGCTCCATGATCTTGCAGGACACACACCAGTCGGCGTAATAATCGACCAGTACCCATTCTCCCGCTGCCCTTGCGGCGGCCAGTTGCTCATCCAGCTCCGCGGGCGTATCAAGGGGAGTAAAGGCGTCCATATGGCTCTCTGCCGGAGCGGCTGTGGCGGATGCACTATAGATCGCCAACGGCTGCCAGGGGTTGGCCGCGCCACCGGCAGCCCCCAACAGTAATGTCAGGCCCCAGACGCCCACGAGCGTGGCGGCCGTATGCAACATCGAGCTGTGAGTGCTGCTGCGCGCTGTATGTATCAAGGTGATAGCAGCGCCCATCAGGAATACGGCTATCAGGCCGAGCCACAGGGATGGATCCAGCGCCGGCCGAACGATGAACAGAGCGGCGGCCAGGAACACGAAGCCGAATACCACCTTGACCCGGTTCATCCAGGCGCCGGGGCGCGGAAGAATGCGGGTGCCGACCGTTACCAGCAGCAAAAGCGGTACGCCCATGCCTACACCCAGAGCAAACAGCGCGAGACCGCCCTGCAGCATGTCGCCAGTCTGGCCGATATACAGCAGCGCGCCTGCCAGTGGCGCGGTCATGCACGGCCCCACCAGCAGGCCAGACAATACGCCGAGCATCGCCGCGCCGCCAAGATGGCCGCCGGTCTGCTTGCGCCCGGCCTGATCCAGCCTGTCCCGAACAAAGGCAGGTAGTTGCAGTTCGAAGAGCCCGAACATCGGTAGCGCAAGCAGGACGAAAAGCCCGGCGAAGCTGCCAATAACCCAGGGTTGCTGTAAGACGGCTTGCAGATTACCGCCGATCAGCGCCGCCAGCACGCCCAATGCGGCATAGACCAACGCCATGCTGAACACATACACGGACGCGAGCAGGAGGCCTCTACGTGGGGTCGCGCCACTGCCGACTACCAGGCCAGCAAGAATCGGCAGCATGGGCAGCGAACATGGCGTAAATGCCAGCAGCAGGCCCAGCCCGAAAAATAACGCCAAAGCCACCGGCAGTGACCAGGCCTGAAGATGACCGGCGATGCGCTGGTCCTCGGCCAGAGCTTGCGCTGGACTGCCGTTTAGAGTTGTCTGCGGGCCAGGCGATGGCTCCGCAGTGTTAGAGCTGATATCACGGCTTTGCGGCGGATAGCATAAACCGGCATCCGCGCACCCCTGCCAGCCGAGCGTGAAAGCGTCTGACTGCTCCGCCGGAATACTCAGTTGCAGCGAATCCCGGTACACCTGCGAATCACCGAAGAATTCATCGCTGTAGGATATGCCGTCGGGAAATGTTGGATGGAATTGGGTATTCAACCCGGAAAAGGTCAGGCGTTCCTGATACAGGTAATATCCGGGCGCGATGCGCCAAGTCAGCTGTGTTGCGCCGTCGTCACTGAACGTGACAGACAGGTCAAAAGCTTCCTCGACTGGGAGAAACTCACCATTTCCGTCGGTCCCGCTGCTGAGGCTGCCGAAGGCGAATGCCAGGCTAGTCCACAGCAGGAAAAAGGGTAAAACCAGAAAATGCCGCCACTTCATGCGTTCGGTACTCCCGCCTGCAGATTGATGAGCTGGAGTATGCATTAACGGGATTAAGGCCGAATTAACGCCTGGGGCGTTCAGCGCGTAGCTATTAATCCTGTGTTAATCACTACAATGGATACTGTCAGAAATCCCTAGCGGAACAGCCATGCATATTCTACTTGTCGAAGACGACCCCCTGATTGCCAGTGGCATTGCCGCCGGTCTGGCTGCGCAGGGCATGACGGTGGACCCGGTGGGTACAGCGGCACATGCCGAGGGCATGCTCGGAACCATCGCCTTTGATGTGATGATTCTGGATCTAGGGCTGCCCGACGAGGATGGGTTGTTGTTATTGCGCCGCCTGCGCGCCCGGGAAGGGACCATTCCAGTGCTGGTGTTGACCGCCCGTGATGCCATCAGTGATCGGGTTGCCGGTTTGCGATCGGGCGCAGATGACTATTTGGTCAAACCCTTCGATCTGCGCGAGCTGAGCGCCCGGTTGCATGCCATGGTGCGCCGTGCCAGCGGCCGCAGTATGAATCTGATCAAGCATGGCGCGCTGACATACGATCCGGACGCGGCGCTCGCTTGGGTGGACGACACTCCGGTGGGGCTGTCGCGCCGTGAGCGAGCACTTCTCAGCACCTTGTTGTTGAACAAGGGCCGGGTGCTGAACGCAGGGCAGTTGAAGGACAGTATCTACGGCATGAGCGATGAGCTGGAAAGCAACGCGCTCAACGTGCATATCCATCACCTGCGCCGCAAGCTGGGTAATGACATAATCGAGACCGTGCGCGGGCTGGGGTATCGTCTTGGTGCTCCGGTGTCTGCTACTCCTCCTTTATCCGGACCCCGAGAATGAGTTTGCGTCTGCGCCTGATCTTTATTCTGGGATCGACATTTATCATTTTGTGGTCCGTGGCTGCGGCGTGGATGCTGTATGACCTGCGAACCGAGATGATGCGTTCGCTGGATCAGCGACTCGCCGCATCGGCGCAGATGGTCGCTGGTTTAATGGTACAGATGCCGCAATCTTCCCAGCCGGGTGTGGCCGAGCAGATTACCACCCATCGGTTGGGTATTTCTGATGGTCTTACCTGCCAGGTCAGCTCATTGCGTGGCGAAGTGATCGCGCGTAGTCATCCCGAACTGGCGGAGCCGCTCGATGCGCAGCAGATGGGTTTTCGCGATCAACAGATTGATGGTGTCTATTGGCGCAGTTACACGGTCGAGCAGGACGGTATGCGTATTACCACAGCAGACCGGGCGGATGAGCGTGCAACCTTGCAAGCCTCGGTACTGCTAGCGGCGGCGTTGCCTGTAGGGGTGGCATTGCTGGGCACCCTGCTGTTGCTCTGGTTCGGCGTGCGCAAGGGGTTGCAACCGCTGCGCCGCATGGCCGATGCCTTACTTGAGCGAGGTCCGGATTCCCTGCAACCCTTGCACATGGGCTCCTTGCCGGTTGAATTGCGAGCGCTGCAAGACAGTCAGAATCAGCTGTTCGAGCGTATTGCCCATGCCATCGAGCGCGAGCGTCGTTTCACCGGTGACGCCGCCCATGAGCTGCGCAGCCCGTTGACAGCAATCAAGGTGCACCTGCAGGTCGCGGGCATGACGTCGGGCTCTGAGTCTGTCAATGCGCTGGCTCAGGCGGAGATAGGCGCAGATCGACTGCAAAGCACACTGGAACAATTACTCCTGCTAGCACGGGTAGAGGGCCGGCAATCATTTGACGAAGGTTCGCAAGTAACCGCGCTGGAGGTTGCCAGGCTGGCGATTCAGGATGCCGCTGGCGCCGCCGAAGGCGTGGAGTTGTCCATTGCCGCGGCCTTGTCGAACACGCCCTTGGGTATGCCGCCTGCGCTGGCCACGGTGGCGCTGCGAAATCTGCTGGATAATGCCCTGCGTCATACAGCACAAGGTACACGTGTGGACTTGGAGGTCAGCAGCCAGGGCGACTGGGTGAGTTTCAAGGTGCGTGATCATGGCGCCGGTTTGGCCGACGAGAGCATGACAATGCTGACACGACGCTTCTGGCGCCAAAGCACCGGAAGCGGCAGCGGCCTGGGCCTGGCGATAGTGGATGCTATTGTTCAACGTTGCGGTGGCCAGTTGCACTTCAGCAACGGCAACGACGGGATGCAGGTCACGCTCCAGTTGCCGTTACTGAGTGGTCAGATTCCATAGCCTCATTGCATAGCAATCTGCTGCGCTTTTCGGGTTATCGCTGACTTGAAAATCCGGTGAGCTCAGCCCAGGTTACTCGCCGCTTGAGTTTCCAGTTCGGTCTTTAGCGCCGGATCCAGTTTGAGTTGCCGGGCCAGCTCATCCAGGTAGGCACGCTCCATGAAGTTTTGCTCGTCGACCATGACCAGGCTGGCCAGATACATTTCCGCAGCGATCTCGGGTGTGGCAGCTGAGCTGGCGATATCGGCGGGATCGAGTGGCTTGCCCAGTTCCTGATCGAACCAGCGCTTGAGTTCGGAGTCGTC
>Ga0307486_1002529_pt1 | contig 12698 bp, 10 predicted proteins | sample CBIW02metaG_FD_203663 | JGI IMG/M metagenome (GOLD analysis project Ga0307486, IMG submission 203663) | Sea-ice brine microbial communities from Beaufort Sea near Barrow, Alaska, United States - CBIW 0.2 | ecosystem: Environmental > Aquatic > Marine > Coastal | place: USA: Alaska | collected... | reverse complement strand
ACGTGTCCACCGACGAATACCGGGCGGCGTGGCGCGAAGCCGTGCGTGTCTTCGGCCGCAACCAGGTCTCCACCTACCTCATCGTGGGCATGGGCGAAGATCCCGATGAGTTCGTTGAATCCACCAGAGAACTCATTAAAATGGGCGTCTACCCCTTCGTCGTGCCCTTCCGTCCGCTGCGTGGCACGCTCGCCACAGATGTCGACAAGGTGCTGCCGCCCAGCGGCATCTTGCTCGAAAACCTGTCCCGCCGGGTCGCCGACCTGCTGATCGACGCCGGCATGCTCGCCTCCGGGCAGACCGCAGGTTGCGCTGCGTGCGGCGCATGCAGCGTGCTGAAAACTGCGGGGGCCTGACATGCAGGTCCCTATGCTCGAAGGCGCGCTGGTCGGCACAGCGGTACCGCGCGGTCTGCTCATCGAGATCGCCCAGGCGGACGCCCTCGCTGCTTACCGGGCACTGCGCGCCGAAGTCTTCGTGCAGGAGCAGGGTCTGTTCGCCGGGTCGGATCTGGATGCTATCGACGATGACCCGCGCACTGTTGCGCTCGTCGCCCGTAACGACGAGGGCACCATTGTGGGCGGGGTACGTATCGCGCCCGCTGCGCCCGGGGTCGACCTCGGTTGGTGGACTGGCAGTCGCCTGGCCGTGGCGAGCGGATCGCGCGGCGTGGCGGGTATCGGCGGGGCGCTGATCCGGGCGGCCTGCGCCGAGGCGGAAAGTCGCGGCGTGCTGCGGTTCGAGGCAACGGTTCAGAGCCAAAACGAGGTGCTCTTTCGCCGCCTCGGCTGGATTGCTCTTACGCGCATCGACCTGCTCGGCAGAGAACACACCGTGATGCGCTGGCCGATCACCCGGTTGGAACGCGCAGCACAAGGTACCAAAGCGCACCTCGCCGCCCTGCTGGAGCCGTTCGGCGGCACCTCAGGCGGGCTCGGCGGGGCGGGCTTCGTGGGCGACGACGGCAGCCCGGTTCCGGGCAGCGACCTCATAGCCGTATGCGACGCAATCGTACCGTCCCTAGTGGAACGCGACCCCGAATGGGCCGGCTGGTGCGCCGTGCTCGTGAACGTGAACGATCTGACCGCCATGGGCGCCAGCGCCGTAGGGCTCCTCGACGCGGTCGCCGCACGTGACGCCTCGTTCGCTGCCCGCATCCTGCGCGGTCTGAAGAGTGGCGCCGAAGCCTGGGGCGTACCGGTGCTCGGCGGCCACACCCAGCTGGGCGTGTCCGCAGCGCTCAGCGTCACAGCGCTCGGCCGCACGGATGCCCCGGTGCGCGGCGGCGGCGCCAAACCAGGCCACGTTCTCAGCCTCACCGTCGACACCAGCGGCGGCTGGCGGCCCGGCTACAGCGGCATACAGTGGGACTCCTCGTCGCACCATACGGGCGCCGAATTGCGTGACCTCGCGCAGACGGTGGCCCGGGCCCGCCCGGCAGCGGCTAAGGACGTGAGCATGGCCGGACTCGTTGGCACCGTCGGCATGCTCGCCGAAGCCAGCGGCGTCGGCGCCATCGTCGACGTGTCCTCCATTCCCCGGCCGGACGACGCCAGCATGGGGGACTGGCTCACCTGTTTCCCCGGCTTCGGCATGCTTACCGTCGACGACCGCGGCGCCGGCCGGATGACCTCCGCTCACGCCGTTACCGCTGCAATCGGCGAGACGACATTGGTCGGCGGGGTACACCTGCGCTGGCCGGACGGCGAAGTCACCCAAGCCATCGCCAGCGGCGTCACGGGCCTCGGCCCGTCCGCGTGACCCTGCGCCACACCACCTGCAGCACTTTTCAGCATCGTTCTAAGGACACGACATGACATTGACCGTTGCGGCCGTCGCCGCCAACTTCGGGCGGGATCTCGAGGAGAACTACGCCCAGATCGCCGACCTCGTCGCGAAGGCCCGCGCTCAAGGCGTGCGGCTCCTCGCCCTGCCGGAGGCCGCCATCGGCGGCTACCTCTCGTCGCTCGGCAGCCACGGCGACACCCTGAAAAGCACCACGCGCTCGCTGCCTCCGGCCATCCGCCTCGACGGCCCCGAACTCAAACGGGTTCAGGAAATCGCCGGCGACATGGTCGTGGTCGTCGGCTTCTGCGAGCTCGGCGACGACGGCATCACCCGCTACAACGCGTCCGCGGCGCTCGACGGCACGCAGATCTACGGCTCCTACCGCAAGGTGCACCAGCCGCTCGGTGAGAACATGTCATACTGTGCCGGCTCCCATTACGAGGCCTTCGACACTCCCGTTGGTCGGCTCGGTTTGCAGATTTGCTACGACAAAGCGTTCCCCGAGGCCGCCCGGTCGCTCGCCCTGGACGGCGCCGAGATCATCATCAGCATCTCAGCCTGGCCGGCCGCACGCACCGCCACCGCCGGGGACCTGCAGCAGGACCGCTGGACTTACCGGCACAACCTGTTCGACATGTCCCGTGCCCTCGACAACCAGGTCTTCTGGCTGGCATCGAACCAAGCCGGCACCTTCGGCTCGCTGCGCTACGTCGCCAACGCCAAGGTCGTGGATCCGGGCGGCAACATCCTGGCCACCACCGGCCTCGATGCCGGCCTCGCTATCGCGGGGATCGACGTCGCCGAGACCTTCCGGGCTATGCGCGGTGGCATGTTCCACCTGCGCGACCGCCGACCGGATGCGTACAACATCGGTGTGGGGGAGCCCGCGCATGCCTGAAATGACCTTCACCGTCAGCTGGCCGGATGGCAGCATCACCGACTGCTACTCGCCCAGCCTCGTCATGCACGACTACATCAGCACCGACTCTGACTATCCTCTGCCCGATTTCGTCGACCGCATTACCGCGGCCCTCGATCTGGCCAGCGACCGGGTGCGCGCCAAGTTCGGCTTCGCATGCACCTCGGCGATGGCACAGCGCGACGAGATCACCGCCAAGGCCCAGGCATTCCCGGTCGCCACCAGTGTTCGCGTCCTCCGGATGCACCCGCCACTTCCCTGAACCGACGAGAGCAGCAGATCATGACCACCCCATCACACGAACCCGAGCACATCGACGTCGTCATCGTGGGCGCCGGCCAAGCTGGCCTGTCGGTGAGTTGGCACCTCAGCCAGGCGGGAGTCAACCATGTGCTCTTGGAGCAGGCGGGAATCGCCCACGAATGGCGCACCGGGCGCTGGGACAACTTCACCCTGGTGACGCCGAACTGGCAGTGCCGATTGCCCGGCTACGATTACGCCGGTCCCGACCCGGACGGCTTCATGACCCGGGCCGAGGTGCAGGACTTCGTCAGCGATTACGCCGCCTCCTTCCATGCCCCCGTGCGCGCCGGAGTGGAAGTAACCCGCCTCGCCGAGCGCGGCGATGGCGGTTACGACGTGACCACCTCCGCGGGACCCTTCATCGCTGAGCAGGTCGTCATCGCCACTGGCGGGTACCACGACCCGGTGCTGCCCGGCTTCGCTGCAGCGCTGCCAGCGTCGATCTTGCAGCTCCACTCATCGGAATACCGGAACGCCAGCGACCTCCCCGCCGGTGGTGTCTTCGTCGTGGGCACAGGGCAGTCCGGCACGCAGATTGCCGAGGACCTCTTCCTTGAGGGCCGCGAGGTGCACCTCGCTGTCGGCGGTGCGCCCCGGGTAGCCCGGTTCTACCGCGGCCGCGATTGCGTCGCCTGGCTCAGCGACATGGGTGTCTATGACATCCCGGTGCAGCAGCAGGCCGGTGGGCTGTCGAAACGAGAGTCCACCAATCACTACGTCACCGGGCGTGACGGCGGCCGCGACCTGGACCTGCGCGCCTTCGCTCGCGACGGCATGCACCTGTATGGCCGTGCTCACAGCCTCACCGGTGGATCATTGCTTTTCGACCCCACCGTGGCCGATTCGCTCGACTACGCCGATTCCGTCGCCGAGTCGATCAAGGACGACATCGACCGCTACATCGCCCGCGAGGGGCTCGACGCGCCCACGGAGGAACGGTATAGGCCCGTGTGGGAGCCGGCAGCGGAACCCGGCACCCTCGATCTCGAAGCCGCCGGCATCACCACGGTTATCTGGTCGATCGGCTACCGGGCCAATTACCGCTGGGTTAAGGTGGGAGTCTTCGATGGAGCCGGGCACCCCACCCACCACCGCGGCGTGACCGACTCGGAAGGGCTGTACTTCGTGGGCCTGCCCTGGCTGAACTCCTGGGGGTCTGGCCGGTTCGAAGCCATCGCCCGAGACGCCGGATACCTTGCCGAGCGGCTGCTCGAACGGGTCGGTTCCGGGCGCGCCCGGAACGAGAGCAGGCAGAACCAGTTGGCCAGCTAATCTCGTAAGTGCATCATCACCAGCAGATCGGTTTGGGTACGCCAATGGCCTCCATCAGAATGGCCGCGGCCGCGGCGCATTTCGGACGGGATATCCCGCGCACCCTGGCCAAGCTCCCCGGGCTGATCGAGCAGGCCCGGGAACGGGAAATCGAACTCTTGGTGCTGCCGGATGCCACTCTTGGCGGGTACCTGCTCGACATGAAACATCCCGAGAGCTCGCCGCCGCCGAGCGTGGAGCTGGATGGTCCGGAGGTTGCGGAGATCATCGAGATGGCCGGCGACATGGTCGTAGCGTTCGGCCTCACCGAACGTGTCCTGGAAAACGGTGTCGAGAATCGGTACAACACGGCCGTGTGCGTGGCCGAGGGGCAGATCCTTGGCATCCACCGCAAGGTGCACCTGCCGCTGGGGGAGGCCAAGACATATCGGGCCGGCCACGATTTCGTGCCGTTCGAGACCCCGGTTGGCCGCATCGGCATGCTCATCGATTTCGACAAGACTTTCCCGGAGTCGGCGCGCACCCTCGCTCTCGACGGCGCCGCGATTCTCGCCTGCCTCTCGGCGTGGCCCGCCAGCGTCACCGACCGGTCAGACCGGATGCGCAACGACAGGCAGGCGCACCTGTTCGACCTGTACGACTGCGCTCGGGCAGCCGAGAACCAGGTGTTCGTCGTGTCGTCCAACCAGACCGGGGTGCTCGGCGGGCTGCGGTTCCTCGGCCAGGCCAAGGTTGTCGACCCTGCTGGCGAAATCGTGTCCAAGACTTGGGCGAAGGGCGGTCTAGCCGTGGCCGACGCCGACGTATCAGCCGTCGTCGCCCGTGCCCGGCGCTCCCTGTTTCACCTGCAGCAGCGCATGCCCAGCGCCTACCGGCTGGATCAGGCCGGGGCGCCCGCCTAACCCTCCACCCGGCGCTTCGGCGCGAAAGGATCCCCATGCGCGTCGCTCTGATCACCTACTCCACAAAGCCGCGTGGCGGAGTTGTGCACACTCTCGCCCTGGCTGAGGCCCTCACTGCCATCGGCGTGCAGGTGAGCGTGTGGACCCTCGGGCGCGGCGGTGACCTGACATTCTTCCGCCACGTCGACCCGGCCGTCACACTGGAGGTGGTGCCCTTCGAACCGCGCGACGGCGAAACCGTCGGGGAACGTATCGTGCGCTCGATCGCCACCATGACGGCCGCGTTCCGACCGGGCGACTACGACATTGTGCACACGCAGGACTGCATCTCGGCCAACGCCGTGCCCGGCAGTATCCGTACGGTGCACCACCTGGACGAATTCACCACGCCCGAGCTCATCGCCTGCCACGATCGTGCGATCGCGCAACCGGTGGCGCTGATCTGCGTGTCGGCGGCGGTTGCGGGCGAGGTGCAAACCGGCTGGTCCCGCACGGCCACCGTGATTCCCAACGGGGTGGATGCCGCCCGTTTCGCGCGGGCCGCCGGCACCGACGGACGCGCCGACCGGGAGTATTGGACCTCGCGGCTGGGTGACGACTATATCCTCGCCCTTGGCGGCATCGAACCGCGCAAGGGGAGCATCGACCTGCTCGAGGCTTACGCCCTGCTGCGAGGTATCAGCGGGCACGACGGCGTTCGGCTGGTATTCGGGGGCGGCGAGACCCTGTTCGACTACCGGCCCTACCGGGAAGCCTTCGATACCCGGGCCGGCGAACTGGGGATCGGACCGGTGTTCCTGGGCGCGATCGACGACTCCCGGGTGCCCGGGCTCGTGGCCGCGAGCCGCGCCCTCGGCTTTGTCTCCACCAAGGAAGGCTTCGGTCTGGCCGCCATGGAGGCCCTCGCCGCCGGTGTGCCGGTCGTGGCCCGCGACCTGCCCGTGTTGCGGGAGGTCTTCGGCGAGGCCGTGCGGTACGCCGACTCCCCGCCGGGCATCGCGGCCCAGCTGGTGGCCGTGCTCGCCGGCGACCGGCCCGATCCGCGAGCGGGAAGCGAGCTGGCTGCCTCGCACAGCTGGCGCACGGCCGCACGGCAGCACGTCGAGCTGTACCGCTCCGTGCAGGTCGCCCACCAATCATGAGCCGCGTCTCCTTTGCCCGGGTCTTTGCCGACCTCGCCGGACATACGCCCGATCGAGTGCTCATTACCGCCGACGAGGGCACCCTCACCGCCGAGCACCTGCACCGCAGGAGCAACCGGTGGGCCCGTGACCTTGCGGCGCACGGTGTGGGCCGCAACGACCTGGTCAGCGTGGCCTTACCCAACGGGCTCCGCTTCATCGAAGTGTGCGTGGCAATCTGGAAGCTCGGTGCTACCCCGCAGCCACTGTCGCCGCGACTGCCGACTGCCGACCGCGCCTCCATCGTGCGCGTCGCCGGTTCGGTGCTGCTTATCGACGGCGACTACCGCCCCGACCTGTCGCTCAGCGACGACGACCTGCCCGATACCTGGGCCGACAGCTGGAAGGCCCCCACTTCCTCGGGGAGCACGGGCAGCCCCAAGGTCGTGCGGGCTACAGCGCCCTCGCTCATTGACCCGTCTCAGCCCGTCGCCGCGTTCATTCCGCAGCGCGCGGTGCAACTGGTCAGCGGCCCGCTGTTCCACTCGGCCACCTTCACCTATGCCTTCCGTGGCCTGATGACCGGGCATACCCTGGTCGTGCTGCCGCATTTCGAAGAACGCCGCGTTCTCAGAACAATCGCCAAGTACCAGGTCAGCTGGCTCCTGCTGGTGCCCACAATGATGCACCGCATCCGCCGGCTACCCGAGGAGGAGCTCGCCCGCGCCGACCTGAGTTCGATCGAGACCCTGCTGCATCTGGGCGCCCCCTGTGCGCCCGACCTTAAACGGTTCTTCTGCCACTGGCTCGGCGCGGAAAAGATCATCGAGGTTTACGCCGGCACCGAATCGAGTGGGCTCAGCATGATCCGCGGTGATGAATGGCTGCAACACCCAGGCAGCGTGGGCCGGCCAATCGGCGGCTCCCGATTTGAAGTGCGCGGCCCCGACGGCGCCGTTTGCCCGCCGGACGAGGTCGGCGAGATCTGGATGACCCGCTCAGGCGGACCCAGCTACCAGTACCTCGGTGCACCAGACCGTCGCGTAGACGGGTGGGATTCTCTGGGCGACCTCGGATACCTCGACCCGGATGGGTACCTCTACATCCTCGACCGTCGCGACGATCTGATCATCACCGGCGGCGAGAACGTGTACCCGGCAGAGGTGGAGCGGGTGCTGGAGCAGCACCCGCTCGTGCGCAGCGCCGTGGCCTACGGGGTGGCTGACGACGACCTCGGCCAGCGGGTCGAGGCCGTCGTGGATCTCGGCGCAGCTGCGCCGATCGACGCGGATGCCGAAACCGCCGATCCTGAGCAGCTCACCCACGAACTGCTTCGGTGGGCTCGCAACAGACTAGAACCCGACAAGCGCCCCAGAACTATCCACCTGACCTCCGAGCCGCTACGCAACGACGCCGGCAAAGTCAACCGTTCCACCTTCAACTGACGTTCGTACTTCGGGCGAGGAATAGGAGCTGTCGGCTTCGAACTGCCCGGGGGAGTGGTCAGGGGGATGAGTCGACGGGGGTTTCCTGGCGTTCGTTGAGGCTACGAAAAAAGGTTTGGGTTTCCGCCGTCTGGGGGTTGTCGATGACCTGTGACGGTGGCCCCTGTTCGGCAACACATCCGTCGGCCATGAAAACGACCTCGTCAGCAACACCGCGGGCGAACCCGATCTCATGAGTCACAACGATCACGGTCATGCCGCTTCTGGCGAGTTCTTTCATGACTTCCAGGACCTCGCCGACGAGCTCGGGATCGAGCGCGGAGGTGGGTTCATCGAAGAGCATCACCGATGGCTTCATGACCAGGGCTCGCGCGATGGCCACCCGTTGCTGTTGCACGCCGGTCTTGCCAGTGGAACGAACGTAGCCGTCAGCCGCGTAGCCGGTAGCCCGCTCATTCCGCGTGGTGGTATCCCGGATGCCACGTTCTGGTACGGCGTCCTCTTCGGCATTTGCCTGCCGATCACCGCCATAATGGTTGCCGTGTACGCCTTGTTTGTGGCCTTCAACCTCATCGACTCGCTGCCCGGAACGACCGTGTTCATCGGTGCATCGGGCAACTTCTTCGTGCCGTTCGTCTTGTTGCTCTCACCCGACAAACTACCGGCGACAGTGAGCATCTTTTTGTTCTTCGGCCAGTACGGCACAGTCGCCTACGGCCAGCTGGCCGCCCTTTCCCTCCTCTATTCCCTCCCCGTCATCACGCTCTACGTCTTCGTATCGCGTGTCCTTGGCGGATCATCGGCCATGGCCGGTGCCATCAAAGGCTGAGACCCAACACGCTAGGAGCTTCACAATGCACGACAACACCACCCTCGTCCGCGCTCGAATCCGCCGCTTTGTCAGCGAACGGGTGACGCCGGCCGTGTACTGCGCGTCTGCACCGCTTTCAATCTCCGCGTGGGAGGTGCCGGACGAACCCGTGGCTTTCGCTCACGCCGTCGACCAGAACTTCACCCCGTTCGCCGTGGGCACGCCCTGGGGAAAGCCATGGGGAACAACATGGTTCCATGTGACCGGGGTGGTTCCCGTTGAGTGGTCTCGTTTCGAGAACCTGGAAACGCGCACGGAGGTCCTCGTTGATCTGGGCTTCCTCGCCGGCCAGCCCGGTTTCCAAGCGGAGGGCCTGGTCTTCGACCCCACGGGCAGGATTCTGAAGGCTGTCGAGCCCTTCAACAAGTATGTACCCATGACGGTGGGGCCCGGGGGCGGCGTCGACCTCTACGTCGAGGCCGCATCCAACCCGGACGTGGGCAGCGACTGGTCGTTCCAGCCCACTGCAGCCGGCGACAAGGCTACCGCCGGCACAGCACCGATCTACCGGCTCCGTCGAATGGATGTGGCCCTGCTCGACACGGAGGTCTGGCAGCTTGAGCGGGATATTTGGACCCTCTTCGGCTTGATGGAGGAGCTGAGCGCGGATCTGCCCCGCACGTCGGAAATCATGCGGGCGCTCGAAGCTGTGACAGACGAGATGGACCCCGATGACGTGAGTGGAACCGCACGCCGTGGCCGTGCCATCCTCGCGCCGGTCCTCGCCCTTCCCGCGTATGCGAGTGCGCACCGTATCGTCGCAGTCGGCCACGCGCATATCGACTCCGCCTGGCTGTGGCCGGTGAGGGAAACCATTCGCAAGTGCGCCCGTACTTTCTCCAACGTTCTGCAGCTCATGGATGAGGACCCCGAGTTCATCTTTGCGAGTTCCTCCGCGCAGCAGTACGCCTGGATGAAGGAGCACTACCCGCAGCTCTTTGAGCGCATCCGGGAACGCGCGATCGAAGGGCGGTTCGTGCCGGTCGGCGGCATGTGGGTGGAATCGGATACGAACATGCCCGGCGGTGAAGCGCTCGCCCGCCAACTCCTCGCTGGAAAGTCCTTCTTCATGCGTGAATTCGGCGTCGAACCGTTGGAAGTGTGGCTGCCCGACTCCTTCGGTTACACGGCTGCGTTCCCGCAAATCGTCTCTGCCGCCGGGTCGAAGTACTTCCTGACGCAGAAGATCAGTTGGAACGAGACGAACACCATGCCTCACCACACGTTCAACTGGGAAGGCATCGACGGCACACAGGTTTTCACCCACTTCCCGCCGGTAGACACCTACAACTCGCTGCTGTCAGGCGAAGAACTCGCTCGGGCTCAGCGGCAGTATTCGGAGAAGGGGGCGTCGAACGTGTCCCTCGTTCCGTTCGGCTACGGCGATGGCGGGGGAGGGCCCACCCGTGAGATGCTCGCGGCTGCGGAGCGCACCAAGTCATTGGAGGGTTCGCCAAGTGTTCGCATCGCGACACCGCGTGCGTTCTTCGAAGAGGCCAAAGATTCCTATCCCAACCCACCGGTATGGTCGGGGGAGCTCTACCTCGAGTTCCATCGCGGCACGTACACGTCGCAGGCGAAGACCAAATCCGGAAACCGCCGAAGTGAGCACCTTCTCCGCGAAGCGGAGTTGTGGGCGACGGTGGCTTTTCTCCGCACCGGAGCGACCTACCCGTATGACCGGCTCGAGGCGGCATGGCAGACTGTCCTGCTCAACCAGTTCCACGATATTCTGCCCGGAAGCTCCATCGCCTGGGTTCATCAGGTTGCCGAGGCGTCGTATCGTGCGGTGAAGGATGAACTCGAAGGCATCATCTCGGAGGCGCTGGGTGCGTTGGCGGGGACCAATACCGCGGACCGGGTCAGGTTCAATGCATCCCCGTTCCCCGTGTCCGGCGTGCCAGCACTCTCCGCCGGCCCTCTCGGCGCTGTCGGGGACGTACGTTCAGAGGCGCGTGATGGGGGATTCGTGCTTGAGAACGATGCCATGCGGGTTGTGATCGACGCGCGCGGGCTGCTCGTGTCTCTCGTTGACCTTTCCACCGGGCGGGAGACCGTTCCGGGGGAAGAGCCAGGCAACGTCCTACAGCTGTTCCGGGACACCCCCACGCAGTGGGACGCCTGGGACATCGACGAGCATTATCAGCGTAATGGCGTCGAACTGCTCGACGCGGAATCGGTGACACTTGTTTCATCGCCGACCGGCGAGGCGACGGTCAGGGTGGTCCGTAGTTTCGGGTCATCGACCGTCACGCAGGATTTGACGCTGCTCGGCGATCAAACGTCGCTCGACATCGTCACCACGGTGGATTGGCACGAACGGCAGAAACTCCTCAAGTTGGCTTTTCCGCTCGATGTGCACGCGGACCGGGCGGCATCCGAGATTCAATTCGGCCACATCTACCGCCCGACCCACGTGAACACGTCGTGGGACTCTGCCCGCTTCGAGACTTGTGCCCACCGGTGGATCTTCGTGGGTGAGCCAGGATTCGGCGTGGCCGTGGCCAACGATTCCACCTACGGACACGACGTCGGTCGCCGCACGCGGTCCGGCGGCGGCACGACGACCACCGTGCGCGAGTCGTTGCTGCGTGCCCCGACGTTCCCCGACCCGACGGCTGACCAAGGGGTGCATGTGCTTCGCACCTCCATCACAGTCACCCCAGACGTGCTCGGTGCGGCCGAGCAGGGTTACCGCATCAACCTTCCGCTCCGGGACGTGCCGGGAATCGGCCTGGAGCCTGTGGTCGTGAGCACCTGCGCATCCATCGTGGTCGAGGCCGTGAAGCTGGCCGAGGACCGATCTGGCGACCTCATAGTCCGGCTGTATGAGGCACGCGGTTCACGCGCAGAGGGTGCAGTGGACTTTTCCGGCACCTTCACTCGGATCGTCGAGACGGATCTCCTGGAACGCACCGTTGCTCCTTCTGCCGTGGCGTCTGCAACGAACACTGGTGTGCGACTCGCGGTCCGCGCATTCCAGATCGTTACGTTGCGGATCTCCCGCCTCCCCGAAGAGTAGGAGTCAGACAGGCGTTACCGCACAGTGGGCAACAGCGGCGCCGAACATGTTCTGACAAGCGGTTCGAAGTATGGAAGGTGTATCTATCAGCCGGTGGTGATTGGTCAGCGTTCGATGTAATGTCAGTGCATGCTGACTATTGCTTCGCGAGTGGACGTGATGAACCGGTTAGGCCGAGCGATGGCCGATCCGACCAGGTCTCGAATCCTGCTCGCCCTACTGGATGGCCCGGGGTATCCGGGAGTGTTGGCGCGTGAGCTGGAGTTGTCGAGGTCGAACGTGTCCAACCATCTGTCGTGCCTGCGAGGCTGCGGAATCGTGGCGGCCGTTCCGGAGGGACGCTCAACTCGGTATGAGATCGCGGATCCCCACGTGACAAAGGCGTTGGTCACCCTGATGGATGTGGTGCTCGCGGTCGACGACGGTCTCGGCTGCGCCGATGCGGCCTGCGACGTGCCGCTCTGCTGCGGGGCGGACGCGTGAGCCTTTCAGCTGACGACCGAGTTGTTGAGACAAAGCCTGACCGAACGTATGTCCTCCGCCGCCGCATCCGGTGGATCGTCGCGGCGACCATCGCCTACAACGTCATCGAAGCGATCATTGCGATTGCGGCCGGGAGTGTGGCGTCGTCAGCGGCCCTCATCGGATTTGGCTTGGACTCAATCGTGGAGGTCCTCTCGGCTGCTGCGGTGGCGTGGCAGTTCGCAGCTCCCGATCCAGAGAAGCGGGAACAGACTGCGTTGCGAGTCATCGCGTGGGCGTTCTTCGCTCTCGCGGCATACTTGACCGTGGATGCAGGGCTGTCCCTTTTCGGTCTTCGGGAAGCGGAACACAGCACTGTCGGAATTGTGCTGGCCGCGGTGAGTCTTCTGGTGATGCCATTCCTGAGCTTTGCGGAACGCCGCACTGGGCGGGAGTTGGGCTCGGCTTCCGCGGTCGCTGACTCGAAACAGACCCTGATCTGCTCCTATCTCTCCGCAACCCTGCTGGTCGGGCTGCTGCTGAACACGCTTTTCGGTTGGGCGTGGGCGGACTCGGTCGCAGCCCTCGTGATA
>Ga0307486_1002528_pt1 | contig 12701 bp, 12 predicted proteins | sample CBIW02metaG_FD_203663 | JGI IMG/M metagenome (GOLD analysis project Ga0307486, IMG submission 203663) | Sea-ice brine microbial communities from Beaufort Sea near Barrow, Alaska, United States - CBIW 0.2 | ecosystem: Environmental > Aquatic > Marine > Coastal | place: USA: Alaska | collected... | reverse complement strand
GTTGAACCATTTCACGGTACCTGTTGCCATTTGTAAAACTCCTCCAGGAGTGTTAGACCGGCCCCGACTGTCGGGACCGTTCGTCGCGGTATTCGTCGTCCGCTTCCGAAAGGAATGTGGCGCACCAGCTTCGATCCAGATGAATCTCAGCCAATGCGTTTAAGACGTGCAAGCACTACAACTTCGTGTCCAACCCTAGCCCACAAGTCTGGATGGTTTCAAAATTCCCCGCCCTTTTCCCCGGAAAGAGTTCCGTTTCACGAAAAAAAGACGTGAACTCGTGGTTTGCACGGTCACACGCACCCCGATGCACGTACTTTCATCGGCTCGAAGCGGCGTATCAATCTGCTGTCACAAAATCGATTAGGTGCTCCACCCTGCCCAGAAGCTGAGGTTCGAGGTCCGCAAAGGTACGTACGCGGCCGAGAATGTGTTGCCAGGCGCGGGCGATATCGCTCTGGTCTTCGTGGGGCCAGCCCAACGCATCGCAGATACCATGCTTCCACTCGATACTTCGGGGAATTTGGGGCCACGCGCTCAGACCGATCCTCGCTGGCTTCACAGATTGCCAGACATCAATATAGGGGTGCCCGACCACGAGCACATTCTCGGCGAAGGGGCCACGCTTCACCGCGTCTGCGATACGGCTTTCCTTAGAACCGGGTACCAGATGGTCCACCAGCACGCCAATACGACGCCCCGGTCCCGGGCGAAAATCTTTCAATAACTCATCGAGGTTGTCGACGCCTTCAATATATTCCACGATTACCCCCTCAATTCGAAGGTCAGCGCCCCAAACCCTTTCCACGAGTTCAGCGTCGTGCCGCCCCTCCACGAATATGCGGCTGGCTCTGGCGACCCGGGCAGGAGCATTTTGTACCGCCGTCGATCCGGAAGCGGTGCGCATCCGCCCTGTCGCCGCCTTCATTGTGGGAGTGGTCAGCGTGACCGGCAGTCCATCAATAAGAAAGCCGGAGCCGAGCGGAAACAGGCGCAATTTTCCATGACGATCCTCGAGTGTAACAATGCGCTTTTCGACGCGAATGACAGCACCGCAGAACCCGGTGGCGACTTCCTCGACGACCAGGTCGCGCGTGGCCTCCTGCGTCGGAATGATTATGCGGCCAGCATCACGCCAGCCGGGAGAGAGAGCGTCTGCACCGTATCGATCATCCATTGCATCGACGCTAGCGGATGACGGGGCTGCGTTCGTTCGATTGAGGAATAGCGCTGCTCATGATGCACCAGACGAATGCGACTCCGCTAATCTACAAAGCATGTGTGGTCGATTTATTATTAGCGATACAGCGCCTGACCTAGCGGCAATGTTCGATGTTGAGCACGAGGGAGAGAACCTTCCGGAGCCATCGTGGAATATTCGACCAACCGAGCAGATCCCCATCGTGGTGGAGTCCCAGCGAACCCACCCCGCCGTGCGCCGGTTGGAATCTGCTCGCTGGTCCCTCATTCCCTCATTTGCAACGGAAAGAAAGTCAAGGTTTCCGACTTTCAACGCTCGAGCAGAAACCGCGGCGGAGAAGCCAGCGTTCAAACCATCAGTTCGGTCGCAGCGCGCTCTTATTCCGGCCACGGGCTACTTCGAGTGGCGAACCGAGAACGATGTGTTGACGCCGTACTTTATGCACTCCGACGATGGTCTGCCGCTCGCCTTCGCTGGCTTGTATTCCTGGTGGAAGGATCCGAGTGCCGGTGACACTGATCCGACCAGATGGGTGCTTTCCGCGACAATATTAACAACGGACGCGCAGGGCCCGCTGAGAGAGATTCATGATCGAACTCCCGTGCCGCTGCCGGAAGAGTGGTGGGACCAGTGGTTGGACCCGGCGACCGAGGGCGATCAAATGCTTGTCGATGCGGCCGTGGCGGCCTCCCGTGTAGTCATCGCGTCGTTGAATTTCTACCAAGTCGCCCCGGTGACCGGCAATGGCCCTGAGCTGATCGAGCCGATCACCGCTGACTCGATGTAACGACACCCTGTCCCAACCGGTACGCTCGACTCAGTACGAACACACCAGTACAGTCAAACCAGTGACGTGGCAGCACAGCGCGGGCGCTGCCGTGAGAGGAACACCCATGAATATTGTCGCCTTCGTCGTCGCTTTTGCGATCTTCGTCCTCGGTTTTTGGCTGTTCGGTTTGGCATTTTCTGTTACGTCTCTCATGGCACCAATTTTCATCGGCGGGATCGTTTGTGTTTCCATTGCCATGGCTATCCCGTTCCACATGCTGCGCAACTAAGCGCCGATGCCCGGCACCTCTGTGCCACAAGAGTTAGAAATCGTCGTGAACGTTCTGTTTCGCAAATCGGCTGGAATATTCACTCAAGAATGTGTTGTTGGCAATGGCCAGCTCCAGTGTGTTCAGACCGGAGTCGCTGTCTATTTTGTGCCAATTGAGCACTGAGCGGGCGAGACAAACACCACGGCGGGGTATCAGAATTGCGCGCTACTGTGTAATTTCGATGGGATTGCATCGACTGACCCAACCATGGAAAGGTTTTGCCCAGGATGCATGAAAGCCCGGCCGCATCCAGCCCCTATGAGGTTCTTGGCGTTAGTCCGAAAGCGACCGAAGATGAATTGCGCCGAGCTTATCGTTTGCTCCTGCGCCAGACCCACCCCGATGTCGGTGGGAGTGCTGCGAAATTTCATGCCGTACAGCTAGCGTGGGAAAGCATAGGGAGCCCGGAAAGTCGCTTAGCTTATGATCGCCGTCGCTTCGATGCGTCTGAGCCGGGCGCACCGAGGGACGCTTATGCCAGTCCTTCCGCTCGGAATCCTGCTCCAAAATCAAGTTTGAAAACTAGAATGCACGGCCACCCCGGGGGGCAGGCACGGCTGCGTTATCTTGATCTGGTGCGTGAATGGGCTGGCCGGGGCACCGTGATTGACGATCCCTATGACCCTGGACTTGTTCGCAGCGCCCCGCAGTTTGTGCGTCATTGTCTGGCCAAGGCCCTCGCCGAAGAAGCGACAGCTCAACTGGTCGCTAATTTGGGCATTGGTTTCACGGCTTGGCACGACGTCGATACCGGCGACAGGACAGACAAGCTCGACCATATAATTCTCGGCCCAGCAGGACTATTCGGCCTTCTTTCCGAAGATTGGGGCGGCATCGTGCAGCTACGGCGTGGGGAACTTGTCGGCGAGACCCTGCCAGAAGCGGATCACCCGATTCATCAATTTGAAGACGCTGTCAGATCCCTCTCTCGTAGACTGAAGATTCGATTCACGGCTCTCATCGTCATTCTGCCAGACGGTGATCTGGACGATCCTCTGGCGCTCCCTAAGCGCGGCCGGCGTCCGGCAATCATCGGAATCCCACGTTCACGCTTGGTCGGCGTATTGCGAAATGGCCTGCCGGGTATGGAACGAGGCAGTTTTGAAAAGGTTTTCGAACTGCGAAGTACCCTGCAGAACGGCGTCCAGTTCGTGAACACCTGAGAAACTTCCTCCCGGGCGGCAAATTAGCCTAGTTTCTCTACCCGAAACCGCAAAAAAGTTGCGCCGGCCTGATCGTGAATTTCGTCGTTGATAACGAGGACCTCATATGGCCGGTCCAAAATTCCATCGGACGGTCGCACGTCGACATGGGCTACGTCATAGCCGGCTTCGTGTAAATGGTCCGCCATTTTGTAGTCGCTACGCGAATCACCGACGGACCTCCACAGGTGTGGCAGCGGTCCGTTCTGTGCGAAATAGGCAAGCGCACGCTTGGCGGCAGAATCCTTATCCAAGGTGACCGATTCGATATCGGTAGAGATGATGGTTGCATCGAGACGAAAAGGTACTTCGCCCAAACGATCCGCTACTTCTCTCTCCCCGAAGCGGACACCGAGACCATGCTTCACGAGCGTAGCAAAAGCGGCGTCATTGAACTCCGCTTGACGAACTCGAAAATCGCCGTGGTCCACATCCGTGCGCTGTTCGACTGAGACCATGGCAAGTTTTGTGTCGTCGAAGAACATCTCGGCAGAGAATGACTCCGCTACCAGGTCACGTATCTCGGTGACGATCACCTCCGGTAGGGCGACGGACCGATCGACCTCTACCTCGCCCATGCCCTCGGTGCCAATCGAGAACCACACGGCCCCCTTTTCGCAGACACCGTACATGCGAAATGTCTCAGGCAGCCCGGCGTTCACCAGAGGTTCTACGACCTGGGAGCGAATGAAATCCGCGGAGCGACCCGTGATGAAAGCGATCGGCACGTTCGCCGCGGCAAGGGAGATCAAATCGGCAAGAATGCCCGGCGTACTGATCGTGCGAGTGCGCGGGCTCGCTATCGGGCCATCGACGTCAAGTAAAAGTCCGAGGGGAGAAGGAGGCGTGGGCATGCCAGTATTCTTCCACGAGGCTTGGTGACCGAAAACAGTTTCAGGTCCAGCGGATGCTGCGCCCCCGAAGACAAGCCCTTATCGTTGGTGAAGATGATAACGCGACGAGAAGTGGCACTAAGACTGGATATTCCGCTCGAAATGGCGGCACGTCACGGCATACCTTCGCGCCTCAGCGAAGCCCAACTGACCAAAATTGAGGCCGAACCGCCCGCGTGGCTGGTGCAGTCGCGGGCAAATCGCACGGGCAAAAAGCCCGTTTGGGTGCAGTTGAGCTGCACGATCTGTGGATACACCGAAGCCGTGCGACCCAAAAAATGGTGGCCAACATTTACCTATCTCAGTTGCTCGAACCACGGCTTCGACGAATTGCCCGAACCGGCCGCTGGTTTCGGGCGCACCGAGTGCGACGGGGTCGGCAGTCAGTTCATTGGTATTACCGACGAAGCTTTACGCTCCAGCGACACGGTCTAGCCTCAACTGCAGACTCCTGAAGATCCCCTGACCGATTGGGCGTTCTGCGGGTTGCGAGGCGTACCATCAGGGTATGAATCTGAATGGATTGGGTCGTTGATCATGTCTCGCAATTTTCTGAAATGGTTGCCAGCCGTTGTTGTACCCACCGTGGTCGTGGCGGCGGTAATCGCTGTGCCGCTTCAGGCCGGTGCAGCGGTGGATTTGCCCGACAAGACACCCGAGCAAATTCTTCTCATGGTGAACGATACTTCGGTTTCTGCTTTCTCCGGAGCGGTAACCCAATCAGCAGACCTGGGGTTGCCCGACCTTGGCGCTGCAAGAGGCATGTCGGAAACCATGCAGAAGTCTGCTGCTGATAAAGTTCCTGCCGGCAATCAATCACTATCCGCCTCCGGTGCGTTATCTACGGCGATGGAATTTCTGAGTGGCTCCCACGATTTCCGCGTTTTCGTTAATGGAACCGATCAGTCCCGTGTGCAACTCCAAGATCGCATGGCCGAGAAGAATCTTGTGCGCAATGGTGATGAGGTATGGCTCTATGACTCGAAGGTCAATGAGGCAACACACCTGACTATCTCCGCTGAACTCGCAGCAACGGCCAAGGAGAAGGCCGCTGCATTCGAATCGAAACTCCCCACAGAGGTTTCAACGCCGGACGAGATCGCACGCTCCATACTGAAAAATCTTGATCCGAGCACGACAATCTCGGTCGGTACCGATTCCCGGGTTGCTGGTCGAAGTGTTTACGAACTGGTGCTCACGCCGAAATCGGTCGACACCCTCGTTGCATCGGTGTCAATTGCGGTGGACTCCGAAACGGGCTTTCCGCTACAAATCACCATCTTGGCTGATGGTCAAAGCGCGCCCGCGATGAAGGTGGGTTACACGTCCATAGACCTTTCCGCGCCGAACGCGAACGTGTTCGACTTCGTACCGCCGGCCAATGCCACCGTGATCGATCAGGTTCTCCCTACCTTGCCAGAGGCTGCGTCCGGTCCCAACGGCCCGATTTCGAATGAGCATGCCGTCGTTACTGGTGCCGGATGGTCCAGTATCTTGGCTGTCCCCGCCTCCCCTGAAACGAGTGCCTTCCTCACTAACCGTGCGCTGGAACAACTCACAGAGCAAGTTGATGGTGGTCGTGCCGTAAGTACCTCGCTATTGACCGTTTTTCTCACCGGCGATGGACGAATTTTTGCTGGAGCCGTTCCGCTGTCAGCATTACAAGCAGCGGCGCGGTGATGGCCACCGTCATCTGCTGCTCCGCGGCTTTCCGCATTCTGTGATGGATGGCATCCCGGCTTTCGATCTTGCGATCGAAAGCCGGGGTCTCACCAAGCGTTTTGGGGCCCAAGCCGCTGTGAACGGAATTGACCTCAGGGTGCCGCAGGGTTCGGTATTCGGATTTCTCGGCCCGAACGGTTCCGGAAAAACCACTACCATTCGCATGCTGCTAGCTCTCACCCAGCCCAGCGCCGGCGAAATCCGTGTTCTCGGACACAGCATGCCATCTAAATTGCATTCCGTGCTGCCTCGCGTTGGTGCCCTCGTCGAAGGTCCAGCCTTCTACCCATTCCTCTCCGGTGCGGCCAATCTCATTCGTCTCGATAGTGCCGACCGTAACGCACCGAGCAATACGCGGCGGAGTCGGGTTCGGTCAGCGCTGGAGCGGGTGGGTTTATCCCATGCCGCCAACAAGAAAGTACGGGCGTACTCGCTCGGCATGAAGCAACGGCTCGGCATCGCGAACGCTCTAATGGTTCCCAGAGACCTGCTCATTCTTGATGAGCCCACAAATGGCCTCGATCCGCAGGGCACTCGAGAAGTGCGCAATTTAGTCCACTCCCTATCGGGGGAGGGAACCACCGTTTTTGTTTCCAGCCACCTGCTCGCCGAGGTGGAACAGATGTGTACGCATGCAGCGGTAATGAGCGCCGGCAATATTGTTGCCCAGGGTACGCTTTCCGCATTGCGGCAGGTTGGAAATTCCCGGGTGCGTGTAAGTACGCCGGATCCCTCGGTAGCGGCTCTTGTACTAACCCATCTGGGCCTGAAACCAGTTTTGGCGCCAACCGATGACAGTGCCGATCCAGTCCTGACAGCGCCGCTGGTAGTTGCTGACTGGCAGCCAGAGGCCATTGTGATGGCTCTGGTGGCCGGCGGCGTGCGCGTGCGTGAGTTCGTTATAGAGGTGCCGAGCCTTGAAGAACGCTTTGTTGCTCTGACCGGAGAAGGTTTTGATGTCGTCCAATAGTGTCCACACCGCGATGCCCCCCGGTGCAATACGGCCGCAGCGGGCAGCAGGATGGGCTCTGCTTGGCTCCGAAATCTGGGTGCTGTTTAGTCGTCGACGCACCGGAGCCATGTTGATCGCGGTAGGCCTCATCCCGATATTGCTCGCTGTTGCAGTTCGCCTGTCTACGAATACGCTCTCGCCGGGGGAGGGGCCGCCTTTTCTGGATCGAGTTACACAAAATGGATTGTTCGTTGGTTTCACCGCCATGGTCGTCGCCATTCCACTCTTTTTGCCCCTCACCATCGGAGTAGTGGCCGGTGACACCATCGCAGGGGAAGCCGGCCTTGGCACGCTGCGCTACCTCCTCGTGGCGCCAGCGGGACGAGTGCGGCTACTCATCGTCAAGTATGTTGCAACGGCTCTGTTTTGCCTCGTCGCGACGCTGACTCTCACTCTGTCCGGCTTCCTCATCGGCGCTGCCCTGTTTCCTATCGGACCGGTCACGCTCTTATCGGGCGATACGATTAGCGTGGCCGAATCGCTCCTGCGTTCACTTTTGATAGCCGTCTACGTCACGGTTTCCCTACTGGGATTGTCAATGATCGGACTTTTCATCTCTACGCTCACCGACGTTCCGGTGGGAGCAATGGCAGCAACGATTGTCGTGTCAGTCGTCGCGCAGATCCTTGATGCACTGCCGCAGCTGGAATGGCTGCACCCGTGGTTATTCAGCCACTACTGGCTGGGTTTTGCTGACCTGCTCCGACAGCCCATTGACGTAGCATCCTTTGGCCAGAACGCGATTGTGCAGCTCGGGTACATGGCTGTTTTTGGAGCCTTGGCGTTCAGTAAATTCATCACCAAGGACATCCTTTCTTAGAGGCCAGATCCTAGGGAATCCATTCAGCTCTTCATGCAGCTTTAAACGAGACAGGACCGGATCCTAAGATCCGGCCCTGTGAACTGTCTCAACCAGTCCTCGTTGATTTCTTTTAGAAATCTCCGTGTCCGAGATGGGAATTGAACCCACACGCCCTTAACGGGCACTGGCACCTCAAGCCAGCGCGTCTACCAATTCCGCCACCCGGACTGGGTGAAACGGCCTCCGAACGAACCGGCTGCCGAGGTAATAACTTAGCACGGATTAGAACCCGCTCCGTGTCACCGTTGATCGTGACGACGGGTAGCGTTTGACCATGGCATCTCTCGCGAACGCGTCCCCAACCCCGAATTCCGTTAGTGCACAGGGTGCGGTATCGGAGCCGGCACTGCCCGAACTCGACCTCACCGCGCAGATCGCTCGCGATCTCATTCGATTTGACACCTCTAACTATGGTGAGGGGCGGTCCAATGGCGAAACGGATGCTGCTGAGTATGTTGCCGACAAGCTGCGGGCTCTTGGCCTGGAGCCAGAACTTTTCGATTCTGAACCAGGGCGAACGAGTGTGGTGGCGCGGGTAAAGGGTCGCGACGCCACTCGGGACGCCCTGGTCGTGCATGGGCACCTCGACGTTGTACCCGCCGATGCCGCCAACTGGAGTGTGGATCCATTCGCCGGGGTTGTCAAAGACGGACTCCTGTGGGGGAGGGGAGCGGTTGACATGAAAAACATGGATGCCATGATTTTGGCCTCCCTGCAGGACGTAATTACGGCAAACGGTGCACCGGAACGCGACCTGGTCCTCGCCTTCTTCGCTGACGAAGAAGCGGGGGGCGTGTTGGGTTCACATTTCCTGGTGAAAGAGCATCCGCACCTGTTTGAGGGCGCAACGGAAGCTATAAGTGAAGTGGGCGGTTATTCGATCATGCTCGGCGGCAAGCGCGCTTACCTACTCCAAACGGGCGAGAAGGCGCTGATGTGGGTCAAGCTGGTCGTCCGCGGTGACGCCGGTCACGGCTCCCGCATGCACCCGAATAACGCCGTGACCAGGCTTGCAGAAGCGGTTGCAAAACTAGGCCGTCACGAGTGGCCAATTCGACTGACAGATACGACAGAGCAATTGCTGGCTGAGATCGCCCGAATTCTCGACGTGGATCCCCAGCAGGTCGGCCCCGACGAGCTCGCTCTTGCTACCGGAACCGCCTCCGGCTTCATCCAGGCCAGCTTGCGAACGACGGCGAACCCGACGGGACTAACCGCCGGCTACAAACACAATGTCATTCCGGATATTGCCGAGGCTCTCATCGACATACGCGCGTTGCCGGGCGAAGAGGATCTCGTCCTGGCTCAAATTCAGGAGATTGTCGGGTCTGATGTCGATATTGTGACAATGCACCGCGACATTGGCTTGGAGACCGAATTTAGCGGGCCGCTTATCGAAGCAGTTGTCGCCACCCTCGATCGACACGACCCTGGTGCGCCCGTGCTGCCCTACTTACTCCCGGCAGGAACGGACAACAAGGCCCTCAGTTCGCTCGGCATCAAAGGCTACGGCTTCGCGCCGCTTCGACTTCCAGCCGATATGGACTTTCCCGCAATGTTTCACGGCGTGGACGAGCGTGTGCCCCTGGACGCATTAGTGTTTGGCAGGCGGGTTTTGACGGACCTGTTGTCCCAATATTGATTATTGAGCGCGAACTCGCTCTGATGGAGTCGGCGTTCCCTGTGAGATTGTGAAGTACGTGGATTTTCTGAATGCGATCATCTTGGGTCTGGTCCAAGGGCTGACCGAGTTTCTTCCGGTGTCCTCAAGCGCTCATATCACCATCGTCGGTCAATTTCTCGGCACTGGTGAAGACCCTGGGGCACGATTTACGGCGATCACCCAAATCGGTACTGAAGCCGCTGTGGTGATCTTCTTCTGGCGCGATATCGTACGAATCATCGGCCAGTGGACGAAATCTCTCACCGGCCGGGTGCCTCGTTCGGATCCAGACGCCCGCATGGGCTGGCTGATCATTCTCGGCTCACTCCCCATCGTCATTCTCGGGCTGCTTTTTCAAGACCAGATTGAAACGGTTCTCCGTTCGTTGTGGATCACTGCCACAATGCTCATCGTATTTGGCGTCCTGCTCGGAATTGCCGATCACGTCGGCGCCAAACGTCGCCGACTTGACGACCTCACCGTGGGCCACGGTGCAATTTACGGCTTTGCTCAGGCACTCGCGCTGATCCCCGGAGTCTCGCGGTCCGGCGGTACCATCACGGCAGGCCTGTTCCTCGGCTACGAACGCTCTGCAGCGGCCCGCTACGCCTTCCTATTGGCAATTCCAGCGGTGCTCGGCAGCGGTTTTTACCAAATGTATAAATCCGTCGCCCAGCCCTGCCTGACCGGCGCAACAACCTGTACCCCGGAAATCTTCGGGCCCCTCGAGACCCTTGTCGCAACGGTTATTGCCTTCGCTGTGGCCCTTGGCGTCATTGCATTCTTTATGAATTACATCTCCAAGCGCAGCTTTTTGCCTTTTGTGATTTATCGCATCGTTCTGGGAATCGTGTTGTTTGTACTCCTCGGCACGAACGTCATTTCTGCGTAGTCCGTCAGGAGTCGCATGCGATGATCCGACACGTGCGCTCCGGGTTCGCCTCCGTGAAAGCTAGGCTGGTTTCATGCGCTCATGGGAACGACCCGAAATAATTTCTGTCCCCGGCGAGTCGAGTGCACCGTGGCTGCACGACACCCGTACCGATAGTCTCGTGCTGGCCGAGCCGTCGAATACAGCACGCCTGTACGTATGTGGAATCACTCCCTACGACGCGACCCACATAGGCCACGCCAACACCTATCTCGCTTTCGATACCCTGCAACGAGTCTGGATCGATGCAGGCTTTCCGGTGCACTTCGCGCAGAACGTCACGGACATCGATGATCCCCTTCTAGAACGTGCTAGCGCGACCGGCGTTGACTGGCGTGATCTCGCCGAGTCGCAGGTCGAGCTGTTTCGCACAGATATGGAGGCGTTGGGCATAATTCCGCCCGATGACTTCGTTGCCGTAACCGAGGTCATTGACGAGGTCGCGGATGCGGTATCACAGCTTCTCAAAGCTGGATTGGCCTATGCCGTACCCACGGATGCGAGCGTCGCGAGCGCCGACGGAACGTTGCCGACTGACCTTTATTTTGACATCGAAGCCGCGGAAGCCAGTACCGACTGGACTCTTGGCGATGAGAGCAATCTGGATCGGGAAACCATGAGGTCTCTGTTTGCGCTGCGGGGCGGAGACCCCGACCGGTCCGGAAAGCGTGACGCGCTCGACCCCATGCTCTGGAGAGCTGCTCGGTTGGGAGAGCCGGCCTGGGAGTCGGTGGTGGGCGCGGGGCGCCCCGGCTGGCATATCGAGTGCTCGGTCATCGCGCTGAAAGAACTTGGCACTGATTTCACCGTGCAGGGCGGTGGGTCGGACCTAATATTTCCGCATCACGACATGAGCGCCGGACATGCACAGGCTTTGTCGGGACGCCCCCTTGCCGGGCTCTACAGCCACACCGGAATGGTCGCCTATCGAGGCGAAAAAATGAGCAAGTCGCTTGGGAATCTCGTGTTGGTCTCCGCCTTGCGTGCAGAAGGCGTCGACCCACGCGCCATCCGACTGGCCCTGTTGTCTCAGCACTATCGCTCTAACTGGGAATGGACCCAGACGATGCTGGACAACGCTATTGCGAGACTATCCGCGTGGGAGGCCTCCTTCGGTAGCGAGTCGGAAGCGGTGCGGGAAAGTCAGACGGAAGCGCGAAGCGACAGTTCAGAATTGATGGGCTCGGCATCCGCCCTGGCGCAGTCCGTGCGCCTGGCACTACGGCACGACCTCGACACGCCAGAAGCCCTGCGCCTGATCGACCTCGCTATAGGGCACACCTTAGACGACCCCAGATTGGTGAATCACGCAATTAGCGCTCTGCTCGGAATCGATCTCTCGGGCGCTTGAAGATCGTATGGTCACGGACTCGGTATTGGGCTACGACCTAAATTCTGGGTCCGTCTGGCCGGTTTTCGGGCCAGCTGTCGCCGCGTCCTTCGCGCCCGTCACTACCCCGCTTTCGCAGGTACTTCTCGAATTCCTGAGCGATCGCCTCGCCACTTGCTTCGGGAGAATCGACGGTGTCGCGGGCCTGTTCAAGCTGAACAATGTATGCCGCCATATCTTCGTCCTCACCAGCGAGCACGTCGATACCGGCTTCCCACTCCGCAGCCTCTGTCACCAGGGCGCCCCGAGGGATGACTACGTCGATGACTTCTTCAAGTTTGTCTATTAGGGCAAGCATCGCTTTCGGCGATGGTGCATTGTGCACGTAGTGGGGAACTGACGCCCAAATAGAAAGCGTCGGAATCCCTACTGACTCCGAGGCATCTGACAACACACTCAGAATCCCCACGGGGCCCTCGTAGGTGCTGCGTTCGATGTTAAGTTCGGCCCGAACTGCCGCGTTGTCACTGGAAACGAAAATCGAGATTGGACGGGTGTGAGGAACATCGGCCAGCATGGCGCCCAAAAAAACGACCCCGGTGACGTCCGCCGCCAGGGCCGCATCGACAATCTCCGCCGCGAAGCTTTTCCAGCTACGTGAGGGTTCCGTGCCAATCAAAAGAAAAATATTGCTGGCGTTTGTTCCACTGACGCGCAACTGCGCGTCGTCGGCCAGAGGGACGTTCTCCACACCTTGGACGGTTGGCCCGTACATAATCGCGCTT
>Ga0307486_1002527_pt1 | contig 12706 bp, 9 predicted proteins | sample CBIW02metaG_FD_203663 | JGI IMG/M metagenome (GOLD analysis project Ga0307486, IMG submission 203663) | Sea-ice brine microbial communities from Beaufort Sea near Barrow, Alaska, United States - CBIW 0.2 | ecosystem: Environmental > Aquatic > Marine > Coastal | place: USA: Alaska | collected... | reverse complement strand
TGGGTCTGATATTAATAATTTTATTTTTCTATCAGCGGTGGTTTCCTATTGCTTGGTTGGGTGAACCTGGTTACCTTGTGCGAGCGTTAATTTTTGGTTCTTGGGTGATTTTCGCTAATTCAAGCAGTATTGCGGGTTACAAACTGTATTTTCCAGGATCATATTATATAGCAACCCGTTCATATTCGATATATCTGCTTCATCCAGATGCAATCGCGATTATTAATAGGCTTCCTTTTGAGTTACCGTTTTCTTTGTATTTATCAATAATTTTTATGCTTTCTTTACTTGCGGCAGAATTTCTATACTGACTAATTGAAGTTCCTTTTATGAGCGTAAGGTCAAAATTAAAGTGGGCTCAAAAAAATACAGAAAATATTAAAGTATTGTGAATTACTTTTAAAATTTTTATAGCTAGTATAGAAAAAATCACTGGTTAGCTTGTTTTTTGGATCAGGTATCGAAGAGCGAAGTTATGTGCGTTGATGTTCAGATAGGCGCCATTGACGCGAGCGTTAGCGGCCGGTAATTAGCATTATTAGCTCAGGGCTTCGATTAAGTTTTGCCCTATTAGTTAGTTTATTTGCAAGGGTGATTTTGATGTCTTGCAATGCAGGCAACACTTTTTTCATGGTTGTCTGGCGATAGCTTGCAAAAAAACTAATGATGTTAAATAAGCACGGACGATCTTATTTTATTACTGTTGGTACATAATCATACTAACTAGTTTACTATTGAGGCTCTTATACAAGCTATTATTGTCATATCAGAGGCTGCTCAATAAGTATTTTCGCGTTACAAATTTATTTAAAAAATTTGAGTGCAAGTTATTCATAATGGAATAAAAAGGGCTAAATATATGTTGGAAAATCTGCTAAAATTTGCCAGTATTTAGGTATTATCAACACTACTCTGATGTTTGGCATCGTGTATCGGCTAGGCTTTGCTAAGAATCAATCAAATTTGAATCACAGTTTTAAGCTGTGTTGTTTTATCGGTAATCGTAGAGAAGTACCTCCAGTTGTACAGTCGCTTAATCGGAGCCTAGTGCGATGGCCAGTATCAGACTAGCAGTTCTTTACTCATCCGCCTCTCGCTATAGCATGCGCTTGCTCGGACTGTTTTCGGCAATGATAATCGCGCGCCTACTTACTCCTGAAGAGATAGGTACATTTGCAATTGCTAGTGCAATTGTTATGATTATGAGCGAATTTCGTTTGCTCGGCGCTGGTGCTTATTTAGTGCGCGAACAAGAGCTTACAGATGCAAAAATACGCTCGGCGTTAGGCCTTACAGTTCTTATTTCGTGGGGATTGGGGGGGCTTATTTGGCTAACCTCCCCGTGGGTTGCCGAATTTTATGAGTTACCACCGATAGAAATCATTTTCCGTATCCTATCCATGAGTTTTTTTCTGGCCCCATTCATAAGCGTCCCTTCCGCTTTATTAATTCGCTCCTTCGAGTTCAAGAAGCTTTTTATGATCCGGCTTATCACAACGTTGGCGAATGTTGGATTCACGATTGGATTGATAGTAATTGGCTATAGATTTTTTGCTCTAGCATGGGGTTACACCCTCTCAATCTTTGTCGAATTACTAGCGGTTATTTATTTTCGCCCCCGCGCTACCCAATGGCGACCTAGTTTCCTGAACATTCGCGAGATAGCGGGTTTTGGAATCTATACGTCTCTTGCTAACTTTTTTCGAAGAGGTGTGATAACAGCACCTGACATTATAATCGGTAAAATTGGTACGACAGCGCAAGTGGGCTTATTTTCTCGCGGTTTGGGGTTTATTGAATTTGTGTCTCAAACATTATTAATGGGGGTAAGCCCAGTAGTTTTACCATTTCTGGCAGATGTTAAGCGCAGCGGCGGCGACGTAAACGCCGCCTACACGAAGGCATCGGTCTTGTTAGGTGGGATTTTGTGGCCTGTACTCACCGTTGCTAGCGTTGTAAGCCTACCTGCAATACTTCTTTTTTTCGGCGATCAGTGGCTTAGTGCAGCGCCTTACGCAACCATTTTGGCTTACTGGGCTATTTTTCGGACAATGCATTGGTTTTCCAATGATTTACTCATCTCGAAAGGCTTCGAAAAAATTCTGGCTATTAAAGAAGGAGTAACCTTTATTGCCCACTTCACCGCTGTTGGCTTAGCCTTTCCCTACGGGTTGACCGCGGTTGCTAGTGGCTTTATGGCTGCTGGGCTGCTGGATTGTCTGATAACCACATGGTTTTTATCGAAATACTTAGGGTTGAACGTCCGAAAATTTCTGAAGCCTTGGTTCCTTAATGCGGGAATTGCTTTGATATGTGGAATTGTGAGCTATGCTATCTACAGAACGATGCTTGATTTAAGCTGGGGGCCTGTTGTGGGTTTAGTCGTGATTGCACTAGTTCTGCCTTTCGTGTGGTTGGCCTTGATCATGTGCTTAAAGCATCCTTTGAACATAGAAGTTAACAACGTAATTAATCGCTTTCGTCGCAGAATTTGACTTATTTTTTCTATAATATTTCGTTTTGTGTGAGGCTCTTAATATCAAGTAAATCTAAGAGCATGTATTTATTTTGAGTAAACGAGGTCGCTTATGGCTGCTGGAAAAGTTATTTCGGTCGTAATTCTGGGTTTGGTTGTTTCAGGTTGCAGCACGTTCACGGCACGTGATATCGACACGCTCCCACCCACGGCAGCGTTACCCGTAAGCAGTGAGCCAGGTGTTGTGGAACTGAGATATTTCAACGATATCGCGGTGACGTCGATTAATGACATACCAGTGTTGAGCAGATATCCGGATAACCCAGATGAAATTGTTCGAATAGATAGATTAGAAGTTCTGAATAGCCGTGCAGATACCTATGGTAGTTTAGTGAGGGGTTATATTGTTCCGCTTAAAAGCGGCGATTTTCGCTTTTTCGTAAGTGGAGATGACGAAGCCCAGTTTCTTTTTAGCAAATCTTCCTCGGCTGCGGAAGTTGAACTCATCGCCTCAGTGCCTGCATACAGCACGAGAAATCAGTTTGATAAATACAGCTCGCAAAAATCAGCGATTTTTAATCTCACGGCAGGCAAAAAATATTATTTCGAAATTCGTCATCGCGAAGCGTACGGCGGTGACCATTTTTCTGTTGCGTGGGAGGGTCCGGGGTTTACTCGTTCCATTATTACAGCCGAGTATTTAGTTTCTTTAGGCCAAGAAAGTCAACTTTATTCTAACGAAGAGATCGCGGTTAGGAGTTATGGGTTGGGTTATCGCGTTGGTTTTTTTGACGGGCTAAATGAAATGGCTTATTCGCCCTTATATCCGCCATTGGATGAAAATCAAGACGGCTTATACGACAACTGGGTGACTTACTTCGGCATGGATGCCTCTGCAAGTAATGTAGCCAATCGGGATCAAGACGGTGATTTGCTATCGTCATTTGATGAATTTTGGCTCGGCACGTCGCCCAACAATTTTGATACAGACGGCGACGGAATATCGGATGGTGAGGAATTTGCATTTGGTTTGAATGCTCTTGATCCGGCAGACGCCGCAAATGACTCTGACGGGGACGGCTTTTCAAACCTCGCAGAGTCTGAAGCCGGCACGGACATGACAAACCCAGAGGATAAACCGAAACCGGTGTTTGTCCTCGAACAAGGTGTGATAGGACAATATTATGAAGGGAGCAACTTTGATACCTTTGTTCTTTTGCGACGAGAGCAAAGCGTAAATTTTGACTGGGGTGGTGGGTCGCCTGCTCCAGGTTTATCAAAAGATAGGTTCACGATCCGTTGGGTTGGGTACTTAACTCCCAGTCATGAAGATGGCGAAAGAAATTATGAGTTTAGAATCAAGCGTGACGATGGCGCACGACTTTTTGTCAACGGAGAGTTAGCTTTAAATGCCTGGGTCGGCGCAGTGTATAGGACGTTTTCCAGTGAAATTTCATTGCCTGCAGGCGAACCAATCCCTTTTACTCTTGAATTTAAGGAAGGCTTTGGGAATGCAAGTGTTAACGTTGAAGTCATTGATTCGATAACGGGAAAAGCTCAGGACCTCTCAGGTTTCTTTAAAACTGAGAAGTTGGATAGTGATTCGGTTATCGACACTGATTCTGATGGAATTCCAGATATTTGGGAGGCTCGCTACGGGTTAAATCCGGCTAAAGTCGACAGCTCTCAAATCATAAACCTAGATGGCATAACTAATCTCGATGCCTATCAGTCTGGGTTAGATCCGCGAACTTTAGAAAAAGCGAGTACTTCGATAAGCAACTCTGGAAATTCTGCCCCTCCTGTTACAGAAACAAAAGTAATAACTTTATTTTGGACGGCACCGCTGACGAGAGTTGATGGCTCATCTATCTCATTAAGCGAAATATCAAGTTATGAGATTGAATACGGACGAGCATTGGACAAACTGACTAATATTGTTAAGGTGTCTAGCGAAAATACATCGCATATTTTTACTGAGCTGACAAAGGGCCAGTGGTTTTTTAACGTGCAGGCAGTTGATCAAAAAGGTCTTCACAGCATTCCATCTGAAACTATAAAGTACACAGTTAAGTAATCAAATTTGCGGCGAGGTTCAGGCGATTTGGAGTCTCGCCGCTAACCTATTTGGTTTAATAAACTAACTTCAGTCAGCAAAAAGTGGATGGCCTAAGAAACGAATTTTGAAACCTTCCACAACATTAATGTAGAACAGAAAACGAAATCGATTAAAAAATTCAAGATAGCGACTAGCCAATAATTCTCCAGGTAGGAGTTTTGGAGCATCGGATGAAAGCGCATATCCCATAGCGATCAATTGGTCGCCTGCAACAGCTTCAAATTGTCGTTTTTGGCGCGTACTCATTAAGGAGTGCCACTTGTTAGTATTTTTACGTCTTGTTGATGCTGATAGTTCTTCTAGGAGTTCTGAACTTAGAGGTTCGTTTAAAAAATTATAAATTTTTTGTATGTGAATCTTTGGGCTTTGAGTAAGTTCTTCATAGGTTAAACAAAGTAGTTGATTGGCATTGCAACCCTGTTTAAGATTAATTTTTTCACTGTTAAGTCTTGCCCAGTATTTTGCGCAACCAATTGTCGTTGATGGCCCCCAAGGCTTTTGAAAAAGCGATAAAGCCACATCTCGTCCATCCCGCGCAATAAAAATAAATTTGGCGTCTGGAAATAACTCTTTAAGAATTTTCCAGTCACCCAAGTAATGAGGTGTTTTATCGCCCCATGCACTACTTCCTTCATGTGTTCTGTTACGAGCCATCATAAAAAGTTGATCTGTTAAGCTGATAAACGATGGTGTCGGATACAATACTTCGTAGAGTTCTACCGCCGAAATTCCAAGATCCCATTGCATTACGGGACGTTCTGTCAAAACATCTTCTGCCAACCGAATAAAATTATTTTTTCTGATAAATCGTTGTATTAATTCAGCTTTTTATAATATTTCGTAATGAAGTGTGACTCTACGGGTGCGCCAAACCGTGTCCGACTCAAAAGTGAGGCTAAAAACGTGGTTCCTGACCGAGGTGCACCAAGAACAAATATTCGATCGGCTGGGAGAAGCTTGGGCATCTGAAAGTCCTGTTTATTGGTTGAAAGCTAAATCTTTAAAAACCACATTTTCCTCGATGTGATTGAGAGGAACTGAGGGTTATTTTAAAGTAGGACTAAGTGTTAAAATTAATTATATTAGTATTAATAAATAACTAAAAGATATAAAGTAGGCTGAAAAGTTTGATTCTCCATAGATTTAAGGTCTAGATAAGCGATTGTAAATCATTTTAAGTAAAGCTTTGATTAATCTGGTCCAACGTCGGCGGCTAAATGGTTCATAAATGCAGGCCTGAAATGCACACTTAAAGGCGAAAGCCATGTCGCCTTCTTCTTCCGAAATATACGAACAAATACCGCAAGACTTAGCTTTAGCCCGTGACTTTAGCTTAGTCATTTCTGAGTCTGTTGCCATACGCTTAAATATTATATCTATAACCATGAGATGACTTGGTAAGGTTTTTCGGGTATTGCGGGACGTTGAACTTGGATGCACACGGTACAATGCCATCGGCTCATTCAAATATGCAATTGGATTGTTTAAGGCAACTCTTGTCCAAAGCTCCCAGTCCTGAACTGAGCGGATCGATTCATCGAATCCTCCAGCTGCAAAGAAAGTTTGCTTATTAATGATCATTGTTGAAGTGCTTATAAAATTTCCCAACAATAGCTCCCTCTGAACATTGCCCTCGTACTTCACTGTAAACTTACTGTCACGCAGTCCATCATTGACACCTCCAACGAATTGCATGTCTGTGTATGACCACCGGCAGCTTTTAATATGAAGCAGTTGTTTCTCTATTTTTTCAGGAGCCCAGACGTCGTCGGAATCCAAAAAAGCGAGCCAAGACCCTTTTGCTTCGGCAGCGCCTCGATTTCTTGCAGCTGCAGCCCCTTGGTTTTTTTGTTTAATTATCGAAATTTTTTCGTCAAAACCGGCGAGTACATCGCTGGTCATGTCCGTTGAGCCGTCATCAACTACAATTATCTCTATATTTTGGTATGTCTGAAGGAGTACGCTCCTGATACACTCAGTTATGTGGGTTTGAGAATTATAGGACGGGATGATTACAGATACACGATTATTGGCAGTCATTTCAAAGTGCGTCACTTTTAAGCTTGGTGAAATCCATTTTTGCCGAAAATTATTGTTTCTGCTATATTTTTTGAATACTACCAGATTTTTACTCTTTGATTAAGACCAGTTTGTATCTTTACATAATTATTGAGTCTTTTTTTAGACGTTTAAATTCGTAATTTGCTGAAAATATTGAAGTTCTGACGCTAGTCGAAGGTGCATACGCCTGTCATTCTTTTGGGGCAAGAAAACTTGCGATCTCAAAAAACAGGTTATGCGCTACTAAGCTAAAAAAGCTTTAATTAACTGTTAATATTGACATTGAAAACTTGTTTTTTTAAGTCGTTCACGGATTGGGTGGGAGAATGCTAAGAAATTTTAGGCGGTTTAATAGAGGCCAAGTATGTAATAAATATCGCGGGGTCAGTTTTTAAAGTGCTAAAATATGGGGTTTTTATGAAAAAGACTATCGTTTTCGTTCTAGCAGTTGCCACGCTATCGGTGGTAACGCAGGTAGCTGCTGATGTTATCTTCGAGGAAAATTTCGATGAACAGCCAGACTGGCACAGCGGCTTTTCAGAAAATGACAAAGGTGGCTACAACACGGCCGGATTGCCAGATCGGATACAGAGGGCAGCCACTCACAAAATTCCTGATAACTGGTATAGCGTTTATCAAGATCCATTCTTTTCTCCTTCAATGGGCTACCCTGATTTTCACGAAGTGATTGAAATTCTCGGGAAAAATGCGGACAAAGCAAAGGGGGGAATAGGTAAGTCTTTTATTGAGCGAAGAGACGGGCGTAACGATGGTTCCAACTGGACGTCAGATGGACAGTTACTGAAAGTATTCGATAATGATCATAATAGTTTATACATTGAGTTCTATATCGCTTTTGACCCGAACTGGACAACAGCGCCAAGCTCTGATCAAGCCAAACTTTTTAGAGTCGGCAGTTGGTCTCGTAAGGATAGCGAATTTCAGGCGTTTAGTAATGGAAATCTAGGTCCTATTCTAATCTGGGATTGGAAGAGTGATGCATATGGCGTTCGTAATTTAGTTGCTCTTCGTGGAGGCCCTCATGGTAGAAACTACACATTCACGAAGCCGCAGCTAGGTAGTTTTCCACGTACATCAATGAACTATTCAAACGATGTTCAAGGAAAAGGGGGTAATGGCGCGAACCCAAAGATCGTTGACAAAGTTAACGGTGGCTTCATACCTTCCAGCGGAATAATTGAACACAAGCAGATTTTTGGCGAAGGAGGTGAATATACTAAAGTTGCATTCTATGTAGAAATGAATTCCTCACCTGGATCGCAAGATGGCAAGTTGATGCAATGGGTTGATGACGTTCAAATAATGGATGTGTCAGACCTGATGTGGATTCCTTCATTGCCTGAAGATATGTCTAAAATGCCTGGTTGGAATTACTTTGCCATTGGTGGTAATGATTGGTTCAGATCATATTCTGCGACCGAAAAGCGGCAAGAATGGTACTCCATTGATGATGTCGTTGTGCGTCGTAGTATCCCGAATGATTTAGCTGCCGGTAGAGTTACGCCTCCGAGCCCACCCGTTGACTTAAGAGTTAATTAAATTTTAATTTTTTTGATAAACTTTTAAGCAACCCAGCTACTCTGGCGATTAAGTATAGGGCATCGAGAAAATATATTGCAGGTAAATTGCGTAGATTTTTAAATATATTTTTGGATCTGCGCAATCTTTTTATTGTAAAAAATAGCGGTACAATAAGTATAAAATCCAATGAAATAACAGTGCCATAAAGATTAGTTAACAAAATATTGAAGAGAAATGCTATAGAACTAAATATGAACAATATCAAAAGATAAAAAGTTGGGTCGTATTTAGTATCAGCCCAGTTTTGAATATAATTTTCTGAATGCCAAATTTGACGAACAAAAAAATTCTTTAATGTAATCGGATTACCCAGGTGAATCACGCTTAGCTTGTCGGTCATTTTGACATCATAACCATGATCTTTTAGCGAAACTGAGAATTTTGAGTCCTCACCTGATGTTATTTTCTCGTCAAATCCTCCAATATCGAAAAAGTCAGATTTTTTAATAAAAATGCAGCAACCTAAAAGCTCTTTAGGAGGTGATTTATTCTCTAATAGCCATGACTTTTCAATCCAATGTGGATTGGGTTTTAGATTGGCACCGCCTCCAAATACTGCATTCTCTGAAGTTAACGCTCCAACTCCCTGTGCAAGCCAATCTAGTGGCGCAATACAGTCCGCATCAATGAATGCTAAATATTCTCCTCGAGCCACGTTAGCGCCAGCGTTCCGAACTGCGCCTACGAACCCGTCATGTTGGTCTAGTATTTTGACATCAAAACTATCTGCAATTTCTGAAGTTTTATCGATGGATTTATTATTAACAACAATGATTTCGAAATAATCATTTGGGTAATTTTGATTTTTTAATGAGTTAAGGCATTGAGCAATGAAATTTTCTTCGTTATGTGCCGGGACGACAATACTAATATATTTTTGGTTCAATTTTTTTCCTTTAGCCTACTTTTTACAATTCTGAATTTTCCGTTATTACTTTTTTTAATTTTATTTACAAAACGTATTTTAAAGCGCATCCCTTGTTTAAATTTGCTTTGTAGGTTTTTTGATCTTTACTTTTTGAACGCCGGGACGTTAAACGCTGCAAGAAACCCATGGTTTCGCCACCGATCCCGACTGTCTGCGCTTTCTGTTCATTCAGTCCGAAAGTCGCGATTCCAACGCTGGCAAAGACCTCTACCGTTTTGCAAAATCTTTCCTCTCCACGATGGGCGGTGTGATTGTCGGGGACCTGCAATACCCTGAACCTTGCTGCTTTTAGAGTAGCTGTGTGCCTAGGATCGCCTTGCAACATCATGCTTTTAGGCTCAGTCGGGTTGAAGTTGGGTGAGGCGTTTTAAATTCCCAACTATAAAATCGGCCTTGCTGAATAGATTTGGGACATTCAGGAACACGTTAGAGTGCTTTAGGTAACCCCTTTGGCCATGCTTAAAGAATGTGTAATATTCACCCAGATTGATGGCACCAAAAAATATTATGCCCATAAATTACTACCCCTGGAGTGTTGTTCGGAGCACACTTTTGAACTTTCCGTTTGGGCCTCGGGGTATCGAAATGACTGTCTCTACCGTCAGTCGAAGCGTCCCACCCGTGCGCGCAGAAAAGTTGTGTCTGAGGGTATCTATCTCAGCTTCAGGTAATGCAGATTGGGCGATTATCTTAATGGTGCAATGATCCGCAGCGTCCTGAACAACTTGAGCTTCTGAAATTCCGTTCAACCCTTTGAAGATGTGGTCAATCCGACCAATTTTTCTACCGTCGGGGGTCTCGATATAATCGTCCAACCGTCCATTAATCGTCGTCAACTCGTGAACTGATGCCCCAGAGTCGTGTATCGATTGGCTTTCCGCAGTATCACCGAGATCATACCGGAGTAGTGGCATTGTCGTGTTAGTTAGGGAGGTTGCTATTAATCGCCCGGTCCTCTCATCATCAGTTTGCCCTTGAAGCTCGGTAATGCCAATAAGCGGGTTTAAACGATAGATCCCATCCTTCCCTTGGCCAGCAAAAAGCACGTATTCCGCGGTTCCGTAATAGTCGCTGACCTTGCAATCGAATACCTCCTCAATAATCACTCGTTGCCATTCAAGGAGAGTCTCTGAGTTTGTAATAATCGCCTGAGGGCGGAAAGTTGGCGCAATGTCTGCTTCTCTGTACTGTGCTGCAAGATCACATATAGCTGACGGGTAGCCGATCAGTTCGGCCGGTTGGAATTGGTCGAGCTCTGCCCGGTACCAAGGGAACGTCTGGCGATTTAGGTGGTAACTGGAAAACAGCTTCTGGTTTTCGGCCCAGTTCATCCTAGCAAACGGGGGTGCCATCTTGCTCGCTAATTGAACCATACGCCCCGCAAACGTTGCCCGTTTTGCACCAAATGGGACGCCGTGGTGCTCCTCATGCTCCACAAGTAGGGCCATGGCGAGCTTATAGGTGTCTTCATTAACCATTAGTGCAAGTGGCGTTCCGGTGCTCCCGCTTGTGTGCTGGAGCATGAAGGGCTTTGTACCCGGCTGCTGAAATAGTTGTGAATGCTCTTTGAGAGTCTGTTTATCAAGAATTGGTAACCGCCTAATGTGTTCAGTAGCGGTAATGTCATTTTCATGTAGGCCATGCTCGGCAAACTGTTGCTGATAGTAGGGGATGTTCGAGCGGCAGTGCTTCACCATTTGATGCAGGCGCTCACTTTGATGCGCTTCGATTTCTGCGAGACTCCAGGATCTGCAGCGGCGAACCTGCTCTAGAATTTCGCTGTATCGCGGACCTGCATAACGCTTGCGGTAAAGCTTGTATCCATAAGCTGAAACTAACAAGTTCTGCAGAAACATCGGTGATCGGTAGTAAATCGCTTCTGAGACTCCTCGCATCATTTCGCGTCCTTTATGGATTCAAGAGAGGACGGCGGTTTGGGCTGGAACCGGTTATTGATGCACTTCGCAGGGTTGCCCACCATAATATCACCCTTGGCTGAAGGTTTTGTCAGTACGCTGCCTGATGCAAGGATACTGTGGTCTTCCAAGTTCGCGATCACAAGCGACGCATTACCCAGCCAGCAGTCAGCACCTATCCGGATTTTCTCAAAGACACCGCCTTGGTCTTGGATAGGCTTTTGAATGTCTTGGAACTCATGCTGTCGGCTGCCACTCAGAATATGGACGCCGCTGCCAATCAGGGTGTTCTCACCAATGGTGCATTTACCGATATTGCATTGAGGGCCGATGTATACCCCCGGATAAATGGTCGTATCTCTGTGGGAGAAAATCGTTAAAAAACCCACAGAAATTTCATCTGACGTATCAGTGCAGGCCAAGCGGTAAAACGCCGCACGCATATATATGCCAAGCTTTCCAGGTATCAGGCTTAGCGCTTGCGAAAATGACATAAACGTCCCGTCAACGTTGCCTGTCAGGCTTAGGGCACGGTACAACGCGTAAACTGGCAGCATGAATACCAGAAACGCAGTTTTAACAGAACGCTTGAGTATTTGGCGAGTAGTCATTATCGATTCCGCCGCGTATTTAGCCAGACTTTTTCTTTAGCAATATCCAAAACTCTTACACTATGAAACAGTCGGCCTGTAATTCTGCCAATAAGCTTCCCCCAGGTTAGTTTCAGAGGTTTCGATTTCATTAATTTAGGATGTCTGAGGGCAGAGCTGTGGTTTGTCGGGACCGCAGCTAGGTGTGGGCCATAGTTCTGCATCAGAATTACCAGTATTCTCGAAAAGTGACGCTCTTCGCTAGACCTTAATGTGTCACATATCTGCTTGAGCCACTCCTGAGCGGTGTTCACAAGACTGTCTGCTTTTGGCTGGCTTACTAATTCCGCGGCTTGAAACACCAGCATGGCTTTGCGAATGTCCTGAGCAACCCAAGTGTGATTGGCAAATTCAAGCTGAGATGTGTCGGCTAGAAATGGACGTTCGTTTTGCTGCATCCAATTTGCGTAAGCAAGAAGAGATGCTGCGGCAAACTGGTAAGGCTCGTCCAGTTGGTTGCGTGCTCGCTTTTCCTGCAAATATCTGGCTATCGCTGACAGTAAAATCAGGTAAGACCACCCAGTTTCAATGTTCAGAAGATCCCTGTCGGAAATGTTGTCTTTCGGGTGAATGGTGTTTTTTATCACGGCTTCTGCGCGAGTGAGCCAATCGCTTTCAGGCTCAAGAATAGAGGCGTCAATAAGCGCGTTCAGGTAGTTGCCAGTACCCCGGGTGAACGGATAGCTATGGGTGGTTACTAGGCTGCCTTTGGCTAGGGCTTTCATGCGCGGAAGTTCGCGGTTTTTTAGCGCGAGTACCGATTCCAGCAATCCACCTGATCCTTCATGGCTGGTCACCATCCACTGGGCTAATTCTAGCGTGGCAGCTTTTGAGGCTTTACTACCGGTCAGCAGGTAGTGGTACATCAAACCGGTGGTGTAACAGTGTTCTGCGGCGGGCCCGCCGCCGGTTTGGCCGGGGGTTGAACTGGTGTCGTTATGGCAGGTAAACGTT
>Ga0307486_1002526_pt1 | contig 12707 bp, 10 predicted proteins | sample CBIW02metaG_FD_203663 | JGI IMG/M metagenome (GOLD analysis project Ga0307486, IMG submission 203663) | Sea-ice brine microbial communities from Beaufort Sea near Barrow, Alaska, United States - CBIW 0.2 | ecosystem: Environmental > Aquatic > Marine > Coastal | place: USA: Alaska | collected... | reverse complement strand
ATTCCAGTAACCGCCCGCACGTATTTTGAAGCCAGCCAGGACAAAAGCACCCTGCTCATTGGCCAGTTAATCACATTTACTCCCGTTATATAACGGGAACCTATTGCCAAATCGGCACCATTTTTTTCACAGGCATTATATAACCTGATAAGGTCATTCGGGTTGTGCGAGAAATCGGCATCCATTTCAAAAATATATTCGTATTTTCTATTCAGCGCCCATTTAAAACCGTGAATATAAGCAGTGCCCAGGCCTAATTTCCCCTTGCGTTCCTCTAAAAACAAAGAACCAAAAAATTCCGTTTGCAAAGACTTTACCTTTTGACCAGTGCCATCAGGAGAATTATCGTCTACCACCAAAATATGAAACTTGCGTTGCAAGGAGAAAATATTCCTAATTAAACGCTCAATGTTTTCAATTTCATTATAAGTGGGTATAATAATAATCCCATTAGACATGCCTTGAATTTTGCACAAATGTAACTATTTTTGCGCTTAGCTACTTCAATTTACATTCAACATTTACCTCTATTATCATACCTTTGTGAAAACTTTATATTTGGAAGCCATAGAAAGATACACCACTGCAAACGATTTATTGACGCTGATTATTTTGTTGGTGCTTTTGTTATTGGTCCTGGCAAAAAAAATGTTTCAACCCAGGTTTGAGGATTTTTTTTCCCTGGTCACCTCCGGGAAATATATGGTGATCAAATCAAGGGAACACAAAGCGCGGTTTGGCTTTAATATCTTGATGCTCATTATTCATATTCTCAGTATTTCACTGTTCCTGTTTATTTTATACCGCACTTTTGTGACTTCCCATATCGAAAATACCGGGATGATCTTATTGCGCATTATTACAGGCTACAGTTTTTTTATATTGTTAAAAATTTTCGTCGAAAAAATTATTGCCAACGTTTTTGACATTGATGATTATATTGATAGTTATTTGTTTCAAAAACACACATATCGCAATTTCATCTCAATAATACTCTTTCCTATTTCGATATTTCTGACCTATATGGATAATCTTAGTAATATGATATTTTATATAATTTCAGGCCTTCTTATTACAGCAATGATATTAAGCTTTATCCGCCTTATTATTAAAAATGAGGGGCAAGTGTCACGCAATTGGTTCTATTTTATTTTGTACCTTTGCGCACTTGAAATAACCCCGTATATTATTTTGTATAAGCTAATTACAACAAGCTAAGGGGCAATAAAACCAACATTTTATGAAAGTGAAAACAATTTTGATTTCTCAGCCGGAACCAAAGATAGAAAATTCACCTTATTTTGATCTGGAAGAATCACAACGAGTAAAAATTGATTTCATTCCCTTTATCCATATTGAAGCCGTTTCTTCTAAAGATGTAAGACACCAGAAAATAGATCTCACTAATTATACTGCGATTATTTTAACCAGCAGAAACTCGGTAGACCACTTTTTCAGGATTTCCGAGGAGATGCGTTTTAAGGTTCCTGAAACCTTGAAGTATTTTTGCTTAAGCGAAGCCGTGGCTTATTATCTTCAAAAATATGTGGTTTATAGAAAGCGAAAAATATATGTTGGAAAACGAAATTTTTCGGATCTGGCTCCTTTTATTAAAAAATATAAAAACGAAAAGTTTTTATTACCTACCTCGGATATGTTGAAACCCGATATTCCAAAGACGTTGAATAAATTGGGTATAGAATGGAAACAAGCCGTTTTTTATAAGACCGTGGTAAGTGATCTCACTCATTTAAGGGAAGTGTCTTATGATATCTTGGTGTTTTTTAGCCCCAGTGGAATTATATCACTTTTTGAAAACTTCCCTGATTTTGAACAAAAAGAAACGAGAATTGCGGTGTTTGGAAACACAACAGTAAAAGCCGCCAAAGATCATGGCCTGGTAGTAAACATTATGGCTCCCACTCCTGAAACTCCGTCCATGACAATGGCACTTCAGAAATACATTAAGGAAGCAAATAAGAAATAAAGGTCAACTTCAATAAAAATAAAGAAAGCCGATAATTATTAAAATAATTATCGGCTTTCTTATGTTAAAATATGTTCGACCTAAACCAAAGGCCCGCCGGAAAGGATTTCCTTATTAGCGTATTCTTCAAATTTCTTGAAGTTTGCTTTAAAGGAATTTGCAAGTTCCCTAGCTTTCGAATCGTAATCTTCTTTATTTTTCCAGGTGTTTACAGGGTTTAAAATTTCATTTGGAACATTTTCACATTCATCTGGCATTTGTAAACCAAAAACAGGATGTAAAGTATAGGCTACATCATCTAATTTTCCTTCCAAAGCAGCGTCTATCATTGTCCTTGTATATTTTAATTTCATCCTGCTCCCCGTTCCGTAAGGTCCACCAGTCCAACCGGTATTTACCAACCATACATTCACATTGGCACCTTGCATTTTTTCACTCAACATCTCGGCATATCTCGTTGGGTGCAATGGCATAAAAGGTGCGCCAAAACAAGCAGAAAAATTTGGGGTTGGCTCATTTATTCCATCTTCTGTCCCTGCAACTTTAGCGGTATAGCCACTTATAAAGTGATAGGCTGCCTGTCCCGGTGTAAGTTTGCTAATTGGAGGCAAAACCCCAAAAGCATCGGCAGTAAGAAAAAATATGTTTTTGGGATTTTTTCCTATAGAAGGAACAGCTATATTATTAATATGAAAAATAGGATAACTAACCCGTGTATTTTGAGTAATTCTCGTGTCTTCAAAATCTACATTTCCGTCTTTATCCAAAATTACATTTTCCAATAAAGCACCTGGCTTGATCGCATTGTAAATATCGGGTTCATTTTCCCTTGAAAGATTGATTACTTTGGCATAACAGCCACCTTCAATGTTAAAAATAGTATTTTCCTTGGTCCAGCAATGTTCATCATCTCCTATCAATTTCCTTTTAGGATCTGCAGACAAGGTGGTTTTCCCTGTTCCTGAAAGTCCGAAGAAAATAGCTGTATCATCATTGTCCCCAATATTGGCGGAAGAATGCATTGGAAAAGCATTCTTTAATACGGGAAGTATAAAATTCAAAGCCGAAAAAACGCCTTTTTTAATCTCTCCTGTATAACCGCTTCCACCAATTAATATGACTTTCCTACTGAAGTTAAGGATGCTAAAGTTGCTTTGCCTGGTGCCATCCACAACAGGATCGGCTTCAAAACCAGGAGCATTGATAATGACCCAGTCTTCATTGAAATTTTCAAGTTCAGATTCTTCCGGCCTTAAAAACATATTGTAAGCAAATAAGTTACACCAGGGATGTTCGTTTATTGAACGAAGGTTAAGACGGTAATTCTCATCAGCACAAACATAGGAATCCCGAACATATAATTCTTTCTCAGAAAGGTAATTTACAACCTTGTTATACAATGAATCAAATTTTTCAGGATCAAATGGGATGTTGATATCCCCCCACCAAACTTCATCTTTTGTTATATCATCTTTTACAATAAACCGGTCTTTTGGGGAACGCCCTGTAAATTTTCCTGTATTCACTGCCAAAGCTCCTGAACTTGATTCTATCCCCTGACCTTTTTGTAAAGTGATCTGGTGAAGTTCTTCCGGAGAAAGCTGATAGTGAAGATTCGAGTTTTTAATTCCGTAATTTTTCAGCGAAATCGATTTCGTAAATTGTTTGTTTGCCAACATAATAATTTAAGTTGAGTGTTTGTTTAGGCTTGCAAAAGTAAATAATCTTAAACTGTTAGCCATTTAAAAGCTTGCTTTTTATTTCTTTTTTAACTATCAAAATGGATCAGGGGGATAATCCAGAACTAAATAATGCAGTTTTTTCTCATTTTTTTTTGATTTATACTGACATAAAAGAAAAAAATATCCGTTTATTTTAAAATATTTCTATCAAATAAGGAAACCAATTATAAAGTGGTTCAGGATAAACACAATTAGCGGTGCTAAGTAAATCGTATAAATATCCCCTCGTTTGAAAAATTTGGTTCTCACAGATGTCCTCATATTATCGAATTTATCTGCGCTTATCTGCGGATTTTAAATCTGCGAGATTCTGCGCCAAATTTTCACTTATTTAATTTGAAATCAGGAACCTTTATTTAAACATTTAAATCCTTTTCATTTGTCATTAAATAAATAGCCTAAAATTAAAAATTATTTCGCTTTTAACTTTACGAAATGGATCAGGAGGATACTCCAGGCCAGGATCAACAAAGTTCCCCCTAGTGGAGTTATCAGGGCAATAACTCTAAAATCAAAATTGGTCAGTGCATTGGTAGACAATAAGTAGATGGATCCAGAAAAAAACACTACCCCAATCACTACCAGGTAAAACACCCAATTTGAAACCTTTTGCCCTAACTGTTTCATATTTCCCAAAATAAGGAACAACAAGGCATGATATATTTGATATTTCGCTCCTGTTTCAAATGAATCCATCGCTTCAGGTGTGAGCAAAGGCTTAAGCCCGTGGGTAGCAAAAGCTCCAAGAACAATTCCAATGAGACCGAAGGAAAAACCCGCGATATAAAATCTTCTATCCATAGATTAATTTTTTAGGGTGCAAACTATTAAGTACATTCGTAATTCTAAGTCTACAAAACTAATTAAGAAATTTTAATATGAGACAAATATTAGTGATTGGTGCCGGAAAATCTACTTCGGTGCTCATAGCCTATTTATTAGAAAAATCGGAAAAAGAAGATCTGTTCCTCACAATTGGCGATATCGAAATAGAGCAAGCCAATAAACTTTGTAACAATCATCCAAGATGTAAGGCAATTCAGTTAAATGTTTCTGACATAGCCAGCCGGGAATCGGCCATAAAAAAAGCAGATATCGTAATATCCATGCTCCCCGCGAGATTTCATCTGGAAGCTGCAAAGGATTGCGTAAAATTCAAAAAATCTTTGGTTACCGCTTCTTATGTGAGCAAAGATATGAAAGCTTTAGACCAGGAGGTAAAGGACAATGGCCTTGTTTTTATGAATGAAATAGGCGTGGATCCGGGAATAGACCATATGAGCGCGATGCGTGTAATAGACAGCATTCGGGACAAGGGAGGCAAAATGTTATTGTTCGAATCCTTTACCGGCGGTCTGGTCGCGCCGGAAAGCGACAACAATCTCTGGAATTATAAATTTACCTGGAACCCCAGAAATGTAGTGGTTGCCGGACAGGGTGGCGTTGCCGAATTTATCCAGGAAGGAAAATATAAATATATCCCTTATCACAGATTATTCAGAAGAACTGAATTTATGAACATAGAGGGTTATGGGAAATTTGAAGGTTATGCCAACAGAAATTCCCTGGACTACCGAAGCATTTATGGGTTGGAAGATATTTTGACCCTTTACAGGGGAACCATAAGAAGGGTTGGTTTTAGCAGGGCCTGGAATATGTTTGTTCAACTTGGGGTGACAGATGACACCTACGTATTACAAGGTTCCAAAAATATGAGCTACCGGGATTTCATCAATTCCTTTCTTCCTTATTCTCCCACGGCTACAGTTGAATTAAAGTTTAGGCTCAACCTGAAAATTGATCAGGATGATATTATGTGGGATAAAATAGTGGAATTAGACCTTTTCAATGACGAAAAGAAAATAGGAATAGAGAATGCCACTCCCGCACAGGCGCTTCAAAAGATCTTATCCGATAAATGGACCTTGGCCGAAGATGATAAGGACATGATCGTGATGCATCACAAGTTTGGTTATGAACTCAACGGCGAAAAAAAGCAAATCGAATCGACTATGGTTCATATAGGGAAAGATCAAAACCAAACTGCTATGGCAAAAACTGTTGGATTACCCGTGGCTATTGCAACCCTAGCTATTTTGAACGGAAAGATAACCACTCCCGGAGTGCAGATCCCTATTACCAAAGAAGTGTATGAACCCATATTAAATGAATTGGAAGCACACGGCATCGTTTTTACTGAAAAAGAAACCGATTATTTAGGATATAACCTTTTTGGCGGAGTTGGAAATTAATAAAAAAAGCACACAAGTTTAACTCCCAATCACAAATAATCAAAAATTCATGAAAGTAGTAGATGAAAAAGTAACTATTGATGGCATAGACAAAATCATATTAAATTACCTGATGGAAGATGCCAGAAAACCTATTTTGGAGATCGCAAGAAGCATAGGAATTAGCGGGGCTGCCATTCATCAACGCTTGAGGAAACTTGAAAAATCGGGATTAATTGAAGGCTCCAAGCTGATGATCAATCCAAAGGTATTAGGATATACAACCTTAGCCTTTGTTGGAGTTTATCTGGACAAAGCGGTGAGCAATCCCCAGGCGGTAAAACGCCTGATGGAAATTCCAGAGGTAATTGAATGTCACTTTACTACCGGAAATTGGTCTATTTTTATAAAAATATTGTGTAGGGACAACGAACATTTAATGAATGTTTTAAACAAAAACATTCAGTCCATAGATGGCGTTTCCCGTACAGAGACATTCATTTCTTTAAATCAGCAAATAAAAAGACAGATCAAAGTTTAAAGCTGATAGCAAATCTGTAAAACAAAAAAGGATTCCCAAATTGAGAATCCTTTTTTGCTTTTATAAATTTCTGAATTAGTTCCTTCCCAAATATATATTCACAAAGTACATCAAGGTAGCGAGTGATCCTACTGCGGCAACCACATAAGTCCTGGCAGCCCATTTCAAAGAATCCTCGGCAGCATCGTGTTCCTGCGGACTAAGCATGTTTTTGGTTTCGAGCCACACCAAAGCTCTTTTACTGGCGTCATATTCTACCGGAAGGGTTATGAAACTGAACAAAGTTCCCATCCCAAAAAATATTATTCCTATCAGTAAAACAGTACTCCCCATAGATGTAAAAGCCATTAGCAAAAGACCTCCCATGATCACCCATTGTGAATAACTGGAAGCCACACTTACCACGGGAACCAATTGGCTTCGCAATTGCAACCAGCTGTATGCCTGCGCATGTTGCACGGCATGTCCACATTCGTGGGCTGCTACCGCGGCAGAGGCAGCGTTGCGCTGTGTATAAACAGATTCACTTAAATTGACCGTCTTTTTTTGGGGGTTGTAATGATCGGTTAACATTCCCGGGGTTGAAAGTACCTTCACGTCAAAAATACCATTATCGTGGAGCATTTTTTCTGCGATTTCCTTTCCGCTCATCCCGTTCTGAAGATAAACTTTTGAATATTTTTTAAACTTGCTTTTAAGTTTGTTGCTAACATACATACTCACAATAAATATGAGACCTATGATGATATAATACCCTATCATTATGTTCTTTCTTTTTGTTGGATCATATCGAATATAACAAAAATCCAGCCAATTTATCCTTCTGAATTTTTGTCATATTTCATATTATTCCAACCTTGATCCATATTTTTAGGTTAAAGTTTTACTAAAGCCCAATTTTAAAAAGATTCGGTTGCGAGAGATTCTTTACAAATTAAGATATTGTCTATATTTGCACAACTTATCTAAAAAATGCACATGCCTTACAAAAGAATACTTCTAAAATTATCCGGGGAAGCCTTAATGGGAAATCGTCAATATGGAATTGATCCGGAGCGACTTGCAGAATATGCTCAGGAAATAAAATCGGTCACAAAAAAAGGAATTGAGATCGCAATAGTAATTGGTGGGGGAAATATTTTTAGAGGTGTTGCTGGTGCAAGCAAAGGAATGGACCGGGTGCAGGCAGATAATATGGGAATGCTGGCCACAGTTATCAACGGCCTGGCATTACAAAGTGCTTTGGAAGTTGCCAATGTGCAAACCCGATTGCAAACTGCCATCCAAATAAATGAAGTGGCAGAACCCTTTATTCGCCGAAGAGCCCTGAGACATTTAGAAAAAGGCAGAGTTGTAATTTTTGGTGGAGGTACAGGAAATCCATATTTCACTACCGATTCCGCAGCTGTTTTAAGAGCTATAGAAATAAAGGCAGATGTGATCTTAAAAGGTACCCGTGTAGATGGAATTTATACGTCCGATCCTGAAAAAGACAAAGAGGCAACAAAATTTGACCATATTACTTTTGACGATGTGCTCAAGAAAGGTTTAAAAGTGATGGATACCACAGCCTTTACTCTTAGCCAGGAAAACGAATTACCTATTATTATATTTGATATGAATACTCCCGGAAACCTGTTAAAAGTTGTTACAGGTGAAAAAATAGGGACCAAAGTGAATTTATAATCATATAACAAAAATAATTAAAACCTTTTTTCAATTTTAAGCTTAAAAAAATGAATGACGAAATAGATTTTATATTTGAAAGTACCGAAGAGAATATGCGTAACACCATAAAACATTTGGAAAAGCAACTTCTTAATATTCGTGCTGGAAAAGCAAGCCCTGCCATGTTGGGAGGGGTAATGGTAGATTATTACGGCAATATGACCCCACTTAACCAGGTCGCAAATGTAAATACCCCCGATGCCAGGACAATAACAATACAACCCTTTGAAAGAAAAATTATTCCAAATATTGAGAAGGGGATAATGTTTGCCAATCTGGGTTTCAATCCCATGAACAATGGGGAAAGCGTTATTATTAGCGTTCCGCCCTTAACCGAGGAACGCCGCAAGGAACTGGTAAAAATGGCAAAATCTGAAGCTGAAGAAGCAAAAATAGGCATCAGGAACGATCGTAAAATGGCAAATAACGAAATTAAAAAAGTGGAAGTTTCTGAAGATGAAATTAAAATTGCTGAAGAGAATATTCAGGAACTCACTAACAGGCACATAAAAAAAGTAGAAGCAATATTAGAGGTTAAGGAAAGAGATATCATGACCATCTAATTCAAACTTTCTTTAAACCGGAAACCTAAAGTTGTATGAATATACTTTTATGCTAAATTGTATGTAAAAAAGAAAATGCCAATAAAAATCCTCCTTTGTTGTCTTTTTACTTCGATTTTGGCATTTGGTCAAAAAGCAATCCCGTTTCATGAAAACTCCGCTTCCGGGGCGTTTTCTGATACTACCGCCATTCGCATCATCAAAAATGCGATTGACAATATTCCGCATAACTCTCCGGAACTTGTATTCCCAGCCTTTCAATATAAAACCTATTCAAAAACTGTAATTAAAAAGGAAGATACCACCACACATTTTATTGAACCATCGGTTAATAATTACATCTTTGAAAAGCTTTCCCTGCTTCAGGTTTCGCAAAAAAGGACAAAAAAAGAAACTGTTATAGCTTCAAATATGCCGGGGTTTTATGAACCGGTTTACGATGTTTTTGAAAAAAGCCTCCATTCAAATTCTATTTACGTCAAAGAATATGACATTTTTGACAAAAAATTCTTTGGACCTCTTTCTGAAGATGGTTTAGAACATTATAATTTTCGATTAGAAAAAACGGTATCTGACACCCTAAATCCCTATTATGTGATTTTGTTTTCTCCGAAAGATAATTCAGAGGCAACGCAACTTCAGGGGGAACTACATATTAGCACAAAAAGTTTTGCTGTGCAGGAAGCTACTGTGAATCATCGCAAGAACATCAATGCGAAAATCACTCATTTGTACAATTTTTTTGAAGAAGATTCTATTTGGTTTCCGTCCGAAACGAAAATAGAAACAAGCCTGTTAAACAATATTGAGCCCATCAATTTGTTCGGAAAAAATATCGCTTTGGGAAAATTGACTGTTGATCGGGAGAAAAACAAAAGCAGCAGTTTAACGCAAACCTCTTCCTATATTGATGTTCAGCTAAAAAATATTCCGGAAATAGCAGGAAAAAATATTGACATTGAAGCCTTAATAAAAGAAAACAACCCGACTGAAGGTTTTTGGGAACACTACAGAAAACAATCCCTTGATTCAACCGAATACCATCTCATGGCTTATGCCGACAGTATTGCAAGAAGGAACAACATCCGGGGGCAATTGGAACGCAACGCAAATTTCAATAATGGCTATTATCGAATAGGCTTTTTTGACTTCGACCTGAAATATTTGGTCAAATACAACGATTACGAAGGTTTTCGCCTTGGCGTTGGAGGTTTTACCAACTATAAATTTTCCCAATATTTTAAATTAGGCGGCTATGCGGCAAGAGGATTTAAGGATAATGAAACAAAATATCAGCTTGGTGTCAATTTTTTGATCGCGGAATCCACCAATTCTATTTTAGGGTTTAACTATACCAAGGACATTCAGGAGGTGGGCAGTAATTTTTATTTAACCGATAGCAGGACCTATTCCTTATTTGAGCCAAGGTTGGTGAACATCACGCAGTTTTATAAATATAATTCCTGGCAAACCAGTTTACAACATCAGGTAAGTCCGAAAGTGCAATCGGAATTGCGGCTTTCAAGAAGCGAGATCGAACAAACCAGCACCTACGCTTTTAGGAATAATGGCGAGTTGTTTTCCAACTACACCTTATCTGAGGCAAAAATCTCCGTTTTATGGACTCCATTTAGCAAATTCATTAAAACCCCCTATTCGATTTCCGAATTTGAACCCGGATTCCCTAAAATATCCGCGCAAATTACCCAAAGTTTTAAGGGCGTTTTTGATGGGGATTTCAACTACACCAAATTTGATTTGAAACTGGTTTATGAACAGGAATATATCAACAAATCCCTAACTGAAGTAGTTTTGGAAGGTAATTTAGGTTTAGGGGACATTCCTTTAACCCACTTATATCATGCCTACCCCAACAGTCCAAATAAAGAAACTATTGGGCAAAGATTTTCTGTTGCCGGGATTAGAAGTTTTGAAACGATGTTTTTTAACGAGTTTTTTTTAGATAAACTCGCCAGTATCCAAATAAAGCATCATTTGAAACCCTTTGTGATTTCAGAGAAAATTCAACCTGAACTTGTTCTAATAACAAGGCATGCCATTGGTGATATAAGCAATATTGAAAAGCATCAAAACATAGCTTTCAGTTCCTTAAAAGAAGGATATTCCGAATCGGGATTCGAAATTAACAAAATCCTCTATGGTTTTGGGTTGAGTTTCGCATACCGTTATGGAGCCTATCATTTGCCCGATTTTAACCAAAATTTTTCCTTTAAATTCACCTTTAACCTCAAAATCTAATTTTAATAGATTAATTCTCTTAAGATCAATTAACACCAAGGCTTTTTATACCTTTGCAGTCGTTTAAAAATCAGCCATGTCAAAAATATTCAGCTTTGGATTTTGGAATTCCATAGCCCGTGTAGTTCTCAGGAACCGAATCACTATAATAGTGATTATTATATGCATCACCATCTTTCTTGCCACACAATGGCAAAACATGCAGTTCTCCTATACCGAAGCTAATTTATTGCCGGATGACGATGAAATAAACCTGGAATATAACGCCTTTTTGGACAAATTTGGGGAAGAAGGAAACCTGATCGTTCTGGCAGTCAAAGACCCCACGCTTTTCACCCCCGAAAAATTTACAGCCTGGAACAAGTTAACAGAAACCTTAAAAGCTTATAAGGAGGTAGACCAGATTATTGGGGTAGGGAACCTCAAAAAATTGGAAAAATTCGAAAATCCCAGTCGATTTGAAATGATCCCCCTGAAAACACAGGAAAAATGGGATAGCACAGGAGTTGCCAATTATAGGGATGAACTTTTTAACCGGCTCCCATTTTATAAAAACCTGGTGGTTAGCGGCACTTCAAATACGGTTCAAACCGCATTGTACCTCAATGAAGGGATCGTAAATTCTGAAGAGCGCAAGGTTTTTGTTCTGGAAAAATTGCGACCGCTTATAGATCAATTTGAAAAGGATTACAACCTGGAGGTGTACGTGTCGGGAATGCCCTATATAAGAACACTTAATGCCCAAAACATCATAGATGAAATAGGCCTTTTTATTATAGCCGCGCTTTTGGTAACATCCCTGATATTTTTCTTTTTCTTCCGCTCCTTCAGGGCCACACTTATTTCCATGATCACCGTTTTAATAGGAGTTATGTGGGCTTTTGGAATAATCGGGCTTTTGCATTACGAAATCACGGTGCTCACGGCGTTAATTCCGCCTTTAATAATTGTTATCGGGATCCCCAACTGCATTTTCCTGATCAATAAATATCAACAGGAAATCAAGATCCATGGAAACCAGGCAAAATCCTTACAGCGGGTAATCTCAAAAGTGGGAAATGCCACTTTGCTCACCAATGTAACCACAGCCTCAGGATTTGCAGCTTTTATATTGACAGACAGCACGCTGTTAAAAGAATTTGGGATCGTAGCTTCCATAAATATTCTTGCGCTCTTTGTGTTAAGCCTGGTGATAATCCCCATCATTTACAGCTACATGCCAATCCCCAAAGACAAGCATTTAAAACACCTGAACAAACGCTGGATCGGGACTTTTGTGGATTGGATTGTAAAAATGGTAAAAAATCACAGGATCACAATCTACATCTCTTCCATAGTTTTATTAGTTGCCAGTATTATTGGGATTTACTCCATCAAAATTTCTGGGAGTTTATTGGAAGATATGCCTCAACAAGCCGATTTCTTTAAGGACATCCGGTTTTTTGAAAAAGAATTCAACGGGGTTTTACCATTGGAAATTGTAATAGACACAAAACACCCCAAAGGAGTTTTAAAATTATCGACATTAAAACGGATGGAAGCTCTTGAGACCGCGATTTCAGAAGTGCCGCAACTTTCCTCGCCCCTATCGTTGGTACGATTGGCCAAATATTCAAAACAGGCTTATTACAACGGGAATCCAAAATACTATCAATT
>Ga0307486_1002524_pt1 | contig 12710 bp, 12 predicted proteins | sample CBIW02metaG_FD_203663 | JGI IMG/M metagenome (GOLD analysis project Ga0307486, IMG submission 203663) | Sea-ice brine microbial communities from Beaufort Sea near Barrow, Alaska, United States - CBIW 0.2 | ecosystem: Environmental > Aquatic > Marine > Coastal | place: USA: Alaska | collected... | reverse complement strand
CGCCGTTGTCTCGCTTGTCCTTCAGCCAGTGGTCCCACCATGTAACGGCCTCCTGCAGGAACCCGATCGGCGGGCCGGGTTGTCCCAGGTGCGGGTATTTGTGGCTCCACGGGCCGATCAGCCCCCGGACCGGACCCCGGAGTCCCGACAGCAGCCGAAACACCGCGTTAGAGTACCCGTCGGCCCAGCCGCTCACAGCGAGCACCGGGCATTCGATCGCGGAGTAGTCCTCTTTGACTGAACCGCGCTGCCAGTAGGCGTCGCGACGTTGGTGTCGCAACCATGGCTCGAGCCACAGTCCGCTGTGCTGGAGCCGATCCAACCAGATTTCGCGCCAACGCTCTCCGACGATCGTCGGATCGGGCGGGCAGGAGGTGTAAGCGAACATTGTCGAGGCCCAAGACAGGTTGTCGCTGAGCAGACAACCACCCATGTAGTGCACGTCGTCGGCGTAACGGTCATCGGAGGAACAGACGGTGATAATGGCGCCCAGCCCCGGCGGCCGACGTGCGGCCAACTGCAGGGCGTTGAAGCCTCCCCAGGAGATCCCCATCATTCCGGTGCGCCCCGTGCACCAGGGCTGCGCCGCCATCCACGCCAGCACTTCCTCGGCGTCGCACAGCTCCTGCTCAAGGTATTCGTCGGTGAGCACCCCTTCGGAGTCGCCGCTGCCGCGCAGGTCGACACGTAAGCAGCCGTAGCCGTAGCCGGCCATGTACGGATGGTTGATGGAGTCCCGCTGCGCCGTGAGGTCGCGTTTGCGGTACGGGATCATCTCTAGCACCCCTGGCACGGTCTCAAGCCCCGCGAGAACGGGTCGCCACAGCCGTGCGGCAAGCCGAATGCCGTCGGACATCGGAATCCACAGGTGTTCGATTTCCTCGACCTCATAGGGAAAGGTGGTGACGGTACGCATCCGGCTCCTCCTGGTTAGTCGTCTATCGTGAAGTGGTTAGTCGTCTATCGCGAAGTTGAGCGCCTCGACGCACCGGGTGTATTTTTCGCGCAGCTCCTGCTCGTCTCTTCCGCCGGTGTAGATTTCCGCTAGGACGTAGCTGTAGCTGTCTTCGCCATCGAGCTCCGAAAGCCTCGTCCCCTCGATAGCGGTGACACAGACCGTAGTCCCCGCGATCCTGCGCTCAATCTCAGTGACCTCCTCAGGCGTCGGTACGTGGCGCACACGACCGTCTGAGAAGCGTCGCAAAAACCATTTCGCCGCCATCGGAAATGGCCCCTTGCCCGGTTCAACGCGGCGCGGGTCACGATCCAGGGCTAGGTCGAGCATGTACGCATGATTGGGCACACCGTCGACGAGTTCGAACAGCAGCGCGTGCGACTGGGAGTGCCGGGCGTTGATCTCGAGCAGGCTGAGCCGCGACGTTTCGTGATCCCAGAAGTACTCGATGTTGAACGTGCTGTTGCTCAACTCGAGGGCACTGATCACGCGACGGGACACCTCGCCCATGTAATCTTGGACGTCAGCGGGGACCAGCCGGGACGGGTACTGGTAGCGCAGGAAGCTGGATTCACCGCTATAACTGACTGAGTCGACCACCCCATAAATTTCGACCCGTCCGCCGCGACTAAAGCCCTCGACGGTGACCTGTTGGCCGCTGGCTGCCTCCTCGACTAGACAGGTCTGGCTGTCGACCGCTGCAATTTCTGCTGGCAGGTCGACCATGGCAAGAACATCGGCGAAGGGGGGCCCAAACCGATCAACTACCCGGCGCACTTCGACCAGAGAACCGCGGAGCTGCTCATCGTTCTCGACATAGTGGGCGCCCTGCGATGCGGTGGACTTTATCGGCTTGATCCAAACAGGGTAGGAGAGAGGTGCCGGAAGGGACGGGTTCTCGTTGGTCAGGTCGAGGAGACCGAAGGGCACGTATTCGTCGATGACCTTCTGTTGTTCCAGCCGACTCCAGTATTTGTGCTCACATTTCAGGACGGCTTCGAGGGCCGCCGAACGCAATCCGTACCGAACACACAACACGGGAACCAGCATGCTCACCGGGAAGTCCCAATATCCCACTATGGCGTCGATGGAACCATCGAAGGAATCCAGTTGGCGCCTAGCCTTGTCCAGCAGCTCCGGAACAGAGACGGTTCCGATCTGGAGCTCTCGGCGCGTGAGCAGCTGATGAAAATCGTACTGGTCGGCATCAGCCAGCCGGCGCATCGAAGAAAGGTTGAGTTCGTCGAGCCCAATGACGAAAATGTTCCGGCTCATTAGTGGCCTTTCCCGCTGGCAAGAGCTTCCTCGCCAGTGGGCACTGGAGCACGAACTGGCTGGCCCTCGGGGTGATTATATCAGGGCGGGCTGCGTCGCAGCTAGTCGCTGCTGCTCTCGGACTCAGGCTCGCTGCCTGACGCGAATTGCTCGTGATGGTGAATCACTTCGGCCACAACGAAGTTGAACCACTTCTCCGCGAATGCGGGATCGAGGTGAGATTCTTCGGCCAGTAGGCGCAAGCGCCCAATCTGATCGCGTTCGCGGCTGGGATCGGATGCCGGCAGACCCTTGGTGGCTTTGAGCCGACCAACCTGCTGCGTGTATTTGAAACGCTCGGCAAGCAAGTGGATGAGTGCCGCATCAATATTGTCGATGCTGCGTCGTGCCCCCAACAGTTGTTCCCGAACCTCGGGGTCAATCTCGGTCGGGGTGGTGTCGCTGCTGTTGTTATCGGTGCCGGTGTCGCTTGCACCCTGATCTCCTGCTGCCATACAACGACTGTAGAGCGTGTGAGGCATACGCGCTGGCCAACTCAGTCGCCCCTGCGTGGGTTGCGCCCTAGAACGACGCCGATTGTGAGGATGACATAGCTGACTTCCGGGGTGAGAGTGCCAGACTGGAGGGCATGAATGATCGAGCAGGCACCCTCGCCCAGCCTTCCGACCTCATCGATGTGCCCGAATTGGTGCAGGCGTATTACGCACTGATTCCGGATGTTTCGCTCCCCGCACAGCGCGTCGCTTTCGGTACAAGCGGCCACCGAGGTTCGTCCCTCGACACCGCATTCAATGAGGTGCACATCGCCTCCATCACCCAAGCGATCGTCGAGTATCGTGCGTCGCAGGGCATCACCGGACCGTTGTTCGTCGGCCGCGACACCCACGCGCTGTCGCAACCGGCGGAGACGACCGCGCTGGAGGTGCTTGCCGCTAATGGCGTGCAGGCATTGAAAGACGAGTTCGACGACTATGTGCCCACTCCGGCTCTCAGCCACGCGATCATCGCGTACAACGCTGATGGCCGCGATGAGCAGGCCGACGGCATCATCATCACTCCGAGCCACAACCCGCCGCGCGATGGCGGCTTCAAGTACAACCCGCCGGAACCTACGACTTCCGAGGAAACTACGTCGACGACCTCGAAAACATCATCGACATTGACGCGATCCGTGCGGCCGGGATCCGCATCGGTGCCGATCCGCTCGGCGGCGCCAGCGTCAATTACTGGAAGCTGATCGCCGAAAAGTACAACCTCGACCTGACCGTCGTGAACCCCGCAGTCGATCCGACCTGGTCGTTCATGACGCTCGACTGGGACGGCAAAATCCGCATGGATCCCTCGTCGAAATCCGCGATGGCCTCGGTCGTCGCTCGACGTGACGACTACGACATCCTCACCGGCAACGACGCCGACGCCGACCGCCACGGAATCGTCACCCCCGACGGCGGCCTCATGAACCCCAACCACTACCTAGCCGTCGCGATCCGCTACCTGTACACCCACCGCGATGGGTGGCGGCCGGATGCCGCGATCGGCAAGACCCTCGTCTCCAGCTCGATGATCGACAGGGTCGCCGCATCATTGGGCCGCGCCCTCTGGGAGGTGCCGGTCGGATTCAAGTGGTTTGTTCCCGGCCTCATCGACGGCTCTGTGGGCTTCGGCGGTGAGGAGAGTGCAGGCGCGAGCTTCTTGCGCACAGACGGCACGGCGTGGACGACGGACAAAGACGGCATCCTGCTTGCCCTCCTGGCGAGCGAGATTTTGGCGGTCACGGGCAAAACACCCTCCGTGCTCTACGCCGAACTGGTTGAAGAGTTCGGTGATCCCTCCTATGAGCGAGTGGATGCCGCAGCCTCCCCAGAGCAGAAAGCCCGGCTCGGCAAGCTGAGCGGTGCCGCGATCACTGCCACCGAACTCGCCGGTGACCCGATCACCGCCAAGCTTTCGGAGGCACCAGGCAACGGGGCATCCATCGGCGGCGTGAAGGTGACCACGGAGTTCGCCTGGTTTGCCGCTCGCCCAAGCGGAACCGAAGATGTCTACAAGATCTATGGCGAATCGTTCAAGGGTGCCGAACATCTGCTCCTGGTGCAGGCGAAGTCGATCGTTGATACGGCACTGAACGGCTGAACTGAGCCTCGCGGCGGTCGGGCTGCCCCTCGGTCAACACTGTCAGCTGCTTAAGGAATGCTCCAAAAGTGCCCGGTGGCGCCCGGGTGATCGACCATGATGGTTTCGTCAAGATCCCGATAGTTCGTATCGAGGTTATGACCGACCATCTTGACCGTCGTGACCCCATCCACTGTTGTCACCGAAGAGACGACCTGGATGTGGTCGAGATAGTCATTGTCATTCCAGTCGAAGACCACAAGGTCGCCGACTTTGGCCTGCGAGCGCTCATCGAAACTCAACTGGGTGGCACCGAGTTGAGGATTCGCCGTCAGCCAAGTCTCGAAGCTCGGCACATAACCCCACGGACCGCTCCAGTTAGCTCCGGCGTCGTAGTTAAACCAGTCATCGGTCATGGTCCAGCCGCGCTTAAGCAGGGACTGGCTCGCGAAGTTGGCGCAGTCTCCGCCAACCGAGTTCAGGTCGCCGTACTCCGCGACGTTGTAGTCGTTCCAATGCGCCATCAAGTACTGCATTTGGTTGTCCACCGGGCTGGCGGCCTCATAGGTGTACTCAAGTGTCGCCGACGATGGCACTGCTTCCGCATCGGCAACTACTTCGACAACAACGGTTGCCGGCTGGAAATCGGTGCTGGCGGGCACCGTCACCGTGAGCGTTTCGCTACCAGACACCGCGAATTCTGTCGCTGGCACACCACCAAAGGTGACCTCCGAAACGGAACTCAGCGCCGTGCCAGCAATGACGATCGATTCTCCGCCCGTGACGGACCCCGTCTGAGCGCTGACCGAGTGCACTTCAGGCACGGATGGGATGCTCGCAGCGACCTCGTTCTGATCCGTTGATGGAGTTTCTGGAACCGGCGCAGCGACAATTACGAGCGCAGTCACCGCCGCCACGAGGCCGAGGACGGCAGCAGAAACGCCCACACGGCGCCAGAATAAGGGAGAAGGCATTATGGCAGTTTCCCAGATGACTCTGAGTTTTGCCCCGCAAAACGGGCCATCCCGGCCGATTCATAGGGACTCGTTATCTCGATTCGTACCGAGCAATCTGCGCAAGCTTTAGAGTTTGCGGGCCTTGCCCATGGGCAACTTCAGTCTGCCCTGGGCGAGAAGCACCCCGATGAGTACCAAAATTGCCCCGACCGGTTCGTGCCAGGACATTGTTTCCTTCAAGATCACGGCACCCAGGATGACCCCGACGACGGGCGTGATGTAGGTGACGGTTGAGGTGCGAGTTGGTCCCCATTCGGCGAGCACACGGTAGTTCCAGACATAAGCCAGGCCGGTGCCGAGCACACCAACGGCGAGCAGGCTAGCCACGACAGGAAGTGTGAGGGTGATTGGACCGGTTGCGACAACCGGGGTCAGTATCAGGTAGACGACAGCAGCAATCCCGATGGTCATCGTTGCGGAGGTCACTCCCGCAACTCGGTAGGGGGCAACAAAGCGACGCTGGTAGCTCATCGCTGCGCCGTAGCAGACGGCAGCACCGAGGCACGCGAGTTGACCGAGCAAGCTACCGCTGATGTCGCCGGCTTGCCACGGCGAGATGATGACGAGGACACCGAAAATACCGAGGGTAACTCCGGCGATCTGCGAGCGCGTCAGCCGCTCAACTCGGAATACGAGGGTCGCAAAAATCGCCGTCATGATGGGCGTCGTTGCGTTGTAGATGCTGGCGAGGCCCGAACTCACGTACTGCTCAGCCCACGCAAACAGGAGATAGGGGATCACGGCAAACAGTAGCGACAACACCGTGAAATGCGCCCACACAATCGGCTGGCGCGGCAGTCGGCGGCGGCTCAGCGCGAACACCACAATCAGCGTGAGAGCCCCGAGAACAGCCCGAGTCCACGCGACCTGCCCAAAGCTCACACCATCCAGCGCCACTTTCATGAAGAGGAAGCTGGAGCCCCACACGAGGCCGGCTCCTGCGAACCGCAGCGTCGTGCCGAGCGAGGATGCGTGGTCGTGCTTCTCTTCCCGGCCGGGAGTGGTGACGGGAGCGCTCACGATCGCGGCTCCTGCTCGATGCCAGATGCCGAGTCGACGGCACGATCCGTGATCGGCACCATCGCAGTATCGAGGCGCGCACGCAGCCCGGCTTTCACGGCAGGCCAGTCGGTGTCGAGCACGGAGTACACAGCGGTGTCACGCCAGGAACCGTCCGCTCGGATGCGGTGCTTGCGTTGGATGCCCTCGAACGTTGCACCGAGCTTGAGGATCGCAGCACGCGATCGGTCGTTGATAGCATCCGCCTGAATTGTCACGCGGTTGTAGCCGCTGTCGAATGCGAAGCCGAGCAGGAGAAGCTTGGTTTCAGGGTTCACTGCGGTGCCCCAGACCTGCGGGTCGTAAGCAGTCCAGCCGAGCTGCACGTTGGCGTTGGCCTCGTCGAGGTCGCCGAGGGTGCTCACGCCAACGAGGCGCCCGGCGTCGGGGCCAGAGTTCAGGCGCACAGCGAACGGCATCCGGTCGGCATAACCGAGATACCCAGCGCGCATCCATTCAATGAAGGATGCTTCGTCGGCAGGCAACCCGGCGGGGCCTCCGCCATAGCCACCCGCGAAAACTTCGGGTGCGCCGAGGGCGGGCCAGAGCGCAGCGAGGTGGTCTTCGGTCAGGGGTTCAACGGCGACATGGGTTCCCTGAAGGATGCGGGGCTGCGGGCGCGTTACGGTCACTCACAAATCCTCCCACCCCGCAGAGTCATCGCACGAGCGGAAATCGGACCTTCAGTCCAGCACTTTCGGATTGGCTACGCCGCACACACACCAGCGGCACGCAACAGAATTTCTCCGTTGCGTGCCGCCTGAGTTGTCTGGCTGAAGCTTCTTAGCCGACGAGGTCGTGACGCACGATGATCTCGTCGCGGCCCGGACCAACGCCGATCGCAGACATGCGGGCGCCACTCATCTTCTCGATGGCGAGCACGTAGTCTTGCGCATTCTTCGGCAGATCGTCGAAGTTGCGAGCGCCGGTGATGTCTTCGGTCCAGCCGGGGAACTCTTCATAGATGGGCACGGCGTGGTGGAAATCCGACTGCGATACCGGCATCTCGTCGTGGCGCGTGCCGTCAACGTCGTAGGCGACGCAGACGGGGATCGTCGTGAGGCCGGTGAGCACGTCAAGCTTGGTGAGCACAAAGTCGGTGACACCGTTCACTCGCGCCGTGTAGCGGGCGATGGGGGCGTCATACCAGCCACAGCGACGCGGGCGCCCCGTGGTGGTTCCGAATTCGAAACCGTTCGAGCGCAAGAATTCGCCAGACTCATCTTCGAGTTCAGTCGGGAAGGGTCCAGCACCAACACGGGTTGTGTAAGCCTTCACGATTCCAATGATGCGTTCGAGGCGGTTCGGCGCAACACCCGAACCGGTAGCCGCGCCACCAGAGGTGGAGCTGGACGACGTGACGAACGGGTACGTGCCGTGGTCGACATCCAACATCGTGGCCTGGCCACCCTCAAAGAGCACAATTTCGCCCCTATCGAGTGCCTGATTGAGCAGCAGACCAGTGTCGGCGACCATCGGACGCAAGCGGTCGGCATAGCTCAGCAACTCGCTGACGATCTCTTCAACCTCGATTGCGCGACGGTTGTACACCTTCACGAGTAGATGGTTCTTCTGGTCGAGAGCACCCTCGACCTTTTGACGCAAAATGTTCTCGTCGAAGAGGTCCTGAATGCGGATGCCGACACGGTTGATCTTGTCGGCATAGGCCGGACCAATTCCGCGACCGGTTGTACCGATCTGGCGCTTACCGAGGAAGCGCTCGGTCACCTTGTCGAGCGTGCGGTGGTAGTTGGTGATGATGTGCGCGTTGGCACTAATAAGCAGCCTCGAGACGTCAACGCCGCGCGCGATAAGAGCGTCGAGCTCTTCAAAGAGCACCTCGGGGTCAACAACGACGCCGTTGGAGATAACCGGGATGACACCTTCGGTGAGGATGCCAGAGGGCAACAGGTGCAGCGCGTACTTCTCGCTGCCGATCACGACGGTGTGTCCGGCATTGTTGCCGCCATTGAACTTCACGACGTAGTCGATACGGCTGCCGAGGAGGTCGGTTGCTTTTCCCTTGCCCTCGTCGCCCCATTGGGCGCCGATGATCACGATTGCTGGCATAGTGGATCCCTTCGAAAATGTGGGGGGATTACACCTCAGTCTACCCGAGCGCAGACTTTCGCCCATCTCTGGCGATATCGTGCGTCATGAACAGTGTTGGGGTCCTCCCGAGCGACATCAGATTCGGTAAATTGAGACCCACCTTCCGACGTGCTGGGAGTCGCGAGTCGGTGTTGTCGGTGTCGGCGGCGCGTGTCAGCATGGAGCATGTTCCGGATGCCTCAGCCACACGTTTCACCCAACACTCCCCATTCTGTGTGCTCGATCGTGCCCCCGTTCTTGCTTGCCCGGATCGCGACCTTAGACGATCCGCGCTTCGAGCGCGCCGCCTACGCGGCACGACGGTCGCTGACCGACATCGCTCCCGAACACCTCGACCATGGTCGTGGCGACCATAGCCTGCTTCCCCGCTCACTGCGTCCAGATCAACCAAGCGTGCGCGGAACGATCAACCGGGCGATCTCTGACGCTCAAGGCACAGAAACTCTTCCCGGCGCTTTGGTGAGAGCCGAGGGTGCGCCCGAAACGGACGATGGATCGGTGACCGAGGCGTACGACGGATTGGGAAGCACGTTCGCGCTGTTCTGGGAGGTGTTCGCTCGCGATTCGATCGACGATCGCTCTGCACCGCTCGAGGCCACCGTGCACTACGGAAAGCTCTATGACAATGCGTTCTGGGATGGACGCCGTATGGTGTTCGGCGACGGCGATGGCGAGATTTTTGATGGGTTCACCCGCTCACTCAGTGTGATCGGCCACGAACTCGCACACGGCGTGACCGAGTTCACCGCCGGACTTGTCTACCGCGATCAGAGTGGCGCCCTCAACGAACATGTCTCGGATGTGTTCGGGGCACTCGTGGAGCAATACACCTTGGGGCAGAGCGCAGCAGACGCGTCGTGGCTCATCGGTGAAGGCATCTTCACCGATGAGGTTGAAGGCAATGCGTTGCGTTCGCTCAAGGCACCCGGTACCGCGTATGACGATGACGTGCTTGGAAAGGACCCGCAGCCCGATCATCTCGACGGCTATATCAAGACTCTCGATGACAACGGCGGCGTTCACCTAAATTCGGGAATCCCTAACCGTGCATTCTGGAGCGTCGCCGACTCCCTTGGCGGGTACGCGTGGGAGCGCGCTGGGCAAATCTGGTACGACACTCTCACCGGTGGCTCGTTGGGGCCCCGAGCGGATTTCTCCAGATTCGCGGCCGCGACGGTCGTGTCAGCAGCGGCTCGATTCGGGTCTAACTCTCCCGAGCATGAGGCTGTTCTTGCCGGCTGGACCCTCGTCGGAATCAACGCCACGGGATAGCATGCTCCTGTGAGGACTCAGAAATGAAAATTCTGGTGTGGCGCAGCGGCGGTCTCCTTGGTCGACGCGTCGAATGGGACGTCGTTGTCGACGAGCAACCCGACCCCGAGCAGTGGTACCTGCTCATCGCCGAACTGCCGTGGGATGAGCGCCCGGCCGTCATCGCGACTCCCGACCGATACACCTATCGAATCCGCTGCGATCCGCACGAAGTCGTCATCCCCGAACAACAGCTCACCGGGCCCTGGCGGGAACTCGTCGATCGCGTCCGCGACGCTGACACCCAAGAGCGACCTCGAGAGTCGGAGCGCGGCGAGCCAGACAAGTCGCGCGAGACCGACAAGAGCGACGTGAGCGGCAAGAGCGGCATGTCAGGCGAACCAGACGAACCAGACGGCGAGCGTTAACGCAGCGGATCGAAGGTGGTGAGCAAGGGGTGCTCACCATTGCCAGTGATGGAGTCGGCGAGCATCCGCCCCGTCAACGGGCCGAGGGCGATGCCCCACATGCCGTGACCGCCAGCAACGTGCACTCGCGGTGAGCGCGTGCGGCCAACGAGCGGCAGTCCGTCAGTGGTGCAGGGTCGCGACCCAACCCATTCGTCTTCGCGTGCTTCCCAGTCGACACCGTCGAACATGGGCTGCGCGGCGTTCACAATGGTCTGGATGCGGCGGGGATCAGACGGTGCATCGGCGTGACGGAACTCCATCATGCCTCCTACCCGCAGTCGATCGCCGAGGGGTGTGCAGGCCACACGCTGCGCCGCCAGGTAGATGGGGTGCGTCGGAATCACGGGCGGTTTCACGCTGAAGCTGTATCCACGACCGGCCTGAACTACTTGCCGCACACCGAACTGGCGGGCGAGCCCGGCAAGCCAAGTTCCGGTGGCAATTACGAGCTGGTCGCTGTGCACGACATCCTGACCTTCGACGTCGACTGCGACACCGTCGGCACCGAGATCACGCACGCCGGTGACGTTTGCGCCCTCAACGATGCGGGCGCCACGGGCACGAACGGATGCTGCAAGCACCTTCATAAACGCGGGAGGATTGATGAAGCGTTGGCCGTCGATGCGCAGCCCGTGTGTCACTTTGCCCGAGATGCTCGGCTCAATCTCTCGTAGTTCGTCGCCTGTAATTTTCTGGAAGCTCACGTTTCCGCCGCGAGCAGCGACCTCATCGAACTCATGGACGATCGCCTGCCGGTCGCGCTCGTTGATGAATGCTGCAAGGAACGGATTGGCCCGAGTGAGCGCCGCGGCGACACCGCCATCTTCCATGCGATCAAAGGATTCGAGACCCCACTTGTTGATTTCGGAGAATGTCGCCATGTTCTTGCGCCACGCACCAGGAAGCGAGTGACGAGCAAAGCCGGCAAGGAAGCGCAACAGCGTTGCGTTGGCGGCCAGCGGAACGTAAACCGGTGAAGAGGGGCTCACCATAGCTTTCACGCCGTACCGAAAAATCGATGGCTCCGGCAGGGGCAGCGTCAGCGCCGGAGCAATCCACCCGGCATTTCCCCACGACGAACCGGCGGCAACGCCTGTGCGATCAAGAACGGTAACTTCGACGCCGCGCTCTTGAAGGAACCAGGCGGTGCAGAGACCCACCATTCCGGCACCAATAATCGTGACGTGAACGGGTTTCGACACAGGCACACTCCTCATCGGGCGGAACCTTCAGACTAGCGCTCGGCGCGGTAACGCTACTTACGCCGAGAAGTTGACGTGCTGGGTAATCCAGTTGTGCATCGCGACGGCGGCCGCGGCTGAAGCGTTGATCGATCGGGTCGAACCGAACTGGCTGATCTCCACAACATCCGACGCGGCTTCGATGGCTTCGGGCGACAGCCCTGGGCCCTCTTGGCCGAACAGCAGCACGCAGCGCTTGGGCAAGTCGAAGGTCTCGATGATGACGCTGCCGGGAACGTTATCGATCGCGATGATCGGCAGCTCGTTTGCTGCGGTCCACTCGAGGAATGCCGCGACATCCGGATGATGAAGTACGTGCTGGTAGCGGTCAGTGACCATGGCGCCGCGTTTGTTCCAGCGCCGACGCCCAATGATGTGCACTGTGTCGGCACCGAACGCGTTTGCACTGCGCACGATGGAGCCGATGTTCATGTCGTGCTGCCAATTCTCAATGGCGACATGGAACGGATGACGCGTCACGTCGAGATCGGCAACGATGGCGTCCATCGTCCAGTAGCGATACCGGTCGATCACATTGCGGCTATCGCCGCGTTCAAGCAGCGCAGGGTCGTAGTGGGGTTCGGTAGGCAATTCGCCCTGCCACGGCCCCACCCCGTTGGTCGACAGCTCGACGCTGGGGTTCGGTTCAGTCACCGTTCCACGATAGTCGTCGTGGGCCTAGCTCTCGTACCGGCCGGTTTTGCGTTCGTCCCCTTCGGCGCGCAGCAGGCAACTGTGCCGCACGCCTGTTAATCTCTGAGGATGCAATCGACGTGGAGCCCGACCGGACCCGACCTTGTGGTGCACGGGGATAACCTGCCCGCAATCGCCGCCCTGCCCGATGAGAGCTTTCGGTTGATCTACATCGATCCGCCGTTCAACACTGGCCGTACGCAGCGACGCCAAGCGCTCACCACTCAACGATCCGCCGAGGGCAGCCGTACCGGTTTCGGTGGAAACACCTACGACACGATCAAAGGTGCGTTGTATTCCTACGACGACACCTTCGCCGACTATTGGGAGTTCCTCGAACCGAGGCTCCACGAAGCGTGGCGGCTGCTCGACGACCGCGGCACCCTCTACCTGCACCTCGACTATCGCGAAGTTCACTACGCCAAAGTTGCCCTCGATGCGCTGTTCGGCAGGGACAGCTTTCTCAACGAAATTATCTGGGCCTACGACTACGGCGCCCGCGCGACCAAGAAGTGGCCATCGAAGC
>Ga0307486_1002522_pt1 | contig 12720 bp, 14 predicted proteins | sample CBIW02metaG_FD_203663 | JGI IMG/M metagenome (GOLD analysis project Ga0307486, IMG submission 203663) | Sea-ice brine microbial communities from Beaufort Sea near Barrow, Alaska, United States - CBIW 0.2 | ecosystem: Environmental > Aquatic > Marine > Coastal | place: USA: Alaska | collected... | reverse complement strand
GGCCTGGTTCACAAGTTCGATGTCGACGCGGTCGGTAGTGCGGTCGATGTTGTAGAGCTTCGGATGCCGTTCCGTCGCCCCATACTCGTCGGGGTCAACATCGCCACCGCCGAGTAGAACGACACCGTCCGCCTGGCTGAGTGCGGCATCCACAGCAGCGGCAGTAAAACCGTCAACGCTAATGACGCGGGCACCGGTGGCTTCGATCGCCGATTTCATGGATGCTTCGAGCCCATGAATGAGCGCCGTCAGCTCCGGCTTCTCGTGATCGCCACCCGCAGAGGCCTTCGACAAAACTACGACGGGAACGTACTCAGGGGTGGTTGTCATTGACGGAATCCTCTTGCCAGCATTCGGTCAGCGCGACCGCTGAGATCAGCCTAAGGGAGATAGAGCCGTGCAACCTTCGACGGGCTAGAGAGCCTTCGACAGCGGCACACTCGGAGCGATAGACGTTGACTCGTCCGTCGATTGCTCGTCGGTCGACGGCGCAGGCTGCGTCAGCAGGAACGTTGCGGTTGCACCCAGTGCGACCAGAATGAAGATCGCGAGTCCGAGCAGTCCAGTTGCGGTAAGCCAGACGTTTACGACGACGACGAGCCCAATGAGTGTAAGCCACGCCGCAGCGACGAGTGCTCCGCGTGATCTCCTGCGAGCATCCACGGGTACACGCCAGCGGGCGGTAGCCAGAGTGACACCGATCAGTACTACGACATTCACGGACATCCCAACCCACACCGGGTGAATCCCGATGAAGAAGCTCGCGGGAGACCAACCTCCGAGTTGGTACCAGAAAAGGCCCGCAAGGAACCCCGTGATCATGGAGGTGTATGCGGCGCGACGTGTGGCGAGCGGCCAGAAGAACACGGCAAGCACTGGGGCCAGCGTTGCTCCGTTGCGCAATGTCCACGCCAAAATGTTCCACCAGGCAGCCTGCTCGATCCGCAAAAACGCAAACAGAATCATGAGGCCGGTGAGCAGCACGAGGGACCAGCGCGTGTAGCGGACCAGTTGCTCCTCAGTTGCTTTGGGGTGTAGGGCTCCGCCGACGTCGCGACCCAGACTGGTTGCGCCCGAGAACTGGCACGGGCCCGCCCAGCCAAGAGCACACGCCCAGACACCGAGGAAGAATACCCCGACCAGTGGCGCTGGCAACACCTGAGCAATGTAGGTCGGTACCGCGACGAGTCCCAGAGTCTGGTTGGGGACGACGATCGCTGCCGCGGTGCCGAGGATCGTGCCACCAATGATGAGGGGGATCCCGAAGCCTGCCGCCAAGAACAGACCCTTTTGGCCATCCTCGGGAGTGCGGCACGACAAGCTCATCTGGAATGCGGCCTGCGCCAACAGCACGTTGACGATGAAGGTTCCAAACCAGGCAACAATCAGCGTTACGCCAACGCTCGACAAATCGAGCATCTTCGGGTTCGAAGTAGCGAGCTCAGCCAGACCGCTGAAGCCAGGTTTGATCAAGAATGCGGCGAGGCCAACGCCGAGCATAGCCACGAAGGCGATGAAGTTCATTGTTTGACTGAAGGCTATCGCTCGCATTCCGCCGAACCACAGAAACACCAGCAACAGAAGCGCTGTCACGATGATCGACGCGTAAATGGAGAGATCGGTGAACGCAGCTAGTGCGGACGCAAACGCGATCGCGGTCGCAACAGACCACATCGGGAACGTGAATGCTGTGATGAGGCCAGAGATGATTTGTGCGAGCCTGCCGAAACGTTCCCCGATCATTCCAGTGACAGTCACTACAAGTTTTTCCCGTAGTGGTTTTACCAGGAGAAGAGCGATGAGTAGCACCTGCACGGTCTCTGCCACGCCGTACCAGATCGCCGAAATCCCCGTGTGATAGCTCAGCTCAAGGATCGCAATGTAGGACGACCCGGAGAACAAGCCGGTGATGCACACCGCGACGATTAACGGGCTGAAGCTGCGGTCGCCGACGAAAAAACCTCCGGCGGTCTGAGGCTGTCGCGCACTGCGGCGTTGAATAACTGTTCCTCCGGCGACGAGCAATGCGGTGTAGGCAATCGCGAGGCCGATGGTCCAGAGTCCGGCATCGGTCATGAGCGGTACCGATCATCCGAGAGAGGAGCAAATGATTCGGGGGAGAACTGCCACTGCAAATCGAGCGGCACTTGGGCATCCTTCAGCAGGTTGGTGGCGGGGCAGCGTTGCTCCACAAGGCGGCGAAGGTCACCCAGCTCGCCCTCGGCAACGGGGGTGACGATCTGCACCAGCAGGCTGTAGTCCTTGAAGTGTGGGGAGACCTCCGCGGTGCCGTTGAAGCCGCGCACATCCATGTGGGCCCGAGTGAGTGTTTCGATGTGCTCGATTTGGATGCCCAGCTCGGCCGCGACCGATTCAATGGTGACTGTGATGCACCCGTTCACCGCTCCGGCGACAAATTCCATCGGCGTGGGTGCCTGGTTCTCGCCACCTTTAACCACGGGCTGATCGATAACAAATTCAAACTCACGGATGGCAACGCGCGTTCGCTTGGGGCTCAACCACGAGCCTGCTGCACGCACGGATTTTATCCAAGGGTCTCGGGCGGGTTTAGCGGCTGCGGCGATAGATTCTACGCGCTCTCTTACGGTCATGTCCCACAATCCGATCTGGCTGCGTCCTCGAAACGGACAGCCAAGCTGAACTCAACTCCACAGGAGGGCTACACGCAATCCGGGCCGTAACACAAGTTCACATAAGGCATGCAGAGTTGGCCGACTTCATGGCCGACCATCGAAGAAGAGCCCGTGTCGCTCAGGCGACGCTTGAATTTATGAACTGACAGTCGGAACACTCCAGATGAATACCCCTGAGATGTTTACCTCCCTGTTGTGGCGGGTTCAAGAGCCCTTCACCCGCATTGCACAGGATTGAGGTCACCTGACACCGACGCTGAAGGCGAGATCACATGAAAATGAACGGGAAGACCACCCCGGCTGCCGCAGCCACCTCAGCGGTACTACTGGCCACCTCGGCAGTGCTGCTGGCTGCCTCCCCCGCGGCATTCGCCGCTGGACCGATGGACTTTGATCCGATCAACGGCACGCCATACGGCGCGGCCAACACTAGCTGGCAGGAACCGCTCGTTGTACCGGAGGGCTTCTGCCAGACCAAGGTGTTTGACGAGACCGACCTCGACATGTACCCCGGTCAGGATGACCTCAACGACATGAACACCGTCAACGAGACCGGCCCACGGGCCGGTCGGTACCTCTATTCCACAAAGGAGGTCGGCTCCGACGGAGGCTTGAGCGTCGTGGATCTCAAGACCGGCGAGGTCAGCGAAATGATTCGTCGCGACGACTGGAGTCGGCTCGACGGTATCCGCTGGACCCCCTGGGGCACGCTGCTGTTCGCCGAGGAGACCAGTGGTGGGCGCCTCTTCGAGGCCTACCTCGACCCCAAGGATCTGACGACGGTCACCAGGGTTGAGGAGCGCCGCGAGGTAGGCATCATGCGCCACGAGGGCATCGAGGCCACGGAGGATGGGACCGTCTACGTGATCGACGAACTGAACGGCGGCTCGATATACAAGTTCGAGCCGACCAAGCGCGGGGACCTCTCCGAGGGTCAGCTCTACGCACTCAAGCTCGACGGTCTCTCCGATGCCGAGCAGAAGTGGAACTCGGACACGTTCACTGACAAGGTCGGAAGCTTCGAGTGGGTGCCGCTGGATATGGACCAGGTCGTCGTGGAGGCCGACGCCGCCTCTAACGAGGTCAATGCCACCGAGTTCGGTCGACCCGAGGACGTCGAGGTGATCGGCAAGACGCTCTACGTCAACAACACGAGCGAGGACCGCACAGTCGCCATCGACCTCAACGAGAAGAGGCTGTCGTCCTATGTGCTCGCGGGCGAGAACGTGCCGGTCGAGAACCGCGAGGCTGGCATGACAGGGTTCAACAGCCCCGACAATCTCGCGCAGGGTCCGGACGGCAGACTCTGGATCGTCGAGGACAACTTCATATCGGACATCTGGGTGGCTGGGAAAGATAAGGATCACGACGGTCAAGCCGACGACGTCAAGCAGTTCGCCTCGCTGGTGGACTCCGGGGCGGAGATCTCCGGGATCTACTTCGGCAAGGACCCGAAGACACTCTTCCTCAGCATCCAGCACCCCGACAAGCCACTAGCCGACGGGGTCTGGAAGGTCACCCCCTGCTGAGCTAACGCCTCACAAGATTCCTGAAGCCCCGGCAGACCACACGGTCACCGGGGTTTCACCCATCCCTGAATCCCTGAAACGTTGGCGTGCAGAACTACCTGGACTCGATATCCGCCTGTTCAAGGGCAGCGATGACGAATTGGAACTCTGGTTGGCTAGCGGCCTAGCCCGTCTTCCGCTCGAGGAACCTCTCCCGCCATTTTCCGGATTCAAAGCCATTGGATTCAATGAGGCGTTTAAACTCAGTCAAATCTTTGCCGATTTGCCTGTCATCGATCTCTTTCGTTTCAGTTCCCATTGGGGCTCCTCACGATCGAGTTGGAACAGTTGTGCGCCCACGCTAAGAAGCTCAGCATGGTGAAGTGAAGATTTGACAGGCATCCTCCAGCTTGGCAAACATGAGGCTTGTGAGGTCCCGCTCCCTGTGTCACCGTGATGTTATGACTTGGCGCGTTGAGCACATCTCGCGATCTATTGCCGCAGCCCCGACTGCCGTGTGCGCTGTCGCCGGCGACCCGGAGCAGCTGCCCCGCTGGGCGGCAGGCCTCAGCAGTGGTGTGCGTCTCGAAGAGGGTCGGTGGGTAACGGAATCTCCCATGGGCCTAGTCGAGGTTCGGTTCACCGGAGAAGCCGCTGAGGGCATTCTGGACCACGATGTGACTCTTCCGGATGGCACGGTTGTGCATAACACCCTCCGCGTGCTGCCGAACGATGGCGGCAGCGAAGTCGTATTTTCGTTGTTCCAGCGTGACGGGATGACGGATGACGAGTTTGCGAGAGACGCCGAAGCAGTTCGTGCGGACCTCGATCGCGTGGCGGCTATTTTCGATAGTTAGAGCTGGCGAGGTGCGCGCCCCGGATCCTCTCCACTAGCCGCCCTTAGTGGCTCGGCTGAGGATGCAAGACGATCTTGCCGACGTGCCCGCGCCGGGCGAGTTCTTCCTGCGCTTGAGCGGCCTGCTCAAGGGGGAAGGTCGCGGCGACGATGGGCATGATTTCTGAACGTCGTGCCATATCCATGAGCAGTTCGAAGTGTTCGGGGGTGTGCATGGTGGAGCCAATAAGCTGCAGGTTGTGCAGGTAAAGTTCACGCACGTCGAAGCTGACCGTGTGACCACCGAGCGCTCCGGCGACCACCCAGCGTCCGGCTTTGCGCAGCAGCGGTAGTCCGTCACGCACGAGATCCCCGGCGACAACATCGAGGGCGACGTCAATGCCATTCGGGGCCGCTGCGCGCACTTGCTCGGCAACGTCTGTCGCGCGATCGACGACGACGTGGGCACCGGCATCCAGAACCGCCTGAATCTTTGAGCCACTGCTGATGGCGATCACTCGGGCACCGCGAGCACGCGCGAGCTGCACAAGAGCGACACCAACGCCGCCGGATGCTCCAGAAACCAGCACAGTTTCACCTGCTTGGAGCCTGCCGCGTTCGATCATGCCGAGCGCGGTTCCGTAGGAGATAGGGAGTGCGGCAAGCTGATCGTCGCTGAGGGTCGACTCCGTCACGTCGTGAATGCGGTTCGCTGGCGCCGTCACATATTCGGCGTAACCGCCGTCACGTTCGCTGCCCATCAACCCTGTGATGTTCGCATCCGGCTCGTCCAGATCGTAGATAGCGGGGTCGATGACCACGCGCGAACCGAGGATGCTCTCATCGACGCCGTCGCCCACTGCGGCAACATAGCCGGCAACGTCAGCACCCTGGATGCGCGGGAAGTCGAGCGGTCCACGCCACCCGGCGCGAGGGCCGGGCATCCCATATTCGCCTTCGCGGGTCCACAGGTCAGTGTTGTTCAGGGCGGCGGCGCTCACCTTAACGAGAACTTCTCCCGGGTTCGGGATGGGCACGGCGACCTCGGCCAATTGAAGAACCTCGGGCCCTCCGTGTTGGGTGAGCTGTACGGCACGCATGGTGGTGGCAACGTCCATTGGGGGAGACTCCTCGTAGGTATACTGATCTGTGAACTATGTCCACAGTACACCGATCGGTGAAGGAGTGTCGAATGTCGGAGACGAAATCGATGACGGCTGCGGGGCACCGCATCCTAGATGCCGCTGGCGACCTCTTCTATAGCCGCGGCATTACGGCGGTCGGTGTCGACCTCATCGCCGAGCACTCTGGCGTGACGAAGCGCACCCTCTACAACCAGTTCGGCTCAAAGGATCAGCTTGTGGTTGCTTACCTCGAGGAACGCGAACAACGTTGGCAATCGCTGGTTCGCGAGACCATCGCTGCTGCCGATTCACCGATCGAGGCAGTGCTCGCTCCTCTCGAAGCCCAACGCACCTGGAACCAAACCAATCCCCGCGGCTGCGCCTTCATCAACGCCCTCGCTGAGCTGCCCGATCCGGCGCACCCCGCGCACCTCATCGCCACACAGCAGAAGCAGTGGTTGCTGGAGCTGTTCACCGAACTCGCGACTGAAGCCGGATGCTCAAAGCCCACGGCGCTCGCCGCCCAGCTCCTCGTGCTGCACGAGGGCGCTCTTGTCACGCAGCAACTCCCGCTCGATACGCTCTCGGTGAGCATTGACTTGGCTCGGGCACTAGTCCAGACCTCCCCGCCACAGCAGCCCTAGGCGACCAGACACGAAGCGCCGCAGCATCCTATATGTGTCAGTTGTCCGACTTGTGACATCCCATCGCCCGAATAGTCCAACTCCTACCGAGCGAAAAGGCGAAGGCGGGTGGGTGTGATCTTGCTATTTAATAGCGCGGACAACACGCGCAGGCTTGAATAGGAACCAGAGTGCTAGGCCTAGGAACCTCTCCAGCCCCGTAACTTTACTTCAGTCGACTATCTCGGTCTGAGTTTCGATAAAGGCGCGTTCGGCTTCGGTGAGGTGCTGGGGCGACCTGGGGATGCTGCAGGCGAGTAGAGCTTCAATTTCTTTAAGTACTAGCTCGCTAATCTCGCCGTCGAGATCTTTTTGCAGCTCGTGCTTCGCCGGAATGCTCAGCTCGGGCCACCAGCGCTCGATAGGGGGAAGGCCGGTGTTCGTCACCATGGTGATGTCTCCATTCTGAGTAAAACTATTCTGCACTCGATGTCTTAAAGCCGGGTACAGGTTTTTTGCTCAAGGTGGATTGCCCGGCGTGCTTTCTTTGAGAAACCACTAAGTCCGGCTGAACTTTGTGGTGATTCCTGGGGGAATGTCAGAGGCTGCGAGTACGTTTTAAAGAAAGTAGGGCGACACGCCGAGACACTACATCTTGTGTAATGACATGGCTGTCATTCCCCGTATATAGTGAAAACTCCAACAACCCGTTGGTAAACTTCGAGAAGACTTTAAGGAGGATCGATATGGACAACGACAACGACAATGTTGGCGGATACGCAATTCCCGTCGACCCAATGGATCTTCTGCAGTGCGATAGCTGCCAGTAAAAACTTACTGAGCTCGCACCTCAAGAGATTCCTGAAGCCCCGGCAGACCACACGGTCGCCGGGGCTTCACCCATTAATACGCAGAACACACAACATTGCCTAAGCTGGTACCGTGCCAGTGAATAAAGAACTACAAGGCCGGGTCTTCCCGCCAACGACCCCCTACCTTGTCGGGCGTGAAAAAGTGCGTGAGTTCGCTCGCGCCGTCTTCGCACAAAGCCCCCTCAATCACGACCCCGAAGCCGCGCGAGCAGCAGGCTACGCCGACGTCGTCGCCCCACCAACCTTCGCCGTCGTCATCCAAGAAGCAGGCCTCGCCCTCCTCCTGGCAGCCCCCGACACCGACATCGACTTCTCCCGCATTGTGCACGGCGAACAAAAGTTCACCTACACGCGGCCCATCGTCGCTGGCGACGAACTCACCGCCATCCTCACCGTCACCAGCATCAAATCACTCGGCGGCAACGACATGATCACCGCAGAAACCGCCATCAGCGACAGCACAGGCAACCACGTCGTCACCGCGACCTCCGTACTCGTCATGAGAGGCACAGAATGAGCGATCTCGTCGTCGGCCAAGAACTCATCACCGGCCAAGTCATCCTCACCCGCTTCTCCCTCGTGCGCTACGCCGGAGCATCCGGAGACTTCAACCCCATCCACTACCGCGACGACGTAGCAGCGACCGTCGGCCTTCCCGGAGTACTCGCCCACGGCATGCTCACCATGGGCCTCGCCGTACAACCCGTCATTGACTGGATGGACGGCCGCGGCGAACTCGTCGAATACGGTGTGCGTTTCACCCGCCCCGTCGTCGTCGATGCAAACGGCGGAGTCATCGTCAGCGTAACCGCCAAAGTCGGCGCCATCGAAGAAGACATAACCCGCATCGACCTCACCGTCAGTGCAGCCAACCAGACCGTCCTCGGCAAAGCCCAAGTGAAGGTCAAGCTCCACCAATGACCGACACCGTTCACCGCGACAACACAGCACTCGCCGACCTCACCACCATGCGCGTCGGCGGGCCCGCGCACCAACTGCTCCGGCCCATCACCGAAGACGAACTCATCGAGAACGTGCGCGCGGTCTGGAAGCGCGGCGACGACTGGCTGCTCATCGGCGGCGGCTCAAACATGGTCATCAGCGATGAAGGATTCGACGGCACAGTCATCCACATCGTCACCCGCGGCATCCAAGTCACCTCACAAGACGCAGAGTCGCTGCACATCCGGGTGCAAGCAGGCGAACCTTGGGACGGCCTCGTCAAACGTCTCGTCGCCCGCGGCTGGGCCGGGATCGAAGCGCTCAGCGGCATCCCCGGATCCGTCGGCGCAGCCCCCATCCAAAACATTGGCGCCTACGGTCAAGAAGTTGCCAGCGCACTAGAAGGCATCGACTTTCTCGACTACGAGAGCGGCGAACTCCTACACCTCAGCACCACCGAGCTCAACCTCGGATACCGCAGCTCAGCCATCAAAAGTGGGCGTGTTGGCCTAGTGGTCGCCGTCCACCTCGCACTCACCGCAACGCCGACCAGCACCGTTCAGTATCAACAACTCGCCACGGTTCTCGGTGTGGCCATCGGCGACCAAGTGCCCGTGCGACAAGTGCGCGACACCGTGCTCGCCCTGCGCGCATCCAAAGCGATGGTGCTCGACCCCAACGAACCCGACTCGGCAAGCTGCGGCTCGTTCTTCACCAACCCAATCGTTCCCGAAAACATTGCACGAGCGCTGCCATCGGATGTACCACGCTGGGTCGTTGACGATGAACCCGTTACCGACATTGTTGTTCCGCTCGGTGAAATCCCCGCGCCGCCTCCACCACCAAAACAGCGGATGGTGAAGTTGAGCGCAGCCTGGCTGATCGAACACTCCGGCGTAAATAAGGGCTACCGTCTGCCCGGCTCCCACGCAGCCGTGTCCACCAAGCACAGCCTCGCGATCGTAAACCGTACTGGAGCTAACGCCGCTGAAGTTTCGGAACTCTCCCGCTATATCGCCGCGCGCGTCCGGGCCAAGTACGGCATCCGCCTGCAGCCCGAACCCGTCGCGGTTGGCGTCGACCTGAGCTAGTTGCGGTTGAGCTAGTTCGACCAGGGTGGCCGTCATCGGTCTTGCCTGCCGTGTAAACCCGCCGCGCAGGCACTGCAGCCGTCGATCGAGCTTAGCGACACCGATGACGCGGACAAACGGAATGGCCCCTCACCCGAATGAGGGGCCATTCCGAGTCTAATTGAGCGTTAGTCCTCGTCGCTGCTGCTGTCGGCGTCTTCGGTGAGGTCTGCGACTTCGCTGGTGTCTGCGTCGTTGCTGCTGGTGTCGGCGTCTTCGGTGGGCGCAGGCGACGGCGTCCTCGTCTCGGTCGGCGTGGGCTCGAACTCGTCCGTCGACGGCACGACGACCGAGACAACCGTCTCGAATACGCCCTGCGCTCCTCCGGGGAGAACTCCCCCAACTCCTGCCCCCGCAACCGCGGCCACAGCGACGGTTGATCCAAGGAAAATCTTGGCGAGTACGCCCAATCCGGTGAACCATGTAATCATTTGTCGAACCCTTCCCTGTTGTGACGCCGCCGTGTGCGCACTCGATGACGGTGCCATCGAGACGATTCCCCTAGTTGCCCCGTGCAGATCTAGGCGGGCCGACAACTCAGCGGATGGCTGAGGCACCGACTCGAAGGCAGCAGCCCGAAAATTCGAAATTGACTCGGCCAGCGGAGCCAACTCGGGGCGGGCGCTCGGTGCGCCGCCCCGCAGCAGCTCTGCGGCCTCATCATCGGAAACTCGGTGCTTTGTCATCTCACTATTCGCTATCGTTCGAACCCGCCGCAGGGGTACGGCCTAGTGCAGATTTCTTTCTCAGTGACTCAAGCGCACGACGCTGCAGCGACTTGACCGCACCCTCGCGCTTGTTGAGAATGGCGGCAATCTGCTCGATGGTCAGGTCGGCGATGATGCGCAGAACCATGACGTTGCGCTGATCTTCTGGCAGATCGTCAAGCAGACGAAGCGCGACTGCGTCACCGAGGCGCTCAATCGCGACGCTCTCGGCGCTCGCGCTCTGGCGATGATCGAGTTCGACTTTCCATTCCTCATGTCGGCCACGCCGCGCCCGCTTGCGAAGCTCGTCGACTAGTCGACGGTAGGCGATCGAGAAAACAATAGGAACGAAATTCTGACTCACCCCCACGAAACGACGGCAGCGTGTCGAAGACGGCGAGAAATACTTCGCTCGTGAGATCTTCCGGTTCCGCCGAACCGCGGGATGTCAGGAACGCTGCGACTGCGGGTGCGTATTCCACCTAAACCGTCGTACACGCCCAGGGCGCACCCTGTTGGGCGGCCGAGAGCACGGCGTCGAAGTTTTGGGAGCGTGCGCCGTCACCCCCGCGAATCGCCATGAGCCGATGCTAGCTCACGTTATCGGAAGCGGGGTCTAGATATAAAACTGACGGAAGCACGTCTGTCTGACATCAGCTATCTCTGCTTCGGCCGAGCGGGAAGGCGAACGACGGCGATGCCGCTTTCAGTGGAGGTGCCCCATCTAGCTATCCTTGCGGATCCAGCGGAAGGTGAAGAATACCGTGCCGCCCCGACGGAAGTACGCGCGCACCTCGTACTTGAGGCGGCTCGCTCCGAGCCTGAGGTTGCAGCCGAGGTCGAATCCGAAGCTGTGCCCAGAGCTGTGCCCAGTGCTCCGACCAGTAGCGCTTGTCGGTTCTGAAGTCTTGGTGCTCATCGCGCGTTCTCCGCTTCGTTTGCGGTCGCGTGATCGGCGACTAACTGTAGGTAGATGTCTTCGAGGCTGGGGCGAATGATCTCAAGCCTGGCAGGTTCAGTACCGTTCACCATCAGGGATGCCACGAGTGCGCTAGACGTGTGGGTGCGTTCTTCGCGAACAGTTACATTGCTGCTTTCGCCGCTGGGCTGCAACACGATTCCGAGTCGCGCTTTCCAGTCGAGGCCGCCCTTGCCGGGGTCAACTCCAAGCGCGTCGGCGGTGGCGGTGGTGCTCCTGCTTCTAAACCCGCGCAGCTGTCGTCCCGGCGCTCGCCGTCGCTCTGACTCTTGCCGTGAGCGGATGCTCGGCCGCAGGGCCCTCGAACACCGTCGCCGACGTGACTTCTCCACTGCCAGCCAGCTCAAGCACCGACGGCGGCTCTGGCGGCAGCAGTTCGGAGGCCGGCACCGGCGCCTCCACGTTCTTCCCGGACGTTGAGGACGTGGTGGTCACGCAGTCCGGCACCAACACGTTTGATTTCGCGGTGACGATTAGCTCGCCCTATGACCTGACTCGTGCCATTTTAGCGCCCTCATGCTTAGGTTAACGAGGCCCCAGCCTCACGAGCTGAACACCCTCATATCTCTAGGCACCTCGTCGGGTCAGGAACGCGTCCACCCGGCTGGAGAATTCGTCTGGGTCTGAGGCGAGCCCCATCGGCGCCTGCCGGGCAGGTTGCGAAACGGGGCGCAAGCCCAGATCCACCGCAGCCTTGGCTGCGCGCAGAGAACCAGCCGAGAGAGACTCCCACCCGGCAAGCAAACCGGCAAGTGCCGCATCAAGGTCGTCCTCGGCCACGACCGTGGTGATTAGGCCCATGTCGGCAGCCTGCTGGGCGCTCAACAGCCGGGAGCCGTAGAGAAGGTCTTTGGCTCGCGATGGCCCGATCCGCAACGAGAGTCGGTTTGCGAAGGATGCAGGCACCAGGATTCCTAGGCGGGCAATAGGCATGCCGAGCCGTGCGGCACTGCTGGTCAGCTGAAGGTCACAGGCGAGTGCCAGTTGGCACCCGCCGCCGGTCGCGACCCCTTCGATGACAGCGACGGTCGGCACGGGGATGTCCTCGACAGCCTGCAGGGCACCCTCAAGAACGGCGAAGCTCTCGCTCACCTCGTCGGCGGATGCTCCATCCCACTCACTCAAGTCCGACCCCGAACAGAAGACGCCGCCCGCGCCCCGGATGACAACCGACCGCAGCGAACTGTCGGCCGCCAGCGCAGTGGCGGTGCTGTGCAACGCCCGCCACGCGTCGATGCCCAGGGCGTTGAACCGTTGCCCTGTTCCCAACGTCACGGTGGCAATCGAACCGTGCTTCGTGACGGTAACGGTGGATTCGGCCACGCGGGTCACCGAAGCACCGCGGC
>Ga0307486_1002521_pt1 | contig 12720 bp, 13 predicted proteins | sample CBIW02metaG_FD_203663 | JGI IMG/M metagenome (GOLD analysis project Ga0307486, IMG submission 203663) | Sea-ice brine microbial communities from Beaufort Sea near Barrow, Alaska, United States - CBIW 0.2 | ecosystem: Environmental > Aquatic > Marine > Coastal | place: USA: Alaska | collected... | reverse complement strand
GGAGCCACGATTGAAACCCTTAAGGCATACGTTCAGGATCAAAAAACACCAGATTAAGGTCGCTTGCGCGACCCCTCCGCTTATATCCCCGCCTTCCAGGCGAGGGTTTACGCGGATTTTGCTAAAACAGCTAATTGTTGTCGGCCGGAGGTAGGCTGTCCGTATAGCGATATACGGGAACCATATTCTCAATCGGCTCTATGTCGTCGGTGCCTCCACCAGAGTCGTGTCGGGCACGTATTTTTACCTCGACGTGACGAAAAGTAAAGTTGATAACTAGACAGGCCGTATTCCTCGCTTTCCCGTGTTTGTCTATTCAGCTTTGGCCTTTTCGGCTTCCGCCATTTCTATCTGGTTCGTCCTGACGGTATCCTCTTTAGCTCTGTCCGCGCTGGAAGCGATCAAAAAGAACATAGAAGCTCCACCAAAAATGACCATCCCTAACATTATTTGTGGAAAAGACATATTCCAGAGGTCAATGCCACCTAATAGCCAATTCCCAATGAAGGCAATAGCGGTAAAAGTAGTTAGTACAATTGCTCCAATAATAACCGACCATCCAATTGAGAGATTTTCAAAATCAGGCTTTATATGATTGTGTTTCTTCATTACATAGTCCTCAAAAATTCAAAGGTTTCGGATTCCCATAATGCTAGAGCGTATTAGCGGTGGCCATGGATGAAACCCTTGGCACAGGCTTGCCAAGGTTTCCCTCAAAGGTGGTTTTTTTCATCCAGTATTCTGATGTCGAACCTCCGCACTCGTATTCCAGTGCCGTTTCAGTGATCGTATTCGGCGAGCCACCGGTTAATTTCGCGATCTAGTTTAGTGGCCAGCCGTTCGCGCAAATGATTCGCGAGTTTGCTTTCCACGGTTTTGCCGAATATTCATAAATTCGTATGGCCTATCTTATACAAAATAACATCACTTGCGTGAATGTGTTTCGAGCTGGCGGACGGAATACCGGTCTGGTGTTCTGTCATAGGGGTGTCGTGACGTAATTGCCTGTGTGAAAAACCTTCAAATACTGCTTTTAGTGGGAGGGTTTGGTACTTCTGTGTTGTGCCCACTCTGGCGGTGTCACTCGCCAGTTATGTCCGTGCTCAGGGCGGGGCGGGCCGTTCGGCCCTTTGCTAATGGGCGCTGGGCGGGCATAGCCCTTCCAGGCCCCTGCGCCACTCCGCGCTTGCGGAGTGGCTTTGGTGATTCATCGCTTAATCGGGCGGCTTATCCGCCAGATTCAAGATGGTTAGGGTGTTGGTGTGAGCGGGGCCGGTGTCAATGTGGATGACATTTCCAAGTTTCAGGGGAGCTTCCAGTACGGAGTGACCAACGTAAACCCGATCTATTCCCTTTACTGGCTCTAAGCAGCCCTCACGCATCTTTATTCGTTCACAGCTCCATGTATCGTGGGTTTCGCTGAACCTTCCCCATGTGCCGCTGGTTACATCTGCGTGGATGATGCCTACCTGGCCGGTGCTGGTTTCGACCTCGATTGCCAAAGGGAGGTTGCCCACGATTTTGTTGACCAGCTCTCGAAGTATGTCGATGTCGTAATCCAGCCCCCAAATGCCGCCATTTTTTATCCACAGCAACTCGTTCTTGCCGTTTAAAGCATCGCGCATGAGTAGTTCGTGGTTTCCTCTAACTGCAAAGAACCAAGGCTCTAAGGGGAGTTTGAGACACTTGAACGAGTCCCGACCGCGATCAACAAGGTCGCCTACGCTGAACAGGCGGTCATGCTTTCGGTCAAATTTCATTGCGTCCAGTCGTGTCATAAGAAGTTCGTAGCAGCCGTGTATGTCGCCCACCACGTAATCTTGGCCTGTGTTATTTTTTCTGAACCTGACCAGTTCGGGGGCTTGCATGTTCATCAGTTGCGCTCCTGGGTGTTGGGCTGGTGATGGACTGCCAGCCAAGGTTTATCGGTCAGTGCTGGTTGCGCCGTACTTTTGCGATTAGAAGATTTTGTTTTGCCTTGTTGAGCACACTCACGGCGCTGGTGAAGTCGAGGTTTTCCCAAGATACGGACTCAGCCGCTAGTAAAAGCTCGTCGAGTTGTTCGATGGTCAGTGTCACTGATGCGGTGGCTTCGGGGTCGCCCACATCGTTCAATGTAGGTCGTGTCTCAGTGAGAAACGCCACCGCACGTTCTCCCAAGATGGTTACGCACTGGTCGTCATCGTAGCGAACCCCTTTGTAGGTGAAGTCATCTGGAAGCTGGCGGTGATTTACCACAGAGTCCTCGGCATAACGGAATAGCTCGTCCCACAGGCGCAAGGTAAAGACGGCCTCCATGCAGTCAGTGTCGTTGGGGTTATGGTGTTCGATACGGTTAGCCAGTCTGTCTATCGGCAAGGCTTCGCCAATACGCAGTAGATGAGCGAATGTCGCCACGTAGAACCCCGCGTTCGGCAACAGGCTGGGGCCGGTTACAGAGCCTATGGTGTCGGGGCGGGTAAAGTTGATTTGGGTGTTGACCGTTGCGTTCATGGTAAGTCTCCTGGGTGGCCTTTTGGCTCTTTTTTGCGGGCGATTGCCTGCGGTCTGTGTACGCTTATTATAATAGGCCATTGGCCTATAAAAATCAAGAAAAAAAGGCCCGCGACCAGAATTAAAACTGGGGCGGGCAAAGGCTCACAGGAGACAACGCGAGTTCAGGGTTACGCCGCTTGAGCGGGCATAAAGGGAATGGCTTGCTGGCGTCCTTCGGACAGATCAATCATTACGCCGTTATACGGCGCTGTGCCGGTGCGGAGCGTCTTCCAGAGCAGGTTAACGGCTGCTCCGGCAACGGTTGCGTTAATCATCAGGTCTTGGCGGCTTAGGCTGTCAGCGGCACTGCAGGAGGGCCGGTTGTTATCTTGACCGCTCATCAGGTCGGGGAAGTGTGCTACGGCGTTCGGCCAGGGATCGTCAAGCTGGCGATCTGCAAGGCGACCCAGCACAACCTGCCCGCAATCGCCTTCGCAACCGAGGTCAAGCCACAATGTTCTTGAGTGAGTCGAGGCTGTTGCAACGACCTGTTTACGAACCTCACGGTTGTCCACGGCTGTAATAACCAAGTCCACGCTACCGAGGTTTTGGCCGGTGTAGCGTATGGGAAGGGCGCTCCAGTTGGTGCCGATCATGCAATTGGTGCGCTGCACCAAGGCCACGGCCTTATTAGTCCCAATCTCATGCGGCCAAAATCTCTGACGAACGATATTGGACGGGGAAACCTCATCGTCATCAATCACCGTGACCGCCAGACCGGTGCCGCCGAGTGCAATCATGGCTTGGTGTAAACGAACAAGCCCGTCATACAGCTCACTCCCATTCCCGCCAGCGCCGATGAGCAGGACGGATAATGGGGTACTGTTCTGTTGAAGGTGCTCAGGCAGAGAATGCAGTGGTCTTGTCATCGTTAAAGCCTCAAAAATGGGTCAAATAGCACGGCTATCGGTTTAGCCGCTCAATCCAGCTTTCCAGCGTCCTGTTCAGCTTCGGCAGAGAGCGCATAGGGAAGCTGGACTTGCGACTGAGTGCGTCATACCAGCCCTCCATGCTGTCTGGGGTCTTCGGCAAGGCGCTTGACCAGTGCGTGAAGGGCGACTCAAAAAAGACTTTTTCAATGCGTTCAATTTGGCTTTGGCGAGGCTCACCTGGAAGCTGGTTGCCACCCGAACACCATGATCCGCTTGCGCTTACGTTGGGCATACCGCAGACCATAAGCGGTGTATCGTGGTCTGGCCGCTTGTCGCCTGGCACGGCAACGACATACAGGTGCGACTTGTGCAGTGCGAATACGAAAGAGGGCATGGGTACGGTCAGGATTTTGCCGTTGATATTGACGGTGGTCTTCTTGCGCGGGCGGTGCCAGATGAGCGTGTCTTTCGAGACAACAAGGCTGTGCGGTGAGAGCAGTTCAATGCCGTTGTCGATATGGCCTGCCAGCGTGGCGCATAACGCCCGCTTGGATGCCAGGTCAAACACGCGGCCAGGGCCAAGAGTTGATTTGTCGGTGCCGTGGTGAATGTCGTGCGCGGTAACAGTCAGGATTTCGTCTGCACGGTCAATGCTCGCGGTGTTGATGACCAGTGCAATGGATGTGACGCTCATGGGGTGTCTCCTGTGTCGGCCTTGGGCCTTTTTGGCTGGCGGTTGCCAGCACTTCAATAACCAAATATTAGGCCATTGGCCTAACAATGGCAAGCCTTTTCTAAAGCATTATTAGGCTGTTCAAGAAGGTGATTCCTATTCCCATCCGCCGTGCCACGTCGATGCACGTTTTGGCGTCCACACCCCAACTGACATTCGCGCATTCACTCTCATCGTCGTTCATCATCATTTCGTGTGAGGCTTGCACCTGCTGGATGGTTTGATGGTCATTTTCTAAAAAAAGAGGCTGACCGACTGGCTCTAAGAATATTGAACGGTTGTCGCTTCGGATTTGGTCACTGGCGTCCGGTGTCGGGGCGATTCTGGCTAGGGTGGCGCTTACATTGCACAGCCAGGTATGAGCATCGGCTGCAAGTTCGCTTTGCGCTTTAAGCGGTGTGAGATTTTCAGCGAGGGTGGCAAGGTTGCTGATCGTGCAATCCTGGCTGGTTTCCCAAAAGCTCAATTCTTCTTCGGAGTCGATCACCTGCTGGTTGAAGTGCTGGTATTCTTCAAAGTCCGTAATGAGGTATCGCTCGGTTATTTCCAAGGCCGTTTCAATGTCGTCACGATTTTCAACGGAGAGATTGTTCGCCCCCATGAACGAGTGAATCTCACTCAATTCTTCGGTGATTTCATCCAGTTCACAGTACATATAGTTCGCTAACTCTGTCGGCAGCATGACCGGATGTAGGTGTGAGTCTATGAGCCGCAAGGCCACGATAATGGCTTCCCACAAGGGGCGTGGCAGGCTGTACCATTTCTCGCAGAGTTCCAGTGCCATGATTCCCATGCATACCGACTCAAGGATGCTGTCGTTTTCGAGCGCGTAGGTGAATCTGTAGGCGCTCAAGTCAAGGGCTTTTCCATCCGTATGTAATGGGGTAATCATTGAGTTGAGGTGGTTGGTAATCATGGTGGCGGTACTGCTCAGCGCTGCGGCGAATCTGTCATGGTTGAACAAATGCGCTGGCGCTTTGCCTTCGTTATAGCGCTTGGCGGCGACCAATAACGCGGGCAGTTCTGAGTCGATTAAGTCGGGTTTAACGCTTGCCCAATCCACGATGAATGCCGTTAGCTCTTTCAACGGAATGCTTTTGATGAGAGCTTCGGCGGCACCGGTGTAAAGCGTGTGGTCGGTATCCTGGTAATCGATGCCGGTTTCAATAGCGGCCCAGACCACCAAGGGTGCTCGCTTGTTGTCCGCCAGCCATTGCGCTCGGCTTGGCGTTAGGCGACCCACCAGACTCTCGATCTGAATGGCGTTGAATAAGGCGGCTTTCGTAGGCTGGTACGGGACAGTGACGCTTTTCCACGCGGCTGCACAGGTGATGGAGTTGTGTTCAGTTCCAAACACCGGCAGACGCAATAGGGCGTAGCGTGGGTCTGCTGCCTGAGTGCCAGGCAGCTTAAACGGTGTTACCGAGGAATGTTGGGTAGAAGGCTTGCCGGTATGGGTGAGCCTTTCGCGTCTTTTGCCAGCCGAACGATTGACTTGAGTTGGTGCTGTGATAAGCATGATTCATCCCCTTGTTGACTATCGTTGGCTGGTTGTGAGGGTTCGTTGCTGGCCCACTCTGCGAGTTCGGCCAGGGCATCGGCGGTGGTGATCGTGGCGTTAGCCATTAGCCTTGTACTCGCAGACAACAAGGCTGAAAACAACATTGTCGCCTTCGACTCCAAGCTCCTGAACCTTGCCACGGCGCAGTTGTGGGTACTGCTCGGCGTAATGTTCCAGTATTTGTTCCGGCGTGAGGCTTGGGTCAACATCGGGAAGATCGACAACGCCCATACGGAATACACGCTGCATTTTGATGATCGCCATAATTATTCTCCTGATTCGCTTTTGCTCGTTTTGCGGGCGGTTGCCTGCGTTCTGTCTACGGTTAAAATAATAGGCCATTGGCCTATACTTGTCAACGACAATTTGCGCTTTTAGTCTGTTTTTTCGTAGGGGTATGCCCAGTTCAGAAACACAAAAGCCCGCATTGCGGGCTGTTTTGTCGGCAGCGTGGCAGTGGCTTACAGTTCAAAACTCAGGTTGTCGTCTGCGAGCGGTGGTGTGGGTGGGTTCGTAGTTGTGGGTTCGCCTGCCATAGGTAATGGGTTCTCGATAGGCTCATCGGCAACCGGCGCTTTTGGGGTTGGCTTCTTCGCGGGCGCTGCAGTCTTGGTTGAGCCGTCCTTTTTGGCCGCATCTGCAATCATAGCATCCAGTTCGGTAGCGCGGTTGGCCCAACTGTTGCGCTGCGGGGCTTGTTCGGCCACAACCGCGTAAAGCTCTGCTTCGATGGTTTCGGGTGTGCCTATGGCCTTGAGCGGCGTTGATAGGGCGGCGCACAACTGTTTTAGTTCATGGCTGGCGGTGTCGGATACAGGCCCAACTATGGGTTTTGTGACGACCACTATTTCCCCCGCTACATTAGCGTTTGCGGAAATTTCAAAAACAACCTTGGCGGTTCTGGAGTTCAGGATCGGTAAAATCGCGTTAAGCAGTGACATGGTGTTTCTCCTGGTCGGCGGTTGCCGTTATCTTTGTGCTGAGGTGTGTCAGCGGTGATGTGTCAAATAGTAGGCCATTGGCCTACTAATGGCAATCGGTTTTTAGTATTTTATGATATTTTTGCGGGGCAGTGTGCCGGATGCCCTGTGGGTAAGGCATCCGGCGCTCACGTCCTTAGCTGATTTTAAGCACATCGGGGACAAAGCCCTCGAAGTCAAAACCTGATGCAGTCACCGCTTTGAGCAGGTCGTCTTTCTTGCCAGCCACCAGTGCTTTGAAAGCAGCGTCTTTGTCGGCCTTGGCGTCATAGTCAGCGGCAAACCCACTGGCCTGCAAAAGTTGACCTATCACCGGCTTGGTAAACTTTCCCAGGTATTCTATGTCCATCACAAAGTGTTCGTTCAGTGGTGCTTGGCGAGTGGAGGCGTACCAACGTGCCAGTGAGCCAAATGTATCGGTAGGCGTGGTCAGGCTCATGGTGAACGATGTGTGCAGGGCTTTGGTGGCAACGTGTACCTGCAAGTTGTTCAGTTCCTCGGGTGACAAGTTATCCAGAAGCATCGCTGCCTTCGTGCGATGCTCGCCCGTTAGTCCATGCGGCCAATCTTCGATAGCGGGTTCTGGCTTGATGCTTCCCTCCGACATTAGGGCCAGCAACGTCATAATTTGCGCGGTTCGCAGGTCGTTGGTTCCGCTGAGTAGGGTGGCCGCTGCTTCCCTGTGAATAGCGTGGTGACGATCTGCAATGGCGCTTGGGATAGTCGCGGTTTTAGGTTCAGCTTTCGCTTTGCTGCTGGTGGCATCACCCGTTTTATTGGCCGCTGGGCTATCGGTTAACGCTGGCTGTTCTGTTGGTGCATTCGCTGGCGGTGCATCGGTTGCGATCAGCTTTTGGTAGGTGCTGACCTTTTCATTGTGGCAAGGCAGGTTAAAGCAGACGTTAGCGGTGACGTTGGCGCGATTACCCAGGGCCGTGTCGATAATGGCCCCGTTGTATTCGCAAGCCGCACAGGCATTGAGTTGATCCTGGCCTACGCCGTGTGGGCCACCGGAAATCAGTCGCGCCGTGCTGCCCTCGGCAACCTCATGGCTCAGTTCTACCGTGTTGTGTGATTCTGCTAGGTCGGCCTTTACGGTCGCCATGTGCGCTTCGGATTTTTTGGTAAAGCAAGGCTTGTTTAGGCAGCGCCCGTTAGCTGTCTGGGTATCAAACAAACTGGATTGCGTTGATGAATTGTGGGCGCAGCCCGCGCAATCACTGGTGTCAAACGGCGCACTTGCCAGCTTGAGTGACAGGTTTTCCAGAACTTCACGGAAACCATCAACCGTCAGTTTTTTGCCGATGATGACTTTAACAGCGCTTTCTTGAGCAGGTTGGCGCAGGCCCGATAGTATTTGGGCGTGGCCGATAGTGATGGTCTTGTCAGCCAGTGCTTGACGGACGCAATCGGCACAGTGGGTAAGCTGAATCCGGCCAGAGAATTTTTGTACTGACCAGCCCATTGTTAGGCACACCTCGTCTTTGCTGTAACCCTCTGCCAACATTTTTTGGGCGGCGTCCCCTTCATCCATTGGGCTCATTGAAAAACGGGCTGTATTTTCGATCATTGCCAGTTCAACAAACTCAGCGTCAGAAATCGGACGGATCACTGACGGTATCGCCTTTAGTCCAGCTTCAACAGCAATCTTGAAGCGGGTTTCACCGGCTACCACTTCATACTTGCCGCTGTCCGTGGGGTGTGGGCGAACCAGAATGCTTTGTAAAACGCCTTTTGCCCGAATGCTGCGGGACAGATCATTGTACTCTGCTTTGGAGCGTGTCTTACGTGGGTTGTGGCCTTCACGAAGAACGATGCTGTCCAAGTTGAGCATGGTTGCATTGTCTTGGTCGTGGTGGGTGATCTCTTGAACGGCTGCGTTCATAGCTGTCTCCTGGTCGGCCTTTTGGCTCTGTTGTCGCGGGCGGTTGCCTGCGTTCTTTCTACGCCTTAAAGTATAGGCCAATGGCCTATAAATGGCAATGGCCTTTACGCCTTCTTTACCCATTAAATTCCGAGTGCTACCAGGGCGCTGCAAACCATGCAGTCTGTATCTCGCGCTTCGCTGCCCAGATCAGGGCCAGGGCAGTGACCCGCGTCAAGGTGCGAGATTTGTCTGGTCGCCGCTTGCTGCAGCACGGTATAGGCAAGCCCAGGCTCGGTATATGTTTGCGTTGGGGTTTTTGGCTGGCGGTTAAACGTGCCGGTGTGCTCATCTGGGTGTGTTCCAGATTCAAGCCATCCTGCGTCAACAACCAGTAGGTCGGCCAGTATGGCGATGTGTGAAGGGGATGGTGTTTTGTCACCGTCCAGCCAGCCTTGTGCGAGTTCCGTCGAAATTTGCAGTTCAGGTCGGCGGTGTAGCCATTCGCTCCGTTCGTTCGCTGGTACGTTTCCGTTATCGAGTGCCATACTCAGACGGTATGCTGGGGTTTTGGTTCTAGGGGCTTTGCGTTCACTTTTGGAAATTGCATTTGCGGTCATTTCAGATTCCTTTCTGATGGTTGGCGCTGCTTTCAGGTCGTGTGCATCACTTAGAAGCGGGCACGGATACCGATAGATATGGCGTAAAACCACATAAAAGGCAATGAGTATGCAGTATAATAAGAGTCGTCATGCCTCCTTTCTTCTCAATGCCCACATTGTATTTGTGACAAAGTACCGAAAGAAACTGCTGTCTGACCTCCATCATCAAGCGTTCAGAACAGCCGCTGGCCAGGTCTGTGCTGAAGTAGGTGTCACGTTAAAGGAGTGCAATGGTGAGGAGGATCATGTTCACCTTTTGATCGATTACCCGCCATCAGTACAGCTCACCAAGTTAATAAATTCTTTGAAGTCGGTTACATCAAGAAGGCTAAGAGGTGAGTTTGCTGACCTCGTTGACGCTTATCAAAAGCCAGTCCTTTGGAGCCGCTCCTATTTTGTATCCTCGTGCGGTGGCGCACCCTTGGAAGCAGTGAAGGAGTACATCAAAAACCAGCAGGGCTGACGCCCTGCACCGCATTCACCCCACACCTATTTCGGTGTGGGCACCCTGCGGATTATTTGGTGGTAGTCGCCGTGGATCACGCCAAGCTGTTCTCGGCAATCACCTCAACTCTGATCAGCCTTTGCCCGGCTAACGCTTACGGTCAGCTCATGCCGGGGCCAAGCTGCGTTGCAAGGATCTTTGAATATTCTTCGGACGCGTTGCCGTGTGGGATGGCGGCGTTGGTTCTCGCGAGTCGGGTCATGAGTGATTCCGCCTGGATATGCTTTAGGGAATACTCATTGCGCTTTACCGTATCAGCCGCCGCCGCGCCCAGGTCGTCCGCCAGCATAAGCAATTGTGGCTCAGTTAAAGACTGGTCTTGACTGCAAATGCCGGCAGCTAAAGCTGCATCGCGTATGGCTTTACCGAGCATATCCCGCTGCAGTCTCAGTAGTGCATCGCGATCTACTGCGTTCGCCCCAATACTTTGCATGGCATCTACGTGGTGTGGGATGTCCGATGTGCGCTTGGCGTGTTGCGCCATGACTTCTTCGTAGTTGAACAGGTGCGATTTTGATAGGTCAGAAGTGTAGCCTTCAGCGTCCTTGCCCCAGAAGTAGACAAAATTGTCCTGGTTGATGTTGCTGTTCTGCAGTAGGTACTGGCGGTCTTTGCTCTGGGTCTGGCGGCTCATGGCATGGCATCCTTCTTCGTGTTCATGGAATTTTAAAACATCGTATCACCTAATATACCGATGTATTCTTGAGCCGATACGAAGTTGGTCCACATTGACCACTTTGGTTGACAGTTCGGTGTGACCAAAAAGCTCGCGCTAATGCCTCGTAATCCCCCGATTTACCGCACTGTTCGTTTAAGCTGGGAGTTCGTGTGACTAGAGATTCGGTGTTATGGGTGCGCAGGAAGTTATCAATTGTGGGGATATGGGTGACCTTGATCTGGGCGACCTGACAGTGTTGCCAGTCCATGTCCAAAAGTGGATAGAGCTTGTGCGCCACAATGCGGATGTTCGGGCGGCCCTGGCGGGGTTTGAACGGCTCAGGCCATATCAAGCGCAGGCTGTCATGGCGACTGTGTTCAGGATTCGCAAAACACTGGAGCCGTTACTGATTACTTTGCCAACCGGTGCCGGGAAAAGCTGGGTTATTGCTGCGCTGGCTTCTGTGGTGCAGCGGATAGCAACGGTGAACAGCGGTAAGCAGAAGAAAGTTCTGGTGCTTGCCCATAGCAAAGAGCTAGTCCAGCAGAATTATCAAAAAATCGTGGAGGCTGGGTACCGGGCAACCATCTACAGCTCTGGATTGCAGCAGCGAGACGCCAGCGGCGACATTGTGTTCGGCTCACGCCAGACCATCATTAATGCTCTGGATGAGTTTGCCGGCATGGAATACGAGTTCGCCGCCGTCTTTGTGGATGAGGCTCACTCTATGCCCACTCAAACCCGCGAGATCATTGATGGGCTGCGGCAGATTAATCCGAATCTCCGAGTGATTGGCCTGACCGCCACGCCCTATGAAATGGGCAAGGGATACATTTTTGCCCGCGACAGTTATCGAGACCTGCCTGAATTGCGCGAGATATACACCCGCAACCCCTATTTTGCCGAACGCGTCTTTGATAAATGCGTGCACGAACTGATAGCCGAAGGCTTCTTGACGCCTCCCATTCTGGGTACGATCAGCGACCACTACAACACGGAAGGTTTGGAACGCACCGCTGGCGGCTCGTTCACAGAGGCGTCTAACAACGCTGTCTTGGTGAACGGTCAGGGCAACCTCACCAAGCGAATCGTAGCTGAGGTCATAGAAAAGGCCAAAGAGCGCAATGGCGTTATGTTCTTTGCCCAGAATCGGGAGCACGCAAGAAATCGGGACAGATTTTTTTTAGGTCTGTCGAACTTGCCTAAATAATTCTGTCCCGGTTTTGTGCGTCCGGCACTCCAACCAAACCCGGTTCCATCAGAACCTTGATTACCAAACATCGGATGAAGTGTACTACGAGCAACCCATAACCCTGGCAGGAGCCGCCGATTTTACTGATCGACCAGCCCGCCATCCAGATGAGTCCGCATGGTGACTTTTTTCGTCATAGGTGGTCTGATTTCTTCCGCGTCGGGCTTCAGTTCGACCCCGAGGCCGGGGCGGTCATCAACCCTGAGCATGAAGCCTTTCTCCACGATCAGGCGGCCGTCGATAACCGATTGCCCCAAAAGCTCCGGCGTGCTTTCAAGGACCATGTTGTCATAGCCGGTCGGGTATTCCTGAATGTAAACATTCGCACGCGAAAATCCGATCGCTGCACATGCGGCCAAGCCGATCGGCGAGATCGGGTTGTGGGGCGCCACCTGGACATCGTTTGCTTCGGCGATTGCAGCGATCTTGAGGCCTGCGGTGATCCCGCCACAAAGGCCCACAGAGACGCGGGCAAACGACATTGCACGACGTTCGATTGCCATCTTGAACTGGTATATATTAAAAAATCGTTCGCCTGTCGCGATCGGCACCGGCGACCGGGCGGCGACATCTGCCATCGCATCGATGTTTTCGGGTCGGATCGGGTCCTCGAGCCAGCCCGGCCGGTACTCCGCTACGGCATGCGCAAAGGTCACCGCCTCGGCGGGGGTCAGTCGACGATGCATCTCAAGCATGAGGTCCACATTCGGACCTACGGCTTCCCGGCAGTGGCGCACGGTCTTCAGCCCCATTTCTACGAGACCGGCATGGCCCAGAAAGTATGGCTGGTCCTCCGGCTCATCGAGGAACGGGTTGAGATGCCCGAGTGCGGTAAAACCTTCCTTGGCCTTTTCGTGTGCGAAGTCAGCCACTTCGTCGACGGTTTTTGCGTAGACATGCGCGTAGACCCGAAGCTTGTCGCGCACGGCGCCTCCGAGAAGTTCGTAAAGCGGTACATCGTAGGACTTGGCCTTGATGTCCCAGAGCGCAATATCGATCGCCGAGATCGCGCCGCCAATTGCTGCGCCGTTGAAGTGCGCGAAGCGGTGCATCATCTGCCAGTGGCGCTCGATGCGGCGGGGGTCCTGGCCGATCAGG
>Ga0307486_1002520_pt1 | contig 12727 bp, 11 predicted proteins | sample CBIW02metaG_FD_203663 | JGI IMG/M metagenome (GOLD analysis project Ga0307486, IMG submission 203663) | Sea-ice brine microbial communities from Beaufort Sea near Barrow, Alaska, United States - CBIW 0.2 | ecosystem: Environmental > Aquatic > Marine > Coastal | place: USA: Alaska | collected... | reverse complement strand
CTAAATAATATCCAAGATACTCTGGTGTAGCTCCAGTGATCATATCCCTACTTGTTAAAATAATAGGCGTCATAGGATTTAATTGCATCACGGTCCGCATAATCCCTTCTTCCGGTATTGTATATAGCACAGGCGTTATAAACATTAAGAACCTAAACCCAATTGAAATTATTTTAGACACATCTGTATAAAGCATCCCAATAGGTGTTATAAATAAACCGATGGTCGTACCAAACAAAAGTGCTCCAAAAATCGCAAAAGGGAGCAGCAAAAGGCTCCAGTGAAAACCCAGTCCAAACAAAAACACAAAAACCACAAGAAAAGCAATTTTTATTGCCGAGTTAAACAACAACTTATAAATCCCGGAGATAATCAAAGCCTCTTTAGGAAAGTTTATCTTGCTAAGCAAGCCTCGAGCACTGGAAGTACTTTGGGAGGGAGAATTAATGGCTTCGGTTATTATGGACCAAAGTAAAGTCCCTGAAAAAACATAAATAGGATATGGAATTCCAGTATCGCTAACTTGTACGGTTCCAGATAGATTTAAAAATATCCAAACTGCAGCCGTCAACAATGGGGTTATAAAAGCCCACAGAATTCCAAAGTAAGATTGCCGGTACTGGGCCTTAATATCACGCTCTGCCAACTGTCTGGCTAAAAATCGCGATTCCCAGATATCTTTCAAACTTTCTTTTAAAAGTTTTGGGATATTCGTATTATTTTCTTTTTGGTATATTTTTGTTTCTAATTGCATTTTTTTTAATTAACCTATTTGGTGGATTCCCGGTCAAATTTATCAAGTTTTAACGTTGGTAAATATATGGAATTGTGTGGGAAAATGGAAATTGTTGCAGGTCTTCCTGAGGGATCATGGATAAGGGATGAGTTGGTTGATTCGTCATGCTGAACCTGCCTACCACCACGCAAGCTTGGTTCAGCATCTTTTGCTCTTGAACCAGAACAATATTGAGAGGGATTTTTCATGAGATCCTGAAATCGAAGATTCACGAACTTCTAAAAACAATAAAAATAGTGAGTAAATGAGCCTGTCCGGTAGGCAGGCTCGGGATTATTTTCCGGGAAGTATTTTTCAATGAATCCTGAAATACCCTTTCTGTGTTTCGACACTAGCCAACGGTTATTAATGACGCGAATTCAAACTTATTCTATATAGTGTTTTAACATAAGCTAATTGATTTAGTACACTTTTAAATAAATTTTCAACTCGTTTTTTTACTTTCATCAGGTATGGATTTTTTACTCAAATGTTTTTTCCCTGGATGGCAGGTTGGATACATTATTGCGAAGCGATAGCCCCGGAAATTTTACATTCATAAAATTCCCCCTTAGGAGCCTGTCCCGAATTTATTTCGGGAGGTTAGGGGGCTAAATGGGCAAACCCTCATCAATCCCTCTTGCAATTCGGTTATTTTAACTTTTTCAGGTAGATTTGGAAGGTTCTCGATCAAATCTTCCAATTCTTCAACTGACTTTATTCCGGTCAAAAATTCCGGTTTGTAAACACTTAATCCTACAGATTCCAGATAATCCAAGTATTTAATTCCATCACCAAAGATTTTATCGGAAAACTCCACCCAAATACTCGGAATTTCATAAGCGTGAGAAACTATCACCCCGTGCAAAGAGGAAGAAATTGTTTTTTCACAACTCAATATTTCCCGGGTAACTTCTTCCACATCCAGCGTCATAAGGTCAATCACCCGGATCTCAGGATCATTTTTATATAATTCTGAAATTAATTTAAAATCGTGATAATGCGGAATAATCCCTAATTTGTATTTTTTCTCCACTTCGGGATGATAATATTTTGGAAGTAACAATGCAGGATCCCCATAAACTTCGGGGCACTCATAACCAAGGTCCAATAAAAAATTTCTTGTTCGGGGTCCGCGAACGGCCCTGTAATCTGCTTTTGTAATATTTTGTTCCTTATCAATAATTCCGCTCCCCCACACAATACTGTCTTTTGAAGCGTGGTGAATAACACTTCCTATAGTGACATAATTTGTTTTATCCCATTTATACCAGGGCTGTTTTTTAGGGTGAACCCACTTTACTTTCTTTCCAGAAATTTTCTCCACCAAATATTTGGAAAGCAGATCTCCATAATTTTCCTTTTTCTTAAAGATGAATTTTATCTCGCTCCAGTAAAATAAAGGAATTTTTTTATGTTGGGACATTGATAGAAGTACGAAGTTAGAAGTACGAAGTTAGAAGTTTTTTTGGAATTAGCGATTCGTTTCTTGAAAGGGATTCGTTAATTCGACCCCCTCTTCTCCCAGTTCCCTTTGTGATCCTTCGTGCCTTTCTGTCTTCGAGGCAATAAAGACAATATTATTGCTCGAGAGTTCCTGCCACTAAGGCTTTAAGACCCAAAGTTGCACTAAAAAAAATCATTTTTCTTTCAACCAACTTTCAACCAACTTTTAACATTGACGTTGAACCCTAAAAAGCGAACGCCAAACAATTTCCTTATATTTGAACTATAAAGAGAAAATGTTTTAATCGGGAATGTTTTCCTAAGTTGGAAAATTCCCTTCCCAAGGCTTCTGAGGATAAAAAAAACAGAAAACGCTAAACAATGTTAATAGTTTCAAACTACCACTACATACGCGAGGATTTCACGGCAAAGCATCCCAGTATTTTTGGTTTGACGCCAAAGCAGTTTCGGCTGCAAATGGAAGAACTTTCGAAAGCGGGCAGATTTATTTCCCAAAAGGATTTGCTGGAATTCAGATATAAAAAATTTAATAAAAATTACATCCTCATCACTTTTGACGACGGACTTAAAGAACAGTATGAACTCGCTAAACCCATTCTGGATGCTATGGGGATCCCGTTCATTTTTTTTATAAACACCGCCAATTTTGATGAAAGAAAGGTTTCCCTGGTGCATAAGATCCATTTACTTCGCTCCCGGTTATCTTCGGCAGAGATCCTGAGGGAACTTTCAAAAATTTCCCTTTTTGAACTTAGCCCCCGGGAAAAAGCCCTGGCTGTTTTTCATTATAATTACGATGAGGAACAAACAGCTCTTCTCAAATATTTACTGAATTTTAAAATGGGCCTTCCGCAGCAACAGGAATTTATCAATCCCCTGTTTGAAATGCTTTTTGAGGAAAGCAGCCTGAATTCAGAATTATATTTTGATGAGGAGATGCTGCAGGTTTTAAATGATCGGGATGCTTTGGGTTCCCATTCGCACAATCACGTTCCTTTAGGGAAAATATCTTCTGAAGAACTTCAGAAAGAATTAAAATATTCCCAGGATTTTTTTAGTCAGAAATTCGGGAAACCCGCCATGTCCATAAGTTATCCTTACGGCTCTCTGGAAGCCAGCTCCACAATTTCAGAACAGGTGAGTGCCCACGGATTCAAACTGGGTTTCACTATGGAACGGGCAATGAACAGATCCCTGGAGGAAGACCCCTTAATGCTTTCAAGATTTGATTGCAACGATATGCCTTTGGGAAAAAATGAACTTTTAAAAGCAGGAAAATTATTTCAGGAATCGCAGTTGCGAAATTGGTATAAAAATGAAAATAGTATTACTCACAAGCGATAGCCTGCGGCATAAATTTATTGCTGCTGAAATTTCAAAACAACTCGATTTAAAATTGATCGTTATTGAAGCTAAATCGGCTAATATCCAGGATACTTCAGAATTAAATAAGGAAGATGCGGAATTTATTTCAGCGCATTTTGAAGCACGGAACAAGAGTGAAACCCTCTTTTTTGGAGGTTATAAAGAATTTCCTGAGGAGATCCCACAGTTGAGAATATCACACGGAAATATTAACAGCTGGGAGGTAAACAATGCTATTGACAAAATAACACCCGGTCTCATAGTATTGTTTGGCACTTCAATTATTAAGGAGCCGTTGCTCGGGAAATATTCAGGCAAGATCATCAATTTGCATTTAGGATTATCCCCTTATTACAAAGGATCGGCCACCAACCTGTTCCCTTATTATCACAACGAGCCGGAATGTGTGGGCGCTACAATTCATCTTGCCACCGCAAAAGTAGATCAGGGGTCTATATTACATCAGTTAAGACCTAACATTGAAGTTAAAGATGACCTCCACAGTATCGGGAACAAAACCATTTTGAAAGCGGGCAACATGTTGCCGGGAATCTTAAAAACCTATTCAAAAGGAAATATTCTTCCAAAAACACAAACCTCAACCGGTAGAATTTGCAGGAATAAAGACCTCACTCCTGCCCTTCTAAGAACAATTTACGACAATTTCGAAAAAGGAATGATAACGGAATATCTTCAGAATAAAAAGTTTAGGGATGGAGAAAGACCTATTGTTGAACGGTAAACGTTCTCGGTTTAGGGTTTACTGTTTAGGGTTTGTAGGTAATTCACTTAACAATAAACGATTAGCTTTGAACGGAAAACGCTAAACGCCATATGTCACTTCTTGAATTTAATTCCTTTGAATTCTGTTCTACTCAAATAACTAATAAAAGCACCCAATTTAGCATTTTCTCTATCACATTTTTCCGCTAAATTTTCAAATTGTTCTAAGGAAATCAAACTTTTATCTTTGGCCCTATACAGTTGCGACTTCAATTCATTGCAGGAACCTTTTGAAAAACCAATAAAATTACGAAATTCTAAACTGCCGCCTCTTCCAAATCCTTCGGCAACATGGTCCATAATTGAACCCGAACTTCTATCCATTTGATTTGCCAATGAATATCGTTTTCCCAATGCAGTTGTGTCAAAGAGTATTTCTATATCGCTACAAATTTCCCTTGCCCCCTGCCAAACTTGTAAATCCTCAAATTTTTATATTTTGCTCATTGGTTTGGTTTTCAAAAGTTTTTTAAATTACAAACGGTAAACAGTAAATGCTATACAAACTAAACACGCTACTAAATATACCCTTTTGCACTCGGTCCCAAAACAAAAAACCTAAACATAAAACACTGAAAAGTAAACGCTAAACGCCAAACGGTAAACGGTGAACAATTTTCCTATATTTGAACAAGCCAAAACGAATACCTGATTTGAAAACCAAAAAAATCTTCATTCTCCTTCCCGATGGTGTTGGCCTGCGGAATTTCGCTTTCACCTCTTTTGTTGGGATTGGAGAACAAATGGGATGGGAAGTGGTATTCTGGAATCAAACTCCTTTTAATCTAACTGAATTGGGGTATGAAGAAATAAAATTAGAAGGAAAACCAAGAGCTTCTACAGATCTTTTAAAGAGGGCAAAAATCAGTGCGGAACTGGATTATTTTGAAGAAAAATTTGAAGATAAAGTATACCAATCCTACAAATTTCCTTCTTCCAATAAAAGCATAAAATCCAAAATTAAAAACACAATCGTTACTCAACTCACCAAAACCTACAAGGGAGAAAAAGGCCTGCAAAAATTGAGGGGAAAATTAAAAGCTTCAGAAAGAAAATCTGTTTTCTACAAAAATTGTAAAGCAGTTCTGGAAAAGGAAAAACCGGATCTTGTTTTTTGTACCAATCAGCGGCCGGTAAATGCCATTGCACCATTAACCGCGGCACAAGACCTGAAAATCCCCACCGGAACTTTTGTTTTTTCCTGGGACAACCTGCCAAAGGCTACGATGGTAATAGAACCTGATTTTTACTTTGTGTGGAGTGAATATATGAAGGAGGAATTAATTAATTATTATCCTTTTATTAATTCAGTCAACATTTTTATTACCGGAAGCCCACAATTTGAACCTCATTTCAACCTGAAATTAAGAAAGACCAGGGAAGAATTTTTTGGAGAAAATAACCTTGATCTCACAAGAGAATATATTTGCTTTAGCGGGGACGATAAAACCACAAGCCCTGATGATGCACATTATTTGCAGGATGTGGCTGAGGCAATTGAAAGCCTGAATAAAAATGGGAAAACTAAACTTGGAATTCTTTTCCGGCGTTGTCCGGTAGATTTTTCTGACAGGTATGATACCGTGCTGGAAAAATATAAAGATCTCATAGTTCCGTTAGCTCCCAAATGGGAACAGGTTGGCGGAACCTGGAATGCCGTGATACCAACAAGGGAAGATCTGCAATTACAGATCAATACAATCCTTCATACAAAAGCCGTGGTAAACCTGGCTTCCTCAATGGTATTTGATTACGCCATTTTTAATAAACCCTGCTTGTACCTTAATTATAATGTTGAGGGTAAAGTAGATGAAAGTTGGAACCCTGAAAAGGTGTATAATTTTGTGCATTTTAGAAGTATGCCGACAGGAAAAGAGATTTTCTGGATAAATAGCAAAGATAAAATTAAGAGCAAACTTTCTAAGTCCCTTAAAACGGGTGAGAAAAGAGTGAAAGAGGCAAAGACCTGGTTTGAAATAATCAATCAGCATCCGGCGGGAAAAGCTTCTGAAAGAATATGGAATGGAATTGATGAAATTATCCTAAAAGGCAAATAATTGATAATAATAAAAGTTTAAAAATAGTATGGGTAAATTTTTACTTTACGTATTTAAGATTATTATTTTTTCGTTTTCAGTTGCCTTGTTCATTCAATATTTGGCAGATTCAGGTTTAAAAAAAACAAATGATAACATCTATGGTGATTGGAATAAAATATTGGGAGGACAGTTAAACTCAGATTTGGTAATTTTGGGTTCTTCGAGAGGTTATGTTTCGTATGACCCCAGAATCATTCAGAAAACTACAGGATTATCCTCTTTTAATTTGAGCATTAATGCCGGTGCATACAATCTACAGGGTTTAAAATTTGAATCATATCTTGTTAAAAACAGACATCCAACAGTAATAATTCAAAATATAGATTTAACACATTTTAGTAAATCGAATCATATTCCTGAAGAATTTCAATTCTTACCTTATTTAGACAATAATAAACTTGCCCGGGAACTTAGTGTCATTAATTCAGATTACCGCTGGAATCACTACATACCATTATTTAAATACAATCCTTATAAATCATTTCTTGTAAAAGGATTGTTATCCTTCTTTGGGAAAAAGTATTCAATTATACCTACTATTAAAGGTTTTGCACCAAAAAACCCCTTGTTTAAAAAAGATGAACATAATTTAAAAAAATTGAGGGAATTGCGATCAGACTCTTCAAATATTCAATTATTTAGAAAGAAATTAGTAATTACAAAATATTTTTTGCCTAGGTATAAAACTGATTCAGTAAAGATTTTTTTGGTTTGGGCTCCGGAATATAAAGAAAGGTTAGATATAATTGCCTCAATAGTAACACCTGTAAAGGAGGATATTGTTCAGATGGTCTCCGATATGCCCGGCGTTTATTTTTTGGATTTTTCGGACGACCCTATAAATCTAAAGAAAGAATATTTTTATGACACTTTCCATTTAAATGAAAAAGGTGCAGCCCTATTTTCAACTAAGCTTTCAATAGAAATTGATAGAATTCTCAAAAACTGATCTATGCTCTTTAACTCAATCTCATTTTTAATTTTTTTGCCTGTTGTATTTATACTTTACTGGGGGTTGTTTAAAAGATCATTAAAGCTTCAAAATATTTTCCTATTAATAGCCAGTTACCTTTTTTACGGATGGTGGGATTATCGCTTTCTGGCCCTGATTGCAGCAAGTACTTTAGTTGACTTTTTTGTAGGCAGGTTTTTGCAAAAAACAGGGAATGAGATTCACCGAAAAATGCTGTTAAGTCTAAGCCTGGTATTTAATCTGGGGCTCCTGGGCTTTTTTAAGTATTATAATTTTTTTATTGAAAGCTGGATGGATTCCTGGGCAAATTTAGGGGTGGAGCTACAAGTCTCAAGCCTTAATATTATCCTGCCGGTAGGGATTTCCTTTTACACTTTTCAAACCCTGAGTTATACCATTGATGTCTACCGAAGAAAAATAGAACCTACTTCTGATATTATAAACTTTTCGGTATTCGTAGCCTTTTTTCCTCAGTTGGTGGCAGGACCCATAGAAAGGGCAAAACATCTTCTGCCCCAGTTTTCCAAAAAAAGGATCTTTATTGAAGAAAGGGCCATTTCCGGAATTCATTTAATTCTTTGGGGGTTATTTAAAAAGATAGTGATCGCCGACAGTTGTGCGATTTATGTAAATGCTATTTTTAACGATTACGAGAACATGAATTCCGCAAGCTTGATTTTAGGTGCGGTTTATTTCGCGTTTCAAATTTATGGGGATTTCTCCGGTTATAGTGATATTGCCATAGGTACGGGCCGGCTTTTTGGCTTTGATTTGATGCGAAATTTTAACCTTCCTTATTTTTCAAGAAACATTGCAGAGTTTTGGCGAAGGTGGCATATCTCGCTCTCTACCTGGTTTCGGGATTATTTGTATATTCCTTTAGGAGGTTCCCGGGGTTCAAAATGGCAGCAGGTTAGAAATGTTTTTATCATCTTTTTGGTTAGCGGATTTTGGCACGGAGCCAACTGGACTTTTGTTATTTGGGGTGGCTTGCACGCCTTATTCTTTCTTCCTTTATTATTGGGGGATCAAAACAGGAAACATTTAAATCAGGTTGCCGAAAATAAAATATTACCTTCATTCCGGGAGCTCCTGCAAATGCTGTTCACTTTTGGCCTGACCAGCTTTGCCTGGATATTTTTCAGGGCCGATAGTTTATTTGATGCCGTAAATTTCATTAAAAGGATATTCACCGATCTCAGATTTGAACTTCAGTATTTGTCTATTGAAAGATATAATGTAGAAATGCTGCTTATAATTGGAATATTCGTGCTCCTGGAATGGTTTCACCGGCATATGGAGCATCCTTTTACAGGAAGCTTTAAATGGGTTAAAATAATCGCGATCATTTTAATGTTGCTTACTTTAGGGGTTTATTCAGATCAGCAGGAATTTATTTATTTTCAGTTCTAATGAAGAATTTCATAAAACATTTTTTAATAATTTTATTCATCATATTCTTTATGATGGTGTTTTTAGATATAGGATATGCTTTCGCAATTAAAAATGGAGGGTCGCATTCTAAATTTCAAAATATCCTCCAAGTAAAAAAAACATATGACTTAGCATTTTTTGGTTCTTCCCGCACCAAAAATCATATTGATTGTAAATTAATAACTCAACTTACGGGAAAATCTTGCATTAACTTTGGAATTGGAGGGGCGTCAAATGGGGATATGTTAATTTTAATGAAATTAGCTAAAAACAGAAAACTTATTTTTAATCAAGTTTTTATGCAGGTGGATTATAATTATAACTATTATGAAATTACAGAAGATTTTAAATCAAAATTAGTAGGTCCATTAATCTCAGATCCAATTGTTAAGGAACAACTATACAAATATGGTGAGGATTATATTTATGGACTTATTCCTTTCTATTATTATATGAAATATGATAAAATTATTGGGCTCAGGGAGATATTCACTTCTTTTCTAAAAAGTAAACCGTTTTCAGAATTGAATATAGAATTTGGTTTTACCCCATTAATTGGAATAGGCAAGGCTGTGGCAGGAAGCTTTCAGGAAACAATAAATAATAATAGCGAGGAATTAACTCAAATGCAGGAAGTTTATAAGGATACAAATACCAGGCTTGAATTTTTTACCGCACCTTATTGCAAAGAAGTTAAAAACAGGGATTTTATGGATAAAGTCCAATTAAAATTACCCGGGTTGCACAATTACATTGACCTGTTTGATGATAAAGATGAATATTTTTTTAACTGCGGACATTTAAATAAAGCCGGAGCCGCGGTTTTTACAAAAACCTTAGTAGAGGATCTGTTACAATAAAATTAGAAAAAAACTATGCACCTGGCCTTTTTAACCCCCGAATACCCCCACCCTAAAACAAATCCTGCCGCAGGGATTGGCACGAGCATCAAAAATATGGTGACAGCCCTTGTAGAAAAAGGGGTTAAAGTCTCCATATTTATCTACGGCCAGGCAACAGATGAGATTTTTACTGAAGGCGGCATAAAATTTCATTTGATAAAACAGCGAAATTATAAGTTCCTGGGTTGGTACCTGCACCGGAGATTTCTCCAGAATTACCTCAACAAAGCAATTGTAAAAGACAAAATAGATGCCATGGAAGCCCCGGAATGGACCGGGATCACCGCTTTTGCGAAACTCAAATGTCCGCTGGTGATTAGATTTCACGGCTCCGACACTTATTTCTGTCATCTTGAAAACCGGCCCCAGAAGAAAAAGAATTTCTGGTTTGAGAAAAAAGCCCTGGCAGGAGCAGATCATCTGCTTTCGGTAAGTGAATTTACCGCTAGGAAAACCGCGGCCCTCTTCGGTTTAAAAAAGAAAATTGAGGTCATTGCCAATTCGGTGGATGTGGCGTATTTCTGTCCGCGCAACACGGCTGTAGAGCCAAATACCATTCTCTATTTTGGAAGCATCATCAGGAAAAAAGGCGTTTTGGAACTGGCAGATATTTTTAATCTCATAGTCGCAAAAAACCCCGGAGCCAGGCTTCTCTTTGCTGGAAAAGACGTAAAAGACCACACCACCGGCCGTTCCACCAAACAATTGATCCTGGATAAACTTTCCCCCGCAGCAAAAGAAAACACAGAATGGCTTGGCGTGCTGCCATACGAAAAGGTACTGGCACAAATTTCCACCGCAAATGTGGTGGTCCTCCCAAGCTTCGCCGAAGCCCTCCCCATGACCTGGTTGGAAGCGATGGCGATGGAAAAAGCTTTGGTGACTTCAGATGTCGGCTGGGCAAAAGAAGTGATGATAAATGGCCTCACCGGGTTTACGGTAGATCCAATTGATCACACCGCCTACGCAGAAAAAATATTATTTCTGCTCAACAACCCGGAAAAGGCAATAAAAATGGGAAAATCTGCTAGAGAACAGGTCATTACAAAGTTTTCTACACGGGTTTTGGTGGAAAGGAATATTGAGTTTTACAAAAAAATATTAAACCGTTTTGTCTTATAAAGAAATTGCTGGAAAAGACTACATTCGTATTTGGCAGTTAAAAAAAATTAATTCAGCTAAAAAAACAATGATATTTTTACTAAATAGGATATGAAATTTATTCCTGGATTAAATGGGATAAGAGCAATCGCGGTTCTTATGGTTATTGTCAGTCACAGATTCCCTGGACACCTTTTATTAAACTTACCTTTGGGATCTTTTGGAGTGGATATTTTCTTTGTTTTGAGTGGGTTTTTAATTTCCAGAATTTTGTTCCGGCAACTTAAAGAATTTAATTCCGCAGGAATAACCAGGTCTAAGCTTATCTTTAATTTCATTCTCCGCAGAATACTAAGAATTTTCCCTATTTACTATTTAACCCTACTTTTTTTATACCTAACAAAGGGTCTATTTGGAAATAACTATGAAGAGAATATCCTTTGGTATCTCTTCTATGGAGCAAATTTTTTAAATTATTATGATAATAAATGGTATGGTCCTCTTGCACATTTATGGTCTCTTTCAGTAGAGGAACAGTTTTATTTAATTTGGCCATTCCTGTTATTTTATTTCCTGAAAACGAAAATTCTGTTTGTATTAATCTTTTTTATTATTTTCGGAACTATATATCCATTTTTCTTTACTGGCAAAGGTGGTATACTCACATTAGCGTGTATAAATTCATTTGGATTAGGAGCATTATTGGCATATTTTGAAATTTTAAATCCTGATTATGAAAAATTATTTCTGACAATCCTCAACTTCTTAATTATTCCAGTATTACTAACAATTATTATAAATTATACCGTTCTTGATATACCTTATTTTTCAAGGAGATTAGCAATATCCTTATTCGCAGTCACAATTATTGCTTACTGCAGATATTATCCTTCAAATAAAATTATTCGCTATATTCTTGTCAATAGATTTTTAAGTTTTATCGGCATGATTAGTTATGGGATTTATTTATATCATAATTTCATTCCAAAATACTGGAGATATGGGTTCTCTCAAATAGGAATTGATATTTCACCTGATTTTTCATACCTGAATTTTTTCTCGCAGACCTCAGTTATTATTCTGGTTAGTTATATCTCCTGGATATTAATTGAAAAACCAATTCTCAAATTAAAAAAGTATTTCTAAACATATAAAAATTAGGCTTTTTCAACCTATTGCAGATAATTAGAGTCGAATCAAAAGATACTAAAATAGTTTTATATTCTTCGAAAATTCCAGCTTCACCGAGGCGCTTCCCAAATCTGGCTGGAAGCGATAGCGATGGAAAAAGCCTTGGTGACTTCAGATATCGGCTGGGCAAAAGAAGTGATGATAAATGGTTTTGCCAGATTTACTGTAGATCCAAAAGATCATCAGGAATACGCCGGGAAAGTCCTGCAATTGTTGAACGATCCTGCTCTTGCCGGAAAAATGGGAAAAGCAGCCAGGGAGCAGGTGGTTGCGAAGTTTTCTACCGGGGTTGTGGTGGAAAGGAATATTGGGTTTTATGAGGGAATAGTGGAGAGACAAGAATCGAGACAAGAGAAAATAGATAATAGAAAAGAGACTGAGGTTAGGAAGGTAGGAAGAATCCATTAATAAAAACGAAGTTACTTTGCGCTCTTTGCGTTAAAAGATTAACAAGAAGAAACAATCTAAGAGACTAGGGATAATCTGGGTTTTAGAATTTGGAGTTTTTAACTACATACAGTAAACGGTAAACGTTAAACAGCGAACCCCGAGGGCTAAACGGTAATTTTTTCATACTTTAGTCCAACTATAAAAAGCAATAAATGCCCAAACGAAAAATCTGTGTTGTAGTTACCGC
>Ga0307486_1002519_pt1 | contig 12730 bp, 7 predicted proteins | sample CBIW02metaG_FD_203663 | JGI IMG/M metagenome (GOLD analysis project Ga0307486, IMG submission 203663) | Sea-ice brine microbial communities from Beaufort Sea near Barrow, Alaska, United States - CBIW 0.2 | ecosystem: Environmental > Aquatic > Marine > Coastal | place: USA: Alaska | collected... | reverse complement strand
CAAACGAAACTCGCATCGCAGCACTCGCGAGCTGGAAGCTTCAATCAAGGACTACCTTGCAACTTATAATGACGATCCCAAACCGTTTGTCTGGCGTAAAACCGCCGATCAAATCATTGAGTCAATTGCGCGCCTATCTGACAAGCTCAATAGTAAGGCGAACTTTTGTTAAGGCACACTAGGTCAGGAATAGCTTCACACTTTTTTTCTAATTTGAAACTACTCACTAAACTTCCAAGTTCTCGAGAAAGTAAGACTAAGGCATTGTTTGTCTCAGCGGTTTTTTCTCCGCCTACTGCAGTTTGCTCCGCAACTTCGCTGATTGTGACTGTATTATTTCTAATCTCTGCGGTGACGACGCTTTGTTCTTCTGCTGCAGCAGCAATTTGTTGATTCATGGCCACAATGCTTGAAACTGAATTGACAATTTCCTCAATGACTTTCGTTGCTTGGCCTGCCTTTTCGACGCTGATATCGGCTTGAGCGCGACTGTCTTCCATAATATTGACTGCTGATTGAGTGTTACTTTGCAATCCTTCAATGGTAGCTTGAATTTCTTTTGTGGCATCTTGCGTGCGTTGAGCAAGCGTTCTTACTTCAGCTGCAACCACAGCAAAGCCTCTTCCATGCTCACCCGCTCGCGCTGCTTCAATGGCGGCATTTAAGGCCAGCAGATTAGTTTGTTCAGTAATGCCCTGAATCATTTCAAGCACGGAACCAATATTCTGGGTGTCAGCTTCAATTTTCTGAATGGCTTTGGCGGAGCGATTAACTTTATCCACGAGGGAGTGGATGGCCTCAGCTGCTTCAGAGATGACCCGTTTTCCTTTTGTTGCAGATGCGCTTCCTTCATGTGCAGCGTTGGAGGCATTCGCTGCTGACTTTGCCACATCATCAATGGCAATGCTCATTTCGCTTATTGACGTAGTAAGAAGCTCCGTTTCTTTCTTTTGAGTTTGTACACCATGAAGAGTGTCCTCTGTTATGGCGGATGCTTTCTGGGTTTCATCTGATAGGGTTTGCGCAGCTTGACTGATGCGTAAAACGGTATGGCGTAGGCTCTCAATCATTTTGATAGTCGATAACTGCATATGACCCATTTCCGCCGATTCTGAATGTTCAACGTTCACGTCAAGGTTGCCCTCTGCAATTTCTTTAATAGTGGAGGCTATACGCTGCAGAGGGGGGAGCGTTGATTGCATCATACCGATCAGTAATGCAATTGAGCTCAACAACATTGTGGCCACCAATAAAATCACCGTATTTTTAGTAAAGGCTGCTGCACCGCGAAGTCCTGCTCCAAATACTTCAGTATTTTCACTAGGCCACTGCATTAGTTGATCCACTATATTTCTTTGTTGGCTCGTTAAGTTATCTGTCTCAATGCGATCTAAAAATTCAATTATTTTTGTGAGTTCTTTTATATCCTTAGCGGCCAAGTCAAGAATATATCCTTGACCTAAAAGACGAAAAAATAATTTCTCAATACCAAAAATTGATTCATGAACTTTTACTGGCTGTTCCCGCGCCTTGATCACATGGTTCAATAATATTTTTCTTTCTACTCTTTCTTTTGACAGCTCGGTTTCTATATACTTTATATAGAGAATATGCATTCGCTCAAAGTAAGCAAAATCAGTCACCTTGCCCATTAGTCGTACGCCAAACATAATAATTAATAGAGAAAATATGCCGACGATAATTTGTATTTTAAATCTTCCTTTGAGCGTCAAGTTTTTCATTGTATTTATTTATCCTTGATATTTAGGGAGAGCCTGATTAACACCAAATTTCTACTGAATAGCTTTTCAGCTTGAGACCTTGACTCAATAAATAATTACAGCACCACTCGTTTTCTGTACACCTTAATATTCGCCCGGAATATCTCCGTTGGAGCCTAATACCCCAGTCGCTTTCTGGGCCGGTCATAGAATTTATCCACCACCCGCTTTTGCTAGGCCTTCGTTACCTTTCTGAAGTCCGCTCTCTTTAGAAAGTATTACCAAATGGTACTCAGCAAACTCCGAGCCGTTATCCAGTGTCAGTGTCTTTACTGTGCCTCGTCTGAGAGACCACAACTCTTCCAGAGATCGCCCCCCCTGCCGCCTTGTCACGGTATATCATCTCGTAGAGCTACTGGTGACTCGCTCGGACGTTGCCAATCCATTCATCAAGCAGCAATCTGCGCTGGGCCCCACTCATCTATCAGTAGATTGCTGCCCATTGCACAAAACATAAGGCGTGTTTACTGACTTTTCCGGCCTCTTGCCATCTCAGGTCACTGCAACGTTGCACCTGTGCCAGAGTACACCCTGAGCTAACTGTTGCACCCCAACTCACGACTAATCGTGGAACTATGGGAGCTCAGCTCTTTCGTTATTTGACGCACGGACATCTCCAGACTCAGCGGCGCATAAATCCAGTATTGCTGTCTTTGGGTCAGTTGTCGGTATCCAATGGTTCTCTTTACTTTGGTAGGTAAAGCGAATGAGAGTACCGGCAACGATCCTCCTTTCTCTACTCGATTATGCCTAGGTGCTGCGGTTATTATTTGAACTCAGGGCTCCGAGATCTTTTTCGGACTTGATGTCCTCGGCCAGTTCGGCAGCCATGGCTTTGAGTTTTCTTGGTTTAATTGCGTACCCACGACTTAGTATCCCTTCAAAGAGGTTACTAAGTCGTGGGCAGTTACACAATGTGGTTTACAAGCTCCGTGCACTTCTCATTTTTTATTGCTCAGAAGCGGTATGCGACACCGATACTCACGATAGTGGGATTTACTTTCACTTTTGCCTGAACAGGGGCTGGACCCAAGTTACCGGTGATATCCGCCTTAAAAGGCGCATATCTAACATCAAAATTTGCCGACCAGTTATTATGCATCTTCCAGCGAAAACCAGCTTGAACGGCAGGGGCCCAAGTATCTTCAACATCGAAGTCGGTTAATACGCGGTCTTTTTCATTTAAAAAGAGAATCCGTCCTACGCCTGCTCCAAAGTACGGAGAGAAGTTGTTACCCGTCCAAACATGGTACTGAAGCGAAAGAATCAACGGACCATAATCTGTTTCACCAAGAAAAAGCCCAGAGAGTGACTCTTCGCCTCGAAGGTCCGCACTTGCGGGAATGCCGCCAAAAACGTTAAAAGCCAGCTGATTGTTCAGAAAATACGACACGTCGAATGAAACGGTAGTATCATCGTTAATAGACAGGTTGGCATTCGGAATGGGTGCACCACCGGCAGAGGATGATCGTAAATCTTCATCGGTTAGAACTCGGGTGGCGTTCAGCCCAATCACCCAGTCGCCTCTACTATAAACTGGTTCAGATTGAGCGTTCGCCAAGCTTGCGGCAACTGAAAGTAAAAAAAACGCTACTAACGAGACTTTATTATTTATTTTATGTTTCATATTTTTGTTATCCTTATTGGTATTAATGCAAATTGGCTTTAATTAAAATTACGATTTCTCGCAATACAAACGCCAAGTATTTGATACTAGCTTGCCGGCTGGTTGACTAACACCCCCCCATATTCAGAACGCAACTTGTTTTTTAACACCTTCCCAGTGGCATTGCGTGGCAATGCTTCCACAAAAATTGCGCGATCCGGGACCTGCCACTTGGCAACTTTTCCGTGGTAATGAGCAAGAAGTTCCTCCTCGGTAATTTTTGCGTCGGGCATTTTTACTGCCAACAGAATCGGTCGCTCATCCCACTTCTCATGCGAGGCAGCCACCACGGCAGCTGCACTAATAGCAGAGTGCCCCATTGCGATGTTCTCTAATTCAACTGTCGATATCCATTCACCGCCAGATTTAATAATATCTTTTGAGCGGTCACGTATTCTCATAAACCCATCATCATTGATCGAAGCAACATCACCTGTCTCGAACCATCCGTCGTCCCCAAGCGTTTGGTTTGGCTCAAAACCAAAGTAATCGGCCACCACCCAATGACCACGGACGCGGAGATTTCCCTGAGCAATGCCATCTTCGGGCAGTTGATGTCCGTCATCTCCGACGATTTTGAGCTGCACTCCATAGGGGGGGCGTCCCTGGCTTTCACGGATTTTGTTTCTTCCTTCCTCTGAAAGAGTATTGTGTTTCGCCAGCAGTGCGTTGACGGTTCCGATCGGTGATGTTTCAGTCATGCCCCATGCATGGACAACTTCTACGCCATACTTACCACGAAACTCCGACATCATTGAGGGCGAACAAGCGCTACCCCCTATCACCGTCCGTTTAAGCGTCTGTGCCGAGGAGCCAATCTCATCCAAAGCCGAAAGAAGTCCCTGCCAAATCGTAGGCACACCCAGCGCAATGGTTACGCTTTCTGAATCGATCAGCTTGACCAAACTTTGCCCATCCAGGCTAGGACCAGGCAACACCAGTTTGGCTCCAACCATCGCCGTAATGTAGGGCACCCCCCACGCATTTACGTGAAACATAGGAACAACCGGCATCACCACGTCCCGTGCCGATAAATTCAGTGCGTCGGGTTGAGCAGATACCAGCGCGTGCAGAACGGTGGAGCGGTGTGAATAGAGCACCCCTTTGGGATTTCCGGTGGTGCCCGATGTATAGCAGAGGCTTGAGGCTTGGTTTTCGGCGATTTCAGGCCAATTCGCGTTAGGCGTTCCTCGCTGGAGAAACTCTTCATAAAACAACAATCCTGGAAATTGCGCTGCCATTTCTTCGTCCGGTTCGGACATCAATACAAATTCCTTAACCGTCTCCAGTCGGTCACGGATATTTGAAACAATCGAAAGGAACGTTTTGTCAAAGAATATGACTTTGTCTTGAGCATTGTTGATAACGTAAACGAGTTGTTCTGGAAACAGTCGCGGGTTAATGGTGTGACACACCATTCCGCCACCGGAGATGCCAAAATAAGATTCCAGGTGCCCCACGTTATTCCAACAAATGGTCGCGCACCTATCCCCCTGGACATAGCCTGCCGTTCGAAGCGCCGACGCAAGTTGTCGCGACCGCTCCGAAACAGTTGCCCAGTCAGATCGACTGAGATTTCCATCCGTTCCTATCGACACAATCTCAGCGTCTCCATGGTAGCGAGCAGCATGGTCGATCAGGGAGTTCACCGTGAGTTCTAGGTTCATCATTTGGCCAAGCATGTCTATCTCGTCTCCATTTCTGTTGCTCGTGGGGCAGAACAGTTGGCGTCAGTAGTGTCCCCGGTGGACGACTTAACCCGAGCCTGAACCTTGACATTCCCCAGTAGGATGTCGGCCGCATTTTCCGCAATCATTATGGTGGGGGCGTTGGTGTTGCCGGCAACCAAACTGGGCATTATCGAGGCATCAACAACTCTCAGCCCTTCAATTCCTCTAACTTTTAACTCTGGATCAACGACTGACTCCGAGTCGGCGCCCATACGACAAGTGCCAACGGGATGGTAGATAGTCTCTGCATTTTCGCGGATAAAGTCTGCAATCTGACTGTCCGAAGACACAGAGTTTCCGGGCATGACTTCTCGTTTACTATGCAAAGCCATTGTCGGCGCCCCGAGTATCCGTCGTCCAAATTTAACGGCCGAAATCATTGTTTTGATGTCTTCGGGGTCACTCAGATAATTGGGTTGAATCAACGGATCGCTCAATGGGTCTGGGCTTTTCAACCCAATAAAACCACGGCTTTTGGGCAACAGATCGCAAATGTGCAAGGTGTAGCCATACCCGGCCATCACTTTCCGGCCGTGATCCTTCAAATAAGTTGGCAAAAAATGGAACTGCACATTTGGCCGTTCACGGAAAGGCTCGGATTTTACAAAGCCTCCGGACTCGGCAACATTACTGGTGAGAAACCCGCGTCGCGCAAAAATATATGAGAAAAGCGCGCTCACTCCCCGAAGCAGGAAGCTGGGTGCAACGCCAATAGGCAAACGTGAGTTCGCCGCGTGCATCAGCGTAATGTCCAAATGATCGACCAGATTCTTGCCCACCTCAGGAAGATGATGCACAAGGGGAATTCCGTGTTTTTGAAGCTCTTCGCGATCACCGATTCCCGAAAGCAAAAGTAGCTGTGGTGAGTTAACGGCGCCGCCGGATAATATGACTTCACCGCCGTCATTGAGCCTGAGCTGGCGATATTCGCCCTCCTGGTTCAGTGTTACGCCGACTGCCCGTTTACCATCCATTACCACCCGGGTTACCCGTGCGTCCGTTAGCACACCAAGATTAGGCCGGCTCTCTGCGCCACGCAGAAACGCTTGCGCGGAACTCCAGCGCCGACCATTTTTTTGTGTCACCTGGTAGAGTCCCAACCCCTCTTGCGTTTCTCCATTGAAATCCGTGTTCACCGGGACATCTACATGGGGAGCGGCGCGAACAAAATCCCGACTCAACGGATTGACCGATCTGAGATCGCTTACGCTGAGTTCACCGCCCTTGCCATGGTAAGAATCCGGGCCGAAACGTTCGTTATCTTCCAGCCGACGAAACAATTTTAATGCGCGATCCCATCCCCAAAGGTCCGTCCCGGCAGCTTGACCCCAGTGGTCATAATCGGCTTTGTGACCTCTGATATAGACCATCGCGTTGATAGATGAGGAGCCGCCAAGTGTTTTTCCACGAGGCCAAAACAGGCGGCGCTCCTTCAGATGTTCTTGAGGTTCGGTTTCAAGAGCCCAATTCAGCTTTTTACTATTGGAAAGGAGTGCAATGCCTATAGGCATATGTATGAATGGATTCTTATCCCTTGGGCCCGCTTCTAGCAACGCTACTCGCTTCGAAGGATCCGCACTAAGCCGGTTAGCCAATACACAGCCCGCCGACCCCGCACCGACAATAATGTAATCGTACATAATACCTCTCTTATTATTTGATTATGCTCAGCCCAAAATACGAACAGCAGCATCTATAAGACGCCGGACCCAGGCTGTATAGGGTGGAAAAAGAAGATGGATAAGAGAATGCTTATCCTCCATCAACGCCTTCTCATGCGAAAAAGCGCGGAAACCGTATTCACCGTGTGCTGCCCCTATCCCGGAATTATTCACTCCACCAAACGGCAGACCCGGATGTAGAAAGTGCACGACTGTAAGATTGACACCTACAGCACCCGAACTGGTTCGCTCAATAATATCCCTGGCAAAAGACTTGTTTTTGTCGAATACGTAAAGCGCCAGCGGTTTAGGATTATCGTTGATTTTCTTAATAACTAAATCGATATCATCGTATTCAATAACGGGTAAAATCGGGCCGAATAACTCATCCCGTGTGATGTCCATGTCGTTGGATACATTTGAAATCAATGTCGGAGCAATAAAATTCTGATCAGTGTCTGTAACACCGCCCGCATAGATCTTCGCGCCTTTAGATTTGGCGTCATCTATTAGGCTTGAAATTCGCTGGAAATGACGCCCATTTACAATCCGACAATAGTCAGCCGAAGACTTCTGAGCTTCCTGTGTTTTTCCATAGACTCGCCCAATTTCCGTTTTAAGTGCTTCATTGAATTGATCTGCGATATTAACGTGCACAAAAACATGGTCTGGGGCGATGCAGGTCTGTCCGTTATTGGCAAACTTACCCCAGACAATGTTTCTTGCAGCCTTCTTTATGTTGGCATCTGGTCCCACAATGGTCGGGGACTTACCCCCCAATTCCAGTGTCACTGAGGAAAGGTTCTTGGCGGCAGCCTCCATGACCAGCTTGCCTACTGCAGGGCTACCCGTGAAGAATATGTGGTCGAAGGGTAAAGCCAACAGTTTCTGTGCTACCGCGGCATCACCCTGAATCACGGAAACCAAATCGGGAGAGAAGGTTTCGGCAACAATATCGGCAATCACCTTTGAGGTATGGGGTGTCATCTCCGAGGGTTTAATGATAACTCCGTTCCCCGCAGCCAACGCTGAGACGAGAGGTCCGAGCGCAAGATTGAGGGGATAATTCCACGGGGCAATAATCAGGCACACCCCCTTCGGTTCTGGCCGAACATAAGATTTCGTACCCAGAACACCAACGGATGCAGCCACTCGCTTCGGACGCGTCCATTTACGCAAGTGTTTTTTAGTGTGTCGAATTTCCTGAAGCACCGGCAGGAGTTCAGTTAATTTGACTTCTGGAGCGGGTTTCCGAAAGTCCGCCGCGCAAGCCGCAATGATTTTTGATTCGTAGCGTTTAATTGAATCCCGCAGTTGGTCGAGCTGCGCTATTCGAGCCTCTAAGGTAAAACTTCCGCGACGCGCAAGTTGTGCCCGCTGTAGGGCCGCGAACGTTGAATCAATCGTATCGCTGGTTGACACATTGGTCACCCCAACCTCCGCCAGACTAGCAATCTGCATTATAAAATCACCTCTTGCCGAACGAGCCTATGGTTATTTTCAATCTGATTGTTAGTCTTCATAGAGGACATAGGCCTCTTTTGTGGCACCACAGTCCGGACAGCACCAATCGTCCGGGATATCTTCAAAACGAGTGCCTGGCGGGAATCCCTCGGTTTCATCGCCAAGAGCTTCATCATAGATATGGCCGCAAGTGATGCAGACCCACTTCCGATAGATATCTTTGCGCGTCGAGTCTTTCGAAGATTTTGAAGGTGTGGGCTTAGCTTTTGTTCTATTTTTAGATGAAGGAGTAGATACATCAGTTGCTTTCTGGGAAGAACCCTCTGCCTTAGCTTGGGCGGTAGTGCGCACTTCTGAAGTATTCGATCCGGACACCGAAGGTTCGGAACGCGATTCTTGAAGCGCTACGAAGTCAACCTTATCCCTCACTGCACAGTCTGGACAGGACCACTCTTCAGGAATTTTTTCCCACGTCGTTCCCGCGGGAAAACCTTCGTGTGGATGACCAATGACTTCATCGTATACATAGTCACAATCCGGGCATTGATATTTAGTCATTTAAAGCACCTTTCAACCGATATTATTGTCTTTGGTTTAATGCCGCCCGACGGCGCATCCTCCTCTTCCAAGTGCACGTCAGACGTTCTTCTTCTACAACGTGAAAGTACGAGGTCTATCAGATATATTTCGGTTGGCCGATCATTTAGCAACTGCAGTATCGACTGACTCCGAACCAGTCATACCAAATTTACGCTCATAGAATTCATGCATGCCTGGTTGAATCTGAATCTTATTGATATCTCCTTGTGCCCACTCCAGCACCCTATAATCCATCATCGAACGAAACCATGAGGGAAAGAATGACACGAAGAACATTCCAGGGTAGCCCGTAGGCAAGGCAGGAAGATCTTCGAAGTTTCTAAGAGCTTGATAAGGTCTTGTAGGATGAGCATGGTGATCTGAATGTCGTTGCAGATGAAACAGTATCAGGTTCGACATTACATGATTTGAATTCCATGAATGGTGGGGTTTTTGCTGCTCGTAACGTCCGTTCGGCAGCTTTTCCCTCAGCAACCCGTAATGCTCAACATAATTGGCGCTGGTCAATTGCCACCAACCGAAGGCCATTTGAATGGGCAAAAAGACGAGCATTAACGGACCGAAAAACGCCAGCAATCCGGCATAAAGCACAACAGTTAAAATCATGGGTTGTAGTACTTCGTTCTCCAGGCTCCAAACGCTTTTCCCACGACGGCTGAGACGCTGCTCTTCCAGACTCCAGCCCCGCTTAAAAGCACCGGGAATTTCACGCAATGAAAACGAATAGATAGATTCACCCATGCGGGATGTCGCTGGGTCCATCGGTGTCGCTACATCGCGATGATGTCCTTTGTTGTGCTCAATGAAAAAATGACCATACCCGACCACGGCCAATACAAGCTTGGCCATCCAACGGTCAAACGTTTCTTTTTTATGCCCGAGTTCATGGCCCGTATTGAGAGCCAGTCCATTTACGATTCCCAGAGAAAGGGCTAGTGCCAGAAACTCGAAAACACCCACTGGCTGAGTGGATATCCACCAAGCACTTCCAATCAAGGACGCATAATGCATAGGAACGGTTAAGTAAGTTAAAACTCGATAGTAACGGTCTTGTTCAACCTGGGGAACAGCTGACTCAGGTGGATTAGAATAATCCTCCCCAAGCATGGTATCGATCAAAGGGAGTAGGCCATACCATAGGATCAACACCAACCCGTACCAAATACTCCATCCTGTTTGGGACACCAAATACAGACCAATAATAGGCGTCGCTGGCCACAGCACAGAAAGGAGCCATAGGTAGCGCTTTCTATCCACATAACCTCCGGTATCAGTACCTCTCTGTTGAGACTCTGTTAAGATGTTTTCTGACATTAGGATCACCTTGTTTTTATCATTTTGATCATTTTTTTCTACATTTTGTGCGAACACCTCGTAATTCAGGTGAACGGACTGGTTGTAGGCATCTACAGGTTTAGCCAGAACTGGAGATCAAACAACTACTCCAATGGGTAGTTTTCGCACTAGACATCTATCAATATGCTTTCATCCCGTAGCACCCTCGCATTTCGGGGAGACGAAGCAGGAGACTTGATTGTCATGACAGGCCATAGCTTGGAAGACTGGTGCCGGAGGATGTCTGAAAGGATGTGGGCTCGTCAGTGTTTCATTACTCAAGGGTGTATAGACCGCTATCCCCTGAGCGCTTCTGCTACGCCTGAATCAAAGGTAGTTCTGTATCGGGCCCCGCTCGGCTATGGAAAATCTGTACAAGTGGCCTTTGCAGCAAACACTCGCGAACAGGAACTTGAGAGCGCCGTTTACATCAATACCCGATCGTGCCCTGACTCATGTGAAGTTAATGACAGTTTGTTTGCAGCGTTAGTTTTATATCAAATCGAAGGAGTTGAATCTTGGCGCACGATAAAAAGTGACGTCGACACCATCGAAGCTCTTCGAAACGCACTGTGTAATGCAAAAAAGACGATAAGAATTTGCCTTGATGGGATTGGCGAGGCTAAACATATCGCGGATTTGATTGAGGATTTAATCTGTGAAACACCGGGCAATGTGAAATTTTTCATTGCACCGAGTAGCGTTGGGGCGTTGGCACGTTTGTCTATGATGGCTGGTGTTGTAACGTATGGCGCTGATGAACTTGTATTTACAGAAGAGGAGGTTAGTGAATTATCGGGCATGGGTGGCCCCGAAGCCAGCAACATCATAAAAGCCACCGATGGATGGCCAGCACTTGTCAGGCTTATGTGCCGAACCCCAAATCCAAATCTCCCCGCAGCGACTTGGCCGGAAACTCGCTCGTATTTCAAGGACAACCTCTTAACTGCGCTACCCAATAATACGAGGACCTTTCTTTGCAATGCAGCGATGCTCGAAGTAATCAGCGCTGAATGCTATGGCTATGTATATAAGACAGAAGAGGCCGATCGGGAAATTTCGTTTCTTAACGAAAATTATGCTCTTTTAGCTCCCACCGGGGCTTCTGGTGAGAGTATGGTTATGCACCCTGTGCTGCGAGAGTATTTGCGTAGTTTATTTAACACCACCCAACGAGAACGTCGCTCGTATGTACTGAAACGAGTCGCGTTCTGGCATTGGCGTAAGGGAGAGTACCTCCATTCAATCAATGCAGCTATGGAAGCCAGTGACCATCGCTGGGCTCGCGTTGTAAGTGACAGCATTATCCTGGACGTGGCGCTCAGGCAGGGTGAAATCGAAATGCTTCGCACTTGGTTTGAAAAAGTACCGGCTCGTACAATAAAAAAAATCGCTTCCTTGAGCATAGGTTACGCGTGGATTTCGTATTTCAGCCAACAAGCTCGTCAAGCAGAGAAAATACTGGCTAGTTCGCTTCATCCGAGCTCCAAGGGGTTGGGCAATCTTGATGAGGAAGGATGGCGGGAATTGGTTAATGCGATAGGCAAAGCTACACAGGATGAATTACTGGAGAGTCAGATTCTCTGTCAAAAATGGATAGACTCTTTTGGCGACCGTAACATGGTTGGCAAAGCCGCAGCACTTACGTGCCAGGCATTCATTGCCTCCAGTGGCCGCCACTTTGAAGATTTGGAGCGATTGTTGCATCGAGCGGCTGTGGCCATCCAGTCGTCCAATCAACATTACGCATTTATTTGGCTTAAAACTGCAGAAATTCAGGCGGAACTGTTTAAAGGTGACATCGGCCGAGCAATGAGTCTGTTGCACCAGGCCAATAAAATCGCAGAAAAGATCGAGGTGCCAAAAACGTTTTTAAGTAAGATGTTTGGTTGTCTTGAGTTACAAATCCTGCACGAGCAGAACCATCATCTGGTTACCCTCGATTCTGTGAAGGCATCGTTTGATTTCGCTTTAAATTATGGCGTCACAGATGTCCTGTGGGGGTGTACGCATACCTACAGTAGGCTTCTGTACCATGAAGGATTACGGGATCAAGGCATGGCCGTATTAGAACAAACTCGCCTAGCCGCCTGCGAACGGGATCTTCCTCGCCTCAACATTCTGATTAGAGTTCAGTTAGCTGAGCTTACTCTTATAAACAACGAAGAATTGGGTCCACCCATACTCCCTGATGAATGTGAGCTGGCATTTCTGCCAAATCAAAACCATGCAATTCGGGCACGTATTGCCCTAATAAATTCAATGCATAGATTAAGGCTTGGGAAACAGTTTGGTCTTGCCGAAAAATATGCCAAACAAGCATTACAAAGCGCCAGTGCAATTTCAGACGCTAGAGCTAAGGTCGCCGCCCAATATTGCCAGGCACTGGCAGCCTTTGCCCTCGGTTCATCAAAATCGGCGAAGCGCACGATTCTTGATGCAAACCTACTTTCGGAACATCTGAATTGTCACTTTACACGGCTCTGGATCAAA
>Ga0307486_1002518_pt1 | contig 12733 bp, 10 predicted proteins | sample CBIW02metaG_FD_203663 | JGI IMG/M metagenome (GOLD analysis project Ga0307486, IMG submission 203663) | Sea-ice brine microbial communities from Beaufort Sea near Barrow, Alaska, United States - CBIW 0.2 | ecosystem: Environmental > Aquatic > Marine > Coastal | place: USA: Alaska | collected... | reverse complement strand
CAAATTGAGAATCCTTTTTTGTTTTTTATAAATTGAGAATTAATTCCTTCCCAAATATATATTGACAAAATACATCAAGGTAGCAAGTGATCCTACTGCGGCAACCACATAAGTTCTGGCAGCCCATTTCAAAGAATCTTCGGCAGCATCGTGTTCTTGCGGGCTAAGCATGTTTTTGGTTTCCAGCCACACCAAAGCCCTTTTACTGGCGTCATATTCTACCGGAAGAGTTATGAAACTGAACAAAGTTCCCATCCCAAAAAATATTATTCCTATCAGTAAAACAGTACTCCCCATAGTTGTAAAAGCCATAAGCAAAAGACCTCCCATGATCACCCATTGTGAATATCTGGATGCCACACTTACCACGGGAACCAATTGGCTTCGCAATTGCAACCAGCTGTAAGCCTGCGCATGTTGCACGGCATGTCCACATTCGTGGGCTGCTACCGCGGCGGCGGCAGCGTTACGCTGTGTATAAACCGATTCACTTAAATTGACCGTCTTTTTTTGAGGGTTGTAATGATCGGTTAACATTCCCGGGGTTGAAAGAACCTTCACGTCAAAAATACCATTGTCGTGCAGCATTTTTTCGGCGATTTCCTTTCCGCTCATCCCGTTTTGAAGATAAACTTTTGAATATGTTTTAAACTTGCTTTTCAGCTTGTTGCTAACATACATGCTCACAATAAATATGAGGCCTATGATGATATAATATCCAATCATTATGTTGTCTTTTTTTGTTTGATCATTTCAAATATAACAATAATCCAGCCAATTTATCCTTCTGAATTTTTGTCATATTTGATGTTTTTGAGCCCTGATAGAGTTATTTAAGGTTAAAGTTTTACTAAAGCCCAATTTTAAAAAGAATCGGTCCTGTGAGATTCTTTACAAATTAAGATATTGTCTATATTTGCACAACTCATCTAAAAAACGCACATGCCTTACAAAAGAATACTTCTAAAATTATCAGGGGAAGCCTTAATGGGAAAACGTCAATATGGAATTGATCCGGAGCGACTTGCAGAATACGCTCAGGAAATAAAATCGGTCACAAAAAAAGGTATTGAGATCGCAATCGTAATTGGCGGAGGAAATATTTTTAGAGGAGTTGCCGGTGCAAGCAAGGGAATGGACCGGGTGCAGGCAGACAATATGGGAATGCTGGCAACAGTTATTAACGGCCTGGCATTACAAAGTGCTTTGGAAGTTGCCAATGTGCCAACCAGATTGCAAACTGCCATTCAAATAAATGAAGTGGCAGAACCTTTTATTCGCCGAAGAGCCATCAGACATTTAGGAAAAGGAAGAGTGGTCATTTTTGGTGGAGGTACAGGAAATCCATATTTCACTACCGATTCTGCAGCTGTGTTAAGAGCTATAGAAATAAAGGCCGATGTGATCTTAAAAGGAACCCGGGTAGATGGAATTTATACGGCAGATCCCGAAAAAGACAAACAGGCAACAAAATTTGACCATATTACTTTTGACGATGTGCTTAAAAAAGGTTTAAAAGTGATGGATACCACCGCTTTCACCCTTAGCCAGGAAAATGAATTGCCCATTATTATATTTGATATGAATACTCCCGGAAACCTGTTAAAAGTTGTTACCGGTGAAAAAATAGGGACCAAAGTGAATTTATAATCAGATAACAAAAATAATTAAAGCCTTTTTTCAACTTTAAGTTTAAAAAAATGAATGACGAATTAGATTTTATATTTGAAAGCACCGAGGAGAATATGCGTAATACCATAAAACATTTGGAAAAGCAACTTCTTAATATTCGTGCCGGAAAAGCAAGTCCCGCCATGCTGGGAGGTGTTATGGTAGATTATTACGGAAATATGACCCCACTTAACCAGGTCGCAAATGTAAATACCCCCGATGCCAGGACAATAACCATACAACCCTTTGAAAGAAAACTTATTCCAAATATTGAAAAGGGGATAATGATAGCTAACCTGGGTTTCAATCCCATGAACAATGGAGAAAGCGTTATCATTAGCGTCCCTCCATTAACCGAGGAACGCCGCAGGGAACTGGTAAAAATGGCAAAATCTGAAGCAGAAGAAGCAAAAATAGGCATCAGGAACGATCGGAAAATAGCCAATAACGATATTAAAAAAGTAGAAGTTTCCGAAGATGAAATTAAAATTGCTGAAGAAAACATTCAGGAACTCACAAACAGGCACATAAAAAAAGTAGACGCAATATTAGAAGTTAAAGAACGGGATATCATGACCATCTAATTTAACCCTTTTTAAAACGAAAACCTAAAGTTGCATTATCATACTTTTACGCTAAATTGTATGTACAAAAGAATATGTCAATAAAAATCCTTCTTGTCTGTCTTTTTACTTCGATTTTGGCATTTGGTCAAAAAACAATTTCGTTTCATGAAAACTCCCCTTCCGGAGCGTTTTCTGATACAACCGCCATTCGTATCATCAAAAATACGATTGACAATATTCCGCATAACTCTCCGGAACTTGCATTACCAGCTTTTCAATATAAAACCTATTCAAAAACTGTAATTAAAAGCGAAGATACCACCACACATTTTATCGAACCATCGATTAACAATTACATCTTTGAACAGCTTTCCCTGCATCAGGTCTCCCAACAAAAAAGAAAAAAAGAAATTGTTATAGCTTCAAATATGCCGGGGTTTTATGAACCTGTTTACGATATTTTTGAAAAAAGCCTCCATTCCAATTCTATTTATGAAAAAGAATATGACATTTTTGACAAAAAATTCTTTGGACCTCTTTCTGAAGATGGTTTAGAACATTATAATTTTCGATTAAAAGAAACGGTTTCTGACACCCTACATCCTTATTACGTGATTTTGTTTTCCCCGAAAGATAATTCAGAAGCAACACAACTTCAGGGAGAACTTCATATTAACACGAAGAGTTTTGCGGTGCAGGAAGCTACTGTCAGCCATCGCATGAACATCAAAACAAAAATTACTCACCACTACAAATTTTTTGAAGAGGATTCCATTTGGTTCCCGGCCAAAACGAAAATAGTGGCGCAGCTTATAAACAACATCGAGCCCATCAATTTGTTCGGAAAAAATATCCCACTGGGAAAAGTAACTCTTCATAGAGATGAAAACATAAGCAGCAGTTTAACACAAACTTCTTCTTATTTTGACATTCGGCTAAAAAATATTCCGGAAATAGAAGGGAAAAATATTGACATTGAAGCCTTAATAACCGAAAACAACCCGACCGAAGTTTTTTGGCAACAATACAGAAATCAATCTCCAGATTCAACCGAATACCATCTCATGGCTTATGCCGACAGTATTGCAAGAAGAAAAAACATCCGGGGGCAATTGGAACGCAACGCAAATTTCAATAAAGGTTATTATCGAATAGGCTTTTTTGACTTCGACCTGAAATATCTGGTGAAATACAACGATTATGAAGGCTTTCGCCTGGGAGTTGGAGGTTTTACCAACTATAAATTTTCCCGATATTTTAAATTAGGCGGCTATGTAGCAAGAGGATTTAAGGACAATGAAACAAAATATAAGGTTGGGGTCAATTTTTTGATCGCGGAATCCACCAATTCTATTTTAGGATTTAACTATACCAAGGACATTCAGGAGGTGGGCAGTAATTTTTATTTAACCGATAGCAGGACTTATTCCTTATTTGAGCCAAGGTTGGTGAACATCACGCAGTTTTATAAATACAATTCCTGGCAAACCAGTTTACAACATCAGGTAAGTCCAAAAGTGCAATCGGAATTGCTGCTTTCAAGAAGCGAGATAGAACAAACGAGCACCTACGCTTTTAGAAATGATGGTGATTTGTTTTCCAACTACACCTTATCTGAGGCAAAAATCTCCGTTTTATGGACTCCTTTTAGCAAATTCATTAAAACCCCCTATGCGATTTCAGAATTTGAACCCGGATTTCCAAAAATATCCGCGCAAATAACCCAAAGTTTTAAGGGAGTTTTTGACGGGAATTTTAACTATACAAAATTTGATCTTAAACTGGTTTTCGAACAGGAATATATCAATAAATCCTTAACTGAAGTAGTTTTGGAAGGCAATTTAGGTTTGGGGGACATTCCATTAACCCATTTATATCATGCCTACCCCAACAGTCCAAATAAAGAAACTATTTTGCAGAGATTTTCCGTTGCGGGGATCCGAAGTTTTGAAACGATGTTTTTTAATGAGTTTTTTTCAGATAAACTTGCCAGTATCCAAATAAAGCACCATTTGAAACCTTTTGTGATTTCAGAGAAATTTCAACCCGAGCTTGTGCTAATCACAAGGCACGCCATTGGTGATATAGGCAATATTGAAAAGCATCAAAACATAACCTTCAGTTCCTTAAAAGAAGGTTATTCCGAATCGGGATTTGAAATTAATAAAATCCTTTTTGGTTTTGGGTTAAGTTTTGCCTACCGTTATGGAGCATATCATTTGCCCGATTTTAACCAGAATTTATCTTTTAAATTCACCTTTAATATGAAAATCTAATTTTAACAGATTAATTCTCTTAAGATCAATTAACACCAAGGCTTTTTATACCTTTGCAGTCGTTTAAAAATCAGCCATGTCAAAAATATTCAGCTTTGGATTTTGGAATTCCATCGCCCGTGTAATTCTCAGGAACCGAATCACTATAATAGTCATTATTATAGGAATCACCATCTTTCTTGCCACACAATGGCAAAACATGCAGTTCTCCTATACCGAAGCCAATTTATTGCCGGATGACGATGAAATAAACCTGGAATATAACGCGTTTTTGGACAAATTCGGGGAAGAAGGCAACCTGATCGTTCTGGCGGTCAAAGATCCCACGCTTTTCACCCCCGAAAAATTTACGGCCTGGAACAAGTTGACAGAAACCTTAAAAGCTTATAAAGAGGTAGACCAGATTATTGGGGTGGGAAACCTCAAAAAATTACAAAAATTTGAAAACCCCAGCCGATTTGAGATGATCCCCCTGAAAACACAGGAAAAATGGGATAGTACAGGAGTTGCCAATTATAGGGATGAACTTTTTAACCGACTCCCATTTTATAAAAACCTGGTGGTGAGCGGCACTTCAAATACGGTTCAAACCGCATTGTACCTCAATGAAGGAATCGTAAATTCTGAAGAACGCAAGGTCTTTGTCCTGGAAAAATTGCGTCCTCTTATAGAACAATTTGAAAAGGATTACAACCTGGAAGTTTACGTCTCGGGAATGCCCTATATAAGGACCCTTAATGCCCAAAACATCATAGATGAAATAGGCCTTTTTATTATAGCCGCGCTTTTGGTAACATCCCTGATATTTTTCTTTTTCTTCCGCTCTTTCAGGGCCACGCTTATTTCCATGATCACGGTTTTAATAGGAGTTATGTGGGCTTTTGGGATAATCGGGCTTTTGCATTATGAAATAACGGTGCTCACGGCCTTAATTCCGCCTTTAATCATTGTTATTGGGATCCCCAATTGCATTTTCCTGATCAATAAATACCAACAGGAAATCAAGATCCATGGAAACCAGGCAAAATCCTTACAACGGGTAATCTCAAAAGTGGGAAATGCCACTTTACTCACCAATGTTACCACAGCTTCCGGATTTGCAGCTTTTATATTGACAGACAGCACGTTGTTAAAAGAATTTGGGATCGTAGCTTCCATAAATATCCTTGCGCTCTTTGTGTTAAGCCTGGTGATAATTCCCATCATATACAGCTACATGCCAATCCCCAAAGACAAGCATTTAAAACATCTGAACAAACGCTGGATCGGGACTTTTGTGGATTGGATCGTGAAAATGGTAAAAAACCACAGGATCACGATCTACATCTCTTCCATAGTTTTATTGGTTGCCAGTATTATTGGGATTTACACCATCAAAATTTCTGGAAGTTTATTGGAAGATATGCCTCAACAAGCCGATTTCTTTAAGGATATCCGGTTTTTTGAAAAGGAATTCAATGGGGTTCTGCCATTGGAAATCGTAATAGACACCAAACACCCCAAAGGAGTTTTAAAATTATCGACATTAAAACGGATGGAAGCTCTTGAAACGGCAATTTCAGAAGTGCCGCAACTTTCCTCGCCCCTATCCTTGGTGAGATTGGCCAAATATTCAAAACAGGCTTATTACAACGGGAATCCAAAATATTATCAATTGCCAACATCACAGGAGCAAAATTTTATAGCCCCTTATTTAAAAGGAATTTCTTCTGAAGGGAATTTGCTGAATGCGTATATTGATTCTACCGGAAGATATGCGAGGATGACCACTTTTATGAAAGATATTGGAACCGATGAAATGAAACGCATCGAAGACAATTTATGGCCGCAAATAGACAAAATATTCCCAAAAGAACGTTATGAAGTTTCCATGACCGGGAAAGCCCTTATTTTTCAGAAAGGAACCTCCTATCTGGTGAATAATTTAATAATTTCGCTCTCCCTTGCAATTGTTTTAATAGCACTACTCATGGCCTGGATGTTCCGCTCCTTCAGAATGATCTTAGTGTCACTTATTCCAAATTTACTTCCATTGCTGGTCACGGCGGGAATGATGGGTTTTCTTGGAATTCCCATAAAACCATCAACCATCCTGGTCTTCAGTATCGCCTTCGGAATTTCGGTGGATGATACCATTCACTTTCTGGCAAAATACAGGCAGGAATTGAAAGCTAACGACTGGAAAATAAAACGGTCGGTATACGCGGCTTTGAGGGAAACCGGAGTGAGCATGTTTTATACTTCCATTGTTTTGTTCTTCGGATTTTCGGTATTTATGATCAGCAGTTTTGGGGGGACCGTGGCATTGGGAGGTTTGATTTCGGCCACCCTGCTTTTTGCTATGTTGGCAAATCTATTGTTGTTGCCGTCCTTATTACTTTCGTTGGAAAGAAATATCGCCAATAAGGAAACCCTGAAAGAACCGGCCATTCAAATAATTACGGATGAAGATGAAGAAGACGAACTTTTAGACGAAAAATAAAATCAATTAAAAATCAAAAATAGGCACTTGCTAAGCTAGTGAGGAAAATTTATCTTTGATTTATGAAAAAAATCCAATTAAAATGATAAAATTAAAAATTGCTGAATTGTTGAACAGCGATCAATATTTGCAGGAAGTTGAAGTGAAAGGCTGGGTTCGCTCGTTTAGGAGCAATCGTTTTATAGCATTAAATGATGGTTCTACCATCAATAACATACAATGCGTTATTGATTTTGAGAATGCCAAAGAGGAAATTTTAAAGCGAATTACAGTAGGAGCCGCCATTCACGTAAAAGGAATCCTGAAAGAAAGTTTAGGCAGCCAGCAAAGTGTGGAAATTGAAGTGAAATCAATAAAGATTTTAGGAGATGCCAATCCCGAAGAAGTGAAATTGACCATTTTATCCCCAAAACGACACAGCCTTGAAAAATTGCGGGAACAGGCACATTTAAGGATCAGGACCAACACTTTTGGAGCCGTGATGCGGGTGCGCAGCAAACTTTCTTTTGCGGTGCACAGTTACTTTCAGCAAAACAATTTCCATTACGTGAACACGCCCATAATCACCGGAAGCGATGCCGAAGGTGCCGGGGAAATGTTCAAAGTGACCGCCTTCGACCTTAAAAATCCGCCAAAAAATGAAGCAGGGAACATAGATTATAAAAAAGATTTCTTCGGAAAAGAAACCAACTTAACTGTTTCCGGCCAGTTGGAAGCCGAAACTTATGCACTTGCATTAGGCCAGGTTTATACTTTTGGGCCAACGTTTAGGGCAGAAAATTCAAATACCTCCCGGCATTTGGCTGAATTCTGGATGATCGAGCCAGAAGTGGCTTTCTGTGATCTGGACGGAAATATGGATTTGGCAGAAGATTTTATAAAATACGTGGTGAAATACGTTTTGGAGCATTGCAAAGATGATCTGGCATTTCTTGAAAACCGATTGGAAGAAGAAGAAAAATCCAAACCTCAGGACCAACGCGGCGAGCTAAGTTTGCTCAGTAAACTCAAGTTTGTCACCGACAATAATTTTAAACGCGTGAGCTATACCGAGGCTATTGAAATATTAATGAATTCAAAACCCAACAAAAAGAAAAAATTTCAATATAACATTGATGCCTGGGGAGTCGATCTGCAAAGTGAACACGAACGCTTTTTAGTTGAAAAACACTTCAAATGCCCTGTAATTTTATATGATTATCCGGCGAATATCAAAGCTTTTTATATGCGTTTAAACGAAGATGGCAAGACCGTTCGCGCAATGGACATCCTCTTTCCCGGAATTGGGGAAATAGTAGGAGGTTCTCAACGGGAAGAACGCCTGGAGGTCTTAAAAGAAAAAATGAAAGCCCTGGACATAGACGAGAACGAACTTTGGTGGTATCTGGACACCCGAAGATTCGGAACTTGTGTGCACAGTGGATTTGGATTGGGTTTTGAACGCCTGGTTCAATTTGTTACCGGAATGACCAATATCAGGGATGTGATCCCATTTCCAAGAAGCCCCCAGAATGCGGAGTTTTAGGTGAAATTAAGATTTAAGCAACCCAGTCCCGCTAATTTATCGGGACTGAGTTGTTTTAAAACAAGAAAATACCTCTGATTTCTTCAATAAATTAATACACCATTGAAAATCCTGGAATCCCATATTGTCCCCATAATTCCGGAAAAAATCCGGTTGCAGGAATACGCGGTTGCTATTTTTAAATCCATTCCTTCCCGAAGCGGAATTAAAAAAGCAATTAAAAGAGAGGAGATTTTAATTGACGGCGAGATCGCCAAAACATCAGATTGGATAAAGGAACATCAAAAAATTGATCTTCTTCAGCAGGAAATGAAACCAAAAAAAGTATTTCGGCTTAAACTGGAGGTGGTCTTTGAAGACGATTATTTTGCTGTTATAAACAAACTGCCCGGTTATCCCACCAGCGGCAATTATTTCAAGACCATAGAAAACGCGTTGCCCTTCAATTTAAAAATTTCAGGAGAACCTGACGCACTTCCATATCCACTTCCGGTTCATCGCCTGGACAATCCAACCGGTGGCTTGTTGCTGATCGCCAAAACCAGGATTGCCCAAACAAAATTATACCAGTCATTTGAAACTAAGGAAATAGAAAAAACCTATACAGCGTTGGTTCACGTAACAACTCCTGAAACAGTACTATTTTCAGAAGAAATAGACCAAAAATCGGCTTCCACAAATATAAAAACCCTAAGGTCTTTCAGTTTTAAAAATGAAAATTATTCGTTGTTAGAAGTAAAACCGGATACCGGGAGAACCCATCAAATAAGGATTCACCTTTCGCAACACGGTTTCCCGATCGTGGGAGATAAAGAACACGGAACAGGCTCTGAACCTTTTCCTAAAAAAGGATTGTACCTGGCAGCTATTGGCTTGCGACTGACACATCCTATTACAGATGAACCCCTGGAATTTAAAATGAAAATTCCCCGGAAATTTGAGAGCCCAGGGAACTGAAATGTAAAAGTTAGAAACCTTAACAAAATTTTAGCACATCATTTTTAATGCCAAAGTTGCTAAATCCTTCATTTTTTTGCTTATTTTTGTAAAACAAATTGAAATTGAGCATAGATGTTAAAGCAACAACTAAATTTTAAACTATCCCAAAAGCTCTCTCCTCAACAAATCCAGTTGATGAAGCTTATTCAATTGCCTACGCAGGCTTTTGAACAGCGCATTAAACAGGAATTGGAGGAGAATCCGGCGTTGGAAGATGGTAAAGAGGATTTGGAAAAAGATTTTGACGATGAGTTTTCCAATGATGATGAATACGATAATGATGGAACCGAATCCATAGATGCGGATATTGATGTTGATGATTATTTGAGCGACGATGAAATCCCGAATTACAGGCTTCAGGCAAATAATTACAGTGCAGACGACGAGGAAAAACATGTTCCTTATGCCGCGGGCACCTCGTTCTCACAATATCTGCAATCTCAGTTAAGCACGTTTCGCCTCACAGATATTGAAAAGGAAATCGCAAATTTCCTGGTTGGAAGTGTAGACGAAAGTGGCTATATACGCCGTACTTTACAGGACATTGTAGATGATCTGGCTTTTACACAAAATGTTTATACTGATGAAGCTACGGTAGAAAGGGTTCTAAAATTGGTTCAGGAATTGGATCCTGCGGGTGTTGGGGCGAGATCGCTTCAGGAAAGTCTGTTGATCCAACTTCGCCGGAAAGAACCAAATAAAGATGTATCCCTTGCCATTGATCTGCTGGAAAAATCCTTTGATCACTTCAGCAAAAAACACTACAATAAACTACTGAGCAAACACGATATCACAGAAGATGAACTTCGCCATGCCATTGATGTTATTGGGCATTTAAACCCGAAACCCGGAGGTCATTTTTCCGGAAATGCCCGCTTGGCAGAACACGTGATCCCCGATTTTACCATTAAAATTGTAGACGGGGAATTGGAACTTACCCTGAATGGCAGGAATGCCCCGGAAATGCATATTTCAAACGATTACAACAATATGCTCAAGGGTTATAAAGAAGCCAAGGAAAAGAGCAAGGCCCAAAAGGAGGCGGTAATGTTCATCAAGCAAAAACTGGATTCGGCTAAATGGTTTATTGAAGCGATCAAACAAAGGCAACAAACCCTAATGATCACTATGAGCGCGATCATGCATTATCAAAAGGAATATTTCCTGACCGGGGATGAGCGCAATTTACGCCCAATGATCCTGAAAGATATTGCAGATGAAATAGGAATGGATGTTTCAACGGTTTCCAGGGTTGCCAACAGCAAATATGTGGACACTCCTTACGGCACCAAATTGATAAAAGTATTCTTTTCAGAATCGATGAAAAACGACCAGGGAGAAGATGTTTCTACCCGTGAAATCAAGAAAATCCTAGAGATGTCTATTGAAGATGAAAATAAACGCAAACCTCTTACAGATGAAAAACTGGCAAAATTATTAAAGGAAAAAGGATATCCCATCGCGCGCAGGACGGTAGCGAAATATAGGGAGCAACTGGATATTCCCGTGGCCAGAATGAGAAAAGAAATATAATGCGGGGCTTAATAAAAAGTGCTTCGTATATTTTTCATCCTGTTTGGATGCCATTTTTGGGAACCCTATTCTATTTTGTCGTTTCTCCCAGGTATTTTCCTCTCCCGCTTATTCAGGCAAAACTTCTTGCGGTGGCCATAACAACTATGTTCATTCCAATTGTTTTTTATTTTCTGCTCAAAAATTTGGGAAAAGCCGAATCTGCGCTTTTAAACGATGTGAAAGAAAGAAGATGGCCTTTGTTTTTTTATATTTTATTGCTCGGTTTGAATTTATATCAAATCCTGGACATTTATAACTACCCTGCGCTTTATTACTTTTTTGTGGGGATCTTGTGTTCCATCTTGACCAGCTTTTTCCTGGCCTGGCTTAAAGTGAAGATCAGCCTGCATATGGTTGGGCTCTCGGGGATGCTTATGTTTGTATTATCCCTGAGTATTTATTATCATTTAAATCTTATTTACGGTATCGCCTTTCTGATCTTTGTTTTGGGTTTTACTGCCACTTCAAGACTTCAAGCCAAAGCCCATAACTGGATAGAATTGATCCTGGGATTTTTTATAGGACTTCTTCCGCAAATAATTGTTTTGAATTTCTGGTTATAGAATATAAAACATCAACCCAACTTTAAACGTGGTGATGCCTATATCAGTATTGCCCAATTTTGCATCCTTAAAGAAAGGGTTCAGGCTATAATAAAGGTGAAGGTTAAAGGTGTTATAGCCAAAGCTTAAAGTTGTGCCAATCCGGAACCTATCCAATTCCGGCACATCCGTTTGAATAACCTGATTTCCACCCTGTTTAAAGGTAGATTGAAAATAATAAACATATCCCAAACGAAAGCCCGTATAAACCCGCCAGAACTTATAGGAATCGGGAGTAGAGGTGCGCCACCTGAATTCTATTGGAACTTCTATCAATTGTGTGGTAAATCTATTGGAATCATATTTAATACCTTCAGAATTCAGGTTTCTGAATATGGTATTATTGTTGGAATCTTCCCCGATAAACAGTTCCTGACCAAAAGAATTAACAGACCAACCCAAGCCGGCGCCAAAGCCGATATTGCGTCTCTTGTTGAGCGGAAAATCACGGATAAACCCCAAATGCAATCCTCCTGAAAATCCGGACTGGGAAACCGATTCCGGAAGATCCCGGAGCAAATGAAAGGTTAACCCAACATAAAACTGGTCTTCCCTGTAAAGGCTGTCAATCACCCTGGTAACCGGTTTATTGCTATCTTGTGCTAAAGAAGGAAGGGACATAAAAAGTCCGATTATAAGAAAATACACCTGTTTCATTATTCAAGCAATTAGTTTTGCCTTGCAATCCCCAACAATATAATATAAAAAAAAACATCCCAGGTCCGTAAATTGTCGGGTGGGATGTTTTTTAAAAACAGTAACGTTAAACTATTCTAAATTCTTACTTACTTCACCAATTCGGGTGGTGTAATTAATTTTTAGGGCTTCAGCTTTTCTCAATTCTTGTTTAATATCGGATACCAATCCCATATTGGTTTCAACATCTACTTTTAATGCAGTAGTTAAATATGGAATTAATTCCTCCCGCTTTGCTTCTCTTTCGGCATAAATGAACTGTTGTACATCACTAACTTCAGCAAACTTATCATTTAATTGAATCCGGGCCTCGGTACCATATTTTTGTTGGTACCTGGGAC
>Ga0307486_1002512_pt1 | contig 12757 bp, 13 predicted proteins | sample CBIW02metaG_FD_203663 | JGI IMG/M metagenome (GOLD analysis project Ga0307486, IMG submission 203663) | Sea-ice brine microbial communities from Beaufort Sea near Barrow, Alaska, United States - CBIW 0.2 | ecosystem: Environmental > Aquatic > Marine > Coastal | place: USA: Alaska | collected... | reverse complement strand
ACGTGAATTTTCTCAATCCGGTGATCTTTTATAGGTCTATTGAATTTTCTACCGGTGCAAGGGGAGGAAATGCAATAATAGGCCTGACCGGAAAATATAAATGGAGCGACCAGGTTAATTTGTATGGGCAGTGGGTTATAGATGAATTTTCCACCTCAAAAATATTTGGGGGAGAACAAAGCTGGAAAAACAAGCTTGGTTTTCAACTTGGAATTAAATATTTTAATGCCTTTGATGTACCAAACCTCTATTTGCAGGCAGAATACAATCAGGTTCGGCCTTATACTTATTCTCATAATTCGGTTGTGTTAAATTACGGCCATGCCAATCAGTCCATGGCTCATTTATGGGGATCGAATTTCAGGGAATTCATAGCAATTGCAAGATACAGGCAGGACAGGATCTTTGGGAGCGCAAAGATTATTTTTGGAAAACGCGGGTTCGATTTTAACGATGGAAAAGATGATGCCTATTATGGAGGGGATATTTACCGAAGTGAAAGGGAAAGAGCATTGGAAAACGGGGTTAAAATAGGGCAGGGAAATACTACGACCTCAATTTATTCTGAAATAGAAGTCGGATACATCGTAAACCCGGTCACAAACCTGAAATTATTCAGCAGTTTGATTTACCGGGATTTTGATCCGGAAGTAAATACCACTCAAAATTTTGAAAATAATACCGTTTGGTTCAATATTGGCCTGCGAACCGATATTTTTAATTGGTATTTTGATTATTAAAATTTAACTAATTGGCCCTCTTGTGAAAACCTAATTAAGGAGTATCTTCGCGCCAATAAAAAAAATTGCTTTTTTGAGTAATACACAACTACATACTCCTTCAGTTTCAATCCTTTCAGATTTTAAAGAGATCACCAAAATGCGTTTGGCAATAAGCGTGGTTTTTTCATCGGTGGCCGGTTATTTTCTTGGGGCCGAAACTATAGATTTCGTGACTGTATTGTTGCTTGCTATTGGAGGGTATTTTATGGTGGGAGCTTCCAACGCTTACAATCAAATTATTGAGCGCGACCTGGATGTCCTGATGCACCGTACAATGAACAGGCCCATTCCTGCCAAAAGAATGTCGGTTAATACCGCTTTTATTATTGCCAGTACATTTACCCTGTTAGGGTTGATCGTATTGTATATAATCAATCCAAAAACCGCCATGTTTGGCGCTATAAGTATTTTTATATACGTAAGTATTTACACCCCTTTAAAAACCAAAACGCCACTTTCTGTTTTTGTTGGTGCATTTCCCGGAGCTATTCCTTTTATGTTGGGATGGGTAGCCGCTACAAATCAGTTCAGTATTGAAGCAGGGACTTTGTTCATGATCCAGTTCTTTTGGCAATTCCCGCATTTTTGGGCGATTGGATGGTGGTTGTACGATGATTATAAAAGAGGTGGTTTTTTTATGTTACCAACCGGAAAGCGGGATAAAGGCACAGCTGTACAGATTGTTCTTTATACCATTTGGACCATAATGGTATCCCTTATTCCCGTATTTGGGGTGACGGGAAAATTATATTTAACTCCCGTTTCAGGAATAATTATTTTGATCCTTGGGTTGGGAATGTTGTATTATGCAATTCAACTGTATAAGAACAAAGATGCGAAGTCAGCAAAAAAATTGATGTTTGCAAGTGTTTCATATATCACTTTGCTACAAATAGTTTATGTTTTAGATAAATTTATAAGACAATGGATTTAACAGAAGGAACAAAGGATCAAAAAATAGAACGTGCCAAAAAAATGATGCTTTGGTTTGGTATGGCAAGTATGATAATGATGTTTGCCGGATTGACCAGTGCGTATGTTGTGAGTAAAAACCGTCCGGATTGGGGTGCCGATTTTCAACTTCCCGATGCAATGTATTGGAGCACACTGGTAATTGTTTTGAGCAGTATGACCTTATTACTGGCAAAAAAGAACATTTCGGCAAATAAAAGAACCAATGCAACTGCCTTTTTAATGGCTACTTTATTGCTGGGAATTACCTTTATGGGCTTGCAATTTGAGAGTTTTTCTGAAATAATCAAGGCTGGATATTACTTTACGGGAAGCGAAAGCAATATTACCACTTCCTTTATTTATGTCGTTGTTTTAGCTCACCTGGCCCACCTGGTAGCGGGTTTGATCGTGCTGCTGGTAGTAATTTATAATCATTTTAAACAACGCTATCATTCCGGTCAAATGCTTGGGATCGAGCTAGGCTCTATGTTTTGGCATTTCCTGGATATTCTTTGGGTTTACCTGTTTTTATTTTTATATTTCTTTAGATAATAAATTTGTGTATTTTTGGCGCTTAATCAAATTCAATTTTTTTATATGGAAGCTACTGTTACTAAAACTGCCACCGAAGGTAAAACCTGGGGCGGTGGGAATGAGCCTTTAAAGGCAAGTTACGGTAAACTGATGATGTGGTTCTTTATCCTCTCGGATGCGATCACTTTTTCAGGATTCCTGGCCGCTTATGGTTTTTCAAGATTTAAATTCGTTGATTCCTGGCCTATAGCCGATCAGGTTTTTAATCACTTTCCATTTTTACATGGGGTAGATGCCCCAATGTATTATGTTGCCTTTATGACCTTTATCCTTATATTTTCATCTGTGACCATGGTGTTGGCAGTAGATGCCGGGCATCATATGAAAAAGGGAAAAGTTACCTTTTTCATGTTCCTTACCATTGTAGGAGGTTTGATTTTCGTTGGCTCTCAGGCCTGGGAATGGAAAAATTTCATACAAGGAGAATTTGGAGCGGTTACCACAAATGGCGGAAATATTCTGCAATTTGTAAATCAGGAAGGTGAAAGGGTCGCGCTTTCTGACATTGCTGTATTCCAGGCTTCAGAAAGGACGCAACATACAAGCAATAAGGGTGTTTGGTTTACAGAAGAGACATCTTCTTTGCCCACTTATACCATTGACGAGGTAAAAGCCGGATTTTTGGCTAACAGCTCATTATTGATACGTACTCAAAGCCTGAACGAAAATGGCGAAAAAACTGTTTTGACCCGGGAGGAATCCATAGAAAAATTAGACAGGGAAGCACTTGGAATAGTTGAAGGTGCCAATTTAAAACACAATGAATACGGCGTGCCCTTATTTGCAGATTTCTTTTTCTTTATTACAGGATTTCACGGTTTCCACGTATTTTCTGGGGTTATCCTTAATATCATTATCTTCTTTAATGTGATCCTGGGAACTTATGAGAGAAGGGGAAGCTATGAAATGGTCGAAAAAGTTGGGTTGTATTGGCACTTTGTGGATTTGGTTTGGGTATTTATATTCACCTTCTTTTACCTGGTATAATTCTGAAAAAAATATAAAATGGCACATACTACTACACATCAGCACGAGTCGAATACCAAAAGGATCTGGTACGTTTTTATCATTCTTTCGGTAGTTACAATTTTTGAGGTATTCCTTGGAATCATACGTCCGGAATTTTTGACACATCATCACTTTTTAAGCATGAAATTGCTTAACTGGATCTTTATTATTTTAACCCTTTACAAGGCATATTATATTGCCTGGGCCTTTATGCACCTTGAAGGTGAATCTAAAGGACTGCGGAGAGGTGTTGTTTGGACGGCGATTTTCTTGATAAGCTACCTTATGTTCATTTTATTGACAGAAGGAGATTATATATATGGGGTTTTTAAATCCAATAATATTGCCTGGGACTTTTAAAAGTTAAATGCCCTGGAAATACGGTTTTATGGAATCGTCTTTTTATTTTTGTACTCCCTAAAAAAGGAGGTCTTATGAAGAAGTTTTTTGTTCTTGGAGTATTGTTTTTACTTCCCATAGTTGCTTATTTGTTTTTTGCTTCAGGAGTGAATAATTTTGGAAAACTACCGGTACTTACACAAAAAATTCTGGATATAGATCAACTTGAAACCAGCAGCGATTCCGCTGTTTCATTTCATAATAAAATAAGTGTGGTCGCTTTTTTTGGAAATGATCTGGATGCTTTAAAAGGCAATACCTACAATCTCGATCAAAAAATACTCGAAAAATTTTATAAATTCAACGATTTTCAATTTGTAATTATTCTCCCCGAAGAAGCGAAAGCCCAGGCTCAGGATTTTGCAACCGAATTCGGCAATGTCACCAATTCCAATTACTGGAAATTTGTATATGGGACTCCAAAACAGGTGAAAGATGTTTTTGAGAGTTTTGAGACCAATCTTCAATTGGATGCCAATTTACAAACCCCCTTCGTATTTATTGTCGATAAGAATGCCAGTTTAAGAGGGCGTGATGACGATGAAGATACCGGGGTCCTTTATGGATATGATTCAAGATCGGTTTCAGAATTAAACAACAAAATGAGCGATGACGTAAAGGTAATCCTTGCTGAATATCGTCTGGAATTAAAGAAATATAAAGCCAAGCGCGAAAATTAACCATGAAGAACAAATCTTATATAGGCATTTCATTGATAATTTTGGTTTTTGGGATTATTTTTATTCCCAAAATAATCGATAGGATCAGCAAAGGAAGCGTGGTAGAAGCCGATAGGCTAAACATCGATAAAAATACGGAAGAAACACCGGAACTCGTTTACATTACCCAATACGGGGGGCGTAAAAAGGTGCCCGATTTTAAATTTGTAAATCAGGATGGGGATACCATTACAAATAAGGACTATCTGGGCAAAGTTTATGTTGTTGAATTCTTTTTTACCACTTGCCCGTCCATTTGCCCTATAATGAGCGAAAATCTTGTGGAAATTCAAAACAAATTAAAGGGGAACAAAAATTTTGGAATCGTCTCGATCAGTATTGATCCCGAACACGATACTCCCCAGGTTTTAAAGGAATATGCCGAAGAACATAAAGTCACCAATCCAAATTGGAATTTTTTGACCGGAGACCGCAATGTCATTTATGATATGGCCAATATCGGATTTGGTATTTTTGCGGATGAAGATGAAACAGTGCCCGGCGGTTTTGCACATTCCGGGTTGTTTGCATTAATAGACAAGGAGGGTTATGTGCGTTCCCGGGAGGATAAATTTGGAAACCCCATTATTTATTACAGAGGTTCTATAAAACAAAATTTATCTATAACAGAAGGGGAGGAAACTCCACAAATAGATGAACTTATTGAAGATATTAAAAAACTCCTATAAGAATGGCACTCGCAAAAACCGATAAAATAGCAGTTCCAATAATTATTTCACTTTCTATAGCGGTGCCGGTACTTGTATTGATTTTGATGAATTTACCGGAACGCTACAATATTTTTGGCACGCAGTCTGGTACTTTTCCGCTTTTTCACGCAGTTTTAAACGGTTCAACTGCCTTGCTGCTTATGAGCGGTTATTTTTTTATGTCCATAAAAGAATACAAATGGCATCGTAATTTTATGATTGCGGCATTTGGGTTTTCCACGATATTTTTGGTTAGCTATGTCATTTCAAAAATAAGTATCGACCCGGTGCATTATGGAGGTGAAGGAACCCTTAAGTATGTTTATTATTTTATTTTGATCACTCATATCCTGCTTTCGGCAATTATAGTGCCTTTGGTGCTTTTTACTATGTACCGTGGGTTAACGGGCCAATATGACAAACATGCGAAAATCGCCCGATGGACCTTTCCAATATGGCTTTATGTAGCCATTACCGGGGTACTGGTATATGTTTTTATGTTGCCCTACTATTAGTTTCGAATTAGTGACCAAACAATATTTAATGTGCCTAGTGTCTTAAATAATTTGCGTTAAAAATTTTGTCAACAAGTATCCCCTGTCAAATTTAGGATAATTTTGTTTTAGGCATATTAGGTGCTCAAAATTTTATGAACTGATCAGGAAGCATTAAATTTGATAAATCCAAAACCCTGAAAAAAATATAGAGATGAAACTCCGGATGATCTTTCTGGTAATTATATTGTTAATGCTGCCTTCCCTGGCCGAAGCACAATGTGCCATGTGCCGTGCCGTATTGGAAAGCTCAGAGAATCAATCTATTGCCCAGGGAATTAATGACGGGATCATATACCTGATGATCTTTCCTTACCTGGCTATTGGAGGAATTGGGTTTTTCATCTATCGTTCCTATAAAAAAAAATAAATCTTCTGGGTATTTCTTAATCCCTTGTTAATTTTAACATTATTCTAACAGTCTGTAATGTAACAATCACAACTGTTCAGGGTCTTATTGAAGTATCTTCAGTTTAAATTCTTATGAATAAATAAGGCCACATTCAATATTTAAATTATGATTGAAATTAAAAACCTGCACAAATCATATACAATGGGAAATAATTCCCTGCACGTGTTAAAGGGACTTGATTTTAATGTTGCCGAAGGGGAATTGGTTTCAATTATGGGTTCCTCGGGATCGGGAAAATCTACTTTGCTGAATATTTTAGGAATGCTGGACGAAGCCGATGAAGGGACTTACGCTTTGGATGGAGTCCCAATAAAAAACCTGAATGAAAAGATCGCTGCCAGGTACCGCAATAAATTTTTAGGCTTTATTTTTCAATCCTTTAATCTTATCTCTTATAAAAGCGCATTGGATAATGTGGCTTTACCCTTGTATTATCAAGGTGTAAAACGCAGGGAACGTTTGGATATCGCAATGAGTTACCTCGAAAAGGTAGGTCTGGTAAATTGGGCGGGACATTTGCCTAATGAGCTTTCCGGCGGACAAAAACAACGGGTAGCTATCGCCCGTGCCCTGGCTTCCAATCCTAAGGTGTTATTGGCCGATGAGCCTACTGGGGCCCTGGATTCTAAAACTTCAAATGAAGTTATGGATTTGATACAGGGAATAAATGATGAAGGACGCACCATTTTGATAGTGACCCACGAGCACGATATTGCACAAATGACCAAAAGAATTGTCACTCTTAAGGACGGTGTAATTACAGATGATACCAAAGTAAACCAAGTAAGGGCTTTAAGCAATGTTTGATGTAGAGCGATGGCAGGAGATATTTGAAGCGATAAGCAAAAATAAATTGCGAACGTTTCTGACCGGGCTTTCAGTAGCTTCGGGGATATTTATTTTGGTGATCCTACTGGGAATCGGGGAAGGAATGCGCAACGGAATCTCTTCAGAGTTTGAGGAAGACGCTGCCAATATTTTATATATTTGGACCGGTGCGACTTCAAAAGAATACAAGGGCCTCAACCCGGGGCGCCTTATTACCATGAAAAATGACGATTATAATTATGTAACCACCAAATATGAAGATGAACTGGAGTATAAATCTTCAATCTACCGAATTTGGAACGGGGTCGTCAATTACAATAAGGAATCCGGATCCTATAGGGTTGAAGGGGTTTTACCGGATTATCAGTTTTTGGAAAATGCCGGCATGGTGAATGGCCGGTTTATAAATTATAAAGACCACGAAAAATTTGAAAAGGTGGTGGTATTGGGTAATAAAGTAAACTCCGATCTGTTTAAAAACGGGGAAGATCCCTTGGGTAAATACGTTCAAATTTCAAACATCAATTTTAAGGTTATTGGCGTTTTTTCCGATCCGGGCGGGGAACGGGAAGAGTCGAGGGTATTTTTACCGCTTTCCACGTCCCAAAGGGTTTTTAATGGAGGGAATGATATAAGAAACCTTGCTTTTACCCTTCAGAAAGAAGATAATTTTGAGGATGCCCTAGCGGCTTCAGAAAAATTCTCGTCAGAATTGGAGTCCCATTTAAAGGAAAAATACAGCATAGCACCCGATGATATCAGGGCAATTGCCATTAATAATTCCCTGGAAAATGCCAAAAGGTTTTATGATTTGATGGATATGATAAAATTCTTTTTTTGGGGCGTGGGAATTTGTACCATAATTGCCGGAATTGTTGGGGTGAGCAATATTATGCTGATAATAGTTAAGGAGCGAACCCGTGAGATCGGGATTCGAAAAGCCCTGGGGGCCGAGCCTTTATCTATTATAGTCATGGTGCTTCACGAGTCTATTTTTGTTACAACGATTGCAGGTTTTACGGGGCTTATCTTTAGTTTGGCTTTATTGGAATTTGTGGGCCCATTAATTGAAACCAAATATATTTCAAACCCTTCAATAAATTTCAGTGTAGCCATTACCACTGTATTCATTTTGATTATAGCCGGTGCCATAGCGGGATTTTTTCCTGCCTGGAAAGCCGCCCGTATAAAACCAATTGACGCTTTAAGAAACGAATAATATGTTTAGCAAAGATACATGGAGCGAAATTCTCGAGGCCCTGACCGCAAATTGGTTCAGGACCCTGCTTACGTCTTTCGGGGTTTTGTGGGGCATCTTTATACTTGTTATTTTACTTGCGGCAGGCAAGGGCCTTGAAAATGGCGTAAAACAGGGTTTTGGGGGGATGGCCACTAATTCCATGTTTATGTGGGCACAAACTCCGTCAAAACCATATAAAGGATTGCCAAAAGGGAGGCGTTACAATTTTAAAACCGGAGATGTTGAAGCCATCAACCAGAACGTGCCCAATTTGAGATTTGTTTCCCCCAGAAATCAATTGGGAGGATTTGGTGGGGCAAATAATGTGGTACGCGGACTTAAAACAGGAGCTTTCAACGTTTACGGGGATTATCCTGAAGTCATTAAGCAGGAGCCAATGGATATCACTTCCGGAAGGTTTATCAATTATTCTGATATCAATGAAAACCGAAAAATCGCGATTATCGGGGAAGGGGTGCAAAAAGATATGTACGATCCCGGAGAAGATGTAATAGGAAGTTACATCAAAATTAGCGGTGTAAATTTTATGGTGATTGGCACCTATAAAAAGAAGGGGAACAATAACAGGAATCCCGAGGAAGCGCAAAAGCAAATTTATGTTCCGTTTACGGCATTTTCGCAGGCTTTTAATATGGGGGATACCGTTGGATGGATGGCTATAACGGCAAATGACGAAACTTCAATTACCGAATTAAAATCCCAGGTTTTCGATGTGATAAAATCCAGGCATTCAATTCATCCGGAAGATGACCGGGCTATTGGCAGTTTTGATCTGTACGAAGAATTCAGCAAGGTTAACGGGTTGTTCGTTGCCTTAAAAGCCGTGGCATATTTTGTGGGGATTTTAGTTTTGCTGTCAGGGATTATCGGGATTAGCAATATTATGCTTATTGTTGTTAAGGAACGCACCAATGAAATCGGCATTCGCAGGGCTCTAGGGGCTACTCCTTGGTCTATTCGCGGCCAGATCTTAATGGAATCCATTTTTCTGACCATTATTTCGGGGATGGCCGGAATTGCATTGGCTACCGGAGTTATTGCTTTAGTAAATAATCAATTAAATGGAATGGATACAACCGAAATGATGTTTGCAAATCCAAGTGTAGATTTAGGAGTAGTTTTCACGGCACTTTCAATTTTAATAATTTCAGGATTGCTCGCAGGATTGATTCCGGCACAAAATGCCATTAAAGTGAAACCTGTAGATGCACTAAGAACCGAATAAATAAAAATCAGATAATAATCCAAAGATGAAAAAAACATTAACCATTATCACCCTGGTAGTTATAACTGTCACTTTTGTGGGCGCTTTATATTATCTATATCAAAAAAATCAGGAGGATCCTGTTGTTTATCAAACTGAAAAACCTTCTATCCAAACCATCGTTAAAAAAACAGTGGCAACCGGGAGCATCGTTCCCAGGGAAGAGGTATTGATAAAACCAAATATATCCGGGATCATTGATGAGATCTATATCAAAGCTGGTGATCGTATCAAGGCGGGGGATTTAATTGCGAGGATCAGGGTAATTCCCAATGTTGGTTCCTTGCAAAGTGCAAAAGATGCCGTAGCTACAGCAAAAATCAATCTGGATAATGAAAAGAAAAACTTCGACAGGCAAAAAATCTTATTTGATAAAGGTGTGATTTCGGCAAATGATTTTGATAATGCGGATGTTGCTTTTAAACGTGCTCAACAATCCTATACTTCTTCACAGCAAAATTTCGAAATTGTCCGTACCGGAACCACCCGTGGTCTTGGGAGCGCCGCCAATACTTTAATTAGATCCACTATAGACGGAATGGTGCTGGATGTACCCGTAAAAGCCGGGAACCAGGTTATTGAAAGCAATAATTTTAATGATGGAACTACCATCGCCACGCTGGCCGATGTTAACAAGATGATCTTTGAAGGGAAAGTTGATGAAAGTGAAGTAGGCAAGATCAAAGAAAGCCTTCCCCTGGAAATTACCGTGGGTGCCATTGAAAATAAAACCTTTGATGCCATACTGGATTTTATAGCGCCAAAAGGGGTAAGTGAGAACGGGGCAATTCAGTTTAATATTAAAGGGACCCTGAACAAATCTGATACTACATTTATACGTGCCGGATTGAGTGCAAATGCATCAATAATTCTCGCGAAGGTAGAAGATGCCCTTTCCATTAAAGAAGCCTTGGTTCAATTTGATCCTAAAACCCAACAACCTTTTGTTGAGGTTGAAACAGGAGAGCAACAGTTTGATCGCCAGGAAATTGAAATGGGGGTGAGTGATGGGATCAATGTTCAGGTATTAAAAGGTGTTTCCAAGGATGATAAAATTAAAGTCTGGAATCAGGTTAAACCGGTTCAAGCCTTATAAGGAAATTAGAATTCAACTTTTTTGTAACAACTCGCCACTTTGTTAGACCTATCACTTACAATCTAAACTATGAAAAAATCAGTTTTGCTAATTTTAGCTTTTCTTTTCGCAATTACTTCCCAGGCTCAGCAAAAAAAATGGAGCCTTCAGGAATGTGTGGTTTATGCCTTAGAAAACAATATTTCCATCAAGCAATCTACACTTGATATAGAAGCAGCAGATATAGATCGTGCGGATGCTATCGGTAATTTTATCCCATCTCTTAACATTCAATCCTCTTTATCCAGCAGTGGGGGCTTGAGTATAAACCCTACGAACAACCGGTTTGAAAATACCAGGTTTACCTCTTTTTCCAGCGGTGCAAACAGTACCCTTACCTTATTTGACGGATTACGGAACTTAAGACAACTTCAACGTGCAAAATTATCGCAATTGTCCAGTCAGTACTCCTTGGAATTAATAAAGGATAATATCGCATTATTTGTTGCAAACGCTTATTTGACGGTACTTTTTAACAAACAGAGCCTTGTAGTTTTAAAGGCCCAGAATCTTGTAACCAGTGATCAGATAAAAAGAACTACAGAACTTGTTGATGCAGGGGTTTTGCCTAAAGGTGACCTATTGCAAATTGAGGCCACCAATGCCGATGAGCAACAACGAATTATAGTAGCCGAAAATAACATTCAGATTTCTTTGATCAGTTTAGCTCAGACCCTTCTGATCAAGGATTATCAAAATTTTGATATTTCAGAGGATGATTACGATGTTTTTGGGAACGAGATTTTGATGCAATCCCCTTATGAGTTGATAGCTAAGGCGAAAGAGGAACGCTATGAAATTAAAATTGCCGAAGAAAATAAAGGTATAGCAGAAAAAGATGTTCAGTTGGCTCGTGGAGCCTATTATCCAACACTTACGGCATTTTACAATTACAATACCAGGTACGCCGATAATGATGCCTTCAATAGGGATTTCACAACTCAGCTTTATGAAAATGATGGAACTTCTTATGGTTTGCAATTAAATATCCCGGTATTAAATGGTTTTGCAACCCGAAATCAGGTTCAAAGAAGTGAAATCAATGTAAAAAGAGCTGAATATCAACTGGAACAAGCCGAACTGGATCTTGAAGCCGATGTGTATCAGGCCTATGTAGATGCTCAAGGAGCATTAAAGGCTTATGAGGCTGCAACAGTTGCGCTAAATGCACAGGAACAAGCCTATGAGTACGCAACCGAAAGGTTTGATGTAGGGCTTACCAATGCCTTCGATTTTAGCCAGTCAAAATCCAGGCTTGAAATTGCACAAACAGAAGTAGTTCGTACTAAATACGATTATATATTTAAATTAAAAGTGATCGAATTATATTTTGGAATCCCTGTAACCGATCTTAAATTTTAGAAAATGAAGAAAAAAACACTACTTATTATTGGTGTAATTGCAATTGTGGTAATTGTGCTTTTGGTGGCAGGAAAGAAAGCAGGTTGGTTTGGTGCTTCCGGAAATGTAAAGGAAGTTGAATTCACCAAAATTGAATTGATCCAAATTGTTGAAAAAGTATCAGCTACCGGAAAGATCCAGCCGGAAATAGAAGTTAAACTATCTTCTGAAGTTTCGGGGGAAATTATAGAACTTCCTGTAGTAGAAGGACAAATGGTTGAAAAGGGAGGTTTGTTGGTTCGTATCAATCCGGATATTTACCAATCCAGTTTACAACGTTCCCGGGCAGGTTTGCAAAATGTTAAGGCCAATTATGCACAAGCCGAAGCAAGCCTAAGGGAAGCAAAATCCAATTACGACCGAAATAAAACCTTATTTGAAAAGGGGGTTATCTCAAAATCGGAATGGGACAGGATAGTTGCAGCTTATGAAGTTGCCGAAGCTTCCAAAAATGCAGCCTATTACGGAATGCAAAGCGCTGCGGCAACCGTTACCGAGGCTACTGATAATCTTGCCAGAACAACTATTTATTCACCTATGCGCGGCACGATTTCAAAATTGGACGTGGAATTGGGAGAACGGGTAGTAGGAACCCAGCAAATGGCAGGGACCGAAATATTAAGGGTTGCCAATTTGTCCAATATGGAAGTGGAAGTTGATGTAAACGAAAATGATATTGTAAAAGTTAGCGTTGGAGATTCCACTATAGTTGAGGTTGATGCTTATTTAAAAAGGG
>Ga0307486_1002511_pt1 | contig 12758 bp, 8 predicted proteins | sample CBIW02metaG_FD_203663 | JGI IMG/M metagenome (GOLD analysis project Ga0307486, IMG submission 203663) | Sea-ice brine microbial communities from Beaufort Sea near Barrow, Alaska, United States - CBIW 0.2 | ecosystem: Environmental > Aquatic > Marine > Coastal | place: USA: Alaska | collected... | reverse complement strand
AACACACGGTCGGAATCGGACAAATCAAACAGGGCGCTGGACGCCACCGCAATAACTAGCTTTTGTTCGATGGGGTAGGACATCGGCAGGGTGTTCCTCTTTTTGGCAGGTATCCGGGTCCAGATTTCTACGGCTTAAGATTATAGTGGTATTGTGCGACACCGCAGGTCGCATTAAAAATGCTCCACTATTAATAATTTTATCGTCGAAGCCAGACAAGGAGTTACCCGATGTCGAACGCCGTTGTCCGTTACCTCACCATGCTGCGAATGGTACCGCGCTTTCCCTGGGCTACCACCACGAAGCTGGCAGGGATACACCTAAGTCCCGCGAGGAAGTTCTGAAATCTATGGGCTATCGCAATCCCACTTCTAACAACCATCAACGTCTGCGAAATGTCCTGAATTGCTCTGATTCCGGGTTAAGTAGCGGCAGCTACGCCTTCAAGCTTTGCAATGAAGTTTTTTACGAGTTCTAGGCAACGTAACTGGCACGAAGTCGAGCTTGGCGCATGGGCAAATCACCCGTGTGAAAAAAATGGCTCAGAGACGCGAAAAATAGCGTTACTTGGGCTTTTCAAATGGGTTCGACGTTTACCCCTCGACAGGCGACTGAATCGCGCTCAAGGTATGGTTCGGTTACATGTGTATGAAACCGGCGGCAACCTTGGCATCTGAGGCTACATCAATCAGTATTCGTTTTACTTCAAGAGAACGCCGCCTCCCTCTTGGCGCTCAGTCGCGCAGTGATTGGGAAGCTAGATGGCCACGTTATGAACTAACCAAGCCCAAGCCGTGAGCTTGCCGTGATTACCAAACTGGAAATCAGCCGTAAAAAGAAAGTGAGCGACATACGACCTGATTTGTGATGTTTACGGTTACGAAGCGGAGCTTAAATAGCTGCTAACTAAAATGGATTACTGAGAAAACGACGGTATTGCGTAGAGAAGTTGATCTCTCACATTGAAGATGGATAGGTTTTTGAGTCGACTATGGAAAAATGTCTAAGTATGTCTCCTCCGATACGGGAAGTTGACGCAACTCCCTACGCGGCCGCCTTGATTGAAGGGCACAGGGATTTTGGGTACAACCTCGAAACCGCGTTGGCTGATGTCATTGATAACTCAATATCTGCTGGTGCCAGAACTATTCAGTTAATCGCAAAAACCGCAATCGACGAGCCTGTAATTGTTGTGGCTGATGATGGTTGTGGAATGACCGAAACAGAATTGGTAGATGCGATGCGTCTTGGTTCAAAAAATCCCAAAGACGAGAGGGCCAGAGATGATTTGGGACGTTTTGGGCTGGGCCTCAAAAGCGCCAGTTTCTCTCAGTGCAGGAGCTTAACCGTTATTACTCGCCGGAGATCGCACGACTCATGCGCGCGTTGGGATCTTGATCGTGTGGCTAGACGCAACGACTGGTCATTAGAGCTAATTGATCATCACGAAAAAATTGTTGGCCATGAGTTATTGCAAAAGAAAGGGACAGTTGTTGTATGGGAAAAGCTTGATCGTTTGACAGACGGATTTGGAGGGGATCGTTCGAAGCGAGTTGAATACATGAATGCTGAACTTGCGCGGGCAGAGCGGCACTTGAGACTGGTGTTTCACCGTTTCTTGGAAGGACGGAAGCCTAAACTTAATCTTTTTCTCAACGGCCGAGCGCTCAAGCCTATAGACCCTATGGCTGCATCCCACCCCTCTACTCAAAAAGACCCTGAGGAGGTTCTCCCAATCAGTAACGGTGAAGTTCGCATTCGTTGCCACACGCTGCCTCACCACAAAAAGATGTCACGTGAAGAATGGGAGGAGGTAGGCGGGCCCGAAGGCCATCTCAAATCCCAAGGGCTGTATATCTACCGTGAGAACCGACTCATTATCGCTGGCGGCTGGCTTGGTCTTGCCCGTCAAGCTGAGCTCACAAAGCTTTGCCGGATAGCAGTCGATATTCCTAATACGATGGATGCGGAGTGGAAAATTGATGTCAAGAAAGCCTCAGCCCAACTACCGCCAATTGTAAGAGAGCGACTAAAAAAAGTTGTTGAACGTTTTGTGGGGACATCAAAGCGAACTTATCGCAGTCGTGGCCAGAAGTTAGTTGATGAAACGAAAAGTCCCATATGGAGCAGAATCCAAATAGGTGGTCAGATTACCTTTCGACCGAATCTGGAGCATCCAGTATTCAAAGCATATGCAGAAAGCCTTCCGGATGATTTACGCGAAGGTTTTAATCGTTGTTTGCGTCTTGTTGGATCGGGTCTGCCGGTCGACGCACTGCATGCTGAACTTGTTGGGAATGCCGAGATGGTTGTCGCGGACGAAGCCTCCGAGGCCGATCTGAGGCAAATAATTTGTGCGATGGCTGATGCACTTGTCGCAAATGGCTTAGAGACTGACGCTCTTTCCGGTACTTTACAAAGTCATCCTTTCCTGAGAGAAAACTGGTATGCAGCCAAGCAGTTAATTGACGACTATTTAAGTGGGAAAGATATATGAGCAGCATTAGTTACAACCAGTTGATGAATGTAGTTGAGTCAGCATTGTTCAATCAGCCACGAAAAACTGAAGATGAGCTACGCAATTTAATTAGAGCGCTTGCGAATGCTATCGCCCCGGGTATGCAAGCTGGTGAAATGGAAGAATTGGCTCGAGAGGTTGAGGAAAAGCAAGGCATCAAGGCCGGGCTAGGTGCAGTGGTAGATAGCGATGATTTTGAACCTTGGCTAGATGATGCTAAGGCAGATATAGAGCCCTTCTATTGGAATCGATATCAAAAGCTGTTGTTGCAGAATGGATTGCCCAGGGATGTAGTTACGTCAACTGATAAAGTGACGGATAAGATTCTTGGGCGCCTAGGTGACCCTCAAAAGCAGGTACCTTGGGACAGGCGTGGCATGGTTGTGGGACACGTTCAAAGCGGGAAAACTGCAAACTATACTGGGCTCATTTGTAAAGCAGCTGATGCAGGGTATCGGCTGATTATCGTGATTGCGGGCATTCATAATAATTTAAGAAATCAAACACAAGCCAGGATTGATGAGGGATTCGTCGGTCGGGATACTGGCAGAGCGCAAGATAAGAAAAATGGAAATGCACGCCACATTATTGGTGTCGGCCATTTTGATTCAAATAGAACGCCAGTGAGTTTGACGAACACGCTCAGAGACTTTAATAAAGCAACAGCGTCAACCAATACCAGTGAAATAGACTCATATAAAGTCCCGGTTGTGCTGGTTATTAAAAAGAATTATCGAACGCTTGCTAATCTACTTGACTGGCTTCGTGATAATAGCACTAGGGGTGATCGCGACATGATCGATCAGCCGATGCTGCTTATTGATGATGAAGCTGATAACGCATCAATAAATACTGGATATGAAAAAAAGCTGATTACTAAGATAAATAGTCAGATTCGTGACCTGTTGAGCATTTTTCATCGGAGCTGCTATGTGGGTTACACCGCGACACCTTTTGCTAATATTTTCATAGACCCGGAGCAAGAGCATGAAATGTATAATGAAGACTTATTTCCGCGAGACTTTATTATAGGGCTTGATGCACCAACAAATTATTTCGGCCCAGCTAAAATATTTGTTGATGGCTTGCCAGACGATGGTGAGCCAACTTGGCTTCGTTTTATCACTGATAATGAGGATATTTTTCCTTTAAAACACAAGATTGATCAGGAACTGGATAACTTGCCTGATTCGTTGCAAAAAGCTGTTTGGGCTTTTTTAGTCGCGCGAACTATCCGAAATCTTCGAGGTCAAGCAGCTTCGCATTGCTCAATGCTTGTGAATGCAAGCCGTTTTACTAATGTGCAGGGAAAACTAAGGAATCGCATTCACGAAGCCTTGGAGCGTGTAAAAAACGCTGTGAGAATCAATGCAGCGCGAGGAATTGAAGCACTTGATGATCCAGAAATTCATGGACTTTACCAAGTTTGGTTACACGAATATTCAGAGGCTGAGACGAACTGGGCACTTATTCAACAGAATCTACTTGAGGCAATTGCTGCTGCCAAGGTAGTTGAAGTTAACAGCAGGGCAAATGATCTGGATTACTCGCAGGGTGGAGAGAGAGGACAGACCGTTGTCGCTGTTGGTGGGTTTTCGTTATCGCGAGGCCTGACGCTCGAAGGGCTAACTGTAACCTGGTTTCTCAGAAACACTATGATGTATGACACATTAATGCAAATGGGCCGCTGGTTCGGTTATAGAGGTGGCTATGAGGATTTATGCCGTATCTGGATGCCACCAGAAGCAATTGATTGGTATGCCTTTATAGCAAATGCTTCTGAAGAACTTCACGAAGAGCTAATTACTATGGAAAAGGCTAAAGCAACACCTAGGATGTTTGGTCTTGCCGTTAGGAGTCATCCTGCCTCTCTACTTGTCACGGCTAGAAACAAGATGGGGTCTGGAAAGAAAGTTATTACAATGGTCGGACTTTCAAATAAGTTCGTAGAGACCGCAAAAGTTAGCATAAAAACAAACGATTTATCCAGCAATAAAGAAATAGCCAAAAATTTTGTGAAATCTTTAAAAGACTACCGGCCTTATAGTGAGATGACGGAATGGGGGTATTTATGGAAAAATATTCCGTTGAAGTATATTGATGACTTTTTAGTAGGATGGAGAAATGCGGAACAAAGTATTACTACAGAAACCGGCCCCCTCCGTAAATATATTCAGCCTCGTAAAGAAGATGAACTGAAAACTTGGGATGTATTGATAACGTCAAAAAAATCCGGCGAAGCAGTTTCGTCTTTGGGTTTGCCCGTAGTGCCTGCTGAGCGGAAAGTTAGCGTTGGGGATCGAAAATACTCGTACATGTCCTTTAGTGGCAAGGGGATGCGCTTGGCCTCCAGGGGTATTGAAAAAGCAGGCCTGGGTCCGGAAGAAGCCGCCCATGTAGAAAAGCAGTACCGTGAAGACCCAACAAGGGATCAGAGCGCGCCTGTAAATTATCCTGACAGGATTTACAGGAAAATCAGAACTAAAGGCCTTTTTATCCTTCACTTGGTCCAGCCGAAAACGCCCGCTGACGATAAAAATGAGAAGAATAGCGATCTCATCCCTAGAAGCCCCGTGGTTGGCTGGGGTATTAGTTTGCCTCCGTCATCCCGCCCAGCAGAAAAAATTGAGTATGTAGTGAACACGGTCAGGTTTGGAGAGTTGTTTGGCGAAGAGGATGAAGACGAAGATCAGGGGTCAGAAGATGAACGCATCTGACCCATGGTTCAAACTAACTGAAGGCGAGGCCCGGCGCGTAAACGCTGGAGGTCAATTCGATTTTTTTTGGATAGTGCTTGAGCTGGGTATGCCTGGGTTAATGCTCAAATTATCGCAATGGCCAGATCCACTTCCGCAACTCCCCAAGTTGAAGAACCTATCGGTTGCTTTTCGAACAGCTGGCTCGGTCCCGGCACTTGTCCTTGCTCTAAAAGAGCGGAGCCAAACCGAAGTTTTTGAAACGCTTTGTCGTGACGTTGTCGCAGCGGGTGAGGCTGGAGCTAAAACAGGCGACATCCTGCATAGAACTATACAGCGGACTCGGCGATGGCATCACCTCCTAAGGGGCGGTCATAAAGCTGGCCTATCTGTTGAAGAGCAGCGAGGGCTGGTAGGCGAACTAGCTTTTTTTAGACAGGTAGCGTTGGGGTTGGGGCCAGAGACTGCCATTGAGGCTTGGATGGGGCCATCGGGGGCAAGCAAAGACTTTGAGTTCATCGGAACATGCGTGGAAGTGAAGGCTCGTCGGGTTGCAGCTAAGCCATTTGTGTCTATTTCTTCCGCGGAACAGTTGGCAGACGTAGAGGGATGTAGAGTATTTCTGAATGTTGTTAATGTCGGATCGGCGGTTTCGCCGGACGGGTTCAGCTTGCACGACCATGTAGCGATTACTGAGCAGCTTTTTTCCGAAGCTGTAGTGGCGTTCGACGCGTTGGAAGAAGCTCTCTACTTATCCGGTTACGATGCTGACAATGACTATAACAATCGGCGCTGGCAGCTAGGCGAAGAAAAATCTTATGAGGTAAAGGACGGCTTTCCTCGCATAGGGCTTCCGCTTCCTGTTGGCATAGGGATGGTAAAATATGCACTGTCCCTCGATGCTGTTTCGGAATTTGAAACTGATAGTGACCTTATACAAGTGATCAAGGATGGCCTTATCAATGGATGAGCTAAAAGACTTTCATCAGCAATTGATTGCTGATGTACAAGGTGACGCAGATGTAATGGGGCTTGTGACAGTTGAGGCTTTTTTTGAGAAGGCTGCAGAGCTTTTGTCAGAAGCCGGGGAAATCGATGAAGCGAACAGAGCCTATTTTGAGGGGAAATATTCGTCCCACCAACTGCAAGTAGATGGTTACGGTGGTGACCCTGCAGAAAACTCAGAAGTTCTCACTCTCATTTTGTGTGACTTCGCATTAAGTGATGACGTTCGGGTTGTTAACAAGGGGTACATTGAGCGGCTTCAAAAAAAGCTATATCGATTTTTAACACTTAGTTTGAATGCCAACTTTCGGGAGGGCCTGGAAGAAACGAGTGCAGGTTTCGGATTGGCAGATCTCATATGTACAAGATGGAAATTAATAGAAAAAATAAAACTAATTATTGTAACTAATGGCAATTTTAGTGCTCGCTCAGACGCAGAAAGTCTCGATGCCCTTGATGGTAAAAGAATCACACTTAGTGTGTGGGACCTCAAACGGTTGAAGCAATTTATGGATCAAGGCCAAGCGAGGGCAGATCTTGTTATTGATTTCGAGAATGATTTTGGAGGTGGTATCCCGTTACTTAGGGCTTCTGGGGTAGACGGGGCGCTTGAAAGTTACTTGGCAGTAATACCGGGCGAACAATTGGCTGCCATCTATGAAAAATGGGGGCCGCGTTTGCTTGAGGCGAACGTCAGAAGTTTTTTACAAGCTAGGGGGAAAGTAAATCAAGGCATCAGAAATACAATACGAGATGAGCCTCAGATGTTTTTTTCCTATAATAATGGATTGAGCGCTACTGCTGATGGAATTGAACTCAGACAATCTAAAATAGGCCTGGAATTAGTGCGCGCAGACAATCTGCAGATTGTAAACGGGGGGCAGACCACGGCCTCCCTGCATGCCGCAAGAAAAACGCTCGAAGAACAGCTTGATCAGATTCACGTTCAAATGAAGCTCACGATTGTTCCTCGTTCCCAGTCAGAAGAGGTGGTGCCTCGAATTTCGGAATATGCAAATAGCCAAAATAAAGTTAATGCTGCTGATTTTTTTGCAAACCACCCTTTCCATATACGAATTGAAGAGTTGTCTCGTCGCATACTTGCTCCAGCTGGAGAGGGTGGTTATCGAGAAACAAAATGGTTCTATGAGCGAGCTAGAGGGCAGTATGCTGATGAAAGGGGGCGCCGAACCCAAACCGAGAAAAAGAAATTTGATGCTGAGTTTCCTCGATCTCAGTTCTTTACAAAAACTGATCTCGCCAAGTATGAAAATACAATTGATGGTTTACCACATGTAGTAAGTCGGGGTGCGCAGAAAAATTTTGCGGAGTTCGCCAAAAATATTGGAAAGCGGTGGGGCAAGGATGGGAGTGGATTTAATGAACTTTGGTTTAAGAGGTTAGTAGCGAAAACGATTTTATTCCGAGCTATGGAAAAACTAGTCTCCAGCGCTGATTGGTATGAGGGCGGTTATCGAGCGAATATAGTTACATATGGTATAGCGAAGGTTTGCTTTGATGCCAGTCAGCACAAAAAATTTATTGACTTTGATTTAATTTGGAAAAGTCAAAAAGTATCTCAAGTTTTAGAGTCTGCGCTACTCTCTGCAGCAGAAGTTGCTCAAACCGTGATAAATAATCCGCCACAGGGCGTTCGAAACTCAAGTGAATGGGCTAAGAAAGAAATTTGCTGGAAGTGGTTATGTGAAAAAAATATTGAATACCCGGGTAAAGTCGATCGGGTAATAATTTCAGCTGACTCTGCCAATAGCCGTGTGAAGGAAGCTAAAGCAGATGTTGTTCTCGATCAAAATGTTCATGCAGAAATAGAGGTGCATCGGTTAGGCAAGCAATTTTGGATGAGTGCCCATAGTTGGGCTCGTGAAAGAGAAACTTTAACTCCTAAAGAACTGGGTGTGCTTGAAACGTGCGCAGCAATTCCGAGAAAAATGCCTTCTGAAAAACAGTGTATTATTGCTTTATCTGCTCTTAAAAGACTTAAAGAAAAAGGGTTTTTGGCATAACTGCTTAAGCTGAGTGGTGTGCCTGCCGAGGAACTATAGCTTAAGCAATATATTATAACAATATGCCTCAGTACGCGGCCGATGGACGCCACTGTGTTTCGTATTGAGGCTGTAGAAAAAGGTAGGCGGCATTTGCTGATCTAAAGCCGGTCAATAAATGATCTTAGATGGCGGCTATTCTCAAAACTTAGAAGACTTATCACCGAAAGAACAGCTGGATTGTAGGTAGTAGGGGCACCACCAAAAAATCTAGGTTTTTGCAGTCTCGTTACTTGACCACGTTACCTTCCTTCAATAGCTACTATGAAAGTTGATATATAAATATGAGAATTGAAGTAGAAAAGTTCAAAAAAATAAAAGAAGCTTTTGTTGTCTTGGCGCCTCTAAATATTTTTATAGGTACAAATAATTCAGGTAAAAGTAGTTTTATTCAAGGGATACAGTTTGCTGTTTCTAGTTGCCAAACCTTAAAGATGAAAGATGGAAGTTGGGTAAAAAATAAGACAAAAACGCTTTCTCTTGATTCTACTGAATATTTATACGCGCCCACGAGTGATATTTCATACCTATTTCATGGGAAACGTCTTGCTGGTGCCCGTAAGCGAGAAGACAGGGAGTGGATAAAGTTTAGAATAGTCGATGGCGATGATGAAGCAACGGTGAAAATTTCTAGAGGTAAAAACGGCGGTTTTACCACAATGCTTACAGGTAAAGCGTTGGGAGACAAACTGAGTGATGTTGAATATCCATTTTGCGTATATGTGCCTGGTATAGCGGGAATTCCAGTGTTAGAGAAATATGAGGTGCCCATAGCTGTCAAAAAATCGGCCACACGTGGTGATAGTAATAATTACTTGAGAAATATTTTATACACTATAAGTAATGACCCGATTAAGTGGTCAAGCTTCAAAGAATCTGTAAATGCCATTTATAGCGATGTTGATTTAATTGTAAATTTTAATGAGCATGTGTCTGAATATTTATTTGTGTATATTTTGAATGGTGGAATTACTTTGCCACTGGATTCAGTGGGTACGGGTTTACTTCAAGTTATTCAAATATTTGCTTATATTGAGTATTTTTCCCCAAAAATAATACTTTTAGATGAACCTGATTCTCATATTCACCCAACCAAACAAAAATTACTGTCTAAGGAACTAGTCAAAAGAACAGACAATAATCCAGAATTAAAAGTCGTTTTTTCAACGCATTCAAGATATATCCTAGAAGCCCTTGAGGGCAAAGCTAAAGTATTTCACTTTCAAAACGGTCATGCACTTCCTGACATCAAAGGAAGTAATATATTGCTTGACATTGGAGCGGCGGATGCGGACTATTTGTTTTCAAAAAAGAATTTAAAGTACATAATTGTTACCGAAGATAAGGTGGATAATGTCACTTCAAAGAAGGAGTTTCTCAAGAAATTTTTAATTGCAAATGGTTTAGCTGAAAGTGAATTTGTACTTCATTCATATGAAGGTTGTAAAAAAATTGAGTTTGCAAGAATACTTCAAGGCTTTGTTCAAAAACAAATACCAACTGCTAAAGTAATTGTTCATTTAGACAGGGATCAAAAAATAGATAATGATCGCGAGCTTATAAAGCTTATAAGAGATTGTGAAAGTAGAAGAATTATTTTCTTTTTAACAAAATATCAAGAAGTTGAATCCTACTTTTGCAGACCCAGACATATTAGCAAAACATTTAACATTCCAATAGAGGCTGCAGAAGCAAAATACCAGAGTTTTATTGAAGATCTCGAGGAGGAGACAAAGAGAAAGTTAACTAATTTCATTTTAAGAGAGAGGGTAGAATTAAGTCAAAATAAAAATGGTCAAACAGATATAGGTATTGTAAATAATCTTGTGAATGAGTGGTATGGGAAATATAAATATGAACTTACTCCAGGAAAAGAGCTTTTGGGTAAAATTAAAACATACGCACAAGAAATCTTGAAAGACGATCCCGAGAAAATACTAGAGATATCTGACGCGTTAATATGTAAGGATTTTAGAAGCCTTTTAAAGTGTTGAGTTTACAAACAAAAGAGCATCGCACCGGACTTGCTTCGCTCGCACGGTGAATGCAGCGGTATGCTGACGAAAAAAGTAACCTATCCCAAGACCGGATTCTCTAAAAAAACCACTGATCCTTCTTTAATGCGCCCAGCGTTTCTTTGATAGCACTTTTCACTGGATACTTAGGATCGAGAAAACAACTTTCGCAATGTAGCTGGCGAGTAATGGAGGGACAGCATTTCCAACTTGAACGTATTGTTGGGTACGATTGCCTTCAAAAAAATAGTTGTCAGGAAATGTCTGGATTCGAGCGGCTTCGCGAACAGTAAGGCTTCGGCACTGAGATGGGTCATAATGGATATAGTAATGGCCATCTTTCGAAATGTGGCTCGTTACAGTACTCGCAACTCGACCTTTTGCTTGCACTTTGAAACGATCTACAAAGCCACCACTTTTCCAGTTTTTATGTGCAGGGGCTAGGCTATCGGGATATTTTAGTGAACGAGGTGATAGGCCCGCGTTGACGGATGCGTAACAGCTTGCAAAGAAGTATCGGTGTAGATCTTCGGCCATATGGTTTCTAGCCTCGTGGTTCACGACGCCGCCAATCCTATTGTCTCTGTACCATTCACAGAGGTGTTCTGGCATTTTGCTTTTTTGTTTACAGGGCCACTTTACGAACTTTCCACCTTGTCCGTGATCCACAGTAACTAAATCATAAGCGCGCCGGGCTGCATGCTGTGCAGGTTCGGAAGGGCTTAAGGCACTGTAGGCTTTCAAGAAGGCGTCATTTAAGTTTTCCCGCCAAGTACTGAAATCGTTATTTTTGTTCCTGGTCAACCCACTACGCAATGGGGGCAAATCCGCCAGAACCTGTTCTGGCGTGACGTGATGCACGATCTTTCGTTCTGCGAGCAGCGCGTGTTGAAAGCCACTTGGGCTTAACCGCTTGCGAACGCCAAGTATAATTACCCGGTGTCTCGCTTGCGGTATTCCAAGTTCTTCAGCTTTGATTACAAAGTCCCTGTTTTGGAACTGGCCGCCACGGCCTATTTCAGATAGAAGATGTGTTAATGGGAAAAGGTCGTATTCAATCTCATTGCGGCCACTGTTAAGTGCACGTGCAGGGCAGCGGAGATCTTCTCGGATCTTTTCGAAGATCGACTCGCCATTGACCTTGGCGGTTAGAATGCCTTTGACATTTTCCATGACAAAAACATCTGGCTGAACGAGATCAAGAACTTTGAGGTATTCTTGATATAAAAAGTGGCGATGGTCTTTTTCTGCACTATAGTCTTTGTTTCCTTTATTCCGAGCCCGCCCCACTAGTGAGTAGGCTTGACAGGGAGGACCACCAATTATGACTTTCGCTCCTTTGTGGCCATCGATTGCCTTCTCGATTGCAGTGAAAATTTCACCATGATCTTCGCTACCTAGAGCTTTGGGGCCACCTAGTGTTTCTCTTTTCGCTGCCGCCCACTGGCCCGGAAATTTTTCTGAGAAAAACTTTTCGGCGCTGACTTTATCCCCAGATCGAAGGTATTCGTAATATTCCTCCGGGACCGTTTTGTCCAAGAAGTGGCGGTAAAATGCCCTTAGAGTTAGGGTCTTATGAGCACTTGCCTCTTTTTCGACAGATGCAACAATTTTGAAAGGGTGTGCGCCATGCTCATTTTTGAATACGGAGAACCCTTCACCAAGGCCTCCAGGACCGGCAAAAAGATCGATTACTTTGATACTGTCGCTCATGGATATTTCGCCAAAATCAAATTGGCAGTTAGGATACCAGGTAGCACACTTTTTGCCAGGTCTGTATTTCAATATGGTTGATATTGTCGACTCAAAAACTCGTTCAAAAATGATGTCGGGGATAAAAGGGAAGAACACTGGGCCAGAAATGATAATCCGAAAACGGCTGCATGCGCTTGGATATCGGTTCAGAACTCATCGCCGAGATTTACCCGGATCCCCTGATATAGTTTTGCCAATGTACAAGGCAGTTATTTTGGTTAATGGTTGCTACTGGCACGGTCATGATTGCCGGCTATTCAAATGGCCTAAGACACGCCCTGAGTTCTGGCGCAGAAAAATACTTGGCAATGTTTACAGAGACGAAAGAAATCTAGCTCAGTTAGAGAAGCTGGGCTGGCGGATTTGTGTTGTTTGGGAATGTGAGACAAAAGGAATGGGAGAGGAGCGACTCGACAATGTTGTTTCCAGCCTGGTGGATTGGCTCAGCAGTGATAACAACACGTTACACCTCCCGCATTCATGGAGGAAGGAAGACCCACGGTTGACGCTTTGTTCATTAGGCCCATCTGGCGTTGACAGTTGAAGGGTAAATGCAATGACAAACTCTTCCTACAACCAACATGCCCAACGCTACTTCAACCAATACCAGTCCATAACCTTTGAACAGGTTCACCGCGACTGGTTGCCCCAGCTGGAGGGCATAACCGGCCTCGCGCTGGACGTCGGCGCCGGCAGCGGTCGAGAT
>Ga0307486_1002510_pt1 | contig 12758 bp, 13 predicted proteins | sample CBIW02metaG_FD_203663 | JGI IMG/M metagenome (GOLD analysis project Ga0307486, IMG submission 203663) | Sea-ice brine microbial communities from Beaufort Sea near Barrow, Alaska, United States - CBIW 0.2 | ecosystem: Environmental > Aquatic > Marine > Coastal | place: USA: Alaska | collected... | reverse complement strand
CCTTTTGAGGTAAAGACGCTAAGAACCTTCATTTTAAAACTCAATTCTTGGTATAAAAATATTATTGTATTTTCATACAACAATACCGATGGCCGGATCAAGGCTTCTTATAAAAGTGTCTTTAGACTAACACTTTGTCTGGCAGACGAGCATCACACGGATGCCTCTGATCGACCCGAAGCCGATATCTAAAACTGATGGGGGTGAATTCCCGTTCCGCCTCGCCGCTCAACTGACTGGGCAGAATGTGCGTTAGGATCATTGTGCCAAACCCTGTTTTTGTCGGTTCCGAGACCCCTGAGAGACCTGTTTCGGCCCATTCAAACTCGAACGCATCGCCGACCACCTTCCATTTAATCGAAAGGCGGCCGCCGTCCTGATGCAACGCTCCATGCTTGGCTGCATTGGTTGCAAGCTCGTGTAGCGCCAGCGAAATTGCTTGCGCCTCGGAGGCGTTCACGGGCATCTCCGGGCCTTCAACGAAGATCGTGCTGCCTATCCTGTCGCCATAAGCATCAAGCTGCTCGTGGATCATCCTGTCCATCGTCATGCCCTTCCAATTTCCTTTGGCAAGCATGGAATGGGCCTTGGTTAGGGCTCGGATGCGAGCCTCAAAGACTGGCAAGAACCCATCGAACGAGGTCTGCATCCGGCCGGTCTGGCGCGCGACGGTTGTGACCGTCGCCATAAGGTTGCCGATCCGATGATGCATCTCGCCCGCAATCGCATCCTTCAATTCGCGATTCTTGACAGATTCGGTGATATCGTTGACCCGCAAAAGCACATGCTCCACCTCACCGTCCGGGTCGGGGAGCGGCGTGAAATACACATTCCACCAAACATCGCGCATCCCACCTTCGGCGTCTTTATCGGGTATCGTATAGAGCAGTTCTTTTAGCGCCGTCGCCGTCCCCGTCAGGGCCTTTTGAAATGCCACCATCAAGGTCTGTTGACGTTCATCGGTTTCGGGAAATGCCTCAAGCACATGCCTGCCCATCAAGCTTTCGCGCGAGGCGTTTAAAGTCACAAGATATGCTTTGTTCATGCCGGCAAACCGGAACGCGCGGTCGAGTATCGCACAAGGCGCCGAGAGGACTTTGAATATCTGTTCATAATCAAACATTATCTCAATCTCCTTACTCAAGGTTGACCTTTAGTTTAAGCGGTGATGAGATCTCATCTATTTGCCGTGGTATCATGGTAGCAGATCGTTAGTTGGGTTTTGTTTGTGGCCTGCAACGATGACTGAGGGGGTATCGGCAAAATACGCATGAAGGATCAATACTGTTCAATTTACAGATCTAGATCAAGGACGCGATGACGCCCCGGTTTTCAGCTTCGGTATTGTTCTCAGTGAAGACCGCACTTTTGCTATTCAAAGCGATGGGTTGGATTGTGCGCGCGACAGCGTCACTGTCCATCTCAATACCTCTATCTGTCAAGAACAAGTTAGAACAAACCAATGGTGTAAAGTCAGGGGGCTCACCCAAGGACACCTTGCCCTCCAGTGATTACCAATGCCCTTCCTTCACCGTAACTGGCCAACGTCCATCTGGCTCAGCTCGATGAGAGGGCATCACTTCAGTTGATACTAAAATATCAAAATAGAAAACTATTTCCGTATCTTCTGTCTTAAGGTGCTCTGGACGGGTAGGTAGCGTCCGGGCATTTAGGCCTCTGGCCAGGTAAGTTGTTAGCCGGGTTGGAATGTCGAGATCGCGCCCACCTTGCCGGATCTTGCGGTTTAGACGAGGGCTGCTTAAAGGATATGCACAAACCTTCAACAACATTGCTAGTTCTGTAAGGGGTTTGTAGTAGCATAAAACTGGGCATTGAAAGTTGTTCAAGAACGATCGCTTATGATGCTAGAATTCATGGGACTAGTAGAAGATAGGTTTTTTCGTGACAAGAATTGAATGGCTTAGGCCAGTTTTAACCCAGCCAGAATATGACTTCGGCAAATTGATGGCGACTCTTCTTTCACCGTCTAGTCCTCTACAGTCAGAAGAATTTTTAAAGGGAAGGGAAAAACAACTTAGTCATATCAAAAGAGCCCTTCTACAATCCGGCCGGCACGCCTTAATCCATGGATTGCGAGGGGTCGGAAAATCATCTCTTGCTCAAACAAGCGCCTATGCCCTTCCGGAAAGCGAAGATGCTATTTTGATAGGGTGTGATGAAAATAGTACTTTTGCAACCATTATTCGAGAAGTTTTTGACCAAATGAGTGGTCGTAGTCCTGTTTTCGAAAAAAGCATTACAGAACGAGGGCTAAGCTTTTCTCGTTTTGGTCTCGGCGCTGAAGGAAAAAACTCTTTGCATGAGGGGCGTGCAAGCGACCCAAGTTCAGTAAATGAAGCCGTTCGCTTGGTTCGTTTCATTTCAGAAAACTTGACCAATAGAATTGTAGTTGTTGTCGATGAGTTTGATCTTATTACAAATCGAGGTGAGCAGGTAATTTTCACAAACTTCTTGAAGCAAATATCAGACCAACATGTTTCGGCTACCTTCATAATCTGTGGCATCGGAGAAAGTGTTGAGACGTTGATGGACGCTCATGCAAGTGCTGATCGATACTTTCATACTGAAGGTTTACAGCAGCTTCCTTGGGAAGCTCGGTTTGAAATTGTTGAAAGTGCTGCTGATTCTTTAGGTATAGAAATCGACCGCAACACCGTAATCAGGATCGCGCGCATCAGTGACGGTTTCCCTCACTACATTCATTTGATTTCTGAGAAGCTATTCTGGCGAGTTTTTGAGGCTAAGAACGGGGGAGTAGTAACTCCAGAGCTTTTTGGAGATTCAATGCAGGATGCCGCTGAAGCTTTGGATATGAAGCTTAAAAGGCCTTACGAAGAGGCGACCCAGAAGTATAGAAATGACTACGAAAACGTCCTCTGGGCGGCAGCTGATGGTCACGAACTACGAAGACGAAGTACAGATATCTTCACATCTTATGAACGTATAATGTCTGCTCAGAGTAGAAATGCCCTTGATAGGACTAAATTTAATCAACGTATTAACAGCCTCAAGAGAGACACTCACTCCAACATACTGACCGGCTCGCGCGCAGGCTGGTATGAATTTACTGAAACAATGCTTCGGGGATATGTGCGGCTTCGAGCGGAGCAGGCCGGAGTTGAATTGGAAATTGACCATCCAGCAATCGCCAAGCGACTTGGTTGAACGGTCTTCTGCCGTGTCGGACTAAGACGCTCTTGCTCTGAGTACTCTAAAGTTTCGTTGCATGGCGCTGCCGGCCAAATCTGTGCTCTAAATTTCACCATCACCCTGGTAGGATGCCTCTACGCAGGATCGGATCGGGCGTGGAGGATCAAATATGACTATTCACAAGGTCGACTACTCAAAGATTGAAGAGGCTTCTGACGGCGGCATACTTCTCTTCAAGGTCATGATGCGTTTGGAGTTCTCTTTAAAACATATCGGTTACTGTCATCTTGGTTCGTTCCCAACTGCCAAGGTGGATTGGGATCGCTACGTCAAGGAGCGGCTTGGTTCGACCTTCTGGAATAAGATCCAGAAGGATCCTGAATTCCAGGTCTTGATTCAATCTCCCCCTAAAAAACAAATTGTCAATCAAGATGGCAGGTTAGATTGGGAACCTTCGGCCGCAGTTATGTCAAGTCAGTGCCTAATCGGCGCGGTGAGACGCGTCCGGAATAACCTGTTCCATGGGGGGAAGAGCGGCGATCCAGATGTTGATCGTAATGCCACGCTGTATAAAGAAGCGTTATTAGTTATAGATAAAATTCTCTGTGAGGACAGGGATCTCGGCGCAATCTTTAGCGGGCGTTACTAATGCTGAAGCAGTACATTTCCGACATAGAAGTGATTACCTTAAGTTAAAAACAGTATCGACATATAATAGGATTTCTGATACTTATTATATGCAATATGATGCTATTCAAGGCAGGTTTTATATTTCATGAAATTTTTATTATCCTTAGTTGGCGCCTTAGTTGTATCTGTCGGCAGCACCCAAGCCGCAGAGCTTTCCCTTTGGGTCGAAGCTGGACCAGCCGGAAATTACGTAGTCAAGGTTCAGAATATAGGCGACACTTCAGTGATCATCTACCGTACAGTAGTGAACCAAAGACGGAATGACCCAGCCTGCACGCAAATACCAATTGGTTATGATAACGGTACTATATTTTTGAACCGCTCTGACTACGACCCGGAAAAGGGTGAGATGGGAGGAAATCGCTTAGACTTCATCACGCTCAATTTCGGGGATGAGCGCGATATTGTAGTCTACCGCGAGTGTGGCAGACTTCTTGAAATTGAAATCGACACATCGAAGGGAACTTACAAGTTTTCCCAGGATTAAACGCTCGTTTATGAATGATCATAATGCATGCACTCCGAAGCCTTTCTTCACCCGGCAAAGCGGGCTTCCAAAAATATCTGGGGTATCACCTGTGCCGGTTTCGATCTGGAGGCATTTTGCTGGCATTGATTTGCGGAAGGACTGCTTCACAGATCGTCCTGTAAGGACAGCCTGCGCAGGTCAGTGCTTCACAGAACGCGAAAGCTTGACGAGCCATCTCAGGCCCCAGAGCCCTGTACGGCTCATCAAGGGTACGGCGCTCTTGTTCAGCCCGCTCAAGGACACCAGCGACGAAATCCTCATTAAGGCCATAGTAGCGCACCGTTTGTCCGTTTAGGCGGGCTCTACCGGATTGGTCGTTGCGTATCCCGAGAGTCTTCAGCATCCGCCCGATTGTTGCGGGATCTTGTAGTGGCAGAAGATCCCGCGGTACTGCCCCAGGTGCGTCGAGTGTGCGGGCTTCTGGGATCATAGCAAGTTCCGCCTGAATTTGTGAAAGGGAGATTGCGGTCCGAGTGCCTCGTTCCACGATAGCTTCCACAGCTTGAACCAGAAGATCCCCGGCCGTGAGGTTGTCACTTTTGTTGAAGGCTAGACGCTTGATGGCCTTCTTTACGGCCTCAATAAAGGCCTCGTCGCCGGCCAGCTCAGCAATGGTTTCCAGCGGCGCGGCGATCTGCTCTGCACGGCCTCCACGGGTGGCTACCTTATCTTGATAGACCCGGTGTGCCTCTCTGATATTCGACATTCCCCAAGCGTGGAGTTCTTGTCGCAGTGGCTCGGTGATCCCAAGATCACGGCCACGGATACGGCCTTCCTCCTGCACCGCCTTCGGCATCGGCCGACAAAGGATCTGATACATCCGGGTCGCATTAACCGCATCGATACCGAGGATGTTAGTGATCACCTTCGGCCCGTAGAAGTTCAGCATTCTGGTCGTGCCGTTCTTTTCGATCACGGATTTCACGCCGGTCGTTTTCGAATAACTTACTTTCAGCACCTGGTTGATGTCACCATAGCCGCCATCGTCACCACCTCGACGACCAACCGCTTCGAGATCATCGAGAACCAGCAATCCGCGTCCCTGATCGATGAAGCGTACAAAGGCTTTTTCTGAACCGCCGCCGAGAACCCGTCCATTGAATGACAGGTCTGCGATGCCCTCGGCCAGAGATGTCTTACCCGACCCTTTCTCACCATTCAGCAGCAGAAGCGGAATGGCGTCGAAGGCGTTGTAGCAGTAGCTCATCATCACATAGGCAGCGATGATCTCGTAATCGGTATCGTTGGGTAGCCATGTTAGCTGACGCAAGAAAGCGACGATGTCAGCCATGATTTCAAATGTCAGACGATGGGCGGGCTTGCCGGCCTGAACCTTCTCGACGAACGAGTTAATGCTGGGCCAAGACCATGTCGAAAACTCGCGCGGCTTGGGCATTGAAAGCACCTCAGTGCCATCATCGAGGACGATCACCTTATCTTCGTCTTCGACATCGTAAGGGGCCGGGGCAGTGCTCATGCCCATCATGACCCCGTCTGAACGCACGACTTTGGTTTCGTAATAGCTGGCTTTCACATCGCTCATGAATGTACTGCCGTCCGGTGCTTGGCGCTTCCGCTTCACCGTCTCAACCCGCCTAACCTGGAACGGATAATACATCTTGCCACCGTGAAAGGCGCCATTGATGTTAATCCGGCGATCTTCGTAGATCCCGTCTTTCTGTAAATCGAGCGGCTTAGCTGGATCCTCGGCAGGCATTGCCAAGCCAATGGCCTTGGCTTGATCGAGGAGTTTTTCAAACTCGGCCACACCGGTTAATTGATCTCGTGCTTGAAAGAACTCGGTCCAGTCCTTGCCAACATTACGAGGGGGCTCAACACGGAAAAACTCTCGGTTAGCAAGCTGGCGCACTCGCTTGGCCATTTCTTCCCCAGCGGGATCATTGTCCTGCCCCAGAAAGACCTTCTCCCATCCGGCCCAAAAGTCCGGGTTCCTCCACTCCTCCGGCATCCCGGAGCCGTGGGTAGAGCTAATGATCACCATCCTTCCGACCAGGGACGTCTCCCGGATCGCTTCGTAGATGCGCCAAAGATCTTTCACGCCCTCGGCAACAAAAAGCCAGCGCTTGCCCTCAGATGGCCCAGACCAAGTCGTGATGGGGCTGCCGACGCACCAACCGTTGGTATCGACAGGGCTCACGGAAAAACCCGGAACCGCGATCTTCATCATGCGCTTCAATAGTGCGCCGTCCTGACCCATGACCGGTGCAGTAAGCCAATTTCCACGGGCCTCCGCGTCCTCCGTGGGCTTCGGCTGATAGAGGCCTGCAAGGCCGACCCCGAAGCGGTCTATCAAGATTTCCAAGGACAGCCCGCGGGCTTCTAGGTATTTCAGCGCCTGAGGTGCCTTGGTGAGGCGCGCTCGATGCTTTCGAAGCGTGTCTTTCGAGATTGGCGCCAGGTCGTCAGCTGGTCTAACTGCGGGCTTTGGCTTAGCCTCAACCACTGATAGCCTCGGTTCTGCGCCGAGCAGATCGCCAAGAAACTGGATAGCATCTGCCGTCGAGCATCCACGAGCGAACTGCACTGCGTCGATGAGATCACCGTGAGACTTTGACCCTGCCGGATTGAAATCTTTAAAGCGTCCTGCGAACTGGCCAACCGTTTCAAAGCGGCAACTGCGCCCTACCCCGCCAGCAACATCGCCAACCAGGTAGGCGCCCTTGTCCCGAACCGCATCAGCTCCGTAGAGGTCATGGATGACACGCTCGATGTATTGCGGCTGAATTAGGAGGTCACGGATTACCCTAATGTCGTAGCGACGGCTCATGCGTCGCCTCCTTCATTGAAGATGGAGTCCCAAGCGCAATCCCGAGATCTGGTGTGCCTATCTTCCGACCCCCACTTCGCATATGTCTCGCGAACCATTTGTTCGCTATCGAGAAGCAATCCTGCGGCTTCGGAAAAGCCCCCGGTCGTAGCAACTAGATGTGTTGCTAGAACGTGTCGCACTGAATGCGGACCATGCGGACGCAAGCCCCTGATCGCACCTCGGCCAGTAAATGGATTATAAATCCCATATGTTCTCACTACTTTTCGAAAGGCGTTGTAGTAACCGAACTGATCGTAGGCCGCGGTTTTCGTTCTTCCTGAAACCGTTTTGACGAAGAAAGTCCCTGGATCCTCGTATGTTTTCAGAAGACGGGGGCGAGCATCGAGGTACTCTTCGATTTCACCGTAGAGACCATCTCGATCCTTCAATGGGAATGTGTTTTCTTCATCGACAGCGTTGGAATCGGAGTTTTTGAATGCCGATTTTGGCATTCTAACAATCCAGCCCCCTTCATTGTTCAGCGACATCTCGCCCCGTGCCAGCCGTTTCAGCTCTTTCCAGCTGCGAGGTATCTGCCCAGGAAGGCAGACAAAAAGCTCGCGGTTATTTTTCTGTCTCAGTGCGAGATCCAGACCGAGGCGCAATATCATGAGATCACGCAAAGCTTCCGCTCTCCTTAGCGGATAGACATCACCGGGCATCCGATCCCGAATTTCATGCACTATCTTGTAATATTCTCGAAGCGGCTGAGGATGATCAAGAACCGGCAGCAGTGCCTCGAATGGATCCCGACCCTTGGCCACCAGATTGGTTAATTCTTTGAGCCGTTTGCTGGTGAACGCCTTGGCGTACTCACATGCCTTCACCCAATCACCTTGAGCACGCTGAACATCCGCTTCTGAGATCAACCCGCCCACGGAGGGTAATCGGGCACCAAACCCCGGAGATTGAGCAATCAGGCCAAACTTTGGGTGAAGGCTAGAGTCTATCAGTTCCAGAGTGATTTCAATTGATCTCGTATAGCCGCCCCGGCGTTCGCGCTTCCACGCTATGAAGCGGTCGATAACTCCAGGGCAGAGAAAGGTAGAGAGCGACATGTTCGCTTCCGGTAAGCCCATCTGATAGAGGGCACCGAAAAAAGCGCGCACCTCATAATCTTGTCGGTCTGCGATACTGGAGGACCATGTCAGGTTTCGATTTAATCCGAGTGGCACAAAATCAGCGGTTTTGAAGTTCCGGAGTGCATCGAGTTCGTTGAGCAAGTGCTTCGGGGCCATTTTGAGACGCGCACTCGGCTCTCTCGAAAGTGCATATACAGAAAGGTTGGGGCCTACCTTGGGGGCAGAGGTAGACCCATCTTCCAAAACCTCTTTCGGAGTAGACAGAATGTTCTCCGCCACCCATTCTAAGATCCTATCCTGCTCATCTATATCCCGGCTGTCGAAGTCATCAGGCAAATGGGCGCTGACGCGCCGCTGAACGCTTCGTGAAAGCCCGGTTTCATGACTTTTCGCAAAATAAGGCGTCGCCGGCATGATTTCGGAAAGGTATCCAGGAGGAACTCCAAGCACCTCCTCCATTCGCTCGACTTTATATAAGCTTGATGGCGCAGGCCGTTTTTCTTCCTTCTCCCACGTGAATAAAGTGACTTCTGTTGTCTTCTTGTTGCCCTTGGATATGGCCCGAGCCAACTGGAGCAAGGTAAGATCAGCCTCTTCGCGCAAGCGTTTCAATCTTTGACCGAATGTTTCATCCTCGAAGATCGCACTGGCCGCTCGGATCAGCTCCATTGCCCAAGGCCGGATACGGGTGTTTATCTCACCCCGGCGGCGTCGAGCGGTGCTATCGGTTCCCATTACCCTTATGGCTATGTCCCATAGGGACGTGCCGATAAGTTCTTCGCTAACGACATCCATCTCGGAAAGGTCATTAGCCTCCATGAATGCGGTAAGAGCCCTCGTAGTGTTCGATACCGCGTTCGTGTTGCTGGCACGGCCAGGGTGCCCCTTTTCGAGCTCTACCCAGCGACGTTCCCGGACATGCGACAACAGATCCTCGTAGGTGATCTGCGACGGGTCATATCCATGCTTGATTTTTGCAACCTCCTTGGGCTGCAACTGCTCATGTTTCATTTACGTCTCGTTCCTTGTTGAAACCGAGACGCCCGTTGGGTAGAATCAAAGGGTAGCCGCAAAACTACACCTAATCAGAGGCCTCGGAGTGTTCCACCACTCCGGGGCTTTTTACCTTTGGGGCGTCATAGCAGGCTGGGCTGCCAGCCTTCTCTAATCAGCGACTCTCCCTTCTCAGTTAAAGCTACGTTGCGGCGGCCGCGATCCGGGATCTTCTCAGCGATACCTTTCTTGATCAGGGCGCCAAAATACGGGCTCATGTTTGTGGATTTGAGGCCCATCTGATCAGCGATTTCACGCTGCGACGGCCATTCGCCGTGAGCATCGTGATAGCGTAGCATTGCTTCCGCAATCGCCAGCTGTCGCTCCGTGGGTTGCTGCTTCACACGATTCCTCCAACATCCATCCCTTCGATGTTAATTTGCGCTATAGCGCAAAGTCAATCGCGTTATACGCAAACTTCCAATTTCTGGCGTTACTCGCCACCTCTTCGTGGACTGAAGATCGACACAAAGGCGCAGTCCGGAACAGATCCTCCTAAGGTAATGTTTTCAAACGGACTTTTCCATTTCCGGATACTGTGCTGATCCTGTGCTGGCACTTTGTACCAGAACACTCAGATCGGCACAGTTTTTACCTAACCGGCACATGTACCAGAACAGCAGCTTCTCCTATCCACCTGTCTTGTTTTTTTCAGTAAAAATAATAAGATAGGTGGATAGGAACAAAAAGGATTGGTTACAGTAGCCTTAATCTATCTGTAACCAGTACAGAGATCAGTACAGTAAAATTCACCTTAAAAATAAAGATTTTCTACAGTTTTGTGTCTGATCAAGGACTTAACAGACACGAAAAATTTCGTGTCCAAAATATGTAATTCTTTACAGGAAAAGTCCGATTTTAACGCATCAAGGAAAAGAAGAAAAGGTATTTTTAACGTTAAATATATCTAAACAACTGTAAAATAACTATTAAATCATAAGTTAAGTTCGAATCCCGCCTTCACCGCCATAATGATCAAAAGCGTTAAACTGATAGAAGATATGGTATATATTGTGCTTTAATGGTAAAGTAACACCACATATAGACGAGCCAGTTAACGCAAAAAGATCCAGATCTTTCCGACATTTTGAGGTGCGTTAAGTTGAAACGATCCAGAACGATCCGGGGGTGCTAAACTAATAGATCCGCTCTGATTGGGACAAGACTTCCTCTTGTCCTTTGACCGGACGAGGGTGGCATCCTCATCGGTGGTTGTCTCGACGCTACTCACAGCGCCAATCACCCGCATTGGGCTGGATACATAGATGATCTGGAAGATGGCGCCGCGACTGCCACAGCTTGTGCATACGCTGCGCTCAGCGACCCAGTGTGGCGACCGGTGGCCGCCTACGCGCTCTATTAGGTCGATCACTGGCACTAGACGCCAGCGGCCGCATTGGCGGCACTCGAGAGCAAGGTGGTTGTCATGAATTGTGGCGAGTTCCGTCATAGCCGATGATGTAGCTCAGATTACCCGCAGGATACCCTCACGGTGATGTTTGCGTACCGCCAAGGCAGGCCCTTAATTCAGCCTCCACTTCAGCGCGTTTTCGGGCCTCCTTGGCGGTACGCGCAAGGGCAGAATTCAAATCAGTTCCAAGACTGTTGATCCGGACCCGAGATTGCAAATCCTTGTCCGCGGCCAGATCCAGGAGTCCTCTCAGATTCTCCAACTGGTTGCGCATTCCTTGGTGCTGTCGCGCAACGGCGGCTACTCGACGATCTTCCTGAAGGGTCTTTTCGGCATTCTCCTTTTTCAGGATGACGATCCTGCTCTCAGCCATATCAAGGCGGGCACGCAGATCGTATTGCTCCACCCTGAAGCTGGCCTCCCTGGGGGCGTTTCCGGTGAAGATGTGCTGGATCTCCAGAAGATCGCGAGTCACCTCGGTGCAGATTCCCTCATCGATACTCGCACTCGACACACGGACCGCAGAGAGATCGGAGAAGTTGAACTGATAGAGAGATCCGCCCTGGGCGAAGGTGCCGATACCTTCCTCGATGCGCACTGCGGTAGATGGCTCAAGGGCGGAGTGAAGCTCTCCCCCCGGCGCTCTTGTGAAGGCCAGCATTTCAAGCTCCTCCCCGAAGGTGCAGGAGAAGATATCAAAGCCATCCTGCGCGATGGCCTGGCTGGAAAAAGCCACAACGCAGAAGGCCGCACCAAGAAACCGAAACAGCATATACGTATACCTCCAACAAATTCCCTCTTGATATGGTGGAGGGATGCTCACCTTCAGGTCTCACGCGTCACTATAGATCGGAGTCAGACTCTCCTACGATGACTAGCAATTAAACATCCTCGGCGCGCTGGTGATATGAACGTATTAAAATATTTTCGTATTTTCATGGAAAGATATTTTAATGCTTCCGGGCTGGCCCGCTTGAACGACGCAGGTAAGCCTCGATAGCTTCGACGATGATGTCATTCATCGGTCTTTCCTCCTCAATATTTTGCAGCTTTAATCGCCTATGTGTCGCCTTCGGCAGACGGATGTGCATTGCCGTCAGGTTGGCTTTGTCCATCTCCTTGATGGGCTTAACTGCGCCTTGGGTCGTGCTGGTGGCTTCCTTTTTGGTAGGCGCCGGAGCTTTTTTTTCCTCGATGACCACCGCAGGCTGAGCCGTGCCGCCCTTCATCGTATTTGCCATGTCCAGAAGGGACCGCTTCTTAGTCATTTTAGGTTCCTCTTAATCTCGGCAAACAGTGCCGTCGCCTCCTGTGCGGCTTTCTCTCGAGGGCCCGCGAATTCTGTAATCGCCAGCCCGGCGTTCAATGCGCTTGAAAAGGGTTTTCGATATCCTAGCCTAGACTTTGCAACGGGGATTTTTGGTGCGAGCTGCGACAGGATCTCTTCGGTCTCGTCAGCCTCCGTGCCCCGCGATGGCACTTGGTTCAGTACGAAGATCCCTCGGGCGCCGTTGTCGTTGATTGCTTTCACGGTTGTCTCAATGGCCCAGATGTCGAGTGCTCCGGGGCGCACGGGAACAAGAACAAGATCGGATCGCGAAAGCACCAGGTCTGCTTGGGTTGCGGAGTGTGGCGGCATATCGACGACAACGAGGTCGAGACCTTCCTCAGCGGCTTGCTCGAGGTATCCGGTGAAGGAGCCAGGGTCTGCTGGTAGTACCGGTGGCGTTTCAGCTTTCCGAGTTCGGGTCCAGTATGTCGAACTCTCCTGCACATCGTAGTCAAGCATGAGCACGCGGTTCTGTCGTTTCTGTTGCGAAGCAAGAACGGCCATGTGGATCGCTAGCGTGGACTTCCCGCTGCCCCCTTTTGAGGTAAAGACGCTAAGAACCTTCATTTTAAAACTCAATTCTTGGTATAAAAATATTATTGTATTTTCATACAACAATACCGATGGCCGGATCAAGGCTTCTTATAAAAGTGTCTTTAGAC
>Ga0307486_1002507_pt1 | contig 12762 bp, 13 predicted proteins | sample CBIW02metaG_FD_203663 | JGI IMG/M metagenome (GOLD analysis project Ga0307486, IMG submission 203663) | Sea-ice brine microbial communities from Beaufort Sea near Barrow, Alaska, United States - CBIW 0.2 | ecosystem: Environmental > Aquatic > Marine > Coastal | place: USA: Alaska | collected... | reverse complement strand
CAAGAATACGTTCTGGTTGGTCTAGCTTAATTGTTGCCGGTGGGGTAGAATCTATGTCCAGAGTTCCTATGGGAATTGATGGTTCAGCCTGGGTGATGGAACCGGATGCAGCCTTCGGAAAATTTGTGCCACAGGGAATTTCTGCCGATCTGATCGCTACTAAATACGGGTATTCCCGAAAAGATCTGGATGCTTTTGCATTCGCTTCACAACAACGGGCTGCCAAAGCCCGTGCAGCCGGTTATTTTAACAGATCAATGATCCCTGTAAAGGATATTAACGGATTTACACATTTAGCACAAGATGAATATATTCGACCTGATACCACAATGGAAACCCTGGCAGGTTTAAAGCCTGCTTTTGCCATGATGGGCGAAATGCTTTTTGATCAAACCGCAATTGATGCGTATGTAAATATAGAACGCATTAACCATATACATCACGCAGGAAATTCCTCCGGTTTGGTAGATGGCGCTGCCCTGATGTGATAGGAAACAAAGAAGCAGGCGAAAAACTTGGGCTTACCCCAAGAGCGAAAATTAGAATGGGTACTGTAGTTGGTTCGGAACCATTGATTATGCTGGAAGGGCCAACCCCCGCTACTAAGAAAGCACTAAAAATGGCTGGCATGAACGCTTCTGATATTGATTTATGGGAAGTCAATGAAGCCTTTGCCGTTGTGCCCTTGCGGTTGATGGAAAACCTAAAAATAGATCATTCCATAGTCAATGTAAATGGAGGCGCGATTGCAATGGGCCATCCGCTTGGGGCAACAGGATGTATGATCCTTGGTACTGCTCTGGATGAGCTGGAGCGTCAGGGAAAAAGCACCGCTCTTGCGACACTTTGTGTAGGAGGAGGAATGGGAATTGCGACCATAATTGAACGGCTTTAACAAAAAACAGGTATCATAATGAAACATATAAAATATAAAACAGACCCCGATGGCATTGCTTTTATAACCTGGGATGTAGAAAATTCTACCGTAAATATTATGAATGCTGAAACCCTTGAAGATTTTTTTACCAGGATAGGGGAAGCATTGCAAGACAATACTGTAAAAGGGATCGTGATCAACTCCGCTAAAAATGATTTTATATCCGGAGGGGATTTAAAATGGTTGCTTAATTTCGATCAATCCAGGGAAGATCTTTTCAAGATGCTTATGAAAACCCATAAGGGAATGCGGCAAATGGAAACCGGAGGCAAACCTATTGTGGCTGCCATTAACGGATTTGCTTTAGGCGGTGGTTGCGAACTTGTCCTGGCCTGCCATCATCGCATCATGAACGCGCATCCAAAAAACAGGATTGGTTTGGTGGAATGTTCCGTAGGATTGTTTCCGGGAGCCGGAGGTACCCAGCGTTACCTGAGAATGCTGGGGCCGCAAAAAACCATCCAGTTCATAACCCAATCAAAAAAACTAACCGCAGAACAGGCACTTCAGGAAGGGCTGGTAGATGAAATATGTGCTCCTGATACTGATATCAATGCCAAGGCGAAAGAATGGATCCTCACAAGCGGACAATCTACCCAGGCCTGGGACGACAAAAAGTTCCAGGTACCCGGTACTCCGGTAGGAATTGGTCAGATTTCCGGAATTACCGAATTTTTCAGTGTGTCCAATGCCCTGGCTTTTAAGAACACCCATGGAAATTTTCCGCATATTAAAAATGCATTAAGTGCCATTTATCACGGTGCCTCCTGTGGCATAGACAATGCTTTAGAACTCGAAGCCCGTTACTTTACAGCCACTTTGTTCTCAAAAGAAACCAGGAATATTATTCGTACTTCATTTATTTTCATTGGAGATGCGGCCAAAGGGAAAGCAAAACCACAAGGATTTGATAAAACCACCTTCACTAAAATTGGGATCCTTGGTGCCGGAATGATGGGCGCAGGAATTGCCTATGTAAGTGCACAAGCCGGATTGGACGTGGTTCTCAAAGATGTGAACCTGGAAAATGCGGAAAAGGGGAAAAATTATTCAAGGGAAATTGAAAACAAGAAATTGGAAAAAGGCGCTACCACTCAGGAAAAAACAGATGCACTCCTGAGAAAAATTAAACCTTCAGCTACTATTGATGATCTAAAGGATTGTGATCTGGTCATCGAAGCGGTTTTTGAGAATGAAAAACTCAAAAACAGCATCACCAAAGAAACCGAAGCCGTAATACGGGGAGATGTCATTTATGCCACAAACACTTCAACCATTCCCATAACTTCCCTGGCAAAAGCATCCTCCAGACCGGAGCAATTTATTGGTCTGCATTTTTTCTCTCCTGTAGATAAAATGAATTTGGTCGAGGTAATTTCAGGAAAAGAAACTTCAGAGAAAACCCTGGCTGCAGCCATAGATTATGTCACTGCAATCCGCAAGGTCCCAATTGTTGTAAATGATGGGCGGGGATTCTTCACGTCCCGTGTTTTTGGTAAGTTCATAAATGAGGGCATAACGATGCTTTCGGAAGGAATTCCACCTTCGGTTATTGAAAATATAGCCAGGAAGATTGGTATGCCGGTTGGTCCGTTAGCTATTTCAGATGAAATAAATTTGAAACTGATGTTAGACATTATGGGAGAGGACCCTTCGCTTACCGAACATGAAAAGCAATTGGAAAAAACAATTTCCACTATTGTCAAAAAATATGGCAGGACGGGAAAAAAAGAAGGCAAAGGATTCTATGAGTATCCAAAAGGCGAAAAAAAGCATATTTGGCCTGAGTGGGCCAAAATCTTTCCCGTAAACAATGAATATGACGAAGAAGAAGTTGGTAAAAGATTGCTTTTTGCCATGGTACTGGACGCATGGAAATGTATTGAATCCGGGGTGCTCAGGGAACCAAAGGACTCAGATATAGGATCTGTTCTGGGACTGGGATTCCCCATTCATACCGGTGGTGTAATGTCCTATATAGATTATGTCGGAGCTCCTTATTTTGCTGAATATAGCTCCCGATTAGCCCTGAAATACGGAGAGCGTTTCAAATTGCCGGAAAGTCTTAAAGAACGAATAGAAAAAGCAGGAAACAACAGAATATTCTACAAAAATTAACCGATCAAAAAATTTAGATCTATGTTACAAAATATATTATTAGAGCGTGAAATATATGCATCCGAAGAACATAAAATGATGCAGAAAATGGTTCAGGATTTCATCACAAATGAGATCCTGGATCAAATTCCCCAATGGGAAAAAGACGGGATGGTAAGCCGGGAAATTTGGGAACGTGCCGGAGAACAGGGATTGCTTTGTATGGATATGCCGGAGCAATATGGCGGCAGCGGCCTCGATTTCAGCTTCAATGCCTTGCTTATTGAGGAATTTTCCAAAAAAGGGATCTCAGGACCCGGTTTCTCACTGCACTCAGACATAGTAGCGCCTTATATTTTAAAGCACGGAAGCGAAGCTCAAAAACAAAAATACCTGCCCATTATGGCAACCGGAAAAATGATCACAGCTATTGGGATGACAGAACCAAACTGTGGCAGTGACCTTCAGGCAATTAGAACAACCGCTGCAGATAAAGGGGATCATTACCTGGTAAATGGCCAAAAAACCTTTATTACGAATGGATTTATGTGTGATATGGCAATTGTAGCGGTTAAAACCAATTCCGGAACAGAAAATGAAGGGGTTTCTTTATTGATCATGGAGAGCGCTGCAGAAGGCTTTGAAAAAGGAGTTCCTTTTAAAAAAATAGGAATGAAAGCCCAGGATACCTGCGAATTATTTTTTGATAACGTAAAAGTCCCAAAAGAGAATTTGCTGGGGGAGGAAGGAAGAGGTTTCAAAATTATGATGACAGAACTGGCAAGGGAACGTTTGTCTGTAGCCATAGCTTCTATTGGAGGCGCGGAAGGCTCTATCGTTGATACCATTGAGTACACTTCAACAAGAACCGCTTTTAAGCAACCCATTGCAGGCTTCCAAAATACCCAATTCAAACTTGCGGAATGTGCTACCCAATTGCAAATTCATCAAACTTTTGTAGATCGCTGTATAAAATTATTGGCAGAACATAAACTTACCGCTGAAAGTGCTTCTATGGCAAAATATTCAGCTACGGAAATGCACTCTAAAGTAGTAGATGAATGTCTGCAGTTATTTGGAGGCTACGGTTATATGTGGGATTACCCAATTGCCCGAATGTATGCAGATAACAGGGTTGCCAGAATTTATGCCGGCACAAATGAAATAATGAAACTATTGATCGCCCGTGGCTTATTCAGTGAATTGTTCCGGGAAATGAAGGCGATGCGAAAAAAATAAAAACAGCAAAATGAAATGAGCATAACGGAACACAATAGAAACACCGATGAAGATATGCGAATTACTCCCGATAGCTATCGGGAGACCATTGAAAAAACAATAAAAAACACAGATGAAAATAGCAGATTTCAAGGTTATATCGACCATAAATGTACAATGGGGTGATATGGATGCCTACAGGCATGTAAACAATGTAGCATACGTTCGTTGGGGCGAGACGGCCAGAATTGATTATTTTATAAAAATAGGCCTGATCAATTCCGATCTGGAAAAATCGGAATACGCACCTATATTAGGATTTCAATCTGTAAAATATATAGTGCCGTTAGAATACCCCGATATCATAAAAATTGGGACCAGGGTTGAAGAAATTCGGGAAGACCGCGTCATTTTTCGTTCCTATTATTTTAGTGAGAAACAGGATCGTTTAGCGGCAATTATGGTTCACGAAATTGTAATTATAGATCCTGTAAACGGTTCAAAAGTACTAGTACCTGGCTATTTAGCAGAAAAAATAAAAACTTTGGAAGGACCGACCAATCCCTTTTTAAATGAAGATCTATGAAATGAGCAGAACCGGGATCAATAAAAACCAATAATTATCGACAAATGAAAGAAATAAAACCCCTGGAAGGGATCCGTATTTTGGATTTTAGCCGTTTGTTACCGGGGCCGTTGGGAACGCATTTTTTAAGTGAAATGGGAGCAGAGGTGATAAAGATCGAGAGCCCAAAAAGGTTAGATCCTACGCGTTTTTACCAACCAAAAATCGGTGGAAATTCAGCGATTTTTCATTTGATGAATTACGGTAAAGAGTCTTTAATAATAGATTATGAAACATTGGAAGGGCAGGAGTTGGTAAAGGAAAAAATCAAAACTGCCGATGTTCTCATAGAGCAGTTCAGGCCCGGCGCCATGGCAAGTTTTGGATTTTCTTTTGATGAGGTTAGAGAATTAAACCCTAAGATCGTTTACATTTCTGTTACCGGTTATGGACATACAGGAATTTTAAATGATAAAGCCGGCCACGATCTTAATTATTTGGCGCTTTCAGGATTGCTGGATCTCAACAGGGACGCAAATGGCAAACCGGTAATTCCCGGATTTCAAATAGCCGATATTGCCGGGGGATCCTATATGTTATTATCGGCCTGTACCAGTGGATTGTTGGCACAACAGCGCAAACAGCAGGCGCAGTATATAGATCTGTCCATTTTAGACGCTATCATTCCCATGGGAGCGATTCCACACGCGCTGCAACAGGGAGGGGCATCTTATAAGGCCACGCCTATTTTAAGTGGATTTCTTGTCAACTATAATGTTTATGAATGCAAGGATAAAAAATGGATCGCCCTGGCCGCCCTTGAACTAAAATTCTGGAACAGCTTCTGTGATATGGTACAACAACCGGGTTGGAAAACTGCAATTGAATCAGACCTGATTTGCGGGATCTTTGACAAGAAAAAATTAGATGATCTGTTCAGGGAGAAAACAAGAGATGAATGGACAGCAACTGCTAAAGATATCGATATCTGTCTTTCCCCAATTTTATCCCAAAGAGAGGTTTCCCTGGAACCGAATATGATCGATCGGGGTGTTTTTAATGAGGTTCCAGTTGATGAAAAAACGATTCAAACTTATGCGAGTCCTTTTAAAACATTTTGCGCTGAAGCCTGAGTTCATTTAAATTAGAAACTTCCTCTATTAAGTTTATATACTAACTGGTTTAAATTACAAATAGGGAAATCTGCAAAAATGCCATTTTTCCTAATTTAGTTTGCTTGACTTTAATTATGGCTGAATTGCCACAACTTTAAGTTCCTTATTTTTTGAAGATATGTTATATTATTCACAATTTTTTAAAATCTGTAAGCGTGAAGTTTATTGTGATATAAGGTTTAAAGTCGCAGGTACCATATTGGTTTGTTAAATCATAATATTAAACTTATTCTTCCTGTTTTATTTTCTTTTTTTGTCTTTTTCTTCTGAAATTTTAACTTTAAACTCAGGAGTTTCAACTAGCTGAAATGTAGCAGAAGCAAATTTAATTTCTCCATTTGTAGCTTCAACCCTTTTAAGGATTTGAGTGAATAATTCTGTTTTAGTCGCTCGGCGTTTTTTATAACTAACCACATATCTTAAAGTAAATTCGACCCAATTATCATTTGCAGTTAATGAAACCATTGGTTCAGTTTGAGCATCTTCTAATCGGTATTTTTTTTGAAGTGATGTCCATTTTTTCCTGGATTGTAAAGTCAAATCTCCGGCAATTACTTCTCCCACCTGCTCAAATATTTCTTTTGCCTTCTCATAGTTGCTACCATATTGTATTGGGATTTTAATTTCATCCCACAGGAAAGGAAAGTTCCCAGAGTAGTTAAAGACAGGTGCTTTAAAAACAAAACTATTTGCAATTAAAACGATCCTGCCATTATATAAATCTCCATCAACCCATTCCCCGGTTTCCATAATAGTCGTCCTAAGAACACCAATATCCATGACATCACCTTTAATCCCTCCTAATTGAACCCTGTCACCTGTCTTATAGAATCCTCCAAACATTATAGCCAGCCAACCGGCAAATGATGCAATAACTTCCTGTAATGCAAATGCAATACCTGCACCTGCAACTCCAAGGGCAACAGTTAAACCACCAAGTTTATCGCTAAAAACAACTGTGAATAATACAATAGTTAAAAAATAACCAATAAAACTACCAAACTTCTTTGCTCTATATCTATTCTCATTATCTTTAATTTTAGATAATAAATTTTGTTGAATAGCTTTTATTATCAACCAAATAATTATGATTCCCAAAAAAACGGTTGCAATTTTTCCTACTATTGGATTAAATAAAAACTTTTGAAGTTGTTCTTCCATTTTTATCGTGTTCAATTATGAAACAAATACAATATAAGTTCTCAAATGCAGAACTTCCTTTGTGGAAAAAATCCCTTTAGGATTTTCGGAGTGGGAATCCAGCAATATAAATGTAATGATTTTTGGTTTAACATTTAGCAAGCAATCTGCTGGCAGGCAGATTATAGTCGCTATGGAACGCTTAGTTAATGGCATTAGTTTTTTATTTCTTTTTCATAAAACTTTTTACCAAATCCAGCAAAGCCCTTCCAGTAAGGTTTATAACTTTATTAGTTTTTTAAACAATCTATAAATACCTTTTTACAAGCGTGTTATACGCTTCTGTTTAAATCAATTATTTAATTATAACACTAATCTTCAAATATCAGTTTTAAGGAGGAAAAATATTTAAGGCAATTATATCTGCTTTTAAAAGTTGATATTTTTTTCTGTGATTCTTATTTTTAAGTCCTGCAGAATCTTGGATAAACCCAATAAGAAGCTATTGAAGACAGAAGTTTATACCTATTTTTGCTTTTTTCAAAACAGCTGAAATTGCAATGAATAAATCTCCAAATACCGCCCTTGTTGTCCTGGCTTTCTTTTCCATTTACTTTATCTGGGGATCCACCTATCTTTTAAATAAAGTTGCGGTAACAGAATTGCCTCCTTTCATGCTGGCATCCATCCGGTTTATCACGGCGGGAATTTTAATATTTATCCTCTGCAAGATCCTGGGGATAAGCCTCGCGATCACGAAAAAGCAATTTCTCAATACTGTAATTGCAGGATTCCTGTTCCTGGCATTTGGAAACGGGGTTATTGTCTGGGCCCTTAAATATGTGGACAGCGGCTTTGCGGCCCTTCAAATATCGGCACAACCTCTTGTGGTCCTTTTAATGATGTGGCTCATTGACGGAAAAAAAATCAAGCCTATGTCTATTGTAGGAGTGATCCTGGGGATTATCGGGATCTATTTACTGGTAAGTCAGAAGGAAATAACAGATCAGGAAAATTCCCTCCTGGGGATGGGAATGATCTTTATGTGCCTGCTGAGTTGGTCTTATGGCAGTTTATTTGTGGCCAAAGCGAATTTACCTCTAAATTATTTTGTGAATACGGGATATCAAATGCTTACCGCAGGGATCCTTTTGGTGATAGCGAGTAATTTATTTGGAGAAACCTGGAGCTATCCTACCGAATGGAGTTCACCTACCCAAATTTCAATGATCCTGCTGATACTTTTTGGAAGTATCGTGGCATTTACCTCTTTCAATTATTTATTGAAAACCGTTTCTCCTGAAAAGGTGGCCACTTCAACCTATGTAAATCCGATAATAGCGCTTTTACTGGGCTGGTATTTTTTAAATGAACAACTAACCCCCCAATCTATCGTTGCAGCGGCTATCCTCCTTACTGGAGTCTATTTTATTAACACAAACAAAACACTTTTGATCTTTGCGCGGTTTAGAGGAAGGATCGGGCGGAAAGTGAAGCAGGATTGAGCGAAAATTAGGACTTCAGGCTTTAACCACTTTCAGTATAATTGGCTATAATTACAGTTATGAAAATTAAATTACTTGGAACCAGGGGGGAAATAGAAGAACAAGCACCCTGGCACACCAAACATTCCGGGATATTGATCGATGACAGGGTTTTAATTGACCTGGGAGAGGAAGAATATTTAAATTATAACCCCTCTTTTGTAGTATTTACACATTTGCATCCCGATCACGCTTTCTTTGTGCGGAAGAATAACAAACTTAAACCAGAGATAGATGCATACGCTCCTGAAACATCTGAACAGATAGAAACCTTACAGGTTGTAACAGGTCCCTTTGAGAAAAACGGATACAAATTCACTCCTATCCCTGTGATCCATAGCCTGAAGGTGAAATCCCTGGCTTATATTGTTGAAAAAGGCGACAAACGCCTGCTTTATACCGGAGATGTAGCCTGGATAGAAAAGAAAGCCCGTGAAAAACTGGGGAAACTGGATATGGTGATCACTGAAGGGAGTTTTATCAAAAAAGGGGGAATGATAAGAAGGGACAAGAATACAGGAAAGATCTTTGGGCACACCGGCATTCCTGATCTTATCAAAATGTTCAGCCCGCATGCACAACATATCGTTCTGACCCACTTTGGCAGCTGGTTTATAAAAGATGTTGAAGAGGGAAGAAAAAAAATCCGGGAGTTGGCTCCTTCAAATATACAAGTCGAAGCTGCCAGGGATGGCCAGGAATTCATTCTGTAATTGCTCCTGATTACCGGCAACTTCCTTTCTTTTCGGGTGAACTACTAAGCAAAGGGAGAAAGAATAAAGAATAAAGATAAAAGAATTAAGATGAAAGCATCGCCTTAGTAAATACAGATCATCACTATTTTCGGCCCATGCTTCTGCAAGCTCAGCATAAGATCAGGTAATTTTCAATACATATTTTTGCAAAGGAAGAAAACAGGGATTTAGAGCCGGATCACTTCAGAAGAAATTAAACTTATTAACAATAAGAGCGACATTTAGGACAATACTTCTTTCCCAATATTATATGAATTCACCAAACAATTAATAACTCCCTGGTTATTACCGATAAAAATATAAATCCAAAAGAGAAATTTAATTTTATGAAGAAATTAACTGTTCATAATTGGACATTCATAAAAGGAAATATCATTGCGCTTAAGGTTATTTTTGTAACCACACATAAAATTCCTACCCCAATGAATAAAATAATTACTCTTTTCACAATTTTTATTACCGCAAGCTTAAGCGCACAAAACTTTCAACTGCACCGGGATTTCGAAAGAGATCATTTCACCACCACTTTTGAACTTTTTAAACCGGACAAATACGGGAATACCTTTACTTTCATCGACTTCGATTATAATGCGAAATCGGGGATAAGTCAGGGCTATTATGAGATTGCCCGCGTTCTTAAAACCGAAAAAATGCCTGTTGGATTACACGTGGAGTACAATGGCGGATTAGGGACTTTTGAAGCTAATGGAGCGCAGGGAGGATATACCATTAATGACGCCTGGATCTTTGGCCTTAACTATGCAAAAGGAAATGCCGTATGGGGTTTTTCAACCTATGCCGGTTACAAGGCTTTTAAAGATTCCGGAAAAGCAAATTACCAGGTAACAGGAACCTGGTATCTCAATTTATTTAAGGCCAAAGTAACTTTTACCGGTTTTGCCGATTTGTGGTCGGAAAAGGGTTTGTCTGAAAGAACCGTTTTCCTGGCCGAGCCTCAACTTTGGTATAATTTGAACAAAAGTTTTTCATTGGGAGGAGAAGTCGAACTTTCCAAGAACTTCGCTGGTCTTACCGGATTTTATGTACGACCCACTTTGGCTGTCAAATGGAATATTTAAGACAAAAATAATTGCCTAAGGTGTCTAAAATCTGAAGTACCTAAAGCTAAAGCATATATTAACGAAGATGTTGTTTACAACTTAACAATCAGATATTTATGTTAAATAAAATTCACTTTTTGTATTACCTGTAAAATTGAGGACTATTTTATCTTTGGCATTTTAGGCACTCAAAATTTTATGAACTGATTAATTGCAATATAAATTATGTTAGATAAGTTTTTTAAGATCACCGAAAATAAATCAACCCTAAAAACGGAAATTATAGCCGGGATTACCACCTTTATGACAATGGTGTACATTTTGGCGGTGAACCCCAGTATTTTAAGTGATGCCGGGATGGATAAAGATGCGGTATTTACTGCCACGGCATTATCGGCCCTGATCGCAACTTTAGTGATGGCATTGGTTGCCAAACTCCCGTTTGCTTTGGCTCCCGGAATGGGACTCAACGCATTTTTTGCTTACACCGTGGTACTGGGAATGGGTTATACCTGGCAATTTGCACTCACAGCTGTATTTTTAGAAGGACTTATCTTTTTACTTTTAACAGCGTTTAATATTCGTGAATTAATTGTCAATTCCATTCCTTTAAATTTAAAACACGCTATTTCTGTAGGGATCGGGTTTTTTATTGCGTTTATAGGATTACAAAGTGCCGGCGTCATCGTCGATAATCCGGCTACCTTGGTAAGCCTGGGAAGCATGAAGAATCCTGGGGTTCTCATCGGGTTAACGGGCGTTTTGGTTACAGGAGTGCTCCTGGCAAAAAAGGTGAAAGGTGCCTTGTTGATAGGCATTTTAGCCTCGACAATACTCGGCCTTTTTGTAGGAGTTACGGTTGTTCCCGATAATTTTCAAATGGTGAGTTTGCCACCTTCAATTGAACCTATTTTTTTTAAATTTGATTTTTCCCAGATCCTTTCTTTCGATATGCTGATCGTATTATTCACTTTTTTATTCGTGGATATGTTTGATACTGTGGGCACACTGGTGGGAGTATCTTCTACAGCTAATATGCTGGATAAGGACGGAAATGTTCCAAGAGTAAAACGAGCCTTGTTTGCCGATTCCATAGGGACTACTGTAGGAGCGATTTTAGGGACTTCAACGGTTACCACCTATGTGGAAAGCGCTGCCGGGGTGGCCGAAGGCGGTAAAACCGGGATGACGGCCCTCACGGTGGCAGTAATGTTTGGTCTTGCATTGTTCTTCGCTCCATTATTTATGATGATCCCGCCGGAAGCAACGGCATCGGCCCTAATAATTGTTGGGTTGTTTATGATCTCGCCTATTATGAAGATCGATCTAAACGATTTTACCGAAGCTATCCCGGCATTTTTAACCATTATAATGATGCCTTTAACTTATAGTATCGCCCAAGGGATAGTTTTTGGAATGCTTTCCTATGTTATCTTAAAATTACTCACCGGAAGACATAAAGAGATAAAGCCAATAATGTATGTTATTGCGATCCTGTTTGTCATCAAATTTTTTGTGTAGATAAAATTACAAACTGTGAAAAAGCCTTCCTGTTACTGCGGGAAGGCTTTTTTTATTTGTACAAAGCACCATTTTAAGCCGATTCTTTAGCCGAAGGCTTACCGGGCAAAATAAGGTTCAGCAATACTCCAACAACCGAAGCAAGGCCAATCCCGGCCAATGAGAAATTTCCGTACCCAATATGCGCTCCACCAATGCCAATTGTCAATATAATGGAAACAATGACCTGGTTTCGGGTTTCAGAAAAATCGGTTTTGGCATCTATTAATGTTTTGATGCCAATACTGGCGATCATTCCAAAAAGCAATAACATGATCCCCCCAATAACAGCAGGAGGAATGGTTTTTAAAACGGCGCTTATTTTTCCTACCATTGAAAAAACGATCGCGGTAACGGCGGCAATCCGCAGGATCCTGGGATCGGTAATTTTGGTTAAAGCGATGGCACCGGTAACTTCAGAATAGGTTGTGTTTGGCGGTCCGCCTAAAAAACCAGCGAATGAAGTTGCAACCCCATCTCCCAATAATGTCCTGTGCAAACCTGGTTTTTTTACGAAATCTTTACCCGCAACCCCGCCAATGGCGTACATATCGCCAATATGTTCAATAATAGGGGCAATAGCTGGATATTCCGGTGATGCTGACCCCCCAGGTCATACTGACCCCCCTGTTGATTTTGGTCTAAAAAGATACTTTAATGACAATATTACAGTTTTTTTCTAAGACTTTCTCCTTTTAATTCTATACGAT
>Ga0307486_1002505_pt1 | contig 12768 bp, 19 predicted proteins | sample CBIW02metaG_FD_203663 | JGI IMG/M metagenome (GOLD analysis project Ga0307486, IMG submission 203663) | Sea-ice brine microbial communities from Beaufort Sea near Barrow, Alaska, United States - CBIW 0.2 | ecosystem: Environmental > Aquatic > Marine > Coastal | place: USA: Alaska | collected... | reverse complement strand
GACCGAGGGCTCGACGTCGATGCCATGAACGCGGCCGCCGACCATCTACTCGGCGAACACGACTTCGCTTCGTTCTGCAAGAAGCGTGAGGGTGCCACCACCATCCGGACGCTGCGGGAACTGACCTCGGTGCGTATCGATGAGCGTGGCCATAGCCACATCGAGACGACTGTGCGCGCCGACGCGTTCTGCCACTCGATGGTCCGCTCGCTGATGGGCGCTCTGATCGCCGTCGGCGAGGGTCGCTGCGAGCCGCAGTGGGCCGGCGGACTCGCGCTGGGCCCGGACCGTGACCCTCGGGTCACCGTCATGCCAGCCCACGGGCTGACCCTTGAGGAAGTCGTCTACCCGCCTGACGAGCTGCTGGTCGCACGGGCCGAGGAGTCCCGTCGCCGTCGCGACGAGACGTGAGCCCGCAGGTTGATCTCGTCTCCGTCCCGGTCGATGTGTTGTCCGGGCAGATGATGCGACGCTTCGAATTGCCGATGGGACACTGGAGTGGTGCCTGATCACTACTTCGACGGCGAACCGTCGGTCGCAGACGACCCGCGTGAGGTGACTGCCACCATCTGGGGCCGGCAGCACACCTTCACGACCTCGGCAGGGGTCTTCTCCCGCGATGGCCTCGACCACGCCACAGCGGTGCTGCTGGCCGAGTCCGAACCGCCTCGCACCGGCCGCCTACTCGATCTGGGTTGCGGCTGGGGTGCCATCGCCTGTCCTGTCGCAGCAATTTCGCCCGACCTCGAGGTGTGGGCCGTCGACGTCAATGACCGCGCGCTGCGCCTGACCGCCATCAACGCCGGGCAGCTCGGCGTGACCGTCCGCGCCGTCCACCCCGACGCCGTCCCGGCTGATCTGATGTTCGACACCATCTGGTCCAATCCCCCGATCCGGATCGGCAAACAGGCCCTGCACGAGCTCCTGCTGCTGTGGCTGCCTCGGCTCACGCCGGACGGCACGGCCCGCCTAGTGGTCGGCAAGAACCTTGGCGCAGACTCCCTGCAGCGATGGTTGATCGAGCAGGGCTGGCCCACGACGCGCGTTGCAAGTGCTCGCGGATTTCGCGTACTTGAGATTCAGCGCGCGTAGGTGACGCCGCCGTCGACTGTCATGGTCGATCCCACCATGTAGTCACCAGCGCGTGACGCCAGGTAGATGGCGGCTGCTGCCATGTCCTCGGGTTCCCCCACACGACCGGACGGAATCGACTTCGCCACTTCCTCGCTGCGATCGCGTGCGTCCTGGTTCATGCTCGACGCGAAAGCGCCCGGTGCGATCGCGTTGACAACGATGCCGTCCTCGATCAACCGCAGAGCCATCCGCTTGGTCAGGTGAATCACCGCAGCCTTACTGGCAGCGTAGGAGTAGGTCTCCTGCGGGTTGACCGAGATGCCGTCAATGGATGCGATGTTGATGACCTTCGCGAGGTGGTCACCGCTGGCAGCGCGCAGTTCGGGCGCCAGCTGCTGGGTCAGGAAGAACAGCGACTTCACGTTGAGGTCCATGACCTTGTCCCACCCATCCTCTGGGAACTCGTCGAACCGTGCGCCCCACGCAGCGCCAGCGTTGTTGACCAGGATGTCAAGGGATGACTCGTGCGCACGGAATCGCGCGACCACATCGGCGAGGCCCTCAGGAGTCGAAATGTCCCCCGGCAGCGACACGCAAGTGCCGAACTCGGACAGTTCTGCGGCAGCGGCATCGCAGGCCTCCGCCTTGCGTGCCGTGATGTAGACGCGCGCGCCTTGGCCCAGGAAGCCCTCGGCGATCATGCGGCCGATGCCGCGGGATCCGCCAGTCACGAGCGCGACGCGGCCGGTCAGCGAGAACAGGGATGTGGTGTCCATGGATGTCTCCTAGATGTTCGGTGAAGGCTCGATGAGTGCAGCGAACCCCCGACCAGAGTGATCGGGGGTTCGCTGTCGTGCGTCGTGCGTGGGTGCTACTTGTCGTCGTCTGCCACGGGAGCTTCGGTCTCGAGGGCGTCCTCGGCCGGGGCCTCGGTCGCGACATCTGCCTCAGCCGACGTCTCCTCAACTACTTCAGCTACCTCAGGAGCCTCCGCCGGCTTTTCAACGGCAGCAGCCTTCGGGGTCTTCTTCGACTCCTGGTTCTGCGCCGGGAAGTCCTGAGCCTCAACGATCTCGATGACGGCCATGGGCGCGTTGTCGCCCTTGCGTGCCGCAATCTTGGTGATGCGAGTGTATCCACCGGGGCGGCTGGCCATGGCCGGGCCGATCTCGGTGAACAGCGTATGCAGGATGCCCTTGTCACGGATGACCTTGACGACCTGGCGGCGGTTGGCCACCGTGTCCGTCTTGGCCTTCGTGATGAGCTGTTCTGCGTAGGGACGCAAACGACGGGCCTTGGCCTCAGTGGTGGTGATCTTGCCGTGCTCGAACAGGTTCTGCGCGAGGTTGGCAAGGATGAGCCGCTGGTGGGCCGGGCTACCGCCGAGGCGAGGTCCCTTGGTGGGAGTGGGCATGAAAGTGTCTCCAAATCTTTCGGTGAGCCGTCAGACCTGAGCGGGGCTCAGTACTGTTTGTGAGCAGAGCTCAGTACTGCTCGTCCTCGGCAAAGCTGGCGTCGTCGTCATATTCGGTAACGACGGCGGTGGGATCGAATCCGGCGGGGCTGTCCTTGAGGCCCAGGCCCATCTCGACGAGCTTGGCCTTGACCTCGTCAATTGACTTGGAGCCAAAGTTGCGGATGTCCAGCAGATCCTGCTCCGAGCGCGTGATGAGCTCGCCCACGGTGTGGACGCCCTCACGCTTGAGGCAGTTGTAGGAACGAACGGTGAAGTTCAGGTCCTCGATCGGCAGGGCCAGGTCAGCAGCAAGCTGCTCGTCAACCGGCGACGGGCCGATGTCGATGCCCTCGGCCTCGACGTTCAGCTCACGGGCCAGACCAAACAGCTCAACCAGCGTCGAGCCGGCCGAAGCCAGCGCATCGCGAGGCAGCATCGACTTCTTGGTCTCAACGTCGATGACCAGACGGTCGAAGTCGGTGCGCTGCTCGACACGAGTCGCCTCGACCTTGTACGTGACCTTCAGGACCGGGCTGTAGATGGAGTCGACAGGCATGCGGCCGATCTCTTCGTCGCCGGTCTTGTTCTGCACCGAGGACACGTAGCCGCGGCCACGCTCGACGACGAGCTCGATCTCGAGCTTGCCCTTGTCGTTCAAGGTTGCGATATGCAGATCGGTGTTGTGCACCTCGACACCGGCGGGCGGAGTGATGTCTGCTGCGGTGGCCGCACCAGCACCCTCCTTGCGCAGGTACATGACGACAGGCTCATCGATGGTCGAGGAGACCACGAGGCCCTTGAGGTTCAAGATGATCTCGGTGACGTCTTCGGTGACACCGGCGACGGTCGAGAACTCGTGAAGGACACCGTCGACCTTGATCGAGGTGATGGCCGCACCCGGGATCGACGACAGCAGCGTACGACGCAGCGAGTTACCGAGGGTGTAGCCGAATCCGGGCTCCAGGGGCTCGATGACGAACCGCGAACGGAATTCGTCAACAACCTCTTCGGACAGGACTGGACGCTGGGCGATCAGCATGTGCTCTTCCTTTCCGGACCGACCATTATTTGAGGGCCCGGGTCATGGTGCTGGGTGTGAAATTAGATCTTCGAGTAGAACTCGACGATCAACTGTTCCTGGATCGGAACGGTGATCTGCTCGCGAATCGGCTTCTGGTGCACGAGAATGCGACCGCGGTCGGGCGACACATCCATCCAGCCGGGCACGCCGTCTTGGTCGTGAGTCTCGCGCGCCACGATGAACGGCGTGGACTCCAGCGACTTGGACTTGACGTCGATGATGTCGTGCTGGCCAACCTGGAAGGACGGGATGTTCGTCTTGACGCCGTTGACCACGAAGTGTCCGTGGGACACCAACTGGCGGGCGTGGCGACGCGTACGTGCCAGTCCGGAGCGGTACACGACGTTGTCGAGACGGCTCTCCAGAGCGATCAGCAGGTTGTCACCGGTCTTGCCGGGACGACGCGAAGCACTCTCGTAGTACTTGCGGAACTGCTTCTCAAGGACGCCGTAGGTGTAGCGCGCCTTCTGCTTCTCGTGCAGCTGGGTGCGGTACTCCGACTCCTTGACCCGGACACGACCGTGCTGTCCGGGAGGGTAGGGGCGCTTCTCGAAGGCGGCGTCGCCGCCCACGAGGTCGACGCCGAGGCGGCGCGACTTCTTGGTGAGGGGTCCGGTGTAACGGGCCATGGTGAGTTACTCCTGGGTCTGTCTACGCGCGTCACAGACGCGGCGTGGGAATGTCGTCAGAGACGACGGTGCCTGAATTGCCATCAGAGACGGCGGTGCTTCGGGGGACGGCAGCCGTTGTGCGGGCTGGGGGTCACGTCGGAGATGGTGCCGACCTCGAGGCCGACTCCGCTCAGCGACCGAATTGCCGTCTCGCGGCCCGAACCGGGTCCCTTGACGAAGACATCGACCTTCTTCATGCCGTGATCCATGGCCTGACGACCAGCAGCCTCAGCTGCCATGCCAGCGGCATACGGGGTCGACTTGCGCGAACCCTTGAACCCGACCGTTCCACCCGATGCCCAGGCAATAACAGCGCCAGAGGGATCGGTGATGGTGACGTGCGTGTTGTTGAACGTGCTCTTGATGTGGGCTTCGCCCTGAACAACGTTCTTCTTCTCCTTGCGGCGCACCTTCTTGGTGCCAGCTGTCTTCGGAGGCATCTAAATCACTTCTTCTTTCCGGAGACGGTGCGCTTGGGGCCCTTGCGGGTGCGCGCATTGGTCTTGGTGCGCTGGCCACGAACGGGCAGGTGCGCGCGGTGGCGACGGCCCTGGTAGCTGCCGATCTCCATCTTGCGGCGAATGTCTCCGGTGACCTCGCGACGCAGGTCGCCTTCGGTCCGGTAGTTCGCTTCAATGAAGTCGCGTAGCGCGACGAGATCAGTGTCGTCGAGCTCGTGGACGCGCTTGTCCGGGCTGATGCCGGTAGCTGCGAGGGTCTGGACGGCGCGAGTGCGACCGATTCCAAATACATAGGTGAGTGCGATCTCTACGCGCTTTTCGCGCGGGAGGTCGACTCCAACGAGGCGTGCCATGGAGGCATTTCCTTCCGTTCGGCGAGGTGTGGCACCTGAGGCATCCCGACTGCCTCCCAGATCTTGTGCGATCTGGAGTCGGGCCCCGGCCTACGCTCCGGGGGTGACCCGCCAGCACCGATGTTCGTGGTGCGACGGGAGCGATCAGGTGTTCAGTACTGCAGTGGTGAAGAAGACCTGCTTTGCAGGGCTCTGACATTGCGACCTTTCGGCCACCGAATCAGTGGTTGTCTTACGTTATCCCTGGCGCTGCTTGTGCCGGGGGTTCTCGCAGAGGACCATGACGCGGCCGTGGCGACGAATCACCTTGCACTTGTCACAGATCTTCTTCACGCTCGGGTTGACCTTCATTGATTCTCTTTCGGGTCCTGAACGTGGTGGATGTTTACTTGTAGCGGTACACGATGCGACCACGGCTGAGGTCATACGGCGAAAGCTCAACGACCACGCGGTCCTCGGGGAGGATCCGGATGTAGTGCTGACGCATCTTGCCGCTGATGTGAGCGAGCACCTTGTGCCCGTTCTGCAGCTCGACGCGGAACATCGCGTTGGGCAGTGCCTCAACTACGGCACCTTCCATCTCGATGACGCCTTCTTTGTTTCCCATAACCTCTTCTTTGGTTGCTTCGTCTGGTGCGGCCGGGCACACACCTGACCTTCTTCGAAAGCGAAGCCTGCGGGGCAGGAAGATGCGAACCGAATCGGCCGACTCATCATTCTAAGGCAAACGCGGCGTCAGACTCAAATCGCGGTCAGGTCGCCGGTCGTGGCGAGGGGCGGTCAATGAGCCTGGAGAGCACGATGGCCGTGTTGGTGTGACCTACGTTGGCCACCTCGACGCGCACCCGTTCCAACGCCTGCTCGAGGTCGCGCACGTCGCGAGCGACGATCCGCACCATCGCGTCGGCCGGGCCCGAGACCGTCGCAGCCGAGTGCACTTCGGGAACGCGCGAGAACGCCGCCTTCAACTCCGCCGGCGAAACCGGGCCCTGGCAGTGCACCTCGACGTATGCCTCGGTGGTCCATCCCATGGCGTCCGGGTCGAGCATCGCCGTGAAGCCACTGATGACACCGTCGGCCACCATCCGGTCCATCCGCCGTTTGACGGCAGGCGCTGACAGGCCGATCTGGTCACCGATTGCGGCGAAGCTGGCACGACCGTCCTCAAGCAAGCACGCGATCAGTCGGCGGTCAACATCGTCCATGTTTCCAGTATTGCAAGAATATGCTGCGCTTTGGTGACCTACGCAAGAAATATGCCCCCTGATGCACAGTTTCGACCTCTTACTCCGCCATGTGACCGGAGTAACATGGATTCATTGCATCTGGCACCGCACAGCGCATCTTGTACCGCACAGCGCCCCTATCCAGCACGGAGGCTCCCTTGACCGTTCTCGACACCCGCGTCCGCCCGTCCAGCACCCGCACGCCACGCATCCGCCACTACGGCATGTGCGCGCCGGACCACTTCACTGTCGAGTACGCGATCAATCCGTGGATGGACACCACAGTTCCGGTCGATCAGGCCAAGGCTCAACTCCAATGGAACGTGCTCCGCAACACCTACCTCAGCCTGGGGCACCGCGTCGACGCCGTCACTCCTCTGGCCGGCCAGCCCGACATGGTGTTCGCCGCCAATGGCGGACTTGTCGTGGGCGACCGCGCCTACGGTGCGCGGTTCACCTTCCCGCAGCGCGCCACCGAGGGTGCCGCGTATACCGATTGGCTCAGCTCCCAAGGAATCCACGTGACGGAGCCGTCGTTCACCAATGAGGGCGAGGGCGACTTCTTGGTGCTGGGAACCATGATCTTGGCCGGAACCGGATTTCGTACCTGCATCGACGCCCATATCGAGGCCGCGACCGTGCTCGACCGCCCCGTCGTATCGCTGGAACTGATTGACGAGCAGTTCTACCACCTCGACACCGCATTGGCGGTGCTCGATGACGGCAATGGCGAGGGTCCCGCAGAGATTGCCTACTTCCCTGGCGCCTTCAGCCGGCACAGCAGGCGCACCTTGCGCGACCTGTTCCCCGACGCCATCGTGGTCAGCGAGGCCGACGCACTGGTCCTCGGGCTCAACTCGGTCAGCGACGGATTGCACGTCGTGGTGCCCGAGCAAGCCACTGGGTTCATCGGTCAGCTCGAAAACGCGGACTACACACCGGTACCGGTTGACCTGTCGGAATTCCTCAAGTCAGGTGGCAGCGTCAAGTGCTGCACCATGGAGCGGCACCGCTGACAGCACACCTGCTTCACGCCGCCGTGTCCATGACGACCAGCCACTCGCCGTCGACACGCTGGGTCTCTACGGTCTCTGGTGCGCCGACACCCCAAGAGATCTCGACGGTCGCCGAGTCGTTGACGACATCCAACGTCGTGAACGAGGCGTCCGCCAGATCGATGCCTTCTGCGGCCAGCGCGCCCTCCAGCTCACCAATCGTCGTGCAGTCCAGTTCGCTCGGCCGAAGCACGACCTCGCGGGCCCCGGCACAGTCCCCAGCTTCGAGAGCGCTGAAGTAGGACTCGACTGCGACGTCCGGCCCAGAGGGTGTGCCACAGGCTCCTGTGATGAGCAGGACCGCCACCAGCGCGAAACGCTTCACGGTCCCCCGTACCGAACGCCCATCGATTCAAGCCGAGTGCGCCCGCCATCCTCGGCGGTCAAGACCCAGGCACCTTTCTCAGTCAGGGTGAAGGTGTGCTCGAAGTGCGCGGCCCGACTACCATCCAGCGTCACCATGGTCCATCCGTCTGCGAGAGTCCGGTTGCGCGACGTACCGATCGTGACCATCGGCTCGACGGCCAACACCAAGCCCTTGACCAGCTTGGCGCTACGTCCACCGCTCCCCACATTGGGCACCCACGGCGGCTGATGCATCTCGGTACCGATCCCGTGCCCGGTCAGGCCTTCGGCGATGCCATAGGCGCCTGCGGCCAGAATGCTCGACTCGATGGCGGCGCTGATGTCACCGACGCGTCCACCCAAACCGGCGGCGGCGATGCCCGCCCACAGCGCACCCTCGGTGACCCGCATCAGCTCAGCGTCTTCGGCTGAGGGCTCACCGATCGTGAACGACGTGGCAGCGTCACCGTGCCAGCCCTCGATGATGGCGCCGCAATCGATCGACACGAGATCACCGTCGTGGAGTACTCGCGTGCCGGGAATACCGTGCACGACCTCCTCGTTGACCGACGTGCAGATGACTCCGGAGAACCCACCGTGTCCCGATAGGTCGGCGCCGTAGTCCAAGAAGTTGGATGTAGCTCCGTGACTGGCGATGGATGCGCGCGCGATCTGATCGAGTTCGGCCGTGGTCATCCCAGCCGATGCCTCATCGCGGACTGCTCGCAACGTCGCTGCTACGACCAGCCCAGCACGACGCATGATGTCGATCTGCGCCGGAGTCTTCAGTTCGACCCGGTCACCGAACATGCGACATACCTGTCACTCAGGCAGGTAGAGCGACGTCGATGCGCGCCGACACGTCGGCGACGTCACCCACGCCATTGACCTGGATCAGCAATCCACGCTGACCGTAGACATCGAGCAGCGGCGCAGTTTCAGAGGTGTAGATCTCTTGGCGGTGCCGGATGACCGATTCGGTGTCATCAGTACGACCGCTGGTCTCAGCGCGCTTGAGCAACCGCTGGATGAGCTCTTCTGAATCAACGACCAACTCAAGAGCACCGTCGAGCTGCGTACCGAGATCGTCCAGGATGCCGTCAAGGGTCGACACCTGGTCGACGGTGCGCGGATAGCCGTCGAGAATGAACGACTCGCGAGCGTCCTCCTGGGCCAATCGGTCACGCACCATGGCATTGGTGATTTCGTCGGGCACGTATTCGCCGGCGTCCATGTAGCGCTGGGCTTCGCGGCCCAGATGCGTCTGCTCCTGCACGTTTGCACGGAAGATGTCGCCGGTCGAGATGTGCGCGCCATCGATGCGCTCAGCCAAGGACGCGGCCTGCGTGCCCTTACCCGCGCCCGGCGGGCCCATGATCAACAGCCGCATCAGCGCAGGAATCCTTCATAGTTGCGCTGCTGCAACTGGCTCTCGATCTGTTTGACCGTATCCAAACCAACACCGACCAGGATCAAGATCGTGACGCCGCCGAACGGGAAGTTCTGGTTCGCGTTGAGCAGTGCCACCGCGACCATCGGAATCAGGGCGATTCCGCCCAGATAGATCGCGCCGGGAGCGGTGATACGGCTCAGCACATACGCCAGGTACTCCTGGGTGGGCCGGCCGGCACGAATGCCCGGGATGAAGCCGCCATACTTGCGCATGTTGTCGGCGACCTCCTCGGGGTTGAAGGTGATCGACACGTAGAAGTAGGTGAAGAACACGATCAACGAGAAGAACGTGACCATGTAGAGCGGCGAATCACCGGCGACGAAGTTGTCGGTGATGAACGGCGTGTAGAACGCATCGGGGTTGAACTGCGCGAGCAACGCTGGCAGGTACATCAAACTCGAGGCGAAGATCACCGGGATGATGCCGGCCTGGTTGACCTTGAGCGGGATGTACGTGGTCGACCCGCCGAACATCCGTCGTCCGACCATGCGCTTGGCGTACTGCACCGGAATACGACGCTGGGCCTGCTCCATGAAGATGACGCCCGCGATCACCACCATGCCGACGGCACAGACGAGCAGGAAGACGACCCATCCCTTCTGCACCTTGATGAGCCACAGGGCTCCGGGGAAGGTGGCGATGACCTGCGTGAAGATCAGGATCGACATGCCATTGCCGACGCCGCGGTCAGTGATGAGCTCGCCGAGCCACATGATGACCGCTGTTCCGGCCACCATCGTGAGGATGATGAGCAGGAACGCTGGGATGCTGTCCGGGCTGTACAACAGAGGCAGATTACATGCGTCGCCGAACAGATTGCCGCTGCGCGCCAACGCCACGATGCCAGTGGCCTGCAGGACGGCCAGGCCGAGCGTCAGGTAGCGCGTGTACTGAGTGATCTTGGTCTGGCCCGACTGGCCCTCCTTCTTGAGCGCCTCAAGCCGTGGAATGACCACGACGAGCAGCTGCAAGATGATGCTGGCGGTGATGTACGGCATGATGCCGAGCGCGAAGACGGTCAACTGCAGCAGAGCGCCGCCGGAGAACACATTGATCAACGAGAACAGGCTGCTGTTCTCACCGGAGGTCGCCTGAGTGACACACAGGCGCACGTTCTCAAAGTCGATGCCGGGGGCCGGCGTGGAGGAACCGATGCGGAACAGGACGATGACGCCCAGCACGAACAGCAGTTTCTTGCGCAGGTCAGGTGTCCTGAACGCTTGCACGAAGGCGGTGAGCACCGGTGTTCCTCCCGAAAGGGTGCATCTCTGAACGAGATGTCTGCAGGTGTAACGACGAATTGACGGTGTGATGCCGCCGGGTTGACTCTAACAGCCGAGCAAACGGCGGGCTCCCTCCAGTGAAGGGGCCCGCCGTGTGCTTTAGAGCAGGTGGCTCACAGTTCGGTGACCGAACCGCCAGCCGCTTCGATCTTGGTCTTGGCCGATGCGGAGAACTTGTCAGCAGTCACCTGGACCGCGACTGAGATCTCACCTTGGCCGAGCACCTTGACCGGCAGTCCCTTACGGACGGCGCCTTGGCCCACCAGTGCCTCGACATCGATGGCTCCACCCTGAGGGAAGAGCAACTCGATGCGATCGAGGTTGACCACCTGGTACTCGACGCGGAACGGGTTCTTGAACCCTTTCAGCTTCGGCAGGCGCATGTGGATGGGTGTCTGTCCACCCTCGAAGCCAATAGGCACCTGGTAGCGGGCCTTGGTGCCCTTCATGCCGCGACCGGCAGTCTTACCCTTGGAAGCCTCGCCGCGACCCACGCGGGTCTTGGCAGTCTTGGCCCCGGGAGCGGGGCGCAAATGGTGCAGTTTGAGTGTCATATCAGTCAACCTCCTGGACGTCCACGAGATGCGAGATGGTGTCGACCATCCCGCGGAACTCCGGACGATCTTCCTTGATGACGACGTCGCCGATGCGCTTGAGACCCAGCGAGCGCAACGTGTCGCGCTGGTTCTGCTTGCGGCCGGCGCCGGAACGGGTCTGGGTGACCTGGAGCTTGGTCATCGTGAAGCCACCGCCTCAGCGTCAGTCTTTGCTTCCGCGATGCCCTGCTTGCCAGCCCTGAGCAGAGCCGCCGGAGCGACCTCCTCAACGGTCAGGCCACGACGCTGGGCCACCATCTCAGGTGACTCGAGCAGGCGCAGCGCAGCCACCGTGGCATGCACAATGTTGATGGCATTGGACGAACCCAGCGACTTGCTCAGCACGTCGTGGATGCCAGCGGCTTCCAGCACGGCGCGCACCGGGCCACCGGCGATGACGCCGGTACCGGGCGATGCCGGACGCAAGAACACAACGCCAGCGGCCTTCTCACCCTGCACGGGGTGCGGGATGGTGCCCTGGATGCGGGGAACGCGGAAGAAGGACTTCTTCGCTTCCTCAACACCCTTGGAGATGGCCGTGGGAACTTCCTTGGCCTTGCCGTAGCCGATGCCAACCTGGCCATCGCCGTCTCCGACAATCACCAAGGCGGTGAAGCTGAAGCGACGACCACCCTTGACGACCTTGGCGACACGGTTGATCGTGACGACCTTCTCGATATAGTTAGACTTCTCGGCGCCACGGTCGTTTCCACGACCGCGTCCGCCTCCGCCTCCGCGGCGCTGCTGCCCGCTCATGCGGCACTCCTCACGTTGGAAAAGAACACGGTGCTGATCAAGAGATCAGTGTTGATGCTGGTCATCAGAACTCCAGTCCGCCCTCGCGGGCGCCATCGGCCACAGCCGCGACGCGACCGGCGTACTTGTTGCCCGCCCGGTCGAACACGACGGTGCCAATGCCAGCCGCCTTGGCGCGGTCGGCCACGAGCTCGCCGACCTTCTTGGCCTTGGCGGTCTTGTCGCCGGCGTCTGAGCGCAGGTCGGCCTCCATGGTCGATGCCGAAGCCAGCGTGCGGCCCTCGAGATCGTCCACCAATTGGGCGACCATGTGCTTGCTTGAGCGCGTCACCACGAGGCGAGGACGCTCAGCGGAGCCCTGGATCTTCTTGCGGCCACGAATCTGACGACGCGCACGTGATGCGGTCCGACCCTTGGCGTTCTTGTTGTGCCTGATCGAGATAGCCATGAGCTACTTACCAGCCTTTCCGACCTTGCGGCGGACATGTTCGCCGGCGTAACGCACACCCTTGCCCTTGTAGGGCTCAGGCTTGCGGATCTTACGGATGTTGGCGGCAACCTCACCGACGGCCTGCTTGTCGATGCCGATGACCGAGAACTTGGTGGGTGACTCGACCTCGAACGTGATGCCCGCAGGCGCCTCGACGGGGACCGGGTGGCTGAAGCCGAGAGCGAATTCCAGGGCCCCGGGGCCCTTCGCCTGGACGCGGTAACCAACGCCCACGATCTCGAGCTTCTTCACATAGCCATCGGTGACACCGATGACCATGTTGTTGACGAGCGTGCGCGACAAACCATGCAGCGCCTTGCTCTTGCGTTCGTCGTCAGGACGCTCGACCGCCAGCGCGCCGTCCTCGTCCTTGCGGACGGTGATCGGTTCGGCAACAGAAAGCGTCAGCTCTCCCTTGGGGCCCTTGACGCGAACGTCCCGGCCTTCGATGGTGACCTCGACGCCCAT
>Ga0307486_1002504_pt1 | contig 12768 bp, 10 predicted proteins | sample CBIW02metaG_FD_203663 | JGI IMG/M metagenome (GOLD analysis project Ga0307486, IMG submission 203663) | Sea-ice brine microbial communities from Beaufort Sea near Barrow, Alaska, United States - CBIW 0.2 | ecosystem: Environmental > Aquatic > Marine > Coastal | place: USA: Alaska | collected... | reverse complement strand
TGTCACAGTCGGCGACGGGACGGCATCTCCTCAACTTCGATCAACTCTGCTGCGGATGCCGGTGCGTTACTCAGGCGGCGAGCAAGACGCGAAGTCCAGGGGCTCGCGGTCACACCGTGAGCGAACACGCTGACCAATATCGTCCAGACAGCCACCGAGAACACCGTGTCAGCGACGGTCCCGCTCAGTTGATCAAAAACCAGAAGGGCAAACAGAATCGACGCCAACCCTCGGGGCCCGAACCAGCCGATGAACAATCGTGTTTCGAAGCGGACGCGAGACCACGCGAGCGCTATGAGTACCGGCAGCATTCGCACGACCGTCAACGAGAGAACCACGTACAGGGCGATCTGCCAGGTCAGCGACGCGAGCACTGGTGCCACCAACACCGCGCCGAACACGAGGAAGGTGATTGAGCCGAGAAGCTCGCCCTCGTCTTCGGTGAAGTCCTGCACATTGCGGCAGTCCTCGCGAGCAATATAGCTGAACGCAAGCCCCGCAACGAAGGCGGCGATGAATCCGTTGCCTCCGACAACCCCAGCACTCGCGAACGCAGCGACGGCAATCGCGATGGTAGCCAGCTGACGGTAAATGCCATCAACAAACCCGGCCGTCGCGAAGCGGTTGAGAATCCATCCGCCAAGGAGCCCGACAACTCCACCAAATAGTATTCCGAACCCAATCTGCTGAACCGCGAATGCGCCCCAGTTCTCGCCGCCCGCAGAACCCGTTTCGACGGCCGCGATTGCGAGAAAAACAGTGACGACGGGAACCATGATCCCGTCGTTGAGGCCGCTCTCCACATTCAATCCTTGTCGGATGCGCACGGGCAGCCGTTTGTCGCTGACTACCGCCTGCCCCAGTGCAGCATCGGTGGGTGCAAGAATTGCGGCGATGAGGGCTGCTTCTATGATCGTCAGCCCGCCGAACAACACCGCCGCTGCGACCGTGCCCAGAATGATAGTCAACGGCAGACCTATGCCCAGCAGCCGGATCGGGAGCAGGAATTGCTTGCGCAACATCCGCAAATCGATGCGAACAGCATCCGTGAAGAGCACCAACACGAGTGTCGCCTCTACCAGAATCGACACCACTTCGCTCTCGAGGTCCAAGCGAAACCACTCGCCGCCAACAACGCCAAGCACGAGGCCAACAGCGGTGAAGACCATCGGCGCCGTCACAGGCGACAGCGCCAACTTTCGAGAGACCATCGCAAAGCCGAACACCACAATTGCAATGATCATGAGTTCAGACATAGCTGCCTCCACTTTCCCTGTCGCAGGTCGTGCATTACCAGCGGATGTCTGCTGCCGTTGACAGTGGCGTGCGCTCCGTCCCACCAACCAAAGCAGCCACAGGAACACCGGCAGCATGCATCACTGGGGAAAAGACTAGCCCGGTCCGTTCCTCTAACTCGGCAAGCTCCACCTGGTAGGTGCGGAATTCATCCAACGCCGTCACCGCGTGAACCGGATCGAGGTCTTGAGCGAGTAGGAACGCTCGGGCGGCCAATTCATTGTTCCGGGAGTAGGCAAGAACTTTCCAGAATTCGCGCGGCAAAGCTACGCCCCGATAGACCGTGTCATCGTCGCGGAACACTGGCGCGGCCATGACGCAGACACGCAGGCCATCGACTTCCACATCTTCGTACAGCGCATCTTCCAACCTGCCCCACACCCCCTGTTGGCCTGACTGGTTGAAATCATCCACTTGCGGGACAATGTTTGTGAAACTGAAGGAATCAATATTCGCCTGCTGCGCCTCCTCTAGAGGCCCCCAGATTAAATCCGAGCGTCGGGCAAGATGCCCACGGTCGAGAGGATTCCGCGCGTACAGTTCGTTGCCCACTTGAGCAGCAGCGGGGATGCGTCGGTCCTTGACGAACTTTAGATTCGCTCGGCTGAGTTTCTTCAGGTCTCCGCCGTCGATGTTCCATGCCACCCAATGGGCGAAGCGCCGAGAAGTGCTCATCGCAAGCGAGAAGTGCGTGTAGGGCAGAGTCGTCCCGCCCTTCCAGACCAGCACGTCGTCTCTGATCCTTTCGCTCGGGACCGGAGTGGCTATCTCGGTGCCCAGAAAATCCGCGTTGTAGCCCTGACTGTCAACGTCATTAAGCTTCTGAAACATGGGCTCGTCTCCTTTTCGCCCCTCACCCGCGTGAAGCTTCCACCGTACGTCCGCCTCACATCAGTGCCCAAGCGATCAGAGCTGCGAGATTCACTTTTGTTATGCATCCAACAAATCTGAGCGGCATTGTTAGTCAGAGACTCACCCCCAGCGGCGAGAACTATGACTAGGGTTATTCACGCACCCAGCTATTCAGGTTGGGCTCTCTACAGTTCGCAGACAAAGGAAAGGAGTGTCGCGTGTCGACTCTCACTTTGACCCTCGGCCGGCCGACGCTTGCCGACACAGTCTTTTCTCGCAGCCTCGCCACTGACCTTGCTCTTGTCAGCGCCGGCGCCGCACTCACGGCTGTAATGGCTCAGCTTGTTGTGCCGCTCTACCCCGTGCCGATCACCGGCCAGACGCTTGCCGTTCTGCTGGTGGGCGCATCGCTCGGCGCAACCCGCGGTGCACTGTCGATGGTGCTTTACGCGCTGCTTGGTGTCGTCGGAGTCCCAGTCTTTAGCGAAGCCTCCTCGGGGCTCGGCATCATTACCGGCACTACCGGCGGCTACATTATCGGATTCATCTTTGCTGCAGGTTTCACCGGATGGCTCGCTCAGCGCGATTGGGACAAGAAGTTCCTCGGCGCCGCACTTTCGTTCCTTGGTGGAACCGTTGTGACGTTCGCGTTTGGCCTCACTTGGCTCGCGATTGTCACCGGCGGCACGTTTGAGCAGGTTCTCGCGTGGGGTCTTTACCCCTTCATCATCGGTGGGCTCATCAAGGCGGGAATCGCCGCAGCGGTCATCCCGTCGACGTGGAAGCTTGCTGGCGCAATTTCGCGCAAGCGCGACCAAAGCTAACTTTTTACTTCACTACCGGGTCGGTTTCGCTTAGGCGAACCGGCCCGGTATTTTTGTCCTGCTAGGCTTTATGGACTGAGTTCAACAATGCTTAGTGAGCTCACAGTCGAGCATCTTCCCTCCCATCCAAAGGACTCCATTGAGCGCGCCCCGCATCATCCTGACTCCCCTCGCCCTCGCTGCCAGCGCAGCGCTCGTACTTGCGGGATGTACCGCAACAACCGAGCCCGCCCTTGAGCCGGTCTCAGGTGGCACTCTTGTCTATGCCACCGGCGACGCAGAGCCCGGCTGCCTCGACCCCCACGTTGGCGGCAACTACCCCCAAGCGCTCATCAGCACGCAATACATCGAGTCCCTCGTTTCCCAGAACAGCGACGGCGAAATCATCCCGTGGCTTGCCACCGAGTGGACACCGAGCGATGACGGACTCACGTGGGACTTCACCCTCCGCGACGACGTGACATTCACCGACGGCACACCATTTGATGCCGAAGCAGTGAAGGCGAACATCGAACACCTGAAGGATCCGAACACCGCCTCCTCCACCGGATACCTTGCAGTCGGAAAAATTGACACCATCGAGGCAGTCGAGCCGAACCACGTTCGCTTCACTCTGTCCGCACCGGACAGCGCCCTCCTTGAGTCCCTTTCACAGCCGTGGGTCGGCATCCAGTCCCCGACCGCCCTTGAGCGCGACCAAGCCGCCAACTGCGAAAACCCCGTCGGAACCGGCCCATTTGTTGTTGCAGAGTGGGTCAAGCAGCAGTCGATAACGCTCGAGCGCAACGAGAACTACAACTCAGCCCCTGAAGACGCGGAACACACCGGAGTTGCCCTGCTCGACTCGCTCACGTGGCGATTCATCCCCGACGCCGCGACACGTTACGCCGCCCTGCAGTCCGGCGACGTCGACGTGATCGACAACGCACAACCGAACAACATCTCCTCCGCCACCAGCGACCCGGCGATTGAAGAACTCAACGCGCCCAGACCTGGCGCTTCAAACCGCATCGAGCTGAACTCCGGAAAAGCCCCGTTCGATGACGAACTCGTACGCGAAGCCTTCATCCGCGCCGTGGATGTCTCCCCCGGCATTGAGAGCCTGTTCTTCGGCACGGCTGAGCGCTCATACTCCGTGCTCTCCAGCGTCGAACCCGCTGGCACCTCAGCGCCAGACGCATTCACAACCGACCCTGAGGCAGCGAAAACTCTGCTCGACGATGCCGGCTGGGACACGATCGATTCTGACGGTTACCGCACCAAAGACGGCGAGCGCTTGAGCCTCGTGTTCCCGATCAGCACCAACCAGTCGATCCCGGCCGAGCAGTCCCTGTTCGAGCAGATTCAGGCCTCGGCCAAAGACGTGGGCTTCGAGGTCACGCTGCAGCCGACCGATCTGTCGTCCTGGTACGGAGCACTCTTCACCAACGAGTACAACCTCGTCAGCGCGCCATACACAAAGGTCGGCGCCGATGTGTTGCGCATCCTGTACCACTCAGACTCGATCATCCCGGCGCCCAGTGGCTACTACGCCAACTTGGCGCAACTGAGCGACCCGAAACTCGACCAGATTCTGACCGACGCAAGCCAGACATCCGATGAGGCCGAGCGTCAGTCGTTGTATGCAGAAGCACAGTCGATCATCGTGGACGGGTTCTACGTGCTTCCTCTGTACGACCAGCAAAACCACTACCTATACAACACAAGTGTGGAGGGATTCCGCGCCCTGCCAACCGTGTCGGCACCGACCTTCTACGACGCATGGCTTAACAACTAGGAACGGCCGTCGTGACGGACTCGTCAGAGATCGCCACTGAGTGGCGCACACCCACCCCAGCATCGCGCATGCGTTTGCTGGGGTGGGTGGCGCGTCGCGTCGGCGGTGGCGCATTTGTGCTGTGGATGGTGGCGACAGTCATCTTCTTCGCGCTGCGCCTGATTCCGGGCGATCCCATCGACGCGATTTTGGGCGGGCCCGGTTCGCAAGCCTCGGCGGAGGCAGTCGCCCAGATTAGAAGCGACTATGGCCTCGATCAACCGCTGATCGTTCAATATTTTTTGGCGATGTCAAAATTGGCCGTCGCAGACTTTGGCACGTCCTATGCGCTCAAAGTTGCTGTCGCTCCCTATGTGCTGACTCAGCTGTGGTCAACACTCGTGCTCACGATTGCGTCCCTTGTGGTGGCGTGGGCGTTCGCACTCGCGCTCACCCTCGCAACAAGCGGTCGGGGTAGGGCCGCACATTCTGTTGGCTCCGGCCTTGAGTTGCTCGCGGCCGCCGTTCCGCACTTCTGGCTCGCTTCACTGTTGATCATTCTGCTGAGCAACACCCTGCATTGGCTTCCACCAATAAGTGTCCCTGGCCCTCTTGGCCTTGTGCTGCCGGTGCTGACCCTCGCCCTGCCATTGACCGGATTCTTGGGCCAAATCATGCGGGAATCACTCTCCAATGCCTACGAACAGCCCTTCGTTCTTTCGGCGCGTGCCCGCGGTGAGAGCGAATGGGGTGTGCGTTTTCGGCATGTTCTGCGCCATGCCGCGCTCCCCGGCATTTCCCTCTCAGGTTGGGCCTTTGGTTCTCTATTGAGTGGCGCCGTTGTCGTCGAAACAATTTTTGCTCGCCCCGGGCTCGGACGAACCCTCCTGAGCGCCGTCACCATTCGTGATATTCCCGTCGTTACCGCGGTTGCTCTGCTGTCTGCCCTGATCTTCATCCTCATGACCATTGCCACCGACGCCATCGATCGCATCGTCGATCCTCGAATGAAGGGGGTGAATGCTCAGTGACAGAGATTCTCGCTGGCCGACTGAGCCATGCGCCCGGCGCCGCTCCCGGCGTCCGCGGCTGGCGCCGGATCCTCAGCAATGCCGGCGTAATTATCGCCCTCGGCATACTCGCGCTGATCCTGACGGCGGCGCTCGCACCTCAGCTCATCACCTCGGCTCAGCCCGATGCTGTTTCCCCAGCCGAAGCGTTCCAAACACCATCCGGCACCCACTTTTTCGGTACGGACGAGTCAGGTCGCGATGTCTATACCCGTGTTGTCTTTGGTGCGGGCAACTCTTTGCTCATCGGGATCGCTGCCACCGTCGTCGGTCTCGGCCTCGCCCTCGTGCTTGGACTGCTGGGTGGGCTCGGCAGCCGACTCGGAGACTTCGTGAGCACCCGCATCGTAGAAGTCATGTTCGCCCTGCCCGGCCTGCTGCTGGCCCTCGTATTCATCGCGATTACGGGCCCAGGCGTTGTCACGTCAACCGTCGCCGTCGGCCTCTCAACGGCGCCAGGCTATGCCCGCATCATTCGCAGCCAACTCAGAAGCGTACGCAACGCCGGCTATGTCGAGGCCGCAACAGTTCTCGGCCACTCGCGACTGCGCATCACACTTCAACACATTCTTCCCGGCGCCCTTGCCCCGATATTTGTGCTCGGCACCCTCGGCGTTGGGCAAGCAATCGTGTGGGCATCATCACTCGGATTCCTCGGGCTCGGCGTTGCCCCTCCCGCGGCAGAATGGGGCGCGATGCTCTCGAGCGGACGCACGTATATCGATGTCGCGTGGTGGCTAACCGTATTCCCCGGTCTCGCGATCGTCGCGACCGCTGGCTCCTTCACCGTCCTCGGCCGCGCACTGAATGCGCGCGCACGTCAGGAGGTAGGCGGATGACCGACTCACCCATTCTCACCGTGCGCGGCCTCAGCGTGCACTTTGCCCGCACCGTCGGGCCCGCCGTTGACAACGTGAGCTTCGAGGTGCGCCCCGGAGAATGTCTCGCCATCGTCGGAGAGTCCGGATCGGGCAAGAGCGTCACTGCCCGTTCCCTGCTCGGACTTGCGCCTGCCGGTGCCCACGTGAGCTTCGACGAACTGAGTCTGTATGGAGAGGCCCTTCCGGCACCAAGATCTCGTCGGTGGCGAACGATTCGCGGAGCATCCATTGGACTGGTGCTGCAGGATGCCCTGGTGTCGCTCGACCCGTTGCGCCCGGTTGGTCGTGAAATCGACGACGTGCTTCGCCTGCACACAACTCTCAACCAGGCTGAACGCCACGAACGGGTTCTTGAGCTTTTGGATGCCGTCGGAGTGCCAGACCCGGCGCTGCGAGCGCGCCAACGGTCTGGGGAGCTCTCGGGTGGGTTGCGTCAGCGTGCACTAATCGCGGCCGGCATCGCCGCCGGTCCGTCGTTAATCATCGCGGATGAGCCGACGACTGCACTCGATGTGACCGTGCAGGCGCGAGTGCTCGATGTGCTGTCATCGCTGAGGAATTCTGGCACCGCGATGATCTTGATCACCCACGATTTGGCGGTGGTTTCCCGGATTGCTGACCGGGTGGCTGTCATGAGTGACGGGCGCATTGTTGAGACCGGAGCAACCCGGTCGGTGCTGAGTGCGCCAGCCACGCGGCCGACCAAGCAACTGCTTGCGTCGATCCCCCTTGACGTGCCGCGGGGTGTACCTCTAGACCTACCCTCTGGCGAAGACACGGTGGTGAGTGCGCCACAGAAGCCACCCACCCAGCCAACACCCTCCGCCTCTGCGCTTGAACTCGTGGCCGTTTCGCGACGCTACCGCACGCGTCACGGAGCCCCGATTCAGGCTCTCGACAACGTGTCTTTGGCACTCACGGCGGGCACAACGTTGGGTCTTGTTGGCCAATCAGGTTCTGGCAAAACGACCATCGCCCGAATTGCGCTCGGACTCGAGACCGCTGATAGCGGAGATGTGTTTCTCAACGGCGAACCGTGGAGTTCCCTCAGCCCCCGCGAGCGCCAACCCCTCCGCCACAGGCTTGGCGCGATCTACCAGGATGCTTTGAGCTCGTTCGATCCCCGGCTGAGTGTCGAACGCATCCTCGTTGATGCTCTGAGCGCCGGATCTTCGCATGCTCAACGTCCGCTCTCGACCACAGATGAGCTACTCGACGCGGTCGGGCTGCCCCGTGCTGTCAGGAACCGACGCCCTTTGCACCTCTCGGGCGGGCAACGGCAACGAGTGGCGATTGCTCGCGCTCTCGCGCCCGGCCCCCGTACGATCCTGTGCGATGAGCCGGTGTCGTCTCTGGATGTTTCAACTCAAGCCCGCGTACTCAATCTGCTCGACGAACTCCAGCGGCACCTCGGTCTCAGCTATCTCTTTATCTCGCACGATCTCGGAGTTATCCGCCACATGAGTGACAGTGTTGCGGTGATCAACGACGGACGCATAGTTGAAACGGGGACGACGAATGAAATTTTCACTGCACCGCGGGATCCGTACACTCTGTCGCTCATCGCCGCCCTGCCCCGAGTGAGAGGATGACTCGGTGACAACAAGCCGAACACCCGCACGTGGCCGTCCCCCGGCAGCGTCTAGGGAGCTTCTTCAAGAAGCTGCCTTTGAGCTCTTCGTCGAAAATGGGTACACCGGAACGACGGTGGACCAGATTGCGACTAGGGCCGGTGTCAGTCGAAACACGTTCTTCAACTACTTCGAGGCCAAAGGCGAAGTGTTTTGGGTGGAGCTTGATGCCGCAACCGAGCGGTTGAAAGCAGCGTTGGCACAACAGCCGACCGACACTCACAATGCAACCCGCGCCATCCGGACTGCCATGCTGCAGTCCTTGGCCCCGCTCGAGTCACACGATGTGCCATTTGTGCTGACCCAATACGACCTCATTGGCAGCGCCACAGAGCTTCAGGCGTCGGCAATGAGCAGGTTCACTACTCAGGCCAGACTCCTGAGCGGCTATCTGCAACACTGTGGTGCAGACTCGGCAACCGCTCGGGCACAGGCATATACACTCATTGCTTGCGTGGTTGCGGCCGCTCAAGAATGGGCTCAGTCCGGACCGCAGCGCGGTCGCATTGAACCCTTCGTTCAGAGAGCAATCGACACCGCCCTAATCGCCCAATAAGACGCGCAGACAGCGAGCCGATCAGGGCGTCAGAATCGCTATCGACACTAGGCTGATCGCGGACTTATGCTCGATGAACTGTCAGCGGCATCCCCTTGAGTTGGAGAAGAGTAATGAGCGAGGACCTCCCTACCGAGCCTATCGACCCCCGCAACGGTGACGTTCCAACCGAGCCATTCGACCCGAGCAGCGGTGACGCGCCAACCGAAGCTTTCGACCCGAGCGGCGGTGACGCTCCGACCGTTCGGTTCACCCAGCCGCCCGATGCATCCGAGCCACCAGTTGGTGTTCCCGCCAGCGCTGACGCTCCCACCGTCAGGCTCAACCAACCGCCCGCTGCCGGACTTCCCGCCGCCGGAGGTATTCCGCCTGCTGACGGTCCTCCCCCTACCGACGGTCTTCCGTCCGACGAAGATCGACGACGTCGCCGGTCCCTCATTCTCTTGTCAGTTCTTGGCGGCGTATTGCTCATTGCGGTCATCACGGTGCTTGCACTGCTGTTCGCTCGCGGCTCCGATGGCGAGCCCGTCGTTGTTCCCAGCTCCAGCGCCTCTGCCACCCCCTCCGCCAGCCCGAGCGAAACGGTTGAGCCGCCGAGCGAAGCTCCCGAGGAGAACCCGCCGCCGGAGCCTGAGCCCGACACGGAGCCCGCTCCGCCTGCAGCCACTGGCCCGACATTCGCGACGTTTACCGCGCCCGCCAGTGCTGGCTGCACGAGTGCCGACGCGACAAGCCCCATAACCTTCTCGTGGAGCAGCGCGAACGCCGCGACAGCGTGGTTCGGAGTGCACACAGAGAATGCGAAGGCGGCGCCATATGAAGAGGTGCCGACAACAACGACGTACACCTTCGACTACCAGTGCAGCAACGACAGCGAGTTCTATACGGTGACGCTAGAAGACGCGAGCGGCAACCTCGCGCACAAAACGGCAACCATAACGAAGAACTGATCAATACGCCGTCCGTCTTGCTGCCGGTCTCTCTGCCGTGGTCGACCGCGAGCGCGTCTCAGTGCGTCCGAGCGCGTCACAGCGTGTCGGATAACATAGGAATACAACTCACACTCAGGCACCTCTTTTTTGACTCGGTGCCGCATATATCGAACCGGAGTAAGCATGTCATCGAGCGTTCCCGAAAAGCCCGCCCTTGAAGGACTCGAAGACAAGTGGGCACCAGTCTGGGAGTCAGAGGGTACCTACCGGTTCGATCGCCAGAAGGCGTTGACCGACGGCTCTGAGTGCGTGTTCTCTGTCGATACTCCCCCGCCGACGGCATCCGGCAGCCTGCACATCGGTCACGTGTTCAGCTACACCCACATGGACTTGGTGACTCGTTTTCAGCGGATGCGCGGAAAAGACATCTTCTACCCGATGGGCTGGGATGACAACGGTCTCCCGACCGAGCGTCGCGTTCAGAACTACTACGGTGTGCGCTGCGACCCAACGCTCCCCTACGACCTGAACTTTGAGCCACCGCTGCAGGGCGGCGAAGGCGCTTCGACCAAGGCGGCCGCGCAACTTCCGATTTCGCGCCGCAACTTTGTTGAACTCTGCGAAACTCTCACCGCCGAAGACGAAAAACAGTTCGAAGACCTGTGGCGTCAACTTGGTCTGAGCGTTGACTGGAACCTCACCTACCGCACCATTGGCGAAGACGCCCAGCGCGCAGCGCAGCGTGCGTTCTTGCGCAACCTCGAACGAGGCGAGGCTTATCAGGCATTCGCTCCGACGCTGTGGGACATCACATTCCGCACCGCCGTTGCTCAGGCCGAGCTTGAAGACAAGGAGCAGCCGGCGGCGTATCACCGTCTCGCTTTCCACAAGGCCGACGGCGACGACATCCACATCGAAACCACGCGGCCCGAGCTGCTGCCAGCGTGTGTTGCTCTCGTTGCTCACCCTGACGACGAGCGCTACAAGCACCTCTTCGGCACCATGGTCTCGACACCAGTGTTCGGTGTCGAGGTCCCGATCCTTGCCCACCACCTTGCCCAGCAAGACAAGGGTTCTGGCATTGCGATGATTTGTACGTTCGGTGACGTGACCGACGTTGTCTGGTGGCGGGAACTTGATTTGCCCAACCGCACGATCATCGGCGCTGACGGCCGCATTGTTGCGGATGCCCCTGATGTGATTGTTTCGGATGCCGCCACGACCGCGTATGCCGAGCTCGTGGGCAAGACAGTCTTCAGCGCTAAGGCCGCCATGGTTGCCATGCTCAAGGAGTCTGGCGAAATGCTCGGCGACGCGAAGCCAATTCAGCACCAGGTGAAGTTCTTCGAGAAGGGCGATAAGCCGCTCGAAATCATCTCTACGCGCCAGTGGTACATCACGAACGGTGCTCGCGACGAGAAGCTGCGCGGCCGTTTGCTTGAGGCTGGCAAGCAGATCAGCTTCACTCCCGACCATATGCGGGTGCGTTACGACAACTGGGTCGGTGGGCTTACCGGCGACTGGCTCATCTCGCGCCAGCGCTTCTTCGGTGTGCCAATCCCCGTCTGGTACGAGCTCGATGCTGACGGCGAGAAGGGTGCGCCGATTGTTCCGAGTGAAGACTCGTTGCCTGTAGATCCGTCATCAGACACCGCTCCCGGTTACAGCGAAGATCAGCGTGGCGTTGCTGGCGGCTTCGAAGGCGAGCTCGACATCATGGACACCTGGGCCACGTCGTCGTTGACCCCACAGATTGCTGGTGGTTGGGAGACCGATCCCGAACTGTTCGATCTCGTGTTCCCCTACTCGCTGCGAAGCCAGGGCCAAGACATCATTCGTACGTGGCTGTTCTCGACCGCGCTGCGATCAGAACTCGAACACGGAACGGTGCCGTGGCGGAACGCAGGCATTTCCGGTTTCATCGTGGACCCCGACCGCAAGAAGATGTCCAAGTCCAAAGGCAACGTTGTTACACCTAAGGGCATGCTCGATGACCACGGTTCGGATGCGGTGCGTTACTGGGCAGCATCCAGCCGCCTCGGTACTGACGCAGCCTTCGACCCGCAGAACCCGAAGCAGATCAAGATCGGTCGCCGACTCGCGATCAAGGTTCTGAATGCGTCGAAGTTTGTGTACTCGTTTCCCGCCCCCGAGGGGGTTGCCGCCCATTCAGGCGCAGCGGTTACTGAAGCACTTGACCTCGAAATGCTCGCGGAGCTGGCCTCCATTGTGACGCAGGCGACGACAGCGCTCGATAACTTCGACCACGCCAAGGCACTCGAAGTCACGGAGAAGTTCTTCTGGACCTTCTGCGACGACTACCTCGAGCTCGTCAAGGAACGTGCATACGGTGCGGGAACTCCCGAAGCCCACGCCAGCGCTAACCAGGCCCTGCACACCGCCATCGACGTGTTCTTGCGCCTCTTCGCGCCCTACCTTCCCTTCGCTACCGAAGAGGTCTGGCGCTGGACGCACGAGACTTCAGTGCACTCCGCTTCGTGGCCGACCGCCGCCGAGCTCGGTGTCACCGCTGAGCCGAGCGGACTGTTCCACGCGGTCAGCCAAGCACTCATCAGTATTCGACGAGCCAAGACCGACGCGAAGGCGTCGCAGAAGACCGAAGTGACGTCGGCGACCCTCGCGGGACCGGCCCTGATCGTTGCCGCAATTGACGATTTGAAGGCTGTTGGTCGCATCCACGACCTCACCATTGTCGAGGCCGAAGAGATTGAGCTTCGCGACATTGTTCTTGTCGAAGCACCCGTAGAGGGTTCGGCGTAGCGTCCGAAAACCGCGTATTGTTGAGTGAATGACGAGTTCAGAGAAGCCTGCGTACACCGTCCGCGACATCCGAGAAGACGATTTCGAAGAGTGGAAAGCACACTTCGTGAATTACGGCGTGTTCTACGAAACCGAATTCACCGACGAAATCGTTCAGGGCGTCTGGGAATGGCTCATTGATGACTCGGC
>Ga0307486_1002503_pt1 | contig 12769 bp, 12 predicted proteins | sample CBIW02metaG_FD_203663 | JGI IMG/M metagenome (GOLD analysis project Ga0307486, IMG submission 203663) | Sea-ice brine microbial communities from Beaufort Sea near Barrow, Alaska, United States - CBIW 0.2 | ecosystem: Environmental > Aquatic > Marine > Coastal | place: USA: Alaska | collected... | reverse complement strand
AGTGAACGCAGCCTCTGCGGCAGGGCCCGGAACAGCCAAAGGGCCGTGCCGTTGAACACTGAGCAAGGAGTAACACATGGCGAATGGAACCGTTAAGTGGTTTAACGCTGAAAAGGGCTTTGGCTTCATCACTGTTGATGGGGGAGGGCAAGACGTTTTCGTACACTACTCCGCCATTGATATGAGTGGTTACAAAGTTCTCGAAGAGGGCCAGCAGGTTGTCTTCGAGGTCGGTGCCGGAGCGAAAGGGCCGCAGGCCGAGTCTGTTCGCCCGGCCTAACCCACGCCGGATAAGGGGCTTGTCCCAAACCTAACGCCGCCCGCTGCAACGGGCGGCGTTAGTGTTTATGGGTGATCAAGAAAAATGTAGCCAGCGCTCCTCGCTCGATTAAGACCGCGGGACTGCTGGCGCTCATAGTGCCTGCTTTGCTACTTGGCGGTTGCACGAGCAACACCACAGCACCGTCACCCAGTCCTACTAATGGCGCGTGGACCTCAAATTATGTCGCTCCGGCAGACACCGAAATAGCACCTCTGACCGGCCTCACTGTGCCGGTTGGGTCGTCGGCGCGCCCGTCTCTGGCGGCCAAGATCGACAACCATATTGCGGCTCGACCGCAGGTGGGGCTAGCCCAGACAGACCTCGTCTTTGAAGAACTGGTTGAGGGCGGCATTACGCGCTACGTCGGAGTGTGGCAATCCAACATTCCCGAACAGCTCGGTCCGGTGCGTTCCATTAGGCCGATGGACCCTGACATTATCGCTCCGTTCGGCGGTCTCGTGGGGTTTTCCGGCGGACAGCAGCGCTTCGTGAATGCGATGAACGCAACGGGCCAGATCAGCGCCATCTTCGATTACGATACGTCCGGCCTTTTCTCTCGGGGAGGCACTCATGCTGCCCCGCACAATGTCATGCTGGCGGCGACAGAGTTTCTTAACCGCAACGCGTCGGTCGCGCCACCCGCGCAGCAGTACGCTTACGCTGCGACGCTGGATGGCGCATCCGCTATGGTCGACGGCTCTCCAATCTCTACTATCAACACTCGCTTCTCGAACTCCAGCGCCCGCAGCTGGACGTGGAATGCTGACGCCGGGGCCTATCTGAGGGCGCAGGATGGTACGCCGGACCTCACGCCGGAAGGCGTTCAGCTTGGAGCCACAAACGTTGTGGTTTTGCGGGTGGACGTCACTGTGGATCAAAGCATTCCCAAGACCGAACTCATCGCCTCAGGCGATGCCTCGATATCCAGCGGTGGTAAGACCATTGCCGCTACGTGGAGCAAAGATATCCAGACTTCGCCCATTCGCCTCGTCGATGGCAATGGCGTGACAGTTCGGCTGGCACCGGGCAATACGTGGTTTCAGCTCGTACCCAACGGTACCGGTGCGGCTGACCTCATTCCCTGACTGCGAACTGCGAGCAACGCATGACACGCGATGCTCGCTTGCACTCTCGACCCCAGAGTGCCAGAATCGTATTTGGCACTCTCATCATCTGAGTGCTAACCCCCATCATCGTTTGGAACGTCCGGGAGGGACGAGTTACACATATGGCAAAAATCATTGCATTCAATGAAGAGGCCCGTCGTGGGCTTGAGCGCGGCCTGAATATTCTCGCCGACACCGTCAAGGTCACACTCGGCCCGCGCGGTCGAAACGTCGTTCTGGAGAAAAAGTGGGGCGCCCCCACAATCACCAACGACGGTGTGTCCATCGCCAAGGAGATCGAGCTCGACGACCCGTACGAGAAGATCGGCGCGGAGCTCGTCAAAGAGGTCGCCAAGAAGACGGATGACGTCGCCGGCGACGGCACGACCACCGCAACCGTTCTCGCCCAGGCCCTGGTTCGCGAAGGCCTGCGCAACGTCGCAGCCGGCGCCGACCCGATCAGCCTGAAGCGCGGCATCGAGAAGGCCACGGCAGCTGTTATCGCCGAGCTCATCGCGAACGCCAAAGAGGTTGAGACCAAGGAAGAGATCGCGGCCACCGCTTCTATTTCCGCTGGCGACCCTGAGATCGGCGCCATCATTGCCGAAGCTATCGACAAGGTCGGCAAGGAAGGTGTTGTCACCGTTGAGGAGTCGAACACCTTCGGTACCGAGCTCGAGCTCACCGAGGGCATGCGCTTCGACAAGGGCTTCCTGTCGGCATACTTCGTCACCGACCCCGACCGTCAGGAAGCCGTCTTCGAAGACGCTTACATCCTGATCGTCAACTCCAAGGTCAGCAACATCAAGGACCTGCTCCCCATCGTGGACAAGGTCATCCAGACCGGCAAGCAGCTCCTCATCATCGCGGAAGACGTCGACGGCGAGGCCCTGGCCACGCTCGTTGTGAACAAGATCCGTGGCATCTTCAAGTCCGTTGCCGTCAAGGCTCCGGGCTTCGGCGACCGTCGCAAGGCCCAGCTCCAGGACATCGCCATCCTCACCGGTGGACAGGTCATCTCCGAAGAGGTCGGCCTCAAGCTCGAAAACGTTACGCTCGACCTGCTTGGTAACGCCCGCAAGGTCGTCATCACCAAGGACGAGACCACGATCGTTGAGGGTGCCGGCGACGTCGAAGCCATCGCCGGTCGCGTTTCGCAGATTCGTGCCGAGATTGAGAACACCGACAGCGACTACGACCGCGAGAAGCTCCAAGAGCGTCTCGCCAAGCTTGCTGGCGGCGTTGCTGTCATCAAGGCCGGCGCCGCAACGGAGGTTGAGCTCAAGGAGCGCAAGCACCGCATCGAAGACGCCGTGCGTAACGCCAAGGCCGCTGTCGAAGAGGGCATCGTCGCCGGTGGTGGCGTTGCACTCATCCAGGCCGGCAAGACCGCGTTTGAGGGCAAGGCTATTCTTGACCTCGTTGGTGATGAGGCAACGGGCGCGAACATCGTGCGCGTCGCCATCGACGCTCCGCTCAAGCAGATCGCGCTGAACGCTGGCATGGAGCCTGGCGTTGTCGCTGACAAGGTGCGCAACCTGCCCGTCGGATTCGGCCTCAACGCCGCAACCGGCGAATACGTTGACATGCTCGCTGCCGGCATCAATGACCCGGTGAAGGTCACCCGCTCCGCGCTGCTGAACGCCGCATCGATTGCCGGACTGTTCCTTACCACCGAGGCTGTCGTTGCCGACAAGCCCGAGAAGAACTCGGCTCCGGCCGGCGACCCCTCGGGTGGCATGGACTTCTAAGTCCCGCCAGTTGAACTAAAGAGTGGGCGTCTCCTTCGGGAGGCGCCCATTTTTCTGTCCCTGCCCGACTGCTACTCGTCTGCTGCCTGCTGCTCTGCCTGCTGCTGTCTGCTGTCTGCTGCCTGCCGCCCTGCCTGCTGCCTGCTGCCTGCTGCTCTGCTGTCTGCTGTCTGCTGCCTGCCGCCCTGCCTGCTGCCTGCTGCTCTGCTGTCTGCTGCCTGCTGCCTGCCGCCCTGCCTGCTGATCTGCCTTTTGCCCCGACTTTCGCCCTGCCTTCTGCACGTCCCGGCCGCCAGCCATCTGCGGTTCCATTCGCCAACGCATCCGCCGCCGACATGTGAGTTTCGGGCCAATTCCAGCCTGAAACTGGGCGAAAGTCACGTGTCAGCAGGTGAAACTCACATGTCGACAAGTGAGATTCACATGTCGGCGGATGAGACTCACCTGTCGGTGCAAAGGGCATGAGCGCACGGTCTCAGACGGTTGAGGCTCGGTAGCGGGTTGAGGGGCGGCCAGCGGTGGCATAGTCGAGGGAACGTACGGCGCGCTGACTCAGCACCAGATACTCCAGATAGCGCCGGCTGCTCACCCGGGAGAGTCCGGCCAAGACTCCGATTTCGCTCGCCGAAGAGTTGGGGGCGCTCTGCAGCGCCCGCGCTACCGCCGTAAGGGTCTCCACGCTCAGTCCCTTTGGCAGGGGAGCAGTGCGGCGCAGACTGCCGGTCATCAGGGTATCGATGTCGCTTTGTGCCAATACTTTGTCCGGAGCGGACCCGGCCAGCAGATTACGGTCGGCGAGCACCTCATCCAGTCGGGAGCGCAGTTGGGCAGCGGTGAACGGTTTAACCAGGTAGTGCCGCACGCCAGCCACGCGCGCTTGGCTGACGCTGGCAGCATCCCGGGCGGCGGTGACGGCAATGAACTCGGGCTGAGGCAGAGCCCGCGAGCGGATGTCGCGCAGCACGTCAAGACCGGAAAGACCCGGCAGGTGAAAGTCGAGCAAGACCAGGTCGGGCGCGTGGTGGACGATGGCCTGCACGGCGCCCGGCCCGCTGTGGGCCGTCGCCACGACAAGAAAGCTGGAGTGTGCTGCTACGAACTGAACGTGCAGGGAAGCGACCGCCACGTCGTCGTCGACGATAACCGTGCGCAAACGATGTGTCATCGGGTCGCCACGGCGGTGGAGCCGCCAGAAGCTGTCAACGGTAGCCGAACGGTGAAACAAGCTCCGCCAAGACCGCCCCGACCAGCAGACACGTCGCCGCCGTGACGATGCGCCACCCGACGAACGAGCGCAAGCCCAATGCCGCGGCGGTGCAAACGACGATGCGTATCGGTCTCGACCGCGGCGGTCTTAGAACTGACACCCTCAACAAACAGCGTCTCCGCAAGATCGGGGGAGATACCGGGTCCGTCGTCCTCGACTGAAACTACAAGTTCATCGCTGGTGGCGGTCAGTGTGAGCACAACATTGTTACCGGCGGCACAGGCTTCCAGCGCATTGTCGACCAGATTGCCGATAACCGTGACGAGATCACCGGAGAAGACCGCGGGATCACCCTTACCGAACATACTTGCTTCGGTAATCTGCAGAGCGATACCCAGCTCGCGGGCCTGGCTCGATTTGACCATAAGCAGAGCAGCGAGTTCAACGTTGTTGACCACCCCATCATTTCCCCGGAGCCCGAGCGGTCCGCCGCGGCTGGCGCGCTCGATGAACGCGCGAGCTTCAGCAACGTTTTCGAGTTCGAGCAGGCCGGAAACCACGTGGAGGGTGTTGGCAAATTCGTGCGCCTGCGCACGCAGGCCGTCGGTGAGTGATTGCGCGCCATCCATTTGGCGCAGCAGGGTATGCAGTTCGGTGTGATCGCGAATAAGCAGCGCCGCTCCCACCGTGCGGCCATCGAGTTCGAGGCTGGCGCTGCGCGCTACGAGAATGCGCTCGCCAGCGAGCACCAGCTGCCCTTCGGATTCTCCGCGTTCCAGCACGGCCAAGAGCGATGGTTCGAGCGCGTCGTGTGCCGCTCGGCCGGTCAGCGAGGCATCCTTTAGACCGAGTAGTGTGAGGGCGGCATCGTTGACGAGCGTGATGCTTCCGGTGGAATCCACGTTGATAATACCCTCGCTCAGCCCGTGCAGCATGGTGTCGCGTGACTCCACGAGCGAGGCGATTTCGCCCGGTTCCAGACGGTAGATGCGGCGCCTGATCACCGATGTCACCCAGGCTGACCCGAACAGGCCCACCAAAACCGAGCCGCCGAGGGCGACAAGCAACCAAGTGAGGTCACCGACGAATTCGTCGCGTAGGGCCGATTCCAAAATGCCCACCGACACCGTACCAATTACCGCCCCCTCAACATCGAATACCGGCACCTTCACCCGCCACGACTCGCCGAGCGTTCCGGTTTGCGTGCCCACCCACATCTCTCCCGAAAGCGGTACGGAAGGATCGGTTGAGACGAGAGCACCGACGAGGGTTGCGTTCGGGTGTGAATAACGCACGCCGTTCACATCGGTGACCACCACGTAGGTCACGTTCGAGGCCACTCGAATAACCTCGGCGATTGGTTGAATGGCCTCAGCCGGCGATTGCAGCTTGAAGGCATCCAAAATAGTTGGCAGGCGCGCCACAGATTGTGCCACGGCCACCATTCGGTCGAGATAAGCGTCGCGCAGATGCCGCTCCTGCAGGGTGCCGGCAACGATCCCGGTGCCGAACACGATGGCGCAGCTAATCAACGCTTGCAGCAACAAGAGCTGAAGACGCAGCGACATCGACTGGACCACTTCACCATTCTCCCGGAGAAAGCCCCCATAAGGGCACCCTGCAGCCGAAGCGTAGCGCGGCCAATACTTACTAAAGCCTGCCTTGGTAATGCTCCGCACCTAACGTGAATGCACACAGCATGGTTCGCCTGCAATGCCGCAGGCGCTCAAAGAGGAGTAAATATGCGTTCCCCCCTTGGTTTCATTGTTCTGGCTGCCGTTGCCGCCCTCACCCTCAGCTCGTGCAGCGCCACGACGCAGACGGATGCCGCTCCCGATTCCGGGGCTGCTGCCACCGTCTCCGAGGTGCAAATTGTGGTGCCCGCTGAACCTGGTGGCGGGTGGGATCAGACTGGGCGAGCCGTTTCCCAAATTCTCACTGCCGACAGCATCGTGAGTACCGCACCGGTCACCAACATCGGTGGCGCCGGTGGCACAGTCGGGCTGGCGTCCCTCGCGAACGAAAAAGACCCGAACACTTTGCTGGTCACTGGCCTCGTCATGGTGGGTGCGGTAGAAACCAACCAGGCCGCAAACCGCATGGAAGACACCACACCCATTGCCCGACTTACCGATGAAGCTCTCGTCGTAGTGGTTCCGGCCGAGAGTAAGTATAAAACCCTGGAGGACCTCGTTGAAGACATCGTGGCCAATGGTCAGGATGTCACCATGACCGGTGGTTCTGCCGGCGGCGCCGACCATATTCTCGCCGGGCTTCTGCTAGAAGAGGCGGGTGTTGCCGGCACCGAGATTCCGAAGCTGCTCAACTACATCCCCAACTCAGGCGGTGGCGAAGCGGTCTCCCTGATTCTTGGCAATAACGTCTCGGCCGGCATCTCGGGCGTTGGTGAATTCGTTGAGCACATCGAGGCGGGCACCATGCGCGCACTGGCGGTTTCTTCGGCGGACCCGGTGAAGCTGCTACCAGACACGCCCACCATCACCGACGCCGGGTACGACATCGTGCTGACCAACTGGCGCGGCCTCCTGGCACCGGGCGACATCACCAATGCCGAACGTGACGCCCTGGTCGACGTAGCCACCGCCCTGCACGAATCCGATGCCTGGGTAAGCGAGATGGACACACGGGGTTGGACCGATGCTTTTCTGGTCGGTGACGAGTTCAGCGACTACCTAGCCCAGAACATCACCGAGGTCACCGCTACCTTGCGCAACATCGGTTTGGTTGACTGACCTTGCCTGAATCTGCTGTACCTGAGCAATCTGGGCGCACACCTCCCGGATTGCGCCGTACGCCCCGTGATGCTGGGCCAGCGGATGCGGCACCCACTATCGATGTCGGAGCTGAAGCCCGGGCTCGCGCGGTGCGCATTCAGCGCCGTGCCGAGTTTGTCTTCGCTGGGTTTGCGCTTGCGATCGGTGTATTCGTGCTGATCGGGGCGAACTCCATTCGCGCCACCGGTGCGGGGGTTCAGGTCGGCCCAAAGGTGTTTCCCTATCTGGTCAGCGGCATCCTGATCGTCTCGGCCATCATGGTGCTTGTCGACATCTGGCGTGGCCGCCTCGGTCCGCAGGAAGAGGCCGAAGACGCCGATGCCACGGCCACGACCGACTGGCTCACACTCGCCAAACTGACCTCGTTTGTTGTTGCACACCTGTTCTTGATCAGTGTGATCGGCTGGCCGCTGGCCGCCGCCCTGCTCTTTGGCGGCGTCGCGTGGACGCTCGGCGCCAGGAAATGGTGGGTCGGCGTGCTTATTGGCCTCGGCCTCGGACTGACCGTGCAGTTCGTCTTCGGCGGACTACTCGGGCTTTCTCTTCCCCTCGGGCCCCTGTTGGCCTGGCTCGAACCACTCTTCGCACTGCTTAAAGGCTGACATGGAAAACATTCAACTGCTGCTGGAGGGCTTCTCGACTGCCCTGCGGTGGGAATACCTGATCTACGCATTTCTCGGCGTGCTGGTTGGCACGGCAGTCGGTGTGCTGCCCGGCATCGGCCCCGCTATGACAGTGGCGTTGCTGTTGCCCCTCACCTATACGCTCGACCCAACTGCGGCTCTCATCACTTTCGCTGGTATCTACTACGGAGGCATGTACGGCGGCTCGACCACGAGCATCCTATTGAATACCCCCGGCGAATCGGCGTCGATAGTGACGGCGATCGAGGGTAACAAAATGGCCAAACTCGGCCGTGGGGCTGCGGCCCTTGCGACCGCAGCTATCGGCTCTTTTATTGCCGGCACCGTCGCCACCATAGGTCTCACGCTGTTGGCGCCGACCATTGCCGCTCTCGCTGTCAATCTCGCCCCCGCCGACTATGTGGCCCTCATGGTGATTGCTTTCATCACCGTGGGCGCACTGCTCGGCTCCTCGGTCTGGCGCGGACTCACGTCGCTCGGACTCGGACTGTTCCTCGGCCTCATCGGCACCGAAATCCTCTCCGGTCAGCAGCGCTACACCTTCGGCCTGCTTCCGCTCGCTGATGGCATCGACGTGGTGCTGGTAGCCGTTGGACTGTTCGCGGTTGGTGAGACGTTCTATGTTGCCTCCAAGCTGCGGCACGGCAAGGTGCAGCTCATTCCCATCACCAAGGGCTGGCGGCATTGGATGACCAAGGACGACTGGCGTCGGTCGTGGAAGCCGTGGCTGCGCGGCACGGCGATCGGGTTTCCGATCGGCACGATTCCAGCCGGTGGAGCGGATGTTGCCACTTTTCTCTCCTACGCCGCGGAGAAAAAACTTAGCAAGCACAAGAACGAATTTGGTCGCGGGGCCATTGAGGGTGTCGCTGGCCCCGAATCGGCCAACAACGCGGCCGCCGCTGGCGTACTGGTACCCCTGCTGACACTTGGTCTACCCACGACCGCGACCGCAGCGATCATTCTCTCCGCGTTCCAGTCCTATGGCATTCAGCCGGGGCCACAGCTGTTCACGAATCAGCCGGGCCTTGTTTGGGCGCTGATCGCCAGCCTCTACATTGGCAACGTCATGCTGCTTGTGCTCAACCTGCCGCTGGTCGGGATCTGGGTGAAGCTGCTGCAGATACCCCGGCCCTACCTTTATGCGGGCATCCTCACTTTCGCGGCTCTTGGCGCCTTCGCGGTGAACTTCTCCACCATCGACATCATTATTTTGTTGGTCATCGGCATCCTCGGCTACTTTCTACGACGCTTCGGCTATCCGATTGCCCCGCTCGTGATCGGCATGATTCTCGGGCCAATGGCGGAAGCTCAGTTACGCCGGGCCCTGCAACTGAGCCAGGGCGATATGACCGCCCTAGTTACGCGGCCGTTTGCTCTGGTTTGTTACATTGCGCTCGCCGTCATTATTCTGGCGGGGCTGTGGCTGCGTCGCCGGCAGAGCGCTTTTGAACGCGCAATGGAGTCTGCGCTTGAGGCCGAAACGTCGGTGTCGGCCGCGGTGGATCACATGTGGAAGCCGGGCGAACGCCCGACCGACGTGCTTACCCGTGACATCAAGCTGCCAGACCGACCAGGTGACCCGGATTCGACTGCAGGCGTCGGTCCTGATAAGTCGCGAGGTCGCCGTCACCGTTAGACCGAGATCCGTGCATTCGCCTGCGACATCTGAGTTTGCGGTCATTTTCGGCCTGAAACTGGCCGCAAACTCACCTGTCGGCGATCAGCGGATGCGGCAGTCCAGGAAGGGGACGCGTTCTAGCGCGTGAACAGACGAGTATTGGCTTGCTCGGTTTCGGCATACTGCTGTCCGGCCATGTTGAGGGCTTGGTTGAGCAACGTGAGGCTTTCCTCCAACTGCTGGTGCATTCCACGCCATTCCGCGAAGGCGCCCTGAAAAGCGGCTGACGCCTGGCCGGTCCAAAACCCCTCCAGGCTGGTGAGCTGGGCGTTGAGGTCGCCGACATCTGCTTGCACTCGCGCAATAGTGCCGCGGGCGGTGCTCGCGGTGCTTTGTACCGCATCGCTGTCTACCTGAAAACTTGTCATGGTGTGCCCTTCATCGTGCGTCACAGTGGGTGGTGACTGCGAGCGTACGGGCCGGGACGCGTCGTCCAGATCAGACAGCCAACTTCTGTGAGCGGATGCCGCTCACCACAGCCTGTAGAGGAGGGGTTAGGGGATGACGTTTTGCACGTGCTGGGGTGCGTTGGGTGTGCCAGCGAGCGGAAGCCAGACCCGGAAGGTGGCACCACCGCCCGGTGTTTCTACGACATCGACGGTGCCATTATGACTCGCGACGATTGCGGCCACGATGGCCAAACCCAGGCCGCTGCCTCCGGTTTCACGGGCGCGCGAAGAATCTGCACGCCAGAAGCGCTGAAAGATTTTCTCGCGAATTTGCGGTGGAATGCCCTCGCCATGGTCGATAACGGCTATCGATGCCCGAAGGTTGTTCGGGTCGACCATGATCTCGAGTTCAATCGGGCTGGTCGCTTCGGTGAACCGCATCGCATTGCCCATCAGGTTAGTGATGACCTGGCGAATCTTGTTTTCTTCCGCCATAACGACGGGCTGCAGGGCAGGTGACGTAGTCGACACAGCCACGTCGTTCTCCGGCAGGGCAGCAGCGCCGCGACGTGGTTTGCGCGTGCGCAGCCGGGCAAGGGTGGCGCCAGCGAAGGCGATGGCGCCGTTCGGGGTTGCGCTGCCCGGTGGTCGTGTAATCGCGCCCGTCGTCACATCTTCGCTGGGGTCGAAGGGCGCATATTCACCGGAGTCACCGTCGGATCCCGAATCAAGATCAACGTCGTCGTGCAGCGGCGCCGGCGGCGGCGTGAGAACTGTAACCTGGCGGCCCGGCGAACTCGCCATGGTGTCAAGAGCCGCATCACGAGCGAGAGGAATAAGGTTCACCTCGGTAAGCGCCAGTGGTTTGGTTTCATCGAGCCGGGCGAGTTCGAGCAAGTCTTCCACCAGTCCACCCATGCGAATCGCCTCTTTTTCAATGCGTTCCATGGCTTGGGCAACATCTTCTGGCGTCTGTAGCGCACCCATGCGGTACAGCTCGGCATACCCTCGAACGGACACTAGGGGAGTACGCAGTTCGTGACTTGCGTCGCCCACAAAACGCCGCATCTGGTCGATTGTGCGAGCACGGTCTTTAAAGGCTCGGTCGATGCGGCTCAACATAGTGTTAAGCGAACGATTGAGGCGACCAACCTCCGTGTTTGGTGTGGCGCCTCGGAGCCGCTGGCTGAAATCACCGTCGGCGATGGCGGCTGCCGTTTGTTCTACCTCGCGAAGCGGCACGAAGGTTGTTGTGACCAGCACTCGGGTGAGCATGGCACCAATCAGAACGACGCCAGCGCCAAAACCCAGAAATATCGTTAGATAGGTGGCCATGGTGTTTTCGGTGGGGCGCAAAGAGACTGCCATGACGAGCGTGCCGTAGGTGCCGGTCGGACTAATGACCACGGGAACCATGACCGCGTGAAATTCAGTGTCGTGGGCGGCATCCCACAGCGTTTGAATCTGTCCGTCGAGTTGCGACACGCGTTTCAGGTTGAGCGGCATGCCGACAACGGGCAGTTCGGCGTGGTCGCGTTCCTGCCACGTGCGAGTAATCAGGGCGCCGCCCTGGTCATAGAGCGCAACGAAGTAATCCGAAGCAACGCCCTTGGTGTCACCCTGCGAGAACACGCTGGAAGAGTATCCGCTGAGGGCCTTCTCAGTGACAACTTGAAGTTGAGTGTCAACCTGGGTTATTACGTATTGCTTTAACATTGCCATGGTGCCGATGCCCGAAACGAGCAGGCCGAGCGTGAGCATCAGCACCGTGACGCCGGTGATTTTCGAACGGAGGGAGATGCTGCTCCACCGTTTAGAGAGGGTTTCGTGCATAAGGTTCGAGTATACGAACGCTCTCTGTGACTAAGCCTTGGCGGCCTTCAGCATGTAGCCAAAGCCTCGCTTGGTTTGGATGAGCGGCTCGCTGGAGTGCACATCAACCTTACGGCGAAGATAGGAGATATAGCTCTCAACGATTCCAGCATCGCCGTTGAAGTCGTACTCCCAGACGTGGTCCAAAATTTGCGCCTTCGACAGCACCCGATTGGGATTAAGCATCAGGTAGCGCAGCAGCTTGAACTCGGTGGGACTCAGCTCGATGGCTTCAGTTCCCACCAACACCTCATGGGTGTCCTGGTCCATGGTGAGTTCTCCGGCGCGAATGACGGCGTCTTCGTCGGCGTGCATCGTGCGACGAAGGATCGCTTTGATGCGCGCGACAATCTCGTCCAGGCTGAACGGCTTGGTCACGTAGTCGTCGCCACCGACAGTGAGGCCGGTGATCTTGTCTTCGGTGTCGTCTTTAGCTGTGAGAAAGAGGATCGGCGCGGTGTAACCGGCGGTGCGGAGGCGTTTGGTGACTCCGAACCCGTTCATGTCTGGGAGCATGACGTCGAGAATGATCAGGTCGGGTTCCTCTTCGAGCACGGCGGAGATCGCTTGGGCGCCGTTGCCGACGGCACGCACAGCGAAGCCGGCAAAGCGGAGGCTTGTGGTCAGTAGATCGCGGATATTCGGTTCGTCGTCGACGATTAAGATGCGGGGGCCGTCAGTCATGACCCCAGTATCTGCGCGTTAGCTGAAGCTTTGCTGAGAGTGGTCGGTGTGGCGTCGTATAGAGGGCCGGCCGGACGTGACATGGCCAGCATTACCGACATGATGGACTAAAGCTTGAAACTGTTCTACGGGAGAGAAAACGCGATGACCCAGCCACGATTTACGCCTGGCGAAGCGCTGATCCTTCCCCGACTGTCTTCTCCACGTCGCCTGATCGGTGCCCGCACCTTTGATTTCGATCGTGAGGTGGCGGTGATGGCCATCATCAATCGCACTCCAGATTCCTTCTACGACAAAGGCGCGACATTCGCCCTCGAC
>Ga0307486_1002501_pt1 | contig 12775 bp, 9 predicted proteins | sample CBIW02metaG_FD_203663 | JGI IMG/M metagenome (GOLD analysis project Ga0307486, IMG submission 203663) | Sea-ice brine microbial communities from Beaufort Sea near Barrow, Alaska, United States - CBIW 0.2 | ecosystem: Environmental > Aquatic > Marine > Coastal | place: USA: Alaska | collected... | reverse complement strand
CCCCCTCTGTGTGTGCTCAGGCGGTCGAGGTCAAGCTCGCTCCGCGCTACCGTGAAGGCACGCACAACGAAAGGGCGGGGATGCTCGACATTCGGGGAGTCACCAAGAGCTATGGCGCGAGGAAGGTGCTCACCGACGTGAGCTTCACCGTCGCGGACGGACGCATGACCGGTTTCGTGGGCGCGAACGGCGCCGGCAAGACCACGACGATGCGCATCATTCTCGGTGTGCTCACGCCGGATTCCGGAACCGTGCTCATCGACGGCTCACCGGTGACGGCGAATGATCGCCGCCGGTTCGGCTATATGCCCGAAGAACGCGGCCTGTACCCGAAGATGAAGGTCGCCGAACATCTCGTGTACCTGGCCCGGCTACACGGGCTGTCGCCGGCATCCGCTCGGCGCAACACTGCCGATCTCCTCGAGCAACTCGGTCTCAGCGAGCGCGCCCGTGACACGGTGGAGTCGCTGTCGCTCGGCAACCAGCAGCGCGCGCAGATTGCCGCCGCGCTCGTGCACGACCCGGAATTTCTCGTGCTCGATGAACCGTTCTCCGGCCTGGACCCGCTCGCGGTGGAGGTCGTCATGAGCGTGCTGGCGGGTTTCGCCGCCCGAGGCGCGCCCGTGCTGTTCTCTTCGCACCAGCTCGATATCGTCGAACGGCTCTGCGACGACCTCGTCATCATCGCCGACGGCACGGTTCGCGCGAACGGCTCTCCCGAGGCGTTGCGCGAGCAGCACAGCAGCCCGCGCTTTGAAATTCGTACCGGGGGCGACACCGGCTGGATCCGCTCGCTGGCCGGCATCACCGTGATCGACGTCGACGGCACCTACGCCCTCTTCGAAGCCGACACGGATGCCGCCAGCCAGGACGTGCTGCACCGTGCCGTTGCGCTCGGTCCGGTACACGCCTTCAGCCAGCAGCGACCCAACCTCGCCACCATCTTCAAGGAGGTCATCGCATGACCAACGCACCACGCCCGGTGCACGCCGGTCCCACCTTTCTTCAAAGCGTCTGGCTGGTCTCCAACCGTGAGATTTCAGCTCGACTGCACAGCAAGTCATTTCTGATCGCGACCGGCATTCTGCTGCTGCTCTCGATGGCGTCGGTCATCGTCGGCAGCATTGCCAGCCAAAGCGAGAGCCTGACCAAGGTTGCCGTGGTCGGCACCGCCGGAAGCGTCGTCGAGCACACAGAGGCCTTTGACATTGTCGAGGCCGACACAGTTGCCGGGGCCGAAGCTCTCGTACGCGACGGCACCGTTGATGCGGCCGTTGTGCCATCGACGAATGCCGATTCCCTGCTCGGCATCACCGTGATCGCCCTCGATTCAGCGCCGGGGGATGTGCTGGGCGCGCTCAGCGTGAGTCCGGAACTTCAGATTCTCGACCCCGCCGAGCAAGACGGTTTTCTCGCCTACCTTGTGGCCATCGGGTTCGGCATCATTTTTCTCATGTCGGCGACCACCTTCGGCGCCACGATCGCCCAGAGCGTCGTCGAAGAGAAGCAGACCCGCATCGTCGAGATTCTCATGTCCACCATTTCGGTGCGGGCCCTGCTCGCCGGCAAGGTGCTCGGCAACAGCCTCATGGCGTTCGGGCAAATCGTGTCGATCGGGCTGCTCGTGTCGATCGGACTGGCGGTGACCGGGCAACGGGTGCTTTTGGCCGATGTCGGCCCGGCCATCGTCTGGTTCGCCGTGTTCTTCGCCTTCGGGTTCGTGCTCCTCGCCGCGCTCTATGCGGCCACGGCGTCAATGGTGTCGCGGCAGGAAGATGTGGGCTCGGCGACCTCGCCGGTGTTGTTCCTCGTGATGGTCCCCTATTTTCTGGTCATCTTCTTCAACGACAACCCGCTCGTTTTGGCGATCATGTCGTACGTTCCCTTCTCCGCTCCGGTGGGCATGCCGGTGCGCATCTTCCTCGGCGAGGCCCAATGGTGGGAGCCCATGCTCTCCCTCGTCGTGCTGGCCCTCTCGACAGCCGTGATGATCCTCATCGGTTCGCGCATCTACTCGAATGCACTGCTGCGCATGGGCGCCCGCGTTTCCTTCCGCGACGCCCTGCGCCGCTGAAGAAGCCATGCACCGGCACGTCGGCGGACAGCCAGCCGGATGCGAGAGGATGGCAGGGTGACCCAACTCCATGATCTCCAGTCCCGCGGTTTCGCCTCCGACAACTACTCCGGCATTCATCCGGAAATTCTGGAGGCGCTTGGCCAGGCCAACGGCGCCCACCAAATCGCTTATGGCGAGGACGTGTACACGAAACGGCTGCAGGAGGTCTTCGTCGAGCAGTTCGGCGACGGTGTGGAAGCGTTCCCCGTGTTCAACGGCACGGGCGCCAACGTGACCGGGTTGCAGTCGATGCTGCCGCGCTGGGGCGCTGTGATCTGCTCGGCCACCGCGCACATTCACAATGATGAGGGCGGGGCACCCGAGCACGTCGGTGGCTTCAAGCTGTTGCCGGTGGCCACCCCCGACGGCAAGCTCACCCCCGACCTCATCGACCAGGAGGCCTGGGGGTGGGGCGATGAGCACCGTGCCCAGCCGCTCGTCGTGGCCATCACCCAGACCACCGAGCTCGGCACCGCGTACACCGTTGACGAGGTGCGCGCCATCGCCGACCACGCCCATTCCAAGGGCATGACGCTGCACATGGACGGTGCCCGCATCGCCAACGCCGCCGCGAGCCTCGACGTGCCGCTGCGCGCTTTCACCCGCGATGCCGGCGTCGATGTGCTCAGTTTCGGCGGCACCAAGAACGGCATGATGCTCGGTGAGTGCATCGTGGTGCTCAACCCGGAGGCATCCACTGGCCTGAAGTTTCTGCGCAAGTCGAACATGCAGCTTTCGAGCAAGATGCGCTTCATCTCCGCGCAGCTCATCGCGCTGCTCGAGGGCGACCTGTGGCTGCGCAACGCCCGGCACGCCAACGCGATGGCGGCCCGGCTGCGCGGTGCGCTCGAAAGCGAGCTCGCGGCGGGTGCCATAGCCGGCGTCGAGTTCAACCAGGCGACGCAGGCCAACGCGATCTTCGCCACGCTCCCGGCCGGAGTCGCCGACCGACTGCGCGAATCGTTTCGGTTCTACGACTGGGATGCGTCGAAAAACGAGGTGCGCTGGATGTGCGGCTTCGACACGACCGAAGACGACATCGACCAGTTCGTCGCCGCGATCACCCGGGAGTTGTCATGACGTTCACCGACCAGCCGTGGCTGCGCTCCTATGCCCCCGGTGTTCCGAGCAGCATCGGAGAGACCACCGAAACGCTCACCGACATGATGGAGACCTCGGTTGAGCGCTTCGCACCGTGCATCGCGCTCGACTTCTTCGGGGCAACCACCAGCTACGCCGAACTCGGCGAGCAGATTTCTCGCGCCGCCAACGGGCTGCGCAAACTCGGCGTGACCCCGGGCGACCGGGTGGCCCTCGTGCTGCCTAACTGCCCGCAGCATGTCGTCGCGTTCTATGCCGTGCTGCGGCTCGGCGCCATCGTGGTCGAGCACAACCCGCTCTACACCGATCGTGAGCTGCGTCACCAGTTCGAAGACCACGGCGCCCGTGTCGCGATTGTCTGGGACAAGGTTTTCGAGTCGGTGCGGGCTTTTCCGAAGGACATGGGGGTAGCGGATGTCGTTTCCGTCGACCTCACGCGCGCCATGCCGTTCGCGAAACGGCTGGCCCTCACCCTGCCGATCAAGAAGGCTCGGGAGGCCCGCGCGGCACTCACCGAGAGTCCGGGAAAGGGTGCCACCACCTGGGAGTCGATCGTCGGCGCCCGCAAACTGCACGCCTCGCACCAACGCCCGCAGCTCAGGGACACCGCCGTGCTGCAATACACGAGCGGCACCACCGGCGCCCCGAAGGGCGCCATCCTCAGTCATTTCAACCTGCGCGCCAACGCCGCGCAGGGCTCAGCCTGGGTCGCCGGCCTCCGCCCGGGCGATGAAACCGTCTACGCCGTGCTGCCGATGTTCCACGCCTACGGCCTCACCCTCTGCCTCACCTTCGCGATGAGCATCGGCGCGCGGCTGGTGTTGTTTCCCAAGTTCGACGAGAAGCTCGTGCTCGACGCCACCCGGCACGCACCGCCCACCTTTCTGCCGGCGGTGCCGCCGATCTACGATCGCCTGGTCACTGCGGCGGCGAAGAAGAAGGTGAGCCTGTCAGGCATCCGCTTTGCTATTTCGGGCGCGATGAACCTGCCCGTGTCGATTGTGGAACGCTGGGAGGAAGCCACCGGCGGCCTGCTGGTCGAGGGGTACGGCATGACCGAGGCGTCACCGATCGTGGCCGGCAACCCGATCGGTCCGAGCCGCCGCCCCGGAACGGTCGGCGTGCCGTTTCCGAGCACCGACATTCGCGTGGTGGACCCGGAAAACCCTACGATCCAGCGCGGGTTTGAGGAGGAGGGCGAGCTGCTCGTATCCGGCCCTCAGGTCTTCTCCGGCTACTGGGATCGCCCGAGCGAAAGCGCCCATGTGCTGCTGCCCGGAGGGTGGCTGCGCACCGGCGACATTGTTCGGGTTTCCGCCGATGGCTTCATCACCGTCGTCGACCGCATGAAGGAGCTCATCGTCACCGGCGGTTTCAACGTGTCCCCGTCTGAGGTTGAGGAGGCCCTGCTCTCGCACCCCGACGTCGTCGACGCCGCCGCAGTCGGCCTGCCGAGCGCGACCGGCGGCGAAGACGTCGTGGCCGTTGTCGTACTCGCGCCCGGCGCCGAACTCGACGTGAACGCCGTGCGCGAGTACTGCCGCACCCGACTGTCGGCGTACAAGGTGCCACGACGCATCGTCGAAGTCGACGAACTGCCCCGCAGCCTCATCGGCAAGGTTCTGCGGCGAGAGGTACGGAACCGGTTGCAAGGCCACTAGCCTCCGGCTCCGGGCGGAACCGGACAGTGGGCGGAATAGTGCGCAAGCTGCAACGTTGCACCAACTGGGTCAGCGCTGCCCCTTCCGTTATTTCACGTTCTAAGGACAGCTCATGACCCTCATCACTGACACCACCCGTCGCGCCGTCACCGAGTCGCCGCTCATCGACGTTCTGGCCGAGCGCTGGAGCCCCCGCTCCTACGACAAAACCGCCGTCATCGACGAGGCCACCCTCACGACACTGCTCGAAGCCGCCCGCTGGGCCCCGTCGGCGAGCAACATGCAGCCGGCCCGATTCATTGTCGCCCGTCGCGGATCGGCAAGCTTCACCACGATCAACGACGCCCTCATGGGGTTCAACAAGACGTGGTCCGACACGGCATCCGTTCTTATCGTCGGTGTTGCCAAATTGTCGATCGATGAGACCCGGGAAAACCCGTGGGCCCGGTACGACCTGGGCCAGGCCGTGGCCCACCTCACCATTCAGGCCCAGCACGAGGGGCTGCACACGCACCAGATGGGTGGATTCGACGGCGCCGCGATTATCGAGGCCTTCAACCTCACCGAGGATCAGGCCGTCGTCACGGTGACCGCTCTCGGCGTACTCGGCGACCCCGATGCGCTCAGCCCGGAGCTGCGCGAGCGCGAGGTCGCCCCGCGCAGCCGCAAGCCGCTCAGCGAGTTGCTGCTCGCCAACGACTAGGGTCTATCGAGCCGCGCGTGGCCCACGCAGCAACAGGGTCGGAATCAACGATCCGACAATGATGACCGCTGTGAGCCACGCGAGGTGTACGTCGAGCGGGAACGGCCAATACATGGTCACTCCCACGCCGGCGAGGGTGACAGTGAGTGCAGCGAGGGCGGGCCACCACACTCTCCGCCACGCCACCAACAGGGCCGCGGCGGGTAGCCAGTAGGCGACTTGGCTGCCCACTCCCATGCCCCGAACCATGTCGGCCGGCGCCTGCAGGAGCGAAACGGCGTCGATCCAGGGTCCGAAGAACATGGCGGCGCAGTGAAAGACCAGTGCAAGCCCGCTGGCGAACGCCACCACGGCCCACAGCCATCCCACGCGCACCGAACGGTCACGCAGCAGAGGGCGCCCCACCGCGAGCCGCAGAATTGCGGAGGCGATGGCGAAGGCCAGCAGCCCTCCCCAGAGGAATGGTTGGTTCACAAGTGTCCTTCCAGAACGGGGTGCCGGGCCCAGTCGAAACCGACGGGGGTTACGGGCGGAGCAGCACCTTGATGGCGCGGCGTTCGTCCATGGCGGCGTACGCCTCGGCGACCTCGGTGAGGGGCAGTTGCACGTCGAACACCCGGCCCGGGTTGATCTGGCCCGAGAGCACCTCGGGCAGCAACTCCTCGACATAGCTGCGAACGGAGGCGACGCCGCCGTTCACGCCCACGTTGCGGCCGAACAGCGAGCGAATGGGCAGTTCGGCGCCGCCGTTGGGCACGCCGACGTAGCCGACCATGCCGCCGGGGCGGGCCGAGCGGATGGCCTGATCCATCGACTCCTGGGTGCCGACGCACTCGAGCACGAAGTCGGCGCCGATACCGTCGAACAGGGCCTGGACGGCGGCGACACCCTCATCGCCGCGCTCCTCGATCACGTCGGTTGCACCGAATTCACGGGCGACGGCCTGGCGGTCGGCGTGGCGGGACATGGCGACGATGCGGCTCGCGCCGAGACGCTTGCTCGCGAGGATGGCGCAGAGCCCGACGGCCCCGTCGCCGACGACGACCACGGTGCTGCCGGGGGTGACGCCGGCCGAGACGGCCGCGTGGTGTCCGGTGCCCATGACATCGGCGAGGCTGAGCAGGCCAGGAACGAGCGAGTCGTCGGGCTGTTCGGGAGTGGCCACGAGGGATCCGTCGGCGTGGGGGACGCGCACGCGCTCGCCCTGGGCGCCGTCGGCGAAGCCGCCCATGTTGTCATCGTTGCCCCACCAGGCACCGTTGAGGCAGGATGTGCTCACACCGTTGCGGCAGTTGACGCAGGTGCCGTCGCAATCGTAGAAGGGGGCAATGACGAAGTCGCCGACCTTGATGGTGGAGACCTCGGCACCGACTTCTTCGACAACCCCCACGAACTCGTGGCCGATGCGGTGCGGTTCCTTGGTGGGGGTCACTCCGCGATAGGGCCACAGGTCGGAGCCACAGACGCACGCCGCGACGACGCGAACGATGGCGTCACCACCGGTCGAGAGTACGGGGTCGGGAACTTCTTCGAGGCGAACATCCCGTTCGCCATAAATCACAGTTGCGCGCATTGATCGAGCCTATCCCGGTGAACCTGAATCCCTCCTTCGCGTTTGCTCCCCAGGCGCAGCGTCAGCCGAGGCTCCGAGACCGCCCAGACCGCCCAGACCGCCGAGCGAGAAACATCCCCGCGAGGAGCACAATCAGGGCCAGCAGCGAGACGACGGGCACGCTGTAGGGCACTCCGGTCGACGCAATGTGCGCGGCTTCTGCGGCAGCTGCCGCGTCGGCGGCAGCATCGGCGGCCGCCGTCGGAGCGGCCACCGTCACCGCAGATCTGAGGAAGCGTTCGCTGCCGTCGGGCGCGATGCCGATAGCGGCAATGGTGTGCTGCCCGGTGAAGGTGCTCGGGATGGTCACCGTAGCCCGCGCTGTTCCACTCGCATCGGCCAGGGCCGTAGCCAGCACGAGAGGGACCGAGTAGATGCCGAAGGTGACGGTGGCGCCCGGGGCGAAACCGTCAGCGCCGACGTCGAGCTGGGTGCCGGCATCCGCTATGCCCGGCACCCCGGTGAGCTGGCCGTTGCCGCTCGGCAGGACGAGCGGCAGCGCCACTGCGGGCGCAGCGATCACGTCGATCTCCAAGACCTGCGTGGCATCCGCCACCCCGTTCGACGAGGTCAGCACAATACTCACGCTGCCGGGCGCCATGGTGGTCGTGCCGCTCAGGGCCCCGGTGCCGTCGCCGTTGTCGACGAAGGACAGCCCGTCTGGCAGCGTCCCGGTTGCGGTGAGCGTCACCGTTCGGGGGAATCCGCCGCTCGTGGCCACCGTGAAGTTGCCGGTCACGCCGTGCAGGAATGTCGCGGTCGACGCGCTCTCGATTCCGACCGGCTCGGTGACCGTCAGCGTGAGGGTCTGCTCGGTCGCCAGGGAGCTGTCGTTCCCCGCTGAAATAGTCAGCGAATAAACGCCGCCGGTTCCGGTCACGGGCGTGCCCGCGATGGTCGCGGTGCCGTCGGCGTTGTCGGTGAAGACCATGCCGGACGGCAGGCGTCCGGTGTAACTGAGCGCCACCGCGGCGGGGAATCCGCCGGTCGTGGTCACCGTGACGTCCGCGGCCGTTCCCGCGGCGAGCGTCGCGGCATCCGTGCTCGTGATCGTGGGTGCTTCGGTGACGGTCACCGCGAAGTCCAGCACTGCGGTCGGGGTGAAGCCGTTGTCGGCCGTGACGCTCACCGTGTACTCGCCGCCGCTGCCTGGCGGCGGTGTTCCGGCGAGGGCGGCCGTTCCGTCACCATTGTCGGTGAAGAGCAACCAGCTCGGTACGGAGTCCGCAGACAATTGGGGGGTGGGATAGCCGGTGCTCGTCAGCGTGACGCTGGTGGCGGTTCCGACGGTGAAGTCCGCCTCGCCGGCGGCCGCCAGGGTCGGGGGCGTGCCCACGGTCAGCAGCACGGACTCGGATTCGGCCGTCGTTGCGTTACTGAACACGGCCCGGTACAGGTTGCCGTTCTGCGCCTGCGCGGCGGTGAAGGTCAGGGTGGCCGCATTGGCATCCGCGAGGTCGGCAAAGCTGATCCCGGAATCGGTCGACACCTGCCACTGCACGCTGGGAGCGGGGTAGCCGACCGCGGCGGCGGTGAAAGTCACGGCGGTCGTACTGTGCACGGATGCGGGCACCGGCTGGGTCGTGATCACCGGCGGGCCCTGCACGGTCAAGGTGAAGGACTGCGTGGCATCGGTGAGCGTTCCGTTCGTGGCGGTGACGGCGAGCGCGTAGCTGCCCCCGGTGCCGATGTCGGCGGTTCCCGCGATGGTCGCGGTTCCGTCACCGTTGTCGATGGCCGTGACCCCGGGCGGCAACGTGCCCACAATCGACACCGTGGTCGCCACCGGGAACGCGGCCGTCGTGGTGACCACGAAGCTTCCGGCCGTGCCCGTGGTCAGGGAGGCGGCATCCGTGCTTGTGATGGTGGGCGCTTCGTTGACCGTGAGGGTGAAGACCTGGTCTGCGATCGGGGCGAAACCGTTGCTCGCTCGGATGGTGAACGTGTACACACCGCCGCTGCCGGCCGGCGGGGTCGCTGCGAGGTGCGCGCTGCCCGCTCCGTCGTCAACGAGGGTCAACCAGGCCGGCAGGGTTCCCGACTTCGACAACGTGGCATCGGGCACACCGCTCGTCGTCACCGAAAAGGTCTGGGCCTGACCGGTTGCTCCGAAGGTCGCCGCGGCAGCGGTGCTGATGGTCGGGGCCGTGCCCACGGTAAGCAGGGCCGACGTGGTGATGGCCGACGAGCCGCTGTTGGTGAAGACCGCCCGGTAGCGGTAGCCGTTGTCGGATTGGGCGGCGGTCAGGCTCAACGTGGGCGAGACGGCCCCGCTGAGCGGGCTGAATCTGGATCCGCCGTCGGTCGACACCTGCCACTGCACGGTCGGCGCCGGAAACCCGCTCACCGCGGCGGTGAAACTCGCCGGGTTACCGGCGTTGACGGTCTGGTCTGCGGGGTGCAGGCTGACCACCGGGTCTTCGTTGACGGTCACGGTCAAGGTCTGCGTGGCGTCGGGCGAGGTGCCGTTGCTCGCACCGAGCGTCAGCACGTAGACGCCGCCGGATCCGACCGCCGGGGTGCCCGACAGCGTCGCCGTGCCGTCGCCGTTGTCGGCGAACGTCACGTCAGCGGGTGGTGTCCCGGTGGAGCTGATTGTCGCGACAACGGGAAATCCTGTCGTCGTCACCGCGAAGTCGGCGCGCTCGCCCACGGGGAAGGTCGCACTCGTGCTGCTGGTCAGCACGGGCGGTTCCGTCACGGTGATCCTGAGCGCCTGAGTGTCGCTGCCGGCGACGCTTTCGGCTTGCACCGTAAAGGAGTAGCTTCCGCCGGAGCCGGCCGACGGCGTTCCCGCGATCGTCGCCGTGCCGTCACCGTTGGGCGTGAAGGTCAGCCCCGCGGGCAGCGTTCCGCTCTCGCGGGTAATCGTCGGTGCGGGATACCCCGTGCTTTCCACCGTTAAGGAGCCGGCAGCGCCCGCCACAAAAGCGGCCGAGGAGTCGCTCGTGATGACCGGTACGGTCGCCGTTTCGACGGTGGCGACCGCGGCCGCGTGGTCGAGGGTCGCGGTTGCCGAGCCGAGCCCGACCGAGCTGTTTGCCGTGTAAACCATCGATGCCGCGCCGTTGCTGAGCGGCGAACTGGCGGTGGAGGCGCGCGCCGCCGCCGGCAGGATCGCGGTCCAGGTCACGGGAAGACCGCTGAAGGCGGTGAGATCGCCGGGAGCAACGCTGGTTCCGGCCGAGTTCGTCAGCAGGTCGGCCGTGATCGTCGAGGTGGTCTCGGCGGGCAGGATCATGGTCGGCGTAGCGACCGCGTTCAGCTGCAGGTAGGGGGTGAACGTGTCAGCTGTTGCGGGAACGACGCTCCCGCATCCGGTCGTGCCGGGACCGGCGTTGCAGCCCCACCAGTTGTTGGGAGCCGAAACGGATGCGCCGCTCGCGGCGAAGATGCCCGCTCCATCAATATTGTCGGTCAGCCGGTTGTAGCTCGCGGTGAGCGTGGCGCCGCTTTCCACCTGGATCGCGGCACCGCCGGCAGGCACGGCCGCGCTGAGCGAGTTGTCGGTCAGGGTTGATCGCTCGAGGGCGAGTGCCCCCGAGTGCAGCCAAATGGCGCCGCCTCGCGCCGGGTTCACATCACTTCCGGTGGCCGTATTACCCGTGAAAGTGCTGTCCGTGATCGACATCGTCGCCGTGCCGTCGAGGTCGAAGAGCTCCAGGGCGCCACCGCCGTTCGGCAGGGTGCTCGTGGACGACGTGGAGTTGTTCGAGAACGTCGAACCGGTGATGGTGAGGGTCTGGTCGACCAGGCCCGGCATGGCCTGGTACGCGATCGCGCCTCCCGAGCTGCTGCCCGCGGAGTTGTCGTTGAAGGTGGAATCCACCACCGTGAGGGAACCGCCGACGAATTGAATGGCGCCACCGGGGCTATTGGTCGCGTCGGACGTGGTGTTGGCCGCGTTGTCGATGAAGGTGCTGTCGGTCACGACCAGGCTGTCGCCGGTGGCGATGCCGCCGGAACCGGCGATGATCGCCCCGCCGCCGTAGACGTTGTCAACGCCGCCGGTGATGGTCAGTCCGGTCAATGCGACAGCAACGTCACCGACCAGGAACGGGTCGAGCGTCATGACCTGCTCCGTGCCGCCACCGCGAATCACCGGCGCCGTACCGGGTGCAGCCTCAACGCTGAGAGCCGCGCCGGCCTGCGTGCCGAGGCTCAACGCGCCCAGGCTGAGCTCGTAGGTACCGGCCCCGACGATGACACTCACACTGCCACCGATGTTGTTGGCCACACAGAGCGCATTGCGCAGGGTGATCGGGCTGGCCGCCACAATCACCCCGGGAGTCGTGCACGCATTGTTGCCGTCGGAGTCGGTCGTCGATGTCACGGTGAGCGTATTCGCGGCGTAGGCCGGCGCAACGCCGATGCCGACCCCGGCTATCCCGAGGCTCAACGCGGTGAGTACCGCTACGTATTTCGCGCGGAACCGAGAGCGGGAGGCATGTTTCGACATCTGTTCTAGGTTGCCAGAATTTGGTAGGTATTACCCACCCGTAAAGGGGGGTGTTTTCCCTACACGCCCGGAGTTAGGCTGGTTCACATCGCGGATGTTCCTCAAGCACCGTCATTCTGGAGGCTCGCCGTGCTCGACATTTCTCGCCGATCGGTGATTACTCTCAGTGCCGGCACACTCGGCCTCGCGGCGCTCACCGTCGCCGCCCAGCCGAGCCTCGCCCTGGCGGCGACACGCCTCAATCTGCTGGCTCCGGCCGACCCGGTGCGGTCCAACTTCGTCGGCCTGATCGGTGCGGTGTTTCGCGCCGAGAGCGGCGGCATTTCGTTCCCGTTGACCCTCACGGCCGTGCACGATCTGGTTCCCGCCACGGTGCCCGACGACGAGTTGCGCTTCAATCTCATTTTTGATTCGGCGCAGGCCTCTCCCCCAGAGGGCATCTATCTGCTGAGCAACGCCGGCGCGGCTCCGACCTCGCTCTTCATCTCTCCGATCGGCCCGTCCGACGGGCCGGCCACCATGCAGGCGCTCGTCAATCGGCGCACGTGATGCCCGTTCTTGACGATGTGTGCGCGGTGCTGCAACCGGTACTGCGACCGGCGCTGCCCGGCGACGAGGCATTCCTGCGCGACCTTTTCGAGTCGAGCCGCTCCGATGACTTCGCGCTCCTGCCCGGCGCCACCAGATCCACTTTGATCGACCTGCAGCTCCGGGCCCAGGCCGCACAGTATCGAGCCGACTATCCTCAGGCCGAACACGCGATGATTACCGTTGGCGGGGCATCCGTTGGGCAGGTTCGTACCTCGCGCCAGCCCGAAGCGACCGTGCTCGTGGACATCTCGGTTGTCGGCACCCAGCGTGGCCGCGGCATCGGAACGGCGGTCATCTCTGCTCTGATCACCCAAGCGGATGCCGCCGGGCTGCCGGTTCGTTTGTCGGTCTGGGCGCTCAACACCGCGGCGCAGCGACTGTACGCACGCCTCGGCTTTCTCGAGGAGACGGCGGCAGGTTCGATCAGCATGTACCGGCCGAGCGCGCACGCAGCAACGACCCCGACCCCGACCCCGACCCCGACCCCGGAAGGCTAAAACCATGTCAGAACCCTACGTGGGCGAGATCCGCA
>Ga0307486_1002499_pt1 | contig 12778 bp, 17 predicted proteins | sample CBIW02metaG_FD_203663 | JGI IMG/M metagenome (GOLD analysis project Ga0307486, IMG submission 203663) | Sea-ice brine microbial communities from Beaufort Sea near Barrow, Alaska, United States - CBIW 0.2 | ecosystem: Environmental > Aquatic > Marine > Coastal | place: USA: Alaska | collected... | reverse complement strand
ATGCGGAAATCGTGCACGCCAAGAGTGGAATGGGCAACCCGTTCGACGACATGCTCCAGCCGGGGCTCGATAGCGGAACGCTCGCGTCATTGGCTGCTGAGCGCGATTCGATCAAGAACCAACTGACTGGGCCGATCGCCGTCAGCAAATAGCTGCTGGTGCGTTCCTAGACCTCGACGTCGACTGAGGCACGCTCACGAGTGTTTGCTTTGACGACGGCGCCTGCCGCTACGTGCAGCGGGTGCGTCGCGTAAACCGCGAGGGCGTCGACAGTGGGGTGTGTTGACACCAGGATGACGTCCCAATTGGCATTCGCATTGGCGGTATTCGCGCGCACCGTCAACGATTCGAGACCCTCGATCTGGCCAACTAGCGGCTCAAGGGCGCCAGCCATTGCCGCGACGGCAGTCTTCTGACCTGCGGGGTCGTCGGCATTGAGCTTCCACATGACAACGTGTTGAATCATTCTGTTTTCTCCTGAAGTGCAGCGCTGAGCCGGTCGGGCTCGACCCGCCAGATGGTGTGGACGCGGTCATTGATGAGCACAACAGGAATCTCATCCCAGTACTTCGTGTGAAGTTGTTCGTCATCGAGAATCGATTGCTCCGAGAGTTCGACCGAGAACTCTGTCGGCAATTCGGCGATGACCTGGATGATCGTTTCCCGGGCGTCGTCGCATAAGTGACAGCCGGGTTTTCCGATCAGAGTTACACGTTTGGTTGGCACAACCCTAGAATAATGCCGATGTCCGAGGTAATGCCGCCACTGTCAGGTCAGAACGCAGTTCTGGCGTTCTTCGACGTGGACAACACCCTGATGAGGGGCGCAAGCGCCAATTATCTTGGCAAAGAGGCGTGGCGCTGTGGGATCGTCGGATGGCGCGATCTCGCGCTCTTCGCGTGGCACCAATTTCGATTCGTCGCTGTTGGCGAAAACCACAAACACATGATGTCGGCACGCGAGCGCGCCCTAGCGATTGTTGGCGGGCATCCTGAGCAGACTCTCGTTGAGCTCGCTGAACGGATCTATGAGCGCGACATTCTGCCGAATCTCTGGCCAGAAAGCATCGAGCTAACGAGAGAGCATCTCGCCAAAGGGCACGAAGTGTGGCTCATCACCGCGTCGCGACAGAACTTGCGCGGCGGCTCGGAGCACACCTTGCTGAATGCTGGGCCTACTCTGATTCAAGCAACGACATCCCGCTGCTGAGCGCAGTCGGAAACCGTGTTGCCGTGAATGCAGATGTGAAACTCACGAATCACGCCCAAGAGATGGGTGGCAGATTCTGCCGCTCACCCGCGCCAGCCTCACAGAGGCACGGCGACGAGTTAAGCGACAGGCCAAGACCGTGCGTAAGCGCGGTCAGTAAAACGTTCTACTTCTTGTTACGACGCTGGTGACGCGTCTTGCGGAGCAGCTTGCGGTGCTTCTTCTTTGCCATACGCTTGCGACGCTTTTTGATGACTGAACCCATAGGAACCTCACTGATTTCTGAACGAACCGACCCGGTCCGATTCAGAACCGCGGAAAGACATACCGGAAGAGTTTACCGCACCGTGCGGGTTTTAAAGACTGAATGAGCTGGGAGCGAACCCAGCCGGGATGCTGGCTGCTAGCCAACCTCTGAGATTGAGGGCGAAACCGCACTTGCGACAGCCGACTCCGGGATGCGGAAGGATCGACCAAAGCGAACAGCGGGCAGTTCACCGGAGTGAACCATTCGATACACCGTCATATTGGACACGCGCATCATGTCTGCCACTTCGGCGACGGTGAGAAAGCGCATCTCAGAAAGATCCTGTGACATTCGATTAGCCCCTCGTTACAGACAACGCGTCTACATAGACGGCTGCGCGTGCACCCAGAATGTTACTGAAGTGCTAATCGGTAACAATAGGGGCTGGTGTGACTCGCTGTCCACCCCTAATCCCGCAATTGCGGCGCGCCTACCGGCTAATCTTTGCCGAAAATGCGACTGCGTACGTTGCGCGGCAGCTGCTTGGCGGCTTCGGAGACGTCGTGGAATGTAGAGCGAGCACGGTGCGTGCGTTCTGCAACCTGACGGCCAAAGTTGTCGCCAACGTCCGAGCCCGACCACGCCGCAAAGGCACCAGATGATGCCCGAACTTCGTCGTCGAAATCGTCCTGAAAGTCAGCGCTTAAGAACGGAATCAGCCAGTCCTCAATTGTTTCTAACGGCGAGGAGTCGAGGCGGTAGTAACGATGCTGCCCATCTTCGCGCACCGAAACTAGACCATGATCGCGAAGCACCCTAAGGTGCTTGGAGACTGTCGGCTGGCTCAAATCGAGCTTCTCAACAATCTCACTCACGCTGAGTTCACCACTGGGTGAATCCGAGGCGATGTACTGCTCAAGCAGCACTGTCAAAAGGCTTCGCCGCGTTGAATCGGCTACTACGTCAAAGATGTCGGCCATGACATAAGGGTAGTCGGGCTTGCTGGGGAGTACCATGGCCTCCTGTGCGTGGGGAGAGAAAACGATGAGTTCGCGGGCACCCATACGTGCACACCCTCGGGACCGGAGTATTGCGGGCCGAGTGCGTGATGTTGTCGACCGTTTCGCGGCTGCAACCCCCGCCCGCTTCGCTATCGCGATTTTCTCCGCACTTGTCATCGTGCTCACCACGCTGCTCGTCTTGCCCATCTCGGCACGAGACGGGCAATCCACTCCCCTCGTGGATGCCCTCTTTACTGCCGTCTCCGCAATTTGTGTGACCGGGCTCACCACCGTCGACATGGCCACGCACTGGTCCGCATTCGGCAACGGTGCAATCCTCATTGGACTTCAGGTCGGCGGCATCGGAGTGCTGACTCTGGCGAGCATGCTCGGTCTTGTCGTCTCGCGCAGGCTCGGGCTGCGCCAACGCCTCATCGCCGCCAGCGACTCCAACCCTTCGCGCATTCACGTCGGGCCGGTCTCCGAGTCCCAAGCCATCCGTTTGGGCGAAATTGGTGGACTCCTCGCGACCGTAGCAATTAGCTCACTCGCGATCGAACTGGTCCTGTCACTAGTGATCATCCCGCGGCTGCTGGCTGAAGGATTCGACGTGTGGCCCGCCATTTGGCAGGGCTTCTACTTTGCGGCATCCGCCTTCACCAACACCGGTTTCGTGCCAGCCGTCAGCGGCATGGAGGCATTCGCTCAGGACCCTTGGATGCTCGGAGCAATCGGCGCTGGCGTCTTCCTGGGCAGCCTCGGCTTTCCCGTCATCTTCGCGGTTGTCCGTCGCCTCAAGGCTGGAGCCCGGCTCTCAGTGCACGCTCGATTGACGCTCACGACGACGGTTCTGCTGATTATTGCCGGGGCGATTGCGGTGGTCGTGCTCGAGTGGAACAACACCAGCACGATCGGTGGCCAAAGCATCATGTCGCGTCCGTTGACGGCGACATTTCTCTCGACGATGACGAGATCGGGCGGATTCTCGACCATCGACATCAACGAACTCAATGGGTCAACCCTGCTCGTGTTCGACATGCTCATGTTTGTGGGCGGGGGCTCGGCCTCAACTGCCGGCGGAATCAAGGTCACAACACTGGCGGTGCTGTTCTTGGCCGCCCTTGCAGAGGCCCGCGGTGACAACGACATGCACGCGTTCGAACGTCGCATCCCCACCGATGTCTTGCGTCTCGCGGTCAGCGTTACCCTGTGGGGCGCAACAATCGTTGCCGTCGCCACGGTCGCGATTCTGCAGATGACCAAAGAGCCCCTCGATCGCGTGCTCTTTGACGTGATTTCTGCCTTTGCCACCTGTGGGCTCTCGACCGGGCTAACCGAGTCTCTCCCTGATGGCGGAAAGTACATTCTCGCGGCCACAATGTGGGCTGGTCGAGTGGGAACGGTTACTCTAGCGGCAGCCCTTGCGGCCAGTCAGCGCCGTCAGTTGTTCACGAGAGCAGAAGAGAGGCCCATCGTTGGTTGACAAGATCCCGCATAATGCGCCGGTGCTAGTGATCGGTCTCGGCCGCTTTGGTGCGGCGACTGCCGGTCAGCTTCAGCGCCTCGACCGCGAAGTTCTCGCGATTGACGAAGACCTCAGTCTGGTTCAAAAGTGGTCAGAGCGTGTGACTCATGCGGTGCAGACGGATGCTCGCAACATCGATGCACTTCGCCAGATTGGCGCAGAAGACTTTTCTATCGCGGTAGTGGCCGTTGGCTCGTCGATCGAGGCAAGCGTGCTCATCACCGCAAACCTAGTTGACCTCAAGATTCCGCAGATCTGGGCGAAGGCCATCAGCCGTTCACACGGCAAAATCCTTAACCGCATCGGCGCCAACCACGTGATTTACCCCGAAGCTGAGGCCGGCGAGCGCGTCGCCCACCTCGTGTCTGGCCGGATGCTCGACTTCATCGAGTTCGATGATGACTTCGCAATCGTGAAAATGTACCCACCGAAGCCGATCCGCGGAGTGCCCCTCAGTGAGTCACAGGTGCGCCGCAAGTACGGGATCACGGTGGTCGGCGTGAAGGCCCCAGGCAAGGAATTCACCTATGCGACTCCGGAGACAGTGATCTCGAACCACGACCTCGTAATCGTCAGTGGAAACTCAGAAAACATCGAGAAGTTTGCAACGCTCGCGAGTTAGCCCCGTTTGTGGACTGATTCTCTGGCCCCGCCTACCTGTATCTTGAATCCGTGAGCAAATTACGGGCGACCCCGGGGTCGCAATCTTCGCTCCGCGAAGCGAACCGCGCTCGCATTGTCGACGCTGTTAAGCATCACGGTGGGCTCACCCAGATCGAGTTGGCGGGAGTAACCGGCCTTTCTCCCGCAACTGTCTCGAACATTGTCAAGGAACTTGCTGCGGCGGGCGTACTCGCAACAAATCCCAGTACACGCAGCGGTCGACGCGCCCATCAAGTGACGTTGGCTCGCGCCCTTGGTTTGGTCGCCGCCGTGCACTTCTCTGAACGACACATGAGGGTCGCGCTCTCTGATGTTGCCCACACCGTGGTCTCTGAACACCACATGCCGCTAGCAAAAGACCACCGTGCAGACAACGAACTCAATCGAGCAGCCCAGCTGATCTCCGACATGTTGGAGTCTGTTGATGCCACCCACGAAGAAATCTTGGCGGTAGGCCTAGCCATGCCTGCTCCGATGGATCAGGCTACGGGCATCATCTCCCGAACCGGCATCATGCGCGGCTGGGATGGCGTTGCGGTGGCCGAGTCATTGGGCATCCGTCTCAACAGCCCGGTATTTGTCGACAACAACGCCAACATGGGCGCGTATGCCGAGTATCGTTCCGGAGCGTTGCGTGGCAAACCGAATTCTCTCTACATCAGCGTTGATGAAGGGATCGGAGCCGGCCTCATCCTGAACGGCGCCGTCTTTCGCGGCCACAACGGAACCGCCGGCGAACTAGGCCACATGGTGCTCAACGAAAACGGCGCGCTGTGTCGTTGTGGAAACCGTGGATGCCTCGAAACTTTGGTCGGAGGCCAGGCCATTGTCGAGTCGGTTCGGGCCGGCCGCCGCGGGCTCAAGCTGCACGATGTTGTTGTGAAGGCGATTGCTGGCGATAGCGAATGCATCCGTGCGATTGCTGACGCCGGACGCCATCTGGGCATTGCTGCCGGCAATCTCTGCAATGTCTTTGATCCTGACCGCATCGCGGTGGGCGGCGAACTCTCTCAGGCTGGCGAACTGCTGCTCGGCCCCATGAGGCACGCCATGGAGCGCGCGGTCGTTGTTGGGCCTCAGCGTGCGGCGGATCTCGTGCAGAGCCAGTTGGGCGCTCGTACCGAACTTCTGGGCACGATCGCCTTTGCTATCGACCAGCTGGCGATCGGCGCAGACTCGGTGACCCCTTCGGCTGTCTCGTCATGAGGGTAGCGGGCTCTCGGAGGGCGGCCAAACTCATCGCCTCACTGATGTTCGTCGTGCTGTTTCTTGGCGGATGCACGGCTATCGGTGCGAATGGTGCTGACCCGGAACGCACGATTGCGCTCTTGCTGCCTGAGTCAAAGACGGCGCGGTACGAAGCGTACGATCGCCCGCTATTTGAGGCGAAGGTTGCTGAACTGTGCCCAGAGTGTGAGGTCATCTACGCCAACGCCGATCAGGATCCGGTCAAGCAGCAGCAGCAGGCGGAATCCGCCTTTGCTCAGGGCATCAGCGTGCTCGTGCTCGATCCGGTCGATTCGTCAGCGGCGGTGACGATTGTTGCCTCGGCGCTGTCTCGCAAGATTCCCGTCATTTCTTACGACCGTCTCATCGGCAGCCCCGAGCTGGCATTTTGGGTGTCGTTCGATAACGAGAAGGTTGGTGCACTTCAGGGCAAAGCCCTCGTCGAACGCTTAGCTGCAGACGGGCATTCATCTGGCAATATCGCGATAATTAATGGCTCGCCAACCGACAACAACGCACGACTGTTCACAAGGGGCGCCCACAGTGTGATCGACGGCAGTGCGTATACGGTCGTTGCCGAATTTGATACTCCCGATTGGAGCCCAGACAAAGCACAGGAGTGGATGGCGAGCCAGGTCACCCAGTTCGGCAACAGCCTGATCGGTGTGTACGCGGCGAATGACGCGACCGCCGGCGGTGCTATTGCTGCGCTCAAAGCTGGCGGGGTGCTGCCGCTGCCGCCCGTCACCGGGCAAGACGCTGAGCTCACCGCCATTCAGCGCATTGTGAGCGGCGACCAGTACATGACGATCTACAAGGATTTCAAGCGCGAAGCTGAAATTGCAGCCGGCCACGCCGTTGCGCTCCTCGATGGCAAAACGCTCGTGGGCCAGAGCGAGGAAACTAACGGCATCCCCACCACGCTGCTGTCACCGGTGATCGTGACTATCGACAACATCATGGAGACCGTGGTTGCCGACGGCGTGTACACGGTTGAGCAAATCTGCACGAGTGAGTACGCGCATGCGTGCGCCAGGGCCGGGATTCAGTAATGGCTTACGAAATCACTGTCGATTCGAGCAAGGAAGAGAGCGCCTCATGACCGCAGTCAGTCCGACTACTTCAGAAGACGAGCCCATCCTTTCGCTGCGCGGAATGAGCAAGAGCTTTGGTGCCATTCAGGCGTTGGTTGATGTGTCGCTCGACATCTACCCCGGTGAGGTTGTTGCGATCGTTGGGGACAACGGTGCGGGCAAGTCAACACTCGTGAAGATCCTGGCTGGTGTGCATCCGGCGACCTCGGGAACAATCACCCACTACGGCGATGACGTGACACTTGCGAACCCGGCAGACTCCCGAGATCTCGGAATCGCAATAGTGTTTCAGGATCTGGCACTCTGCGACAACCTTGATGTTGTCTCCAACTTGTTTCTCGGCCGAGAGCTTGGCCTTCGCGCGATGGATGAGGTCGAGATGGAGCAGCGTACGTGGGAGTTGCTTCGTCAGCTTTCCGCCAAGATTCCTTCGGTGCGCACTCCCGTAGCTGGGCTGTCTGGCGGCCAACGACAGACTGTCGCGATTGCTCGCTCGCTGATCGGCAATCCGTCGATTGTAGTTCTCGATGAACCGACGGCAGCTCTCGGCGTTGCTCAGACCGCAGAAGTCTTGAACCTCATCGAACACCTTCGCGAGCGCGGGCATGGCATCGTGCTTGTGAGCCACAACATGGCGGATGTGCAGGCCGTTGCGGATCGCGTTGTCGTATTGCGTCTCGGTAGAAATAACGGCGACTTTGCGGTTGCCGATGTCACCTACGAAGACATCATTGCCGCGATTACCGGAGCAACCGATAACGCCGTGACTCGACGCGCAACGTTGCAGGGCGCGATATTCACTCGCGCTCAGGAAGGACTCAGTTCGTGAGCACCTCCAAGACACAACCACCAAGCAACAACACGCCAGCGGTTGAACTCGCGCCGGCCGTTGGTATGGCTGAGATGTGGACCGCGTTCCGCTCGCGAGTGCGGGGAGGCGATCTCGGTGCGATTCCCGTAGTCGTCGGCCTCGCAATCATCTGGACCGTATTTCAGATCTTGAATCCGACTTTCCTTTCGAGCGCGAACCTCGTGAACCTTGCCATGCAGAGCGCGGCTCTCGGCACCATTGCACTCGGCGTTGTGCTCGTTCTCCTTCTGGCCCAGATCGATCTCTCGGTTGGTTCACTCTCTGGACTCGCCGCAGCGATATTAGCCGTCACCTTCACTCAGCTGAACTGGCCTTTGCCGTTTGCAATCCTTGGCGCTCTAGCGGCCGGTGCTGTCTTCGGATGGTTCTACGGCTTCTTACTCACCCGATTCGGGGTCCCCAGCTTTGTCATCACCCTGGCTGGACTTCTTGGCGTGCTCGGCCTGCAGCTGTGGGTGCTCGGCCGGTTGGGATCGATCAACATCCCGTTCGATTCCTGGATCGTGCAATTCGCGCAGCTCATGTTCTTGCCCGACTGGCTGTCCTACCTTCTCGCCGGGTTCGCCGCCCTGGCCTATGTCGGTTCGCACCTCTCGCTCGCCAACCGTCGACTGCGGGCGGGACTGCTGCCCGAATCACGCACCGCGATCCTGCTTCGCGGCGCTCTGCTGATCGTGGCCCTGATGTTTGGTGCCTGGTATCTCAATACCGACCGCGGTATCGGTCTCATGTTCTTGCTCTTTGTCGTGCTCGTGATCGCCATGGATTTCGCCCTGAAGCGCACACGCTGGGGTCGCTCGATCTATGCGGTCGGCGGAAACGTTGAAGCAGCCAGGCGTGCCGGCATCCGCGTTGATCGCGTCTACATTTCGGTGTTTATGGTCAGCGCAATGCTCGCCACCCTCGGCGGAGTTCTCGCGGCCTCGCGACTTGCTGCCGCCAACCAGAGCAGCGGCGGCGGAGACACCAACCTCACCGCAATCGCGGCGGCTGTGATCGGCGGAGCTAGCCTCTTTGGCGGGCGCGGTAGCGCCTGGTCAGCACTGCTGGGAATCATTGTGATTCAGTCGATCTCCAGCGGGCTAACCCTTCTGAGTCTCGACTCGTCTGTGCGGTACATGGTCACGGGAGCTGTTTTGCTTCTCGCCGTGATCATCGATTCGCTTTCGCGCCGATCACGCGCACTCCACGGCCGCTTCTAATAGAGGCCGCAGAGTTGCGCGATCGCGCACCAACGCGTTCAGGGGTGCGGTGTTTAGCCTGCGGCGAGTTCCTTCGCCCGGGCCAGCGCTGCGCCCGTCGCGCGATCAAAGATCGACTTGAGGTCGGCGGCCTGCAACTGCTCAACGGCGCGCTCAGTGGTGCCCTTGGGGCTTGTAACCTGCTTGCGCAGCTGCTCAGGTGAGCTGTCGGATGCCGCAAGCAGTGCCAGTGATCCGTCGAACGTTCCGGCGACCAAGGTCAGTGCCTGTTCGGGAGTGAACCCGAGATCGATGGCAGTGCGGCTGAACTCTTCGAGAATCAAGAAAACATACGCCGGGCCTGAACCCGAGATGGTGCTGAGTGCATCAATCTGAGATTCCGGAATTTCGAGAACCGTGCCAACAGTCTCAAACACGGCACGACCGATGGCGAGGTCGTCTTCGGTGGCGCGCGATCCGGCGCTCAACCCGGTGACTGCCTTGCCGACGATTGCGGGAGTGTTGGGCATGGCACGCAACACAACGTTGTCGACGATGGCTTCCATCCGCGCGGTTGTTACACCGGCGGCAACGCTCACGATGATCGCGTCGGGCTCAAGGAATGGAGCAAGATCAGTCAAAGTGTCGGGAATCATGTGCGGCTTGACACCCAACATGACAACTTTGGCGCCCTTCACAGCGCGCGCATTTCCATCAGGAGTATTCTCCAGAGCGAACGACTCGACACCGTCGGCACGCACTGCGGCAGCCTTTGCTTCACTGCGATTCGTGACGCGGATGCCCCCGGTTACAGTCACCGAAGGGTCAAGTAGACCCTGCAGGATGGCACCCCCCATTGATCCGGCGCCGACAATTGCAATGCTAGGAAGAGAAGTAGTCACGTGAACATCCTAGGATTGATTCCATGAGCGCGTCAGGCGGAAACAAAGCAATCGTTGCGGCCCTATTGGCAAACGCAGGTATTGCGGTAACAAAGTTCATTGCATTCCTCGTCTCGGGCTCCAGCTCGATGCTGGCCGAGAGTGTTCACTCCCTTGCCGATTCGGGCAATCAGGGGTTGCTGCTGCTCGGTGGCAAACAGGCAAAGAAGCAGGCGGATGCCGAGCATCCCTTCGGCTATGGCCGCGAACGTTACGTCTACGCCTTTGTTGTTTCGATCATCCTGTTCTCGGTCGGTGGCATGTTCTCTCTCTACGAGGGCATCAACAAGTTGCAAGACCCGCACGCGCTCGAGCAAGCGTGGCTGCCCATCACGGTGCTACTCATTGCGATCGTGCTTGAGTCGTTCTCGCTGCGCACCGCTGTGCGGGAATCGAACTTGGTTCGGGGCAAGCAGAGCTGGATCGCGTTCGTCCGCCATGCCAAGGCTCCCGAACTGCCCGTCGTTCTCCTCGAAGACGTTGCAGCACTGGTCGGTCTCGTGCTTGCCCTCTTCGGCGTTGGCCTCACCATCGTCACCGGTGATTCGCTCTGGGATGCCGTCGGCACAATCGCCATCGGAATCCTGCTCATCATCGTTGCCATCATTCTCGGCATCGAAACCAAGAGCCTCCTCGTGGGTGAAGGTGCGACGATCAAGCAGCGCAACATCATCCGCGACACCATCAACGCGCATCCCGATGTTCGATCGCTCATTCACATGAAGACGCTCTACCTCGGACCTGAAGAGCTCATGGTCGCCGCCAAGATCGACTTTGGCGCCCATGCCAGACTCGTAGATGTCGCATCAAGCATCGACAGTGTCGAACGTGAGATTCGCGAAGCAGAGCCCATGGCCCGCGTGATCTACATCGAGCCGGACGTCTACCGTCGCCCGGCCGAAGCAGCCCCTCCCACAGACGCAATCGTCATCGTGGGCAACGACTAAAGAAAGTACTCGAAACCATGTCTCTTTTCGCCATAATTCTCGTCCTTCACTTCCTCGGACTCTCGCTGATCCTTGGCGCCTTCTTTATTCAACTAGGCCGTAAGCAGGGCTTCCAGTTCGGGACCATGCTGATCGGTGCCATCACCCAGCTCGTCACTGGACTCGCGATGGTTGGCCTCGCCGAAGCAAGTGGCGATAGCGACCTCAGCTACACCAAAATCGCCGTGAAGACCGTCTTCGCCGTCGTCGTGCTGGTGGCCGTCATCATCGCGCAGTCACGCCAGGCGAAAGCCCTCTCCGCCGGAACCAGCGAAAAGAAGGCAGTCATCCCGTTCATGCACATCGCCGGACTCGGTGCCCTCATCAACGTTTTCGTTGCGGTCCTCTGGCACTAGGCCGGCAGCCTGCTAGCGGCGGGCCTCGAAGAAGTCCGTGAGCAACGCAGCACACTCGGCCTCTTGGATGCCCGCAACAACCTCAACCTTGTGAGGAAGCCGGCGGTCGCGCAGCAAATCATTCACGCTGCCTGCAGCCCCCGCTTTTTCATCCCACGCCCCAAACACCACGCGGGGGATGCGCGCCTGCAGAATCGCGCCGGCACACATCGTGCACGGCTCTAGCGTGACCACGAGAGTCATATTCTCGAGCCGCCACGTTCCCGCCGCGGCGGCAGCAGCACGGATCGCCACAACCTCGGCGTGCGCCGTTGGGTCGCCAGTGAGCTCCCGCTCATTGCGCCCAATGGAGACGAGATTGTCGTGCTCATCAAAGACGAGAGCGGCGACCGGAACGTCAGCAGAATCGGCCGTGAGCTTCGCCTCGGCGATAGCCCGCGTCATCCACTGATCGAACTTTGTCACGATCGGTTCTCCTATCGGTGCTGACCTCAAGTAGATTTAGCCTATGCGAGTTCATGTTGCCGACCACCCGCTCATCACGCACAAGCTCACCGTGCTGCGCGACAAGAACACCGCGGCCCCCACATTTCGGGCGCTGACTGAGGAACTTGTGACCCTGCTGGCCTACGAGGCTACCCGCTCAGTGCGGGTTGAAGCGGTGAACATTGAGACCCCGGTGACGAAGACAACGGGTGTGGCGATTAGCTCCCCCAAGCCGCTGGTCGTTCCGATTTTACGCGCCGGCCTTGGAATGCTTGAGGGAATGGTCAAGCTTGTTCCGACCGCTGAGGTTGGATTCTTGGGCATGGTTCGCAATGAAGAGACCTTGAAGCCAGACACCTACGCCGAGCGTTTGCCCGACGATCTCTCCAACCGGCAGTGCTTCGTGCTCGACCCGATGCTCGCAACCGGTGGCTCGCTCATCGCAGCGATCCAGTATTTGCTCGACCGTGGCGCTACGGATGTCACGGCCGTGTGTATCCTCGGAGCCCCTGAGGGCCTTGCCGCTGTGGAGAAGGCGATGGAGGGCCGCGACGTCACGATTGTGCTCGGTGCCCTAGATGAGCGCCTCAACGAGCACGGCTACATTGTGCCTGGACTTGGCGACGCTGGCGACCGACTTTACGGTCTCGTTTAGCCAAAAATTTCGCGCGCTCAACTTGACAGGCGCGCGTTTAATGAAACATAGTTGCAGTCATGACTGTACAAACTCGCGACCTGACCGCCTTCATGGCATCCAGGACCGCCAGCTCGATGCCGGTAGGCACAGCGCTGGTGGGCGACGTTTCGTGTTGTCGAATGTGTGCCTAGTCGGCCAACCTGCGCTGGGCGTTCTCACCAGAACAACGCCCCAGATCTTCGTCCTCATAACGGCGTCTATCTAGCTCGTCACACTAGTTTTTTCCCGAAGGATCACACCCTCATCATCAGAGGCCCTTCACCCTTATCCAAGGATTTCTGGACCCATGTCTCT
>Ga0307486_1002498_pt1 | contig 12783 bp, 8 predicted proteins | sample CBIW02metaG_FD_203663 | JGI IMG/M metagenome (GOLD analysis project Ga0307486, IMG submission 203663) | Sea-ice brine microbial communities from Beaufort Sea near Barrow, Alaska, United States - CBIW 0.2 | ecosystem: Environmental > Aquatic > Marine > Coastal | place: USA: Alaska | collected... | reverse complement strand
AAGACGTAGTATACTCGGATTTGAAAGCTGTGCTGGCGCCGATTGTGGAACACATGAAGCAATCGAAGGTAGAAGCACACTTCAATGCCATCCGACAGGAACACGCTGACATCGACGATGTCAAAGAGGACCTGAACAGATGGGTTGATGAGCAGCCGGAGTTCGTACGCCCAGCGTTCGAACAGGTGCTGAAGACAGGGTCTGCTAAGCAGGTGGTTGAACTACTCAACGCCTACAAGCAGGCAACGGGAAAGACGGGTGCAGCGCCAGAAGTACCAGCCTCGTCAGCGAGTAACGGAGCAGGCAAGAAGCCGCAGCGCACACCACCCTCAGCAGGGGCCAAGCGCGCACTGGCAGCCACTCCAAGCACCAAGCGGAAAGACCCGCCGAGACAAGCGGACCCAGATGACTTCTCGTCTGCGTTCGACGAAGCGGCACAATCCGTAGGTGGCATCTAACACTTACTGACGACAAGGAATACCATCATGGCTTTAACTGTATACGGTGACATTACCCCACGCCAAGCGGCGTTCTCTGTGGCTAACCTGCTTACGCGGGCCATGCCTTACATGATGCTTGAGAAGTTCGGTCAGGCATACCCTATCCCCCGCAACAACACGAAGATTGCGAAGTTCCGTCGCTACTTCATGGTGGGCGCTACGGGCTCCAACTCCGGCGCCGGCGGCGATTTCAACGTGCCATTGGCCTTGACCCCGCTGACTGAGGGCGTTACGCCTGCTGGCTCCAAGCTCGACAGCAAAGATTACACCGTCGAGATGGAACAGTACGGTGACTTCCTTGAGTTCTCCGACGTGATCCAAGATACCCACGAGGACATGCCTGCATTGCTTCGTGAAATGACGGACATCCTCGGCGAGCAAGCGGCTCACACCCTTGAGACGTTGCGTTTCAACGTGCTGAAGGCCGGCACCAACGTGTTCTACGCCAACGGCTCAGTGCGTACCGCGGTAAATACTCCGATCACTCTGAGTATGCAGCGTCGTATCACCCGCTCCTTGAAGCGTCAGAACGCCAAGCCGATCACCAGCATCGTCAAGTCCACCGTGAACTACAACACTCAGCCGATCGAGTCTGCGTTCATTGCCTTGACCCACCCGGACATCGAAAACGACATCCGTGATCTGGCTGGTTTCATTTCCGTCAAGCAGTACGGCGGAAGTGTAACCGCGATGGAAGGCGAGATCGGGTCCGTGGAAGACGTGCGGTACATCCGTTCCACCGTGTTCGAGGCCTTCGAAGACGCGGGCGGGCTGGATGGCGACGTTGTGCTGTCCACCACAGGCACCAACGCCGACGTTTACCCCATCCTGTTCTTGGCCCGCGACGCCTACGGCATCGTGCCGCTGCGTGGCCGCGACTCGGTTCAGGTTATGGTGGTTAACCCTCAGCCTACCAACGTCGACCCGCTGGCTCAGCGCGGTACCGCTGGTTGGAAGACGTGGAACGCGACTGTGATCCTGCAGGATGCCTTCCTTGTTCGTGCCGAAGTGGCCGCGAGCGTCTAAACAGGAGGCCCCCGGTAACACGGGGGCTAACGTTTATGGACCTAGAAGTGGCGAGGCCCAGCATGGACAATAGCCTGAGAATCGAGGTGGCGGAGAATGGCGTCATACTTTCGTATGATGACCCGAAGATTGTCGCCAAGAACCGCGAGGAAGAGAAGTACGAAAACCCCGAAGTTCGGATGGTTTTCAAAGACGCGAAAGAGGCTATGCCGGAAGCACAGCGTATCCTCAGAACCCTAATGGGCACAGAGGACTCGGGTGACGAGTTCGGTGCCGCATTCGATGAGGCAATGAAAGATGAGTGATGACAACGATATTGAAAACGTATTCGGCGGCGAAGTCGAGAAGTCAGCCCCGGCCCCGGCCAGCGCTAGCTTGAAGAAGCCGAGCCACAAGAAGGCAACTCCTGCAGCTAGTGGCCCTGCGAAGGTAGAGTACGTCCGCATTAAGCTGGCGCATAGCCGAGACATCCCACCGTCCGGCCTGTACCTTGGCCACAACGGCAAGGGTTACCTGCTGAAGCCCGGCATTGAGGCCAACGTCCCCGAGTTTCTGCTCGACGTTCTGGACAATGCGGTAATGAAGAAGCCGGTAACCGGCGCCAACGGCCAAGTAGAGAGCTGGGAAGATCAACCGCGGTTCATGTATAGTATCATTCGGAAGAAGTAATCGTGGAGAACGCTGGTGATTCTACAAGAGATGCTCGGAGAACTGCGGGGCCCGCTGCTTAGAGACGTAAGCGGGGCCTTGAGCACTGATGAAGAGGACCTGTTGTGGTCCGACGAAGTTCTTGTTCGTTACATCAACGATGGTTACCAGCGTTTCTGCGAGCGTTCGATGATTCTGGAGGATGCAACCTCCCCCGAGGCCACCCAGATAGTCCTGCAAGAGGGGGTGCTGTCTTACCCCCTGCACAAGTCCGTCATTAGCGTGGCTTCCGCTGTGCTCGATGGCAAGGCCCTACGCAAAGCGTCGACTAACCAGTCACAGGGACACCTGCCAGAAGTCATCGGATTCGGCCCCGGCCTTGTGTCTAGCTACCGCGGCGTGACGGCGTACCTACCTGACTACAACGTCGGGACGTTCCACGTTCTTGGTACGCCCACGGAAGACGACACCGGCAAGATTATAAACCTGCGGGTTGTACGCCTGCCGCTCGTCCCGCTTACGCTGGGCGATGTAACCGCTTCCCCTGAAATCCCTGAACAGTACCACCTCGACATCCTTGAGTGGGCGGCTTTCCGCGCGCTCAGAAACCACGACAACGACGGCGAGAACATGGCCAAGGCCAGCGCACATAGCACGCGGTTCGAGCGCGCTGTCGACGAAGCAAAACGCACCCATGGGAACCGCACCTTTGTCGGGTTTTCGTTCGCCCCTAGCTGGAGGTGGTAATGGCTACTGCTCAAGAAGACTTACAAGCAATGATCGCCAACATGCGCACTCCCGGCGTAGGCGCCGCCAAAAAGCAAGCGCCTGCTGCGCCTGCCCCGGCGGGTTCGCAGCGGTCAGCAGTTTCTATGACAGGTAGCGCCGGCCTCCGCCAGCCCGGCCTGACCGCTGGCCAATCGTCTGTACCTACGGCTAACCCTGCCGGGCGGCTGGCCACGGCTAACCGGCTACTGGACAACCCTGTGCAGTCTTCTCGTACTGGCACCGAGGCTAACCTCAACCCCCAAGTGGGTGAGGCGCTTCGTCGTAGCTTGATTGAACAGCAGCGCCTGAGCGGCCCGACCTATGGCAGCATGGGCGCTTTCGAACGCCGTGATCGCCGTGACGCTAGGACAGCCAACCAAGAAAGCGTGAACAGCGGACTGGCGGCTCTTCAGGGCATCCGCGAAGGCTCGATCGCTGAGCGGGGCCAGAACATGGCGGCTACGACTACCCTCGAAGACCGCCAGATGCAGGAGGCTGGCGCGTTTGACCGCACCCTGCTCGGTCTCGACCAGACTATGTTGGAGGGTCAGTTCGGTTTGACAGACAGGGCTGCTGCAAACGAAGGGCTTAGGGACCCCATGAAAATGTACGCGCTTGAGCAGTTGCGCGGCCTGACAGGCCCAGACGCTACGGCGGCGGACAATAGGCAGGGACTTAACGCCGCGCTTGGACTCTCTGAGTTCGCTGGACCCGGCGGAGGCCCGGCGCTCTCTTTCGACGCAACCGGTTTAAGTGGAGATTTTACGCCGGATCAGCTTAACGACCCGGCATCGCTGGCCATAATCGCATCTGGCCTGCCCCCCGAGCAAGGGGCGAAGCTGCTGGGGGACCGCGGTTACGTCGCCGACCCAGATAGCGCGCTTGGCATTAGGCCGCTGAAAGAAATCAGGGCGGAGAGCGAGGCAAAACGTAAGGCGAGAGAAGTAGCGGCAGCTGAGGACGAACAGGCGCGACAGGCCGCGGTGGCCGCGTACCTGCGCGCCAACCCGCTAAACCCTGCCGTGCGGACGAATGCAATTAACACCCAGACTCGTAACTAGGGCTACCAATGGCAACCACGCCGCAGAGCACAAGCACTACGCCAGACAGAATCGCTGCTATTCGCCGGTCGGTGGATGCTGAACGAGAGGCGGAAACTCAGAGGCGCCGTGAAAGCGGCGCTAACCTGCAGAACGCCGTTACGTCTAGGTACCTAAACCAAGACCGTTCGCTCGGTCAGGTTGCCGGGGACACGGGGCTGGCCGCACTTCAGGGCGCTGTCGATCTGGGCTCTGCCGCCTACGGCGTGGGCAACATCGTATCCGGTGGTGGCCTTGAGTCGCTCACAGGCATGAGCGATAACTTCGCGCGCACTGGCAACATACTTGAGAACGCCAAGTCTGACCAGTTCCGCTACGAAAAAATGATGGCCGGCCAAGCCTTCGAAAACGAGGGCCTTGTATCCGGCGCTGCGTCGTACCTGTCCAGCCCGGGCCTTATCGCAGACCTCCTTGTTCGGTCAGCACCCTCTATGCTTCCCGCCGTTGGCTTCGGCTCAGTGGCCGCGCGTGCCGCGGGCGGTCGTGCCCTCGCTGCTGGTGGAACAGAACTGGCTGCTGGCAAGGCAGCATCGACTGCGGCCGGCCGTGCGGCTACCGGCGCAACCGCGGCTCAAGTAGGCGGGATGTCCTACACTGACGCGTACAACCAAGCTATTAGTGAAGGGCTGTCTGCAGACGAGGCGCGTGTAAAAGCCTACCAGACCGCGGCTATCGTGGCTCCGGCCACCGCGGCTACTATGATGATACCGGGCCTCGGGCCCGCTTCGATCGAAGGTCAGGCTATCGCCCGACTGTTCGGTGGCACTGGCGTTAACACGGGCGTTCGCGCCGGCGTTGGCGTTGGTACCGGCATTGCCGAGGCGACTGGCAAAGAGGCGTTGCAAGAAACCCTCCAAGGTACCGCTGAGCAGGCGGCGCTTAACTACGCCAGCATCGAAAGAAACGTAACAGACAACCTCGGGCAGGCCGCGGTCATTAGCGCAATCGCTGGTGGTGGCATGGGCCTTGGTGTCGGTATCGCCCGCGCGCCGTCCTCCCTGCGTACCGAGCTCGACACACTGCGTACCGATACCGCTGAAGACTTGGGTGATCCAAGCCTCGGCCTGTCGGAAATCGAGAAAAGCGACGCTGAGAAGCAGAACCTCGACACACCAGCCTACCTGCGCCGTAACGCACGCAGAGAGTCCGAAGGGTTCGTACCGGCGGGCAAGGACCTTCTGGGCGCCGACCTGCCCGCACCGCCGGAGTCTGTCGACCCTGCGCCCGCGCTCCCTTCAGACTTCGTGGATGTTGGGAACGCTACGGGCCAAGGTGTCTTGGAGCTCGACGAAGCCCCGCAGCCTCCGCTACCCCAAGTAGGTACCGACGAGTCGCTGACAGCCCAAGAGCTTTTGGAAGCCCAAGATTACTTCAGCGCGCTAGGCTCAACGAACGGGGCTGACGCCCAGTCGCTCATGCCGATCGTCCGTGAGATCGAAACCAACACGGACAACGAGCTGGAAGAAGCCATCCAGATCACAGAGCTGTTCAATCCCCGCGTTAGAGACGCGCTGGATATGGGCGAGCTGACCGAAGACTCCGTGATCCGTGGCGTAGAATCCTTACGAGCACAGGGCGTCGTACCTCCACGGTCAGAGTCACCTAACACTCAGAGAGTGCTGGACTCGGTGGCTACCCCGCCTACGGGTATTACCGAGGCGGACCTTATTGCTGCCCCGCTGGAGTCTCCGGCTAGCAAAGCGTTTAAAGCGTATCAACGTGGGCTTGCTCAGCGCACCGCCGCGCCGCAGCCGGGTGCCGCGCGCTCGGGCACCGGCGAAAGCACCAGCCAGACCATTGATCGCGTACTGGGCATTACCCAGCGTACCGGCGTGCGCCAAGGCGACCTCCTCACGGGTGAGCAGGTCAGCACACAGCAGCAGTCCAGCGCGCAAGAAGCCTACATAGCGGATAGCTTCACCGACAGCGGGCGCGTGGATACCTCGGGCAACCCCATCTACACGCAGTATGACCGCGGTCTGCAGACGCAGGTAGAAGTTCCGTACCAGCAGGTACAGAGCGAAGCGCAAGAGTTCGTCCGCCAGCGTACTGCTGAGCCGGCTTTGTTGTGGAAAGAAACCCTGTCGAAAGACTTGGGCCTACCCCAGAACACTGCCCTCCGCGGTAAAGGGTGGACAGCGTTCGCCACCTTGGTAAACGAGGCGGGCCTACGCCCGACCAACGACAACGTCGCACCCGAGCTGGTGCAAGTGACCGAGGCGTTGACCCGCCAAGAGCTGCCTCCGTCCAAGTTCATAGAGCGGCTGACCGAGAAGTACGGCCCCGGGTCGGACATCGCCCAGTCGATCGCCCCTACCCGCAAGCCGGCTAGCAAGCCGGCCAGCAAGCCAAGCACCAGCGGGAAGCCAAGCGCAAAGGCTACCGGTCGGAACTGGAAACAGTACCTGACCAAGACCCTTGGTTTGAAGCCTACCCAGATGCGTGGCAAGGCGTGGGATACATTTGATGCGCTGGTCACTGAGCGCGGTATCCGCCCCGAGGACGAGGGCACTGAAGCGTTCCTGCAGGAGGCGTCCGAAGCTATTGATGCGCCACCTGAGTCTGCGCCGGCGTTTGCTGCGGCTCTGCGTACTGCTTACCCAGTGGCCGGGGACATTGAAATTACATTCCCGACCACGCAGGAAGAGTTCGCCGAGTCCGGCGCGTCCGAGGCTACTCAAGACCTTGAAAGCCTGCCCCCAAGCCCGCTGCGCGAGATGCGCGGTGAGACGTTCGAGACGGGCGAGGAGTACGTTGCGTACTTCGTGGCCACGTTTGCCGAGCAGGCCGACGGCATGCGCGGCCAGTTCCCCAGCGAAACCAAGTTCAAGAAAGAGCTGGCGGCTTTGTTCAAGAAGATGGTGAACGAGGTGCGCACTCCGCAGGACTTGCCAGCGCTGGTCAAGGCGATGTACGCGCAGATGCAGTTCCGTGGGCTTACGCCTATACAACGCCGCCAATCATTGTACGAACCAGTGGCCGCGGTTACCCGCAAGTTTATGGGCGACGCCCAGACTGTGGAAGAACTGAACAACGCCTTCATGCCACTTAGCCGTGAGATTCTGGACACGCGCACCAGCACGTTCCCCGACAGGCAGGACACCGGTGTGCTGAACGAAGTAGACGAGTCGCTGACTCGGTACTACGGCGACCGCATTGACATGATGCTGGAAGACCCGGCTAACGCGAACAACACTATTAAGTTTTCTCGCACCGGTGACGGCACAACGGCCAAGGCCGACCCGCTTAGCAGCGATAAAGTAGATCGCGCGGTTCGTCGAGCTAACGCACTGGCCGAGCTGGGCGAGAAACAGATCACCGTGTACGACACAGTCGCCGAAGCCGAAGCCGCGCTTAAAATATCTATGCCACCGGACACCAACGGCGTGTACTACAACGGCGAAGCGGCGGTTATCCGCGAGAACATCACTACTATAGAGCAGCTGGCTGACACCATGATGCACGAGCGCGCGCACGGGGGGCTTGAGGGCCTGCTTGGGGCGGTGCGCCTGCGGGCGGTGAACAGCCGGCTGTGGTCTAACCCCGCTCTGCGGTCTCGCATAAAGACCAAGATGGAGGCCCGCGGGGATACCCGTCAGGACGCCGCGGAAGAGGTGCTGGTGGACATGATTGTCGGCCGCGAGACCATGAGCAAGTCTATTTTCTCCAAGATTCGTGCGGCGATAAACCGCACTGCCGAGGCGCTGGTAGGCCAAGCAGGGTACACGTTCTCAGACGCTGACGTGAACGCGCTGCTGCGGGACACTGCGGACTACATGCGTGGAGGGCAGACCTACGCACAGGGCGAGCCTATAGGTGGCTACGTAAACAAGCTGTCCGAGCTGGAGGCCGCCATCCGTGGCGACGTTATACCGTCCTCACCCAAGTTCTCCGTGGCTGGCATAGCACTGGAGAGCGCCACCCGCACCGGCGAGGCCAGCCTAGATGGCATGAAGAAAGCCTCTGCCGCGCTCGGGGACGCCGTTCGTTCAGCCATCAAGGACAAGACGTTCAAGCCGCTGGCAGACCTAACGCCTCCTGCGGCAACCCGCCTGAACCAGCACGTCATGGACTTCATGCCGCTGCGGGCGTTGAAGCGCCACTACAAAGGCACCCTAGACGTTGTTAAAATAGACGGAGAGGGTAACGAGACCCGTGTGGATACCGTGGGTACGCACGCCGATTTGGTTCGTAGGAAAGAAACCTCGTTCAACAAGGAGCTCCACGAGCTGCGCGACTACGTGTACACCGGCGCAGACGGTAAGAAAGAAACGCTAAACACCTCGGCGCAGGTCGTTGCCGAAGACTGGTCTAACTTCCGTACTAAGAACCCGACCAAAGCGCGTGAGCTGGACCAGATGAACAACCGGGCCACCACCTACAAGCTGCACCCGGATCGTAGCTGGGACAAGCAGACGAAGCTGGACCACACCAAGCTGCCCTACACCGACGCGGAACGCCGCGCTCAGTTCGATAAACTTCGGGCTAACTGGGAGGCTGTGGGCGAGCAGGGCCAGACCCTGTACAAGCAGAGCCAAGCCATTTACGTCAAGTCGTGGACAGACCAGTTTAAGGCGCTGGAGGCTGCGATCCTGCGTGAGAGCGGGCTGGAGCGCACACTGGTTGACCCTGATACGGGGCAGGAAGTGCGTAACAAGCAGTGGGTCGCCAAATGGAAGAGCATTATCGACACCTCTATCCGCAAGCTGAGCGAGGGCCCTTACTCACCGCTGCAACGCCACGGCGACTACTTCATTACCGTGCGTGACGAGAGCGGTGCGGTGCTCCACTTCTCCGCCTACGATACTGAGCGGGAAGCGATGATTACTGCTGACCGCCTGCGCGAGTCTCGGACTGACCCCACCATAAAGGTGCAGTACAGCGTCCGTAAGAACTTCGATCAGGCAATGGACGGCATGAACCGCAAGGTTTACGCAAACATGCAGGCGTCGCTGGACTCAGCGTTCCCGGGCACCGATGGTACTGATTCTGCCAGCCGGAACTCTGCCAGAGACGCCTTGAAATCCGTGTACCTGCAGCAGCTTGAGGACTCGAACATCCTGAAGCATGGCATGAAGCGCAAGTTCGTGGATGGCGCCTCACTGGATACGCTACGCGGGTTCACGTCTTACGCGCTGAAGGCTTCTCGTAGCCTGTCCTCTATGCGCTACGACCATCGCATAGAGGACAACATGCGGGACATGGAGCGGGCCATCGACCCCGACGGCTCGCCGCAGAAAGTGTCCACCCAGTCGGGCGTGTACGAAGCCGTGCGTCGCCAGCACAAGGCGGCCGTGGACTACGAGTACAGCCGTATGGCAGACATCGTTACCCAGATGGGCTTTGTGTACTGGATGACCTCCCCCGCGCAGATGGCGTTGAACGCCTCGCAGACGGCGCTGGTTACTCTCCCTAGGCTGATAGCGAAGTACAACGCGCCGGGGGCTGCGAAAGCTATCGCCACGGCAACGAAAAAGTTCGTGGGCACCAAGCGGTTCCGCGGCATGCACGACCCTGAGTCCACTACGCTCGACCCGAACTCCGCGCACTACCGTGTAATGCGAGAGCTGTTCGACCGCGGCGTGCTGGACTTCACGCTGTCGCACGACATGAGCGGTCTGGCCAAGGGCGACAGCTTCGGCATGAACTCCAAGAAACGCACCGCCCTGCAGTGGATGAGCACGTTCATGCACAGCTCGGAGGTGGCTAACCGCGAGATAGCCGCGTACGCCTCTGTTGAACTGGAGATGCAGAAGCGGGGCATTACGTCCGAGAGCCTTGCTACCATGGACCCAGAGACCCAGCGGAAGACATTGGATGAGCTGACGGACACTGCGGAAGAGTTCGTGGACACCACGCAGTTCGACTACAGCCAGTCCAACAAGCCAAAGAACCTGCAGCGCCCTGTGGCGCGTGTGGTGTTCCAGTTCCAGCAATTCCGAATCAACATGCTGGCCATGATGGCTACGGATATTAAGCGAGCATTCAAGGGGGCCAACACGGTCGAAGAAAAAGCTGATCGCCGTGAGGCGTGGCGTGCGCTGTCGTACATGACGGGCATCCAGCTGATGGTCACGGGGGCCGTCGGCTCCGTGCTGGCACCTGTCGCGTTCCTGATACTGGACCTGCTCGCAGACGACGATGAGCTGCTGAGTTCTCGGGAAGCGTTCGTGCAGTCTGTCCCCCAGTGGATGAGCCAAGGGCTGCTGTCGTTCGGGGTAGACACCGCCCGGTTCGGCTTCGATACCTTGATACCGTTCATCGGCGGCACACGCTACATGCCAGTGCAGGACTCCTCTGACGAGAGCCTAGCGTGGCTGGTTACAAACAGCATCGGCCCGTGGGTTGGCCTCGGCCAGAACTTTGCTCGTGGGTGGGATGAGTGGCAGACCGGTGACTACTGGGGCGGCATGAAATACTTCTCTCCGAAGTTGTTCTCCGACTCCATCGGCGGCCTGTACAACTGGAACAACCCAACCATGACCCGCGACGACGTGCCGTACTACACACCCAGCACGTACGAGCGGCTGCTGAATATGTCAGGCCTCAAGTCCGGTGGACAGGCGGAAGCGCAGTACGACCGTAACGCGGTTTACTCTGGCATGAAGCGGGCCAGCGACCGCAGGCGGTCATTGCTCGGGTCCTTCCACTTAGCCCGCAGCTCGGAAGAGGTCCGCGACGCTATGGAGGGGATAACGGGGTTCAACAAGGTTAACCCAGACACGCCCATAACGATGTCGGCTATCAAGTCGTCGGGCATGAGCCGCCAGCAGAAGATAACCAACGCTGCTAATCCAAGGGTAAACACGCCGATCAGCGGCACGAATACAGCGCTGGCCGAACGGCTGAGGGAGGGCAACTAATGCCTGTTGCAGAGGTATCACTGAGTGGGTGGGTGAATGGGATTAACAACCTGTCCCCCGCCAACCGTTTGCCTGAGGGGTTCGTTCGTGACCTGATGAACCTCGACCCCGTGGGCGGCAACTTCGAGATGCGCACCGGTTACGAGAAAGTCGTGGCGGGTACGGCGTGTCGCGCGGTCATGTCCCTCGGGGAGCGAGTGCTGTTCGTGGATGGCACCGACCTATTTGAGCTGGACCTATCCACCAACGCCACCCGCGTACTGCGCACAGTGGCGGGGGCGGGCCCGGTAGCCTCGTGCACCCACGCAGGGGAGCTGTTTATATCGACGGCCAACGAGACGCTGCGCTACGACGGGCAGACGCTGCGCGAGTGGGGGGTACCTGACGTCAGCGGCCAGCCACTGGTGAGTATCAGCGCCCGGAAGCCCGGCCGCCGCCTCTACGCCATGACCTACACAAACCAGTACGGCGAGGAAGGTGGCACGGTCTCTGCGGCCAACGTGCCAGAGGGGGTGTATGAGTTCACTATTCCCCCGCTCGCAGCAGGACTAAAAGCAAACCTGTACGTGTCCTCGTTAAACGGTAGGACGCTTTACTTGCAGGGCGCCTACGAAACGGCGGGCCCCGTAGTGGTCAATCGCCCCGTGGATGACACGCGGAGTCTTGCCACCATGCACATGTACAAGCCCTTGCCCGGAGCGCACTTAGCGTCGTGGCGGGGTGCGCTGCTTATTGCGTACGGCGGGGTGCTGCAGGTTACCCACCCGCTTTCTCCGCACCTAGTTTCAAGGGATACAGCGTTCTTCCAGTACCCTCGTGACATCGAGATGCTGCTGGCAGGAGAGCGGGCGGTGTACCTGAGCGCTGACAAGGTGTATCAACTCACCGACCCAGACACCGCTGAGCCTAAACAGTCCACAGTAACTGACTACCCCGCTGTTGCGGGAACAGGTACTATACTACCAGACGGCCGAGCCGTGTGGCTTACGAGGTATGGCATGAGCGTAGAAAGCCCAGACCCCCGAGAAGGAATCGTACAACCGAACCGGCAGACGTTTGCGCCGGAGGAAGCTGGGCGGGGCGCCAGCGGTGTTGTGGACAACAACGGCAACGAGATGGTTGTCACCACCCTGAGAGACAGCGGCGGCGCCAACACGCTGGTGGCTCAAGACTACTTTGAAGCGGAGGTTATACGCCCATGACGATCCTCGGGACCGGGCTGATTTACAAGGTGGAGACCCTGAAGGACGGCAACGTCATCGATGTCTCCTACGAGCACAACATCCTACCCCAGCAGTCGGTGGACCACATCGCCAGCTTGATTCGAGGCGGCGGTGCAACGCCGATCTCCAGCTGGTACCTCGGATTGTTCGAGAACAACTACGTGGCGGATAGCTCAGTCACTGCGGCTGACCTACAGGCCACCGTGGGCGAGTCCACGGCGTACACCCAGACTGCTCGCCTCCCGTGGACAAACGCTTACGACGGCGTCGGGTTCATTGCGAACGCGTCCAGCATGGCGGAGTTTGCGATGAACGCCAGCAAGACAATCTACGGTGCGTTCATTGTGTCCAACGCCACCAAGGGCGGAACCGCGGGCATCTTGTTGTCGATAGCGCGGTTCAGTACGGCCAAGGTGGTAGAAAACGGAACGGTCCTGCGCATCACGGCCGGCCTATCGCTCACCCCTACTAACCCGCTGTGAGGTAAGACATGAACGTATCAGAGTTTTCGTCCGAGCAGCTGGTTAAACTGCTGTTCACAAGCGTCGCCCTCGGCACGCGCCCAACCGCTTGGTATGTGGCGCTGCACACCGGTGACCCTACGCTGGACGGCTCGGGCAACGAAGTGGGTGACGCCAACTACGCGCGCCAGTCC
>Ga0307486_1002497_pt1 | contig 12786 bp, 12 predicted proteins | sample CBIW02metaG_FD_203663 | JGI IMG/M metagenome (GOLD analysis project Ga0307486, IMG submission 203663) | Sea-ice brine microbial communities from Beaufort Sea near Barrow, Alaska, United States - CBIW 0.2 | ecosystem: Environmental > Aquatic > Marine > Coastal | place: USA: Alaska | collected... | reverse complement strand
TTCAAACCCGTTCCCGTTCTCTTCGTCTTGGTCGACAAAGAGAACGCTACGGGTCGGTCGAGGGTGGGGCCATTTCAGACGACTAAAAGCCTCAAAGGTGGGGCCACTTCAGAGTGCCATACCCACTAAGCTCGGGCGTTATGGCAGCTGGCTCAACAATCCACACCTTTACGGTGCAACTGGCCGACGTGGATCGCGGAGTCTACGACGACTTCACGCTGCGGGTTGCGCGTCATCCGTCAGAAACCGACCTGTATATGGTGACGCGCCTGCTGGCGTACTGCCTCGAATACGAGGAGGGAATCGCGTTCAGCGATGGGGTGTCTTCGACGGATGAACCTGCTGTACTCGTGCGTGACCTCACCGGCACCATAACCGCGTGGATCGAAGTGGGTGCGCCGGATGCTGCCCGGCTTCACTACGGGAGCAAGCTGGCAGACAGGGTGGCCGTGTACACGCACCGCGATCCCGTGAAGGTTGCCGCAGCGTGGGCGGGCAAGAAGATCCATCAGGCGGAGGCGATCACCTTGCGCAGTTTTGACCCCGGATTCATCGACGGTGTCGTCGCCGCCCTTGAGCGACGCAACACGGTAACTCTCTCGGTCACCGAGGCGCAGCTCTACCTAGATCTCAACGGCACGTCGCTCACGTCTGCCGTGCACGACCACGGCGCCGTGTAATCGACAAGCATCTGGGTGTCCCAGAGGCTGGCCCGCACAGTATCATCGCGGGGATGACTACTTTCTCTCGCCGAGGTTTGCACGGGCACGTTGTTGATGTGCTTGGGCGTCGCATTATGCGCGGCGGACTGGTTTCGGGCGACATTATTGACCCGGATGCTCTGCTCACCGAATTTCAGGTGAGCCGCACCGTTATCCGCGAAGCGATCAAGGTACTCACCACCAAGGGGCTCGTCGACGCTCGGCCACGGTTGGGCACTTACGTCACCGAGCGTGAGCGTTGGCAGCTGCTCGATGGTGACGTCATGACCTGGCGTTCGGAGGGTGTTCCCGACCCGTTGCTCGTGTTGGAGCTGAGTGAGGTGCGCCAGGTGCTCGAGCCTGCTGCCGCTCGGCTGGCGGCTGTGCGACGCAGCGATGCCCAGTGTTCCGAGATCGAGAATGCGATGCTGGCGCTCGCGGCAACGTTCGAGAGCACCGAGGTTGCATCGCATGTTGCCGCTGACTTGGCATTCCATCGGGCGGTGCTCGTGGCAGCCGGCAACGAACTGTTGGCACGATTCGAAGTGGTGTTGGAGCCGGCGTTGCATGCGCGCGACGAACTCGCTTTTGAGCACGAAACGACAATCCATTTCTTGGATTCGCACCGTGCCGCTGTCGAGGCAATCGTTGCCCAAGATGCCGATCAGGCACACGCGGCAATGACGCTGCTGATGCATCAGTCGGCTAGCGACTCCGAGGCAATCGTAAGTGAGGATGCTGAGGGTGCAGCCCTCGTGAAGAAACGGAAGCGCGCGATCTAGCGGGTGCGGAGACGTCATTCACAATAGCCACCCGCGCCATTAGTGTGTTTATATGACAACGTTGCGGCAGCGACAGATTGGGAAACAGACATGACGCGCACCGTGCTCATTACCGGGGCAGCCCACGGCATCGGTGCAGCAACTGCCCGCCTTTTGGCTGCAAGCGGAGACGACGTTGTCGTTACCGACATTGATACGGATGCTGCCGTTGCGCTCGCCGAAGAAATCCGCGCAGCAGGCGGCGCTGCCACCGGCAATTTCCTCGATGTTTCTGATCCAGAAGCGTGGGAAGCACTCTCGCGGGAGCTGCGCGCAGCGAACCGCCCTCCGGCAGTCATCGTCAATAACGCCTTCTTTCAGGTCGCGGGAGTCGCGCACGAACAGACAGAAGACAACTGGAACAAGCAGCTTTCAGTGACCCTGTCATCTGTGTACCGCGCGATGCATACGTTCCACGACACCCTCACCGAGGCCCACGGCAGCATGGTCAACGTGTCGAGCGTTCACGGTGTCTTGTCGTGGGTTGAACAGCCCGCCTACGGTGCAGCCAAGGGCGGACTGATCTCACTGACCCGCCAACTCTCCCTCGACTACGCGCCGCATGTTCGCGTGAACGTCGTACTTCCTGGTGCGATCCAAACCCGCCAGTGGGCGCACCAGAGCGCCGAAGATTACGCTGCTGCCGGGCGTCAAGCCACGCTTCAACGGCTAGGCAAGCCAGAGGAGGTCGCCACGGTTATCCAGTTTTTGGCAGGCGAAGGTGCCTCATACATCACGGGAGCTTCACTGCTCGTCGATGGCGGCATGACGACCACCCTCGGCGCTTAGCTCGGGGTGGCTACCACTCGGCGAGCACTCCGTCATCGTGACGCCACACGGGCGAGCGCCACTGGTGCCCTACCTTGTCTGCGGCGCGAACTGCGGCTTCGTCAATGTCGATGCCGAGCCCTGGTGCGGTGAGACGCTCGATATACCCGCTCGAGAAGTCGAACACGCTCGTGTCCATGAGGTACTCGAGCACGTCTGATCCGACGTTGTAGTGGATGCCGATGCTCTGTTCCTGAATAAGGAAGTTGGGGGTGTTGAACCCGACCTGCAAGCTCGCGGCCAAGGTGATGGGGCCGAGCGGGCAGTGCGGTGCGAGCTGGGCGTCGAATATGTCGGCGAGGGCGGCAATGCGGCGCACTTCGGAGATTCCGCCAGCGTGCGAAAGGTCGGGCTGCACGACCGCAATGCCGGCCTGGAGCGGGCCGAGGAACTCGTTGCGGGAGAAGAGGCGCTCTCCGGCAGAGATCGGGATCGAGGTTGAGGCGACGATTCCTTCGAGTAGGTGCGATTTCTCGGGCACAACGGGCTCTTCAACAAAGAGCGGTGCATATGGCTCAAGCAGGGGCAGCAGTCGGCGAGTGTTCGCGACGGTCATTCGTCCGTGGAAGTCGATTGCCATGTCGCGGTCTGGGCCAAGAACTTCGCGTGCGAGTGCCGCGCGTTCGACGACCTCGTTGATGGCGCTGACGGTGCCGATGGGCTTCATCCGCCCGCTGCCGTTCATCTTTACGGCGGTGAGGCCCGACTCAACCTGTTTGGCGATGTTGTCGCGCAGTTCGGATGGTTCGTCGCCACCGACCCAGCCATACATGCGGATGCGGTCGCGCACGGCACCACCGAGAAGATCGTGAACGGGAACTCCGCGGGCCTTACCGGCGATGTCCCAGAGGGCTTGGTCGATACCAGCGACCGCGCTTGAGGCGACGGGGCCGCCGCGGTAGAAGCCGCCACGGGTGAGTACCTGCCAGTGGTCTTCGATGCGCGTGGCGTCGAGTCCGATGAGGTATTCGGCGTGCTGCTCGACGGCGGCGCGTACGACTTCGGCTTGGCCTTCGACGACGGGTTCGCCCCAGCCGACAATTCCGTCGTCAGTTTCGATGCGCACGAACAACCAGCGTGGTGGTACGAGGAATGTTTCGATGCGTGCGATCTTCACGAAGGCGCCCTTCAATAAGTAAGTCTTATTATCCCACTATTCAGTTATTATCCTACTATTTAGCTTGTTGGTCGGCTAGTGCCAAGGCGGCTCGCTCCCCGGGAAGCGTTAAGAACCGCCTCCTTTAGCGATCTCTAAAGTGTTGCCCGAACTGGATCTAACTCCGTGATCCAGCGTGCGGCTCATCTGGAAGAATGGATGCGGGCCAGCCACGTCACAAGCGCGCTCGCGGCCCCGTAACACTGCACTCGGAAGGAACCTGATGCAACGCGAACACAGCACCGAATTTGACCGGTGGAATGCCCGCCAAGAACTGGCTGAGGCAATGATCCCGCTCATTGGTGGGCTGTATCGCAACCACGGCGTTGTGACCTCTATTCACGGTCGACGTCTCGTCAACCAGTCGCCTGTCGAAGTGCTCAAGGCGCACCGTTTCGCGCGCCAGATCAATGAGAGCGAACTGCCGATCGAAGAGACCATGCCGATGATGGTCGCGCTGTCGACAATGCCGCTGATTTCGGCATCCATTGATCTCGCCAAGCTCGTCAACCGCTTTCGTGAAACCGGCGGCGCCCTTGGCGACTTCTTGGCGGACGAGCTTGCCCCGGTGTTGAAGAACGGCAACGAATCCAAGCCTGCTGGAGCGGATGTTGTGCTCTACGGTTTCGGCCGCATCGGTCGACTGCTTGCCCGCATCCTGATCGCCCACGCCGGCAATGGCGAAGGGCTGCGTTTGCGCGCCATCGTCGTGCGCCGTGGTTCAGACAACGACCTCGTGAAGCGTGCCAGCCTGCTGCGCCGCGACAGCGTGCACGGCCCGTTCGAGGGAACCATCTCGGTCGACACCGACGCGAACACAATCTTGGCCAACGGCACCCTCATTCAAGTGATTTATTCGAACGACCCGGCCACGATCGACTACACCGATTACGGCATTTCGGATGCCATCGTCGTCGACAACACGGGCCGCTGGCGAGACCAGGAGGGTCTCAGCCAGCACCTCGAGTCTCAGGGCGTGAAGCGTGTATTGCTCACGGCGCCAGGCAAGGGTGACATCAAGAACATCGTCTACGGGCTCAACCACGACTCGATTGCCGACTCCGACACCATCCTGTCTGCCGCCTCGTGCACGACAAATGCGATCTCGCCTGTGCTGAAGGCGATCAGCGACATGTACGGCATCGAGCACGGACACGTCGAGACGGTGCACTCGTACACCAATGACCAGAACCTCACCGACAACTTCCACTCCGGCGATCGTCGTGGCCGCTCGGCGCCCATGAACATGGTCATCACCGAGACGGGCGCCGCGAAGGCAGTGGCGAAGGCTGTGCCGGAGCTTGCTGGGTTGTTGACGGGCAGCGCCATCCGGGTGCCAACTCCTAACGTGTCGATGGCGATTCTGAACCTCAACTTGTCGACCGAAACCACGAGAAAAGAAGTGAACCGCTACCTGCGCGACCTCTCCCTTGACTCGACGCTGCAGCAGCAGATCGACTTCATCGACTCGCCAGAAGTTGTCTCGAGTGACTTCACCGGCTCGCATCGCGCTGGCATCGTTGATGGCCTTGCCACGATCAGCTCTGGAAAGAACCTGGTGCTTTACGTTTGGTACGACAACGAGTTCGGGTACACCAGCCAAGTGGTGCGCGTGATTGAACACATGGGGCAAACTCACCCGCAAGTTATTCCCGAACGCGCCGCAGTCGGCTCATAATTTCTCGAACTGTGATGGTGTTTCGCGCCCGGCTAACGCTGTGAGCGTAACAAACGAAAAATCGCAGGGGCGGCGTGTGAACATCGTTAAATGAACGATTCCGCACTCCCAGTAATTGATCTCTCGCTACTCGATGGCAGCCCAGAATCGGCCGCCAAGTTCCGTGACGATCTGCTGTGTGCGACCCACGATGTTGGGTTCTTTTACTTGGTCGGGCACGGTGTCGAAGAGTCATTGATGGATGACCTTCTTGCGGCATCCCGTGAGTTCTTTGCGCTGCCAGAAGACCAGAAGTTTGCTGTCGAGAATGTGAAGAGCCCGCAGTTTCGTGGCTACACGCGAGTGGGCGGCGAACTTACCGAAGGCAAGACCGACTGGCGTGAACAGATCGATGTTGGGCCCGAGCGCGACGTCGTCGACAACGCTGCGGGACTTGCTGACTATTGGCGCCTCGAGGGCCCCAATCTGTGGCCGGATGCCGTTCCCCAGCTTCGCGGTCTCGTCAACGAGTGGAACGACAAACTCAGTGCCGTCTCGCTGCGCTTGTTGCGCGCGTGGGCTCACGCGCTCGGCGCCCCGGAGGATGTGTTCGACAACGCGTTCGCCGACAAGCCGTTCCCTCAGTTGAAGATTGTGCGGTACCCCGGCGAGTCCAACCCCGAACCCAAGCAGGGTGTTGGCGCACACCGTGATGGTGGCGTGCTGACGCTGCTGATGGTGGAGCCAGGCAAGGGTGGACTGCAGGTCGACTTCAATGGTGAGTGGGTGGATGTTCCGCCCAAGCCCGGCGCGTTTGTGGTGAACATCGGCGAGATGCTTGAGCTCGCGACAGAGGGCTATCTCAAGGCGACTCTGCACCGCGTAATTTCACCGCTGATTGGTGATGACAGGATTTCGATTCCGTTCTTCTTCAATCCGGCACTCGATACGGTAATGCCGCAGCTGCAGTTGCCACCAGAACTTGCGGCCCAGGCTCGTGGGCTTTCGCTCGACCCCACGAACAGCCCGATCCTCGAAACGTATGGAGACAATGCGCTCCGCTACCGAATGCGGGCGCACCCCAACGTTGCCCAGATTCATCACGATGATCTGATTCAGGGCCCGCGGGGTGCGATTTAGAACGACTCCCTCTTAGTGTGCGATGTGCGGTCTGCCCTCCGGGGTGGGCCGCACTAGTTAGTTGAGTCAGTCGAGGAAAAGCCCAACAGTCTGCTAACTTCGTGAAACAGAGACCGACGGGAAGGGGAACGACCTGTCCGAGTACATCAGCATCGCTATTCTTCTCGCCCTGGCCCTTGTGCTCATCGGCGGATTCTATGCTGTGGCGCGATTTACTGCCATCGCTCCGGAGCCGGTAGAGACTCTTCCTTATCTTTCCGGTGCGGAGCCCGAAGAACACGCGCTCTCCCGGTACCACGTGAGGTGGTATCCGTTGACCCTCATCTTTCTGGCTTTCGACGTGGAAATGCTCTTCATGTACCCGTGGGCACTGGTCGTCGCGACTGACGGTATCGGTGCCGTCGTCGAGATGTTCGTGTTCTTGGGCGTTCTCATGATTGCGGTCTTTTGGGCTTGGCGCGAAGGCGCGTTGCGATGGGTCTGAGAGAGAGCGCCGCTCGTCGCGCTGTGCAGGTTACGCATGTACTTGTGGTTGAAGTCCCGGGTTGGGGCCTTACCCGAATGCGCGTGGAGAGTGAACTCGCACGCCGAGGTTGGACCCTTGCTACTTCGCCGGCCGATGCAGACGTTCTGCTGGTTTGTGGATCACCGGGTCAGCAACTAGACGCCGCATGTTCGCAATTGTGGTCGCAGCTTCCAGGGCCAAGGGCGCGCGCATCCGTCGTGAGCGCCGACGATGTAGTGCCGACGTTTACACGGCTGACGGCAGAGCTACTTGATGAGGCCGCACAACAGCTGGATGCGAACACGCGCTCCCGCGAACCTGTGTCAGCGAGCGGTGATTCAGTAATGGCTCAACCGGTAGCGCACAGCGAACACGGATCCGACGAGCACGCAATGCCCATGGATATGCCAACGCACGAGTCCATGGACATGGACATGGACATGGACATGGATATGGACATGCCGATGCCGGGAGGCATTCCTCTGGCGAGCGGCGGACCTGACCGCGACGGGCTTGAGATGGATGTGCTCCATGTTCCCCTTGGCCCCGTGCTCCCCAACTGGCCAGCCGGACTCGTCGTCAGGTGTGCGCTCCAAGGTGACGTGATCGTGCACGCGGAAGTCGGCTTCATGAGTGCGGCCGCGGGATCTCTAGGCGTTGGCTTAGCCGGAGCGGGCAGCTTTCGGTCGGTGGAAGACGAGCGACGACGTGCTGTGATCCGACTCTCCGATGCGGCGGTTAACGTGCTTGCGCTTTCGGGGTGGTCTTCTGCTGCCGGCCGCGCTCGAAGAATTCGTGATGACGTGGCGTCGGGAACCGCGTTGATCGACGTAGCAACTCGAATAGAAAGCCTCGCAGCACGCGTCAAACGTTCACTACTTCTGCGCTGGGGCTTGAAAGGGATAGTGGCGGATGCCGCTTCCGGGGCGCAGCGCATCGGATACGGCGAAGCACAATCCGCCCACGCGCGCCTAGTCGAGTGGCTTGACGAGGCGGGGCGGAGCGCCCGCGACACTGCACATTCGTACGATCCGCCTGACTTCCCTGAATTGGAGCCGAAGTCACTGCAACTGATTGCCGGTTTAGTGACGGGAACGGATGTCGCGTCAGCTCGACTTATCATCGCCAGCCTTGCTCTCGATACTTCTCTGCTCGCGGCTAGTGGAGACGTGCATTCATGACGGGTGAGGGGATGAATCAGGCGTGGGTGTTGCTTGCTCCGGTCCTGCTCGGCGCAATCGCGCTCGCGGGAGCTGCTCTGAACGGTGCGCTCGCCGCGAGAGCTGAGGGGCGACCCGCGCTGTCTGGTTCCGCCCGACCGATGCTCGAAGTTGTGCGGCTGATGCGTCAGCGACGACGCGTCACAGTTGCGGCCGATCGCCTCTTGTGGCGCATCGGCGGGATGGCTTTGCTGGTTATCGCGTTGCTGAAAACGGCTGTGATCCCCTTCGGGCCCTGGATTCTGGCCGACATACCGGTCGGGCTTGTCTGGTTCAACGCGATGGATGTCATGGTGTGGGCTGCTATCTGGCTGATGGGCTGGGGTGCCAACAGTGCGCACGCGCTGGCGGGCGGTTACCGCTTTCTCGCGCAGGCAGCATCGTATGAGTTGCCCCTGATGTTTGCACTGGTTACGCCCGCCGTCGCCGCACAAAGTTTGCGGGTGAGTGAGATTGTTGATGCTCAACAATCGTTGTGGTTTGTCGTTTGGATGCCGGTCGCATTTCTTGTCTTCTGTGCAAGCGTGTTGGCCTTCTCGGCGTGGGGCCCGTTTGCCACGGCGGCCAGCGGGGACATCGCGGGCGGCATCCTCACAGAGGTTTCCGGCGTTGACCGACTGCTGATTTTGGCTGGTCGGTATGCGCTGCTCGCCACGGGGGCGGCTTTCGCGGTCGCACTCTTTCTCGGAGGCGGGGCAGGACCACTCTTGCCCGAATGGTTCTGGACGCTCGTGAAGACTCTGGCGGTCCTTGCCGTGTTTATCGTGGTGTCGCGTCGATTCTCGGGCGTCCGCCCCGACCGTCTCGCTGAAGTTGCTTGGGTGATTGGGTTGCCAATCATGCTTCTACAGACACTTGTCGTGTCAATCATCGTTGCCGTGAGGGGTTGAAATTGCTCTCGATCATCATATTTTCTGCACTGGCAATCGTTGCTGTCGTGTCCGGAATCGCCGTCTTTCGGGTTGATTCCATGGCTCGAGCGACCTACGCGCTTGCGGTCTCCTTTGTCGCGGTCGGCGTGATGCTCCTGATGTTCGACCTTGACTACATCGGGGTAATCACGATTCTCATGATGGTGATGGAGATGGCCATCATGGCGATATACATGATCATGTTCATGGGGATGAACCCCGCCCTCATGCCGATGAGTATGGTGCATAACAATCGGTGGTCGGCGATTCTGGCCACCGGAACATTCCTCCTGCTGGCCGGAGGAGCTGTACTCGTTCCCTGGCCAGCGCGCAGCGGTTCGGTGGGAACCGAGGATTTGACGATGGCGCTCGGCGAAGCGCTCATGGGATCAAAAATGCTGGTCATGCTAACCGTGAGTCCGATCTTGTTCGCGACCATCGTTGCGGCGCTTGTTCTCGCAAACCCGCGCGGCCGTTATGACCGCTGGGGCGACAACCTGCAACGTGCGACCCCTGACGACCCGCAACAGGGAGGGCTGGGAAAGTGACACTTCAACTAGTTCTTGTGGTCGCCGCAGCTCTGTTCTGCGTTGGTCTTTATGGTGCCCTTTCCCAGCAGGTCATCGTCATGGTCATGATGGGGCTAGAACTGATGTTGAACGGTGTCATCCTTGCGGTTGGTGCTTTCTGGTGGTTCCTCGCACCGAATCCGGATGGGCTGTTGCTGTTGCTGGTCGTTATTGCGGCGATGACTGTGGAGATGGCTATGGGTTTTGCAATCGCTACTCTCCTCCACAGGTCCAAGGAGACCGATATGACTGACATGGCCACGGAGTTGTCCGGATGAGTGGGGCGGCACCAGAATTTTTCCAACTGGGAGTCGCGGCACTCTGGCTTTTGGTGGGTCTGCCCGCCGGCCTGGGGATTGCGCTTTGCCTCGCCGGTCGCCGCGCGACTCGATTGGCAGTACCCGTGTCCATCGCTACCGCAGCCGTGACGGTGGTCGTGGCGGTAGTGGTCGCGACGCTTCGTCCGGCTGTCGAAGTTCCGTTTCTTGCTGGCGCTCCGTTTGGCCTTGCTGTCGACGGCCTCTCGGCGCTGATTGTGCCAACGGTCGCGGTCGTGACGCTCCTAGTTTTGATCTTCGCCGCTGCAGAAGGAACTGAATCGCCGGCACGGTTTCACGGCTTGATGCTCATCTTTGCTGCGGCTGTTGCGGTGACGGCAACCGCCACGACACTTCCTACGCTCTTGTTCTCTTGGGAGATCATGGGCGCAATGTCCTATGCATTGATTGGGTTTCATTGGCGCGATGACATCCGGGTTAGCGGCGGTTTGACCGCTTTCATCACCACGAGGATGGGTGATCTCGGGCTGTACCTCGCGGCCGGGGCTGCCGTCGCCGGTGGCGCCGGGCTAGAACTGGCAAATCTCGCTGCGGCACCGTCGCCGTGGCGTGATGTGATTGCGGCAGGAATTCTTCTGGCGGCGTTCGGGAAGGCAGCTCAGTTGCCGTTCAGTTTCTGGCTCTCTCGAGCGATGGAGGGCCCGAGCCCGGTGAGCGCGCTCCTGCATTCTGCCGCGATGGTAGCAATGGGAGGGTATCTCCTTCTCCGGCTGGAACCGCTTCTCGAAGTCACCCCGTGGGCAGCAATTACGGTCGCATGGGTCGGCGCACTGACGGCGTTGCTTCTGGGAGCCGTGGCCGTGGCTCAACGCGACCTCAAGCAACTCTTGGCGGCATCCACCGCAGCCCAACTTGGTTTTGTGGTGTTGGCAGCAGGGGTCGGTTCGGTGTCCGGCGGTACCGCACACCTCATCGCACATGCGCTCACCAAAGCTCTCCTATTCCTCGCGGCTGGGGCGTGGCTCACGGCGCTTGGTACAAAACAATTGTCTGAGCTTCGGGGAGCGGCTCGTCGCTGGCCGCTCGTCGGAGTTACGTTCGCTGCGGGAGCGTTGAGCCTTGCCGGGATAGCACCGCTCTCATTGTGGGCGACCAAAGACGAAGTCCTTGCGGGAGCGTTAGAGACAAGTCCGGCGCTCTATGTGGTTGGTCTGGCTGCGGCGGCACTATCCGCAGCGTATGCAGGTAAGGCCCTCTTCATCCTCTGGGGTAAGTCGTCGACAGAAGCGGTCGGACCTTATGACACGGAGCAGCCCGGTACGCGGCACATCGGGTTGTGGGCACGGATACCCCTAGTGCTTCTCGCTGTGGGGGCGGTATTCGCGGGCGTTCTCGCTCTGCCTCCGGTCGGGGATTGGTTGCGTAGCGTACTCGGCGCAGAAGCAGACCCGCGGCCGGGAGTTGCAGAATTGGTCGGATCTGCCGCGCTTGCTCTTCTTGTGCTTGGCCTCGTGGCCAAGACGCGGGGACGTTCTTCATCGTGGGCGGCGAACTGGCTTTACCTCGGGCACGCGACTCGAATCGTGGTGGTCGATCCGGTGCTGCTCCTGAGCGAGAAACTAGCCCGCTTTGATGACAACGTCTTGGATTCGCTCGCGACCAAGACGGCGCCGAGTGGGATGCGAGTACTGAGCGAGAAACTTGCCAGCTTCGATGACAGCAGCCTAGATGCCGCAGTGAACAAAACTGCAAAAGGCGGGATGCGAGCGGCTTCTCTCGTAACACGTGCCGATGCGGCCGGACCAGATGCGGCAGTCGAGGCTACCGCGTCTGCTGCCCGCCGACTCGGGGTCCTAGCCCGTCGCCCGCAAACGGGCCAAGTCCACCACTATTACGCGCAAGTCACAGTGATTCTTGCGATTGCCATTGTCCTGCTTCTTGTTCTTGCTCTCGTTGTGAGGTAACCCATGCTCAGCCTTGTCATTTTCTTGCCGCTGGTCACCGCAGTAGTGCTTGTGGCGCTCCCGCGAGTTCCCGACACCGTCGCCCGATGGGCCTGGCTGGCAGTCACTCTGGTCGACCTCGCGATTCTGGTGGGCATGTGGATCGTGTACACCAGTCCGCGGCCGGGAGAACTTGCCTTCGAGGAGCAGCTTCGTTGGATGCCAAGCGTTGGCAGTAGCTACCACATTGGCGTTGATGGCTTGTCGCTTCCGTTGATCACTCTCACCGGCGTGGTCTTTGCTGCGGTCGCGATCTACGCCCTGAAAGATAGCGACCGACCGAAGTCGCAGGCCGGGCTGTTCCTGTTTCTCCAATCCACTTCATTGGGCCTATTTGCGGCGCAGGATCTCATTCTGTTCTTCGTTTTCTTCGACCTGACGATTGTCGCGATGTACTTCATCATTGCGGGTTGGGGTCACGGAAACGCCGCACGTTCAGCTCTCAAGTTCTTTCTGTACACCTTTTTAGGCTCGCTTTCCCTCCTGCTCGGGTTCATCGGTCTCTATCTTGGTTCCGCGCCGCACACCTTCGACATGGTCGAGCTCGCCAAGACAACTCCTTTTGAGAACGCTCCCGTTGCTGGCGGGTTCGTGCTTGCCGCAATATTTATTGGTCTAGCGATCAAGACGCCAACATTCCCCTTTCACACGTGGCTGCCACCAGCACACACGGATGCCCCCGCTATTGGTTCCGCAGTCCTTGCCGGTGTACTGCTGAAGTTGGGAACTTATGGGTTCGTGAGAATTGCGATGCCAATGCTGCCGGATGCGTGGCGGTCGTGGGCGTGGTTGATTATCGTGATCGGAATCATCTCGGTGCTGTACGGTGCCCTCGTCGCCTTGGCCCAGACTGATGTTAAACGGATGATCGCGTACACCTCGGTCAATCACATGGGGTACGTCGTTATTGCCGTGGGTGCTGCCGGAGTTGTCAGCGACAGTTCCGCACAAGCACAACAATTGGCCATTACAGGTGCTGTAGTCCAAATGGTCAGCC
>Ga0307486_1002496_pt1 | contig 12787 bp, 10 predicted proteins | sample CBIW02metaG_FD_203663 | JGI IMG/M metagenome (GOLD analysis project Ga0307486, IMG submission 203663) | Sea-ice brine microbial communities from Beaufort Sea near Barrow, Alaska, United States - CBIW 0.2 | ecosystem: Environmental > Aquatic > Marine > Coastal | place: USA: Alaska | collected... | reverse complement strand
AGGGTCTCATTCACTTGCTCCATATTACGCCGCCCCTTGCGCCAGTGGCGAGGTCACGCTACGGGCGCCTCGTACGGTTCGACCGCGAGCACGTCGACCACAATCGCGGTGACGTTGTCGCGACCACCATTTTCCAGGGCCGCTTCGACCATCGCCGCGACGGCATCCGCTGCCGTTTTCTTCTCGAGCAGAAAATGCCGGATTCCGAAGAAAGTGAGTTCCTTGGTGAGACCGTCGGAACAGACCAGAATACGCATTCCGGCCTGAATCGGCAGGATGCGGTAGTCAGGGATCGGCGGTTCGTGGAAGCCGACGGCGCGGGTGATGATGTTGCCTTGCGGGTGCACATCGGCCTCTTCGCGGGTGATGCGCCCGGCGTCGACGAGTTCCTGCACGACTGAGTGATCGCTCGTGACCTGCTCGAGAACACCGCCGGTCAGCTGGTACACCCGGGAGTCGCCGATGTTGTACACAATCCAGCTGACCGCCTCGGAGACCAGCGCCAATGCGACGCCGGTCACCGTGGTACCGGTGCCCTGGTCGGTGACTCCGACCCCATGAGCCATGTCTTCGACCGCAAGAGCGAGCGCCCGATCAATCGAACCCGCCTCGGCCACGAGCGTTCCCGAGAGCTCAGCGAGCCTGGTCACGACGGCAGCGCTGGCCACGTCGCCGGCCGAATGGCCGCCCATACCGTCGGCAACGGCGAACAGCGGTGGCGCGGCAAGCAGACTGTCTTCGTTGATTTCGCGGCGATGGCCGACGTCGGTCGCGGCGGCCCATGCGAGCGTCAGCGTGGTGGCAACGCTGGGCAGTTCGACACGAAATTCGGTCGAACCTTGACCAATCTGGGTCACGGTGGAGCCTTCCGAGTGTGGGGCACGAGCGTCCCCGCCGTTCCAACGATCACCGAAGGACTTGCACCATGATAACGTCACCGCTCACAGCCACCGTACCGACTAGCTTCCGATATACGACATCACGTGCTTGATGCGGGTGTAGTCCTCGAACCCGTACATCGAGAGGTCTTTGCCGTAGCCGGAATGCTTGAAACCACCGTGCGGCATCTCGGCAACGATCGGAATATGCGTGTTGATCCAGACGCACCCGAAGTCGAGATGTTTCGCGAAGCGCATCGCCCGACCGTGATCGCGCGTCCACACCGACGATGCCAGACCGTATTGCACGTCGTTCGCACTGCGGAGGGCCTCGGCCTCGTCGGTGAAACGCTGCACGGTCAGCATCGGGCCGAAGATCTCCTGCTGCACGGCCTCGTCGGTCTGCCGCAGACCGCTGACGATGGTCGCTTCGTGAAAGTAACCCGTTGTGCCCACGCGGTGTCCGCCGAGCTCGAGCACAGCGTGATCGGGCAGCCGGTCGACAAAGCCCGACACCTGGGCGAGCTGGTTGGCGTTGTTGACCGGTCCGAACAGGATTCCTTCCTCGCTCGGAGCTCCCGTGCGGGCGTTCGCTCGCGCGTAGGCGGCGAGCGCAGCGACGAATTCATCATGAATGCCGGACTGCACGAGCAGCCGGGTCGCTGCGGTACAGTCCTGGCCGGCGTTGAAAAAGCCGGCAGCGACGATCCCGGCAACGGCGAGATCAATATCGGCGTCGTCGAACACGATCACCGGCGCTTTGCCGCCCAGTTCCAGGTGCACACGCTTGAGATCGTGTGAAGCCGCCTCGGCGACGGCCATTCCGGCCCGAACCGAGCCGGTGATCGACACGAGTTGCGGAGTCTTGTGATCAATCATGGCTGCACCGGTCGTGCGGTCACCGGTGATCACGTTGAGCACGCCATCGGGGAGAAACTCCGCAGCGATTTCGGCGAGCAGCAGGGTCGCGGTCGGGGTGGTATCGGACGGCTTGAGCACCGTGGTGTTTCCGGCGGCCAGCGCGGGTGCGAATTTCCAGACCGCCATGTTCAGTGGGTAGTTCCAGGGGGTGACCTGGCCGACGACACCGATGGGCTCTCGCCGGACGAACGATGTGTGGTCGGTCATGTACTCCCCGGCAGCACGACCTTCCAGGTTGCGGGCGGCGCCGGCAAAAAAACGAATCTGGTCGACCGAGAGCATGATTTCGTCATCGACGAGGGTGGAGCGCGGCTTGCCGGTGTCGAGCGACTCGGCGTCGGCGAAGTCGTCTGCACGCGCCTCTATCGCATCGGCGATCCGGAACAGCGCGAGCTGCCGTACCGCCGGCGTTGCTTCACCCCAGGTTTCGAAAGCGGATGCCGCAGCCCGGTAGGCCGAGTCCACGTCCGTCGCATTCGACACCGGGCTGGTGCCGTAGACCTCTTCGGTCGCAGGGTTGAGAAGGTCAAACCGGCCGTCGGAGGTTGAATCGACGTAGCGGCCATTGATGAAGTTGCGTAGTTCGGGTGCGCTCATGCGGCCCAGTGTACCTATCTCGGATTGTTGCGCACCCAGATTCACAAATGAAATGAGCAGTGAATTGCATAATGTTCGACGGATTCACTTGCCGAAGCGCATGTGGACTGACAGAATCGATGCATGAATGGACAAAGGCGTGGACACCCGCCCAAGCCGGCACAGCTAGACGACGTATCGAAAAAGATCGTCGAACAGTTGCAAGTCGACGGACGACGATCGTACGCGGAGATCGGCAAAGCCGTCGGGCTCAGCGAGGCGGCCGTGCGTCAACGAGTGCAAAAGCTCACCGATTCCGGAGTGATGCAGGTCGTCGCGGTGACGGACCCGATGCAGCTCGGTTTTTTTCGACAGGCCATGATCGGCATTCGTTGCTCGTCCGACGCCCGTTTGGTCGCCGACCAGCTGGCCGAGATCGAAGCCGTGGACTATCTCGTGCTCACGGCCGGCACCTTTGACATTCTCGCCGAGGTCGTCTGCGAAGACGACGACGAGCTTCTCGAACTGCTCAATTCCAAGATCCGCAATCTCGATGGGGTCCTCTCCACCGAGATGTTCGTTTATCTCAAACTCCACAAACAGTTCTATAACTGGGGAACACGGTAAAAAATGACACTCACTACACCCACCGATTCACCGACCGCCTACAGCGACGCGCACAACGCGGAGCTGCAGCAGAAGGCCAAGGATCACCTCTGGATGCACTTCTCCCGTCAGTCAGTGATGGAATCCGGCGCCGGAGTACCCATCATCGTCAAGGGGCAAGGCCACAACATCTGGGATTCCCAGGGCAAGAAGTACATCGACGGGCTGAGCGGACTGTTCACGGTCAACGCCGGGCACGGGCGCAAGCGTCTCGCCGAGACTGCCGCGAAGCAGGCCGAAGAACTCGCGTTCTTCCCGATCTGGTCGTACGCCCACCCGAATGCGATTGAACTCGCCGACCGACTCGCCTCCTACGCTCCCGGCGACCTGAACCGGGTGTTCTACTCCACCGGCGGCGGTGAAGCCGTCGAGACCGCGTTCAAGCTCGCCAAGTACTACTGGAAGCTCATGGGACGCCCCACCAAGCACAAGGTCATCTCGCGCAACGTCGCGTACCATGGCACCCCGCAGGGCGCGCTGGCCATCACCGGCATCCCGGCAATGAAGGAAATGTTCGAGCCGGTCACCCCCGGAGGGTTCCGCGTGCCCAACACGAACTTCTACCGCGCCGACGAGATGAGCCCGGGTCTAGGGCTCGGCGATAACGTCGAAGTATTCGGCCAGTGGGCCGCCAACCGCATCGAAGAGATGATCCAGTTCGAGGGTCCCGAAACCGTCGCGGCCGTATTCCTGGAACCGGTTCAGAATTCCGGCGGCTGCTTCCCGCCGCCCCCCGGCTACTTCAAGCGCGTGCGCGAAATCTGCGACAAGTATGACGTGCTTCTGGTCGCTGACGAGGTCATCACGGCGTTCGGTCGCATCGGCAACATGTTCGCCTCCACGACTTACGACATCCAGCCCGACATGATCACGTGCGCCAAGGGCATGACGAGCGGATACTCGCCGATCGGCGCGACCATCGTCAGCGACCGCATCTACGAACCGTTCAAGCACGGCGACACGACGTTTTACCACGGCTACACCTTCGGCGGGCACCCGGTCTCCTCGGCCGTCGCCCTGGCCAACCTCGACATCTTCGAGGAGGAAAAGCTCAACGAGAACGTTCGCGAGAATTCGCCGCTGTTCCGCAAGGAGCTGGAGAAGCTGCAGAACCTGCCCATCGTCGGCGACGTGCGCGGCGACGGGTACTTCTTCGGCATCGAGCTGGTCAAGGACAAGGGAACCAAGGAGACCTTCAACGACGAGGAGTCGGAGCGACTACTGCGGGGCTACCTGTCAAAGGCGCTCTACGAGGCCGGCCTGTACTGCCGCGCCGATGACCGGGGCGACCCGGTGATCCAGCTCGCTCCCCCGCTCACCGTGGGCCCGAAGGAGTTCGCCGAGATCGGCGAAATTCTGCACGGGGTGCTCTCGGAAGCTCCGAAGTACATCTAACTGGTCCACTCCACGTTCAGCCGCGGCGGCTGCGCGCTCGTCAGAAGTCTTGACCGAGCTCGCAGCCGCCGCTGTCGCTGTCGCTGTGCGGTACCGCGAAGGACCACTCCGGCAGGTGCCCCGACTGAAGCAGCAGGTCCAGCAACGTCGCCATGCTGTACCGCGAGTCAATGGCGAGTGCCTGATCGACGAAGATTCCGGCCACGGAACCGCTGCCGAGCGCCCACGACAACCAGGCCAGCATGCACAGCGGCGCCGGTCTGGCCGAACGCGGCGCCATGGCGACGACGGTGCGCAGCAATGTGATCGCGACGCGAACACGGTCGGCGTCCGGTCGTTCGCTCAGCAGACCGAGCATGATGTCGCCGGTGTGCTGTGCGCCGGGATCGCCGGCGGTCATCTGCTCCGTCACGATGTCGTCGAGGCTGCGCCCGGTCGCCTGCTGCAGTCCGGCATAGCGCAGGTTGACCTCATGGGCGCGCTTCCCTTCCTCGCGCCCGAAGGCGAATTGCACCATGATCTGGTCGCGATGGGGTGGGGATTGCACGAGCACGAGCAGGGCCGCCGCGTCCTCCTCGGTGGGCGGATTGCTCCAGGTCAGCGCGGCTTCCGCGATCACCACCGGGTCCAGGATGTGCCCGAGGGTGGGAAACAGGGCCGGCGTGTTCTCGGCCCGCACGATCAGCCGATGGTAGCGCCGATAGACGCGTGCCACGTGTTCCTTGGTGGCCGCATCGACGCTGACCGGCCCCGCCCCGTTTTGCAACGTGCCAAGCGGATGCTCGGCGACTGCCGTGCCTTGAACCGGGGAGGAGGAAATAACGCTGAGCGGATGCCCGCCCGCCGGGCACTGCGGGTCACGATAGCTGCCCCAGCCGTCGGCTGCCACGCAGAGAAAATCGCGCACCTTAAAGCCGCTCAGCTCAAGCCGTCGATTCAAAATCTCCGCAAATCCTTCGCTCGGGATGCCGAGGGTCTGCTCGAAGGAATCGTCGGTGTAGATGACGGGAACGACGGCATCGACTCCCGGGATCTTGCACAGCATCCCGGCGAGGGTCGTCGCAATGCGCTTGGATACCTCGTGGGGCGAGCCCTGCTTCGGCAGATTGAAACGCATGGCGCCGCACGTTCGATTGCCGCGAAAAGCGACGAGAACGGCGCTGTTCTCAGGCAGAAACCCGAGCAGCTGGGGAACGAGTGCCAGAAAATCCTGCGCGTTCTGGGCTTTGATAATGGTCGGATTCATGCCGCCACTCTGCCCGGCACCCCGCGGTCCCGCGCTGCCCGGCGAGGAACTGAGGATGTTTGGGACGACGAGTCGACTGTGGAGGAACCGTCTAGACCTCATCAGCGACGGGCGCAGCAAACTGGGCCGCGTAGAGCGCCTGATAGGCACCGTTTGCGGCGAGCAGCTGCACGTGGTTGCCCTGCTCCACGATGCGACCCGACTCCATGACGAGAATCAGATCGGCGTCGCGAATCGTCGACAGCCGGTGAGCGATGACAAAGCTCGTGCGTTCCGCCCGCAGGGCGCTCATCGCCTTCTGCACGAGCACCTCCGTGCGGGTGTCGACCGAGCTCGTCGCCTCATCCAGAATGAGCACGCTCGGCTTCGCCAGGAACGCACGGGCAATGGTCAATAGCTGCATTTCACCGGCGCTCACGTTGCTGCCCTCGTCGTCGAGCACGGTGTCATAGCCGTCCGGCAACGAGTGCACGAACCGGTCGACAAAGGTCGCGGTCGCCGCGGCGAGAATGTCTTGTTCGGTCGCATCCGGCCGGCCGTAGGCGATGTTGTCGCGAATTGTTCCGCCGAACAGCCAAGTGTCTTGTAAGACCATGCCCATGCGTCGGCGCAGGTCATGCCGGGTCATGGTGGCAACGTCAACACCATCGAGCAGGATACGCCCGGAGTCGATCTCGTAGAACCGCATCATGAGGTTGACGAGGGTGGTCTTACCGGCCCCCGTCGGCCCGACGATGGCGATGGTCTGCCCTGGCTCGGCGACGAGGCTGAGCTCTTCGATCAACGGCTTGTCTTCGGTGTATCGGAACGACACGTTCTCAAAGACCAACCGACCGTGCATGTCGGTCGAGGTCTGGGCGGGGTCCGGGTCCTCGCTTTGTTCATCGGCATCGAGCAGGTCGAACACGCGTTCCGCGGATGCGACTCCCGACTGCAGCAGATTCGCCATCGATCCCAGCTGCGCGAGCGGCTGAGTGAACTGGCGGGAGTACTGAATGAACGCCTGGACGTCACCGAGTTGCATGGCGCCGGAGGCAACCTGCAGACCGCCGACGACCGCGATGGCGACGTAGACGAGGTTGCCGATGAAGGTCATGGCGGGCATGATCATTCCACTGATGAACTGGGCGCCGAAGCTCGCCTCATACAGCTCATCATTCTTGGCCTTGAACCGCGCGTCGACCTCCTTCTGCCGGCCGAACACCTTGACCAGGGCATGACCGGTGAAGGTTTCCTCGATCTGCCCGTTCAGCTCGCCGGTGTTGGCCCATTGCGCCACGAACAGCTTCTGGGAACGCTTGGCGATCAGTGCGGTGATCATCAGGGTGAGCGGCACCGTGACGAGCGCGATCACAGCCAGGAGCGGCGAGAGGATGAGCATCATCACGATCACGCCGATCACGGTGAGCAGACTGGTCACCACCTGGCTCAGCGACTGTTGCAGGCTTTGCGAGATGTTGTCGACGTCGTTGGTGACCCGACTGAGCAGTTCGCCGCGTGGTTTCTTGTCGAAGTAGCTCAGCGGCAGGCGGTTGATCTTCGCCTCGATCTCCTCGCGCAGGCGGTACACCGTGCGCTGCACAATACCGTTGAGAATGTAGGCCTGCATCCAGCTGAACACGCTCGAGAGCACGTAGAGCGCGAGCGCCCAGAACAGCACGGTGGAGAGCAGGGCGAAGTCAATGCCGACGCCGGGGGTGAGTGTCATCCCGCTGAGCATGTCGGCCTGGGTGGTGTTGCCGGCTGCCCGCAGCCCCGCGATCACCTCGGCCTGGCTACTGCCGCTCGGTAAGGATTTCGATACCACTCCCGAGAAGATCAGGTTGGTCCCCTCGCCGAGCAGTCGCGGGCCGAGCACCGAGAATGTGACGCTGATCACGGCGAGAGCGAACACCAGAGCCAGCCACAGTCGCTCCGGGCGCAGTTTGGTGAGCAGACGTTTGCCTGACGCCGTAAAATTCATCGACTTCTCGGCCGGCAGATTCATACCGCCGAACGGCCCTCCGCCGCGCTGCGGGCGCGGCGCCGGCTTCTCGTCGGCGTGGGACTGGCTCATGCTGCTTCCTCCGCGGTGAGCTGGGACGACACGATCTCCTGGTAAGTGATGTTCGATTCAAGCAGCTGCTCGTGGGTTCCCCGACCGACGATGCGGCCGTCTTCCAGCACGAGAATCTGGTCGGCGTCGATGATGCTCGATACCCGCTGGGCCACGATGATCATGGTGGCCCCGCCGGTGCTCTGTTTGAGGGCGAGCCGCAATCGCGCGTCCGTGGCCAGGTCGAGCGCGGAGAAAGAGTCGTCGAAAATATACAGTTCGGGGCGTTTCACCAGGGCACGGGCGATCGCGAGGCGCTGGCGCTGTCCGCCAGACACGTTGGTGCCGCCCTGCGCGATCGGAGCGTCGAGACCGCCGTCCATCTCCGCGACGAAGGTTCGGGCCTGGGCGATAGTGAGAGCCTGCCAGAGCTCGTCTTCCGTGGCATCCGGTTTGCCGTAGAGCAGGTTGCTGCGCACCGTGCCGGAGAACAGGTAGGGCTTCTGCGGAACGAGCCCGATATGGCCCCAGAGCAGGTCGGGGTTGAGCTCGCGCACATCGACACCGTCGACGAGCACGGACCCGCTCGTGGCGTCGAACAGGCGTGGCAGCAAGTTGACGAGGGTCGATTTTCCGCTGCCGGTGCTGCCGATGATCGCGGTGGTCTCCCCGCGGCGGGCGATGAAGCTCACGTTACGCAGCACCGGCTGCTCGGCGCCGGGGTAGGCGAATCCCACATCGAGGAGTTCAAGTTCGCCGTGTCCGACGGTAGCGTTCACCGGGTTGGCCGGCGGCACGACGCTCGACTCGGTTGCGAGCACCTCGCCGATGCGGTCGGCCGAGACGGCGGCTCGCGGAATCATGACGGCCATGAACGTGGCCATCATGACGGCCATGAGAATCTGCATGAGATAGCTGAGGAAGGCGATGAGCGTTCCCACCTGCATTGAGCCGTCCTGGATGCGGAATGCGCCGAACCAGATAACAGCGACGCTTGAGACGTTGAGCACCAGCATGACGATGGGGAACATGAGCGCCATGAGACGCCCCGCGCTCAGGGCCACATCGGTGACGTCAGTGTTGGCCTTGGCGAACCGCGCCACTTCTACGTCTTCGCGCACGAAGGCGCGAACAACCCGGATGCCGGTGAGTTGTTCCCGCAATACCCGGTTGACGGTGTCGATGCGGGTCTGCATCTTGCGGAACAGCGGCACCATCTTCACGACGATGGAACCAACGGCAATGAGCAGGATCGGCACGCTGACGGCGATGAGCCAGGACAGCTGCACATCCTGGCGAATGGCCATGATCACACCGCCGATGCTGAGGATGGGTGCCGCGACCATCAGCGTCGAGGTGGTCAGCACAAGCATCTGCACTTGCTGCACGTCGTTCGTGGAGCGGGTGATGAGTGAGGCGGCTCCGAACCGGGTGACCTCCTGTTCGGAGAATTCGCCTACCCGACTGAAGACAGCACCGCGCAAATCACGACCGACCTTCATGGCGACCTTGGCCCCGAAGTACACGGCGACGATCGCGCAGATGATCTGGGCGAACGTGATGAGAAGCATAAGTCCGCCGACCCGCAAGATATAACCGGTGTCGCCCGTGGCCACGCCCTTATCGATGATGTCAGCGTTGAGGGTGGGCAGGAAGAGAGAGGCGATCGACTGGGCCAGTTGAAAGACAATCACCCCCAGAATCAGCTTCCAGTAGGGACGCAGGTAACGCACGAGCAGGGACCACAACACGAAATTCTCCTAGTAGGAAGCGGCAATTTGCCCGCTGGACGGGTCGACACAACTGCCACCTATGCAATAGTGCACTCCTCGCGGGACGTCGTCGACCGAACCGTGCGTGCAGTGCCTGAAATACGATCCATTCCGGCAATTTCACATCTAGCGTTCAGGCAAAGAGGTTCGAGATGTAAGCGACCTCGTCGCTGGACGGCTGCCAGGCCGTCGCCGCCGTCGCGTTTTGTCTGATCTGCTCTGGTTTGGTGGCGCCGGCGATGACGCTGGTCAGCCCCGGCTGTGCCAGGAGCCAAGCCAGTGTTGCCTCCAACATGCTCACTCCGCGCGCGTCGCACCAGTCTTGATACTGCTCGATGAGCTCCCACGGGGCGTTGTCGGCGAGGTGGCGCCGGATCATCATGATGCGGCTGTCGGGCGGCCCGCCCGCCCTGGAGAATTTGCCGGTGAACAGGCCGTTGTACAGCGGGAAGAACGGCAGGAAGCCCAGGCCGTAGGCGTTGACAGCCGGCAGGACTTCGTCTTCGACGTCGCGCACAAGCAGGCTGTATTCGTTTTGGCTGGAGATGAACGCCGGATGCCCGTGGATGCGCGCCGTGAACTCGGCCTCGGCGATCTGCCACCCGGCCAGGTTGGAGTGACCGATATAGCGGATCTTGCCCTCCGTGATGAGGTCGTCAAGCGTGGCGAGGGTCTCTTCAATCGGCGTCGACGGGTCGGGAACGTGCAGCTGGTACAGGTCGATCCAATCGGTCTGCAACCGGCGCAGAGACGCCTCAACGGCCAGACGAATATACCGGCGCGAGCCGCGTGCGCCCCAGTCCGGACCATTCAACCCGCCCATGTCCATTCCGAACTTGGAAGCGAGCACGATCTGATCACGCTTGCCGCGGAGCGAATGCCCCATTAGCGTTTCGCTCAGTCCTCGTTCGGCACCGTAGATATCGGCGGTGTCGAACAACGTCACACCCGCCTCGATCGCCGCGTCGATGACCGCCGTCGTGCCGTCCTGGCCTTCCGAAGCGGTTCCGGTGCGTCCAAAGTTGTTGCAGCCGAGCCCGATCGTGGACACGGTCAGTCCGGAGGAACCAAGCCTGCGATATTCAATCTGTGCCATGCCTCCAGAATAGAGCGGAGCATGCGTTTCGGGCGAAAACGATCTTGCATCTCCTCCACACGCACGGGTCGTGCACGCTGTGCACCCATGTCCGAAACTCGCGAGTTCGCCGGGGCCCCGACGGCTACAGTCGAATCATGGACAGCATCCCGACGCCTCAGCAGAACCGCGCGCTCCTTCGCCTTCCCAGCCCCATCGGCCGGCTTGAACTGACTGCCGACGACGAGGGCATCCTCTCCCTGTTCATCGAAACCGACGGACACCTGCCGCTCGACGCCACCCCCGAAATGCCGTCCCCCGTATTGCTGCGAGCTGCCGAACAGCTCAACGAGTACTTCGCCGGCACCCGAACGGCCTTCGACGTCCCCGTGCATCTGACCCGTGGCACCGAGTTTCAACGCAGAGTCTGGGCGCGGCTGGCCACCCTGAAATTCGGCGACATGCTTTCATACGGAGCGCTCGGAAGCGACATCGGCCGCGCCGGTTCAGGCCGCGCCATCGGCGGGGCTGTGGGCCAGAACCCCGTGCCGATCATCATCGGCTGCCACCGCGTGCTCGCGTTGAGCGGTCAGATCACCGGCTATAGCGCCGGCCAGGGAATCCCGACCAAGGTCTGGCTGCTCAACCATGAGGGCATTTCACACCGATGACGAGCTCGTCAGCGGCGCCCCAAAGGCAGCAGGCCGAGCGCCCGCACCGCGTCGCGCTCCTCCACCAGTTCCGCCACGGATGCGGCGATGCGGCGGCGAGAGAACTCGTTTCGTTGCAGCCCACTCACGATGCGCCACTGCCCATCAACGGATCGCACCGGGAAGGAACATATCAATCCCGGCGGAACGTCGTACGAGCCGTCGGAGACCACACCGGCACTCGTCCAGTCGACACCGCGCCCGGTCACCCAATCCCCGACGTGATCAATGGCCGCGTTGGCTGCCGAGGCCACCGATGAGCCCCCGCGTACCGCGATGATTTCGGCCCCGCGTTGGGCGACGCGCGGGATGAACGTCTCCGCCAGCCAGTGTTCATCGACGAGATCACGAATCGCGCGGCCCTGTGCGGAGGCGTGAAAGACGTCCGGATACTGGCTCGCCGAGTGGTTGCCCCAGATGGTCAGCCCGTGAATCGCATCGACGGCAACATCGAGGTGGCTGGCCAACTGCCCGACAGCCCGATTGTGATCGAGCCGGGTCATGGCCGTGAATCGATCCCCCGGCACATCGGGTGCGTGCGCGGACGCGATCAAGGCATTCGTGTTGGCGGGGTTGCCCACTACGAGCACTCGGACGTCGTCAGCGGCGCCGGCATTGATGGCGGCACCCTGCGGCCCGAAGATACGGCCGTTGGCTTCGAGCAGATCGGCCCGTTCCATGCCCGGCCCGCGCGGGCGAGAACCGACCAGCAACGCAACGTTGACGCCGTCGAACGCCACGGCCGGGTCGTCGGTGACGGTAACGCCGCGCAACAGCCCGAAAGCACAGTCTTCGAGTTCGAGTGCCGTGCCCTCAGCAGCCTTGCGCCCCTGGGGTATCTCCAGCAAGGTCAGGTGAATCGGCGTTGTCGGTCCAAATAGGGCGCCGGCGGCAATCCGAAACAGGAGCGCATAACCGATCTGTCCACCGGCCCCCGTGACGGTCACGCGCACCGGTTGCCGGTGCACAGGAACGTTGGCGGCTGCCTCTTCGGAAAAGGTGCTGGCGTCTGTGGTCACGCGCCCAGTTTAACCCCGGAATAGATGCTGGACGATGCCGGCAGGCCCACTTCAGCGCGGTGTTGCTCGACGACGAGCTCGAGCTCGCCTGACGCACCGTGATCCAAACGAATTCCGACCGATCGGGCCCAGTCAATGAGCTCGCTCGAAGTCGTGAAGACCTGTTCATTCTCAAGCAGGGCCCGCGTAAGTTCGCCCTTGGATTTCTTATTGAAGTGGTTCAGGGCCCGCTTCTGACCGTTCCCACTGTCGGCGACCACCCGCAGGTAGAGCGAATCGGGGCGCACGGGTCGGGCGCCGAGGGCTACATATGCTTCCGAACGCAGGTCGAGCAGCAGCCCCTCGGTTTGCTCGAGAACCGCTGTGATCTGCCAGTTCCAGTGCTTTTTGAGACTGTGACTGGCCGGCGTCAGGTTGGGGACGCGCGAATCAGGCGACAAACGGTAGGCCGGAATCGGGTCGAGAGCGGCGACCGGTCCGAGAAGAGCGGAGTG
>Ga0307486_1002495_pt1 | contig 12790 bp, 13 predicted proteins | sample CBIW02metaG_FD_203663 | JGI IMG/M metagenome (GOLD analysis project Ga0307486, IMG submission 203663) | Sea-ice brine microbial communities from Beaufort Sea near Barrow, Alaska, United States - CBIW 0.2 | ecosystem: Environmental > Aquatic > Marine > Coastal | place: USA: Alaska | collected... | reverse complement strand
CTTGCCACGCCCACGCCGAAAGGTCGACGATTTCGCGCTTGAGAAACTCGGGGCGCACAATGCCACGAGTGGCAAGGGTAGGGGCGCCGACTCGATCGGCTTCGTAATTCGAGACGACAGGGAAGTCGACATCCACGACTGTTGCGCCGGCTTTCTCAAGATCACGCCGTGCGTCATCGAAGAGCTGCAGGATGCTGGGGCGCGTCGTGATGGCAGTTCCCGTCGGGCCACCCATTCCCCCCGTACCGGTACCCGCCTCATCGTCGCGGCCAATGTACATTCGCGGAACGCCAAACCGTTTACCGGCAAGCGGTTTGGGCTCGGCATTCTGAACCGAAGCCTCGTGTGCGCTTTCGTGTGCATCGTCCGGCAGCAACGAAAGATAGGTCTCTGGCCGCATGCTGGAGGCCGTTGGGATGCTCACCCACGGCTGCGAGCGCCAGAAGTCGCCGCGAGTGTCTTCATCGTCAAACACGATGACATCGAGCACGGCAAGCAGATCCGCCATGGTGCGGGTGTGCGGAACCACAACATCCATGGTGGGAACAAGCGGCCAGTTACCGCGCACCGAGATGACACCTCGTGACGGCGTGTACGCGCACAGCCCGTTGTTGGAAGCGGGAGCACGCCCGCTCGACCAGGTCTCTTCCGCCAGCCCGAAGGCAGCAAAGCTCGCCGCGGTAGATGTGCCCGAACCATTCGATGAGCCTGACCCAAAGGCGGCGGTGAGGTAGTCAGCGTTATAGGGGCTTTCTGCCCGACCATAGAGTCCGCGCTGCATCCCACCGTTGGCCATGGGCGGCATGTTTGTCATTCCCAAACAGATCGCGCCAGCGCCTCGAAGCGCCCCGATTGTCGCGGCATCACGCATCGCCACGAGCTCGGCGAAAGCCGGGCTTCCGGCCGCAGCAGTGAGACCGCGAACGAGATAGCTGTCTTTGGCGGTGTACGGGATGCCGTCGAGTGCGCCCCGGGATTCCCCGCGCTGACGGCGAAGATCCGATTCGCGCGCTTCGTCGAGCGCATCAGGATTGGGTACGACAACCGAGTTCAGCAGGGGACCACTGCGGTCGTAGCGTTCGATTCTCGCGAGGTAGGCGCTGACCAAGTTTTCGCTCGTGACTGCGCCACGCTCTAGCGCCGCGTGAAGTTCGGCGATTGAGGCCTCGACGACATCGAATGTGCTCATACTTGCGCTCCCGCTTCTACAACCGTTGGTTGCTGTTGGGTGATGCAATGAATCCCTCCACCCCGTGCAAAGATCTCACGCGAATCAACCATCTGGACTCTACGGCCCGGATACGCTTCGGCAAGAATTTCGGCGGCGCGAGCATCCGCTTCGGTGTCGGCAAAACCGCAACCAATAACGCCGCCGTTCACGACAAGATGGTTGACATAGCTGTAGTCGACGAAACCGTGGTCGTCGCGGAGGATGCTCGGCGCGGGTAGTTCAACAATCTCCCACTCTCGACCTGCGGCATCGCGCTGGCTCTCGAGGCTCACGCGGATTTCGGCCATGACCTGATGGTCTGGATGCTCGGAGTTCGGTTGCGCGTGCAGCAAGATGCGGCCCGGCGAGGGGATGGTTGCCACGATGTCGACGTGACCATTGGTACCGAAGTCGTCATAGTCGCGAGTGAGCCCGCGCGGCAGCCAGACGGCGTGGGTCGCACCAATCGTTCGCAGCATCTCCTGCTCAACGCGCGCCCTGTCAGCGAGAGGGTTGCGTCGGGGGTCAAGCTGCACGGTGTCGGTGAGCAAGACCGTGCCTTCTCCATCCACATGGAGACCACCACCCTCAGCGACAAGCAGTGAGCTGACGAGCTCGGCACCCGATGCGGCCGCGACGAACCGGCCAATCTCGGCCGACTTCTCCCACTCGGCCCATTCGGGAGCACCCCACCCATTGAAGATCCAGTCGACAGCGCCGAGCACTCCCGGTCGCTCATCGTCGACCACAAACGTTGGCCCGATGTCGCGCATCCAGAACTCATCTAGGGGTGCTTCGAGCAACTCGATGCTGCTGTCGAGCATCCGTCGGGCACGACCCATCTCGGTGGGGTCGACCACCATCGACACTGGCTCGAACTGGGCGATCACGTTGGCGACGTCTGCCCAGGCCGCATAACCCAGCTCGCGTTGGGCATCAGTCTCGCCCAGCGTTTCCCCCACGCGCGGGAATGCCATCCACGTGCGCTCGTGCTCGGCGGTTTCGGACGGCATTCTCCAACTCATGGTTAGCCCCTCGACGTTTCGATAATGGATGCCGCCAGTCGACGGCCCACACGAATGGCACCGTCAACGTGCTGATAGCCCTCCGACGCGAGGTCGCTTGAACCGAACTGGATCGGGCCAACCGGCTCAAGCTGAAGTGCCCCGTACCGAGTAAGTCCGCCGAGGTCGAAGCTCGCCGCGTAGGCGCCACGCGTCCACTCTTCGGAAGCCCAATCGCTCTCGTAGTACACGACAGGATTCTTGGCCTCGTCGCCGTAGTACGTGGCGAATGATTCGAGGATGCGACGCTTCCGCTCCGCTGGAGCGAGCGTGAGCAACTCGTCGGCTTTCTCCCCGGAAACGAATCCAACGAGCGTGCCGCGATCCTCACCATAGTTCGTGTTGTCGTAGGCCTCCTGGACGAGTTGATAGGGGCTGAAAGCGGTGCCAGAGAGACCGTCCTCTCGCCAGAACGGTGTCTCATAGGTGGCGTGCACCTTGATCACTAGCCCCAGTGACGAGTGCTGCTGCATCTGCTGACGCAGTCGAGGCAGTGCTGGCACGTAGTCGATGCGGTCATATAGGTTGGGCGGCACAGCAACAATGACATGCTTCGCCTCCACTGACATCTCCGCGCTGCTTACGGTCGCGCCCTTGGCATCCCAACGAATTTTACGGACTGCCTGTGAGAGATGAACGACATCATCGCCAAGCTGCTGCGCCAACAGAAGGGGAACCTTTTGTAGGCCGCCAACTACACGTTTGTCGAGAATGAAGTCAGCGTTGACAAGCTTGCTGAAGCTTCCAGCACTCGCTGCCATGAGGAGCGCTTGCAAGAGCGAGAAGGAGTGTGCAGGCTTCGTCAGCATCGCATCGGCGACATACAGCGCGATGTTGTCGACCGCTTCCCTGTCGGCACTCTGACCCTCGAGCCACGTCAGGTACGAGACACGATCAAGCTCTGTGGCGCGAGGATGATTCCAGGGAGCTTCGAGATCCACTTCAGCGACAAGCTCATCGAGAACTGCAATGAGGCGCGTGATTTCAGCTTCCGTGTCTTCGCCGGTCGGGAAAATGTCGCCCGTGTATCGACTTGCCGCACCATCGCCGCCAACATAGACGCTCTCACCTTCGCGGTAACGGTCGTAGGTCTCGAGCCCAAGCTCGGCCAGTGTCTCGATGAGCGCAGTTTGGTCCGGCGACACCCATTGGCCACCGATCTCGAACATCTGGCCCTCGATGGAATCCGTCCACAAGCGTCCGCCAATGCGGTCACGCGCTTCGAGCACGATGACACTCTTGCCGTTGCGAACGAGAGCCCGCGCTGCGGTGAGGCCCGTGGCCCCGGCTCCGACGATCGCGACGTCACAGGTAATCGTGTGCATGGATTCTATTATTTACCACCTGTTCAATAAGAGTCAAGAGAAGCTACACTGCGAGGATGGCAGCAGGCACAGCTCGACGACGAAACGCCACCGAGCGAGCATCCGAAATTCGTGACGCGGCAAAAACCATTGCCCTCACCCGTGGCCTCGCGGCGATCTCACTGCGCAACCTGGCCGCTCACTGCGAAGTGACCGCACCCCTCATTACGCACTACGAGCCCAGCATGGACACGCTAGTGGCCACGACGTTTAAGGCGATTGCCGAGCAAGAGATCGCCGAAGTTGCGCTGTACGCTCAGACCCCCGCCGAGCCCCTCGACCAGTTTCGGGCGCTCATCGAGACCCTCGCCGACCCTCGGCGCGATAACGTCGGCGAGGTTTGGGCTGACGCCTGGAGTCTGGGTCGCCGCAACGAGCCGCTCGCTGAAGCCGCCCGCCATTCCATGGACTCCTGGCACGCGCTCGCCATCAGTATTATTCGCGCAGGCCAAGAGGCCGACCAGCTTGCCGCGGTCAATCCTGAACGCGCCGCGCTAGTGCTTTTCGCTCTCGTGGATGCCACTGCCGCCTACCAGCTCGTGAGCTTTCGCAGCCGCGAAACCCGCGAGACTCTCGTGCGCGAAACCCTCGAGGACATGCTCGACGTGTCACTGAAGGCGGGCGACGAGCAGTCTAGATAGGCTCGCCGAGTGAACCCTCTACTTCCCACAACTTTTGACCTCGTCTATTCCCTGATAGTGGGCGGGATTCTCCTGCTGAACCTACTCATTGCGTTCCTCGTTGCCAGCGCGGCCAAGCGTAAAGACCGCAGCTTTGGCTCGTTCTTCTGGCTTTCGCTCTTCATGGGGAGCATTATCCCCGCGCTCGTCGTTGCCGCGCTGCCCTTCCGCGACGATGACCCGAACCGCCCAAGCAATAAGTCGCACTTTTAGGCCCGCTCGCGCCGCCCTCAGCGCACGAAAAAGCCCCGCAATCACAGGGATTGCGGGGCAAATTTTTGGCGGTACCGGTGGGATTTGAACCCACGGTGCGCTTTCACGCACACAACTTTTCGAGAGTTGCACCTTCGGCCGCTCGGACACGGTACCGGGAGAGAGTTTAGTACAGATACGGGGGCGGCGCGTTCACTGGTTCTTTCGCATCCACGAGATTGCGTGGATGACGAATGCTGCCGCTAAACATATTGCGCCGAGGTTGGTCGCGCTCGGCGCAACCGCTTGCACCGTTGAAATGAGCGAATAGGCCTCGAATGGGAGATTGCTCTGCCTATAGAGCTGCGTGTATGCCCACAATTGGCCTACCAGCCCGCCACCGAGGGCAACAACCCCGACCGCCCAGAGCACGTAGATCCATGGGTTGCGGGCAAGGCTCGTGCCATGGCTCGCCGTGGCTATCTCGGCGAGCGCGCCCGCGTCATCCACATAGCGCGATTGCGGCGCGAGGCTCCACTGCTCTTCGAGTCCGGGGCCGACCGTGCTGGAGGTTTGTCCGGCCGCAGCGCCATCGCTGGGCCGAGGCAGCGCCCGCGGTTGCGAGTACTGCACACCCTGCTTACTGTCTGCATAGCCGCGCTGGAACGCGGGATCGAATCGAGGATCGATATTTTTGTCAGCGGCCACGATGCTCCCTTGTTCGTCTTCCCATCGTAGGCAAGAAATCGGCGAAAATCGGGCATTCCTCAGAGAACGCCGAGACGCGGAGTCTGGTTGCTCTCAATCCCCACCCAGCACACATTGGGCAAGGTGGCCACAATTGGCCAGCAGCATACCCCCCTGGGTATGATTGGTTAATGAGCATCATCTCCTCTAACCGCACCCGCCGCATCCTCGTTATCGGCGGAGTCGCTGCCGGAATGTCCTTCGCCACGCGCATGCGCCGTCGCGACGAACACGTCGAGATCATTATTTTCGAACGAAGTGGTTACGTCTCGTTCGCCAACTGTGGCCTCGCGTACTACCTCGGTGGTGTCATCACCGACCGCGACGAACTTCTCCTCCAAACTCCGAAGAGTCTCGGCAGCCGCTTCGGACTCGACGTGCGCGTCAATCACGAAGTCACCGCCATTAACCCCGCTGGGCACACCATTACTGTGCGCAACGACGTCGACAACACCACGAGCACCGAACACTTCGACGAGCTTGTGATTGCAACAGGCGCGAGCGCCACGGTTCCGGCAATTCCCGGCATTGAGCGGATGCTCGTGCTCCGCAACATCGAAGACGTCGACGCCCTCCAGTCCTCCCTCAGCGCCCTCGACTCCACGACCGCCAACGTCGTCGTCCTGGGTGCCGGCTACATCGGCATTGAGATGGCCGAGAACCTCATCAAACGCGGCCTCAACGTCACCCTCGTGCAGCGTGGAGCCCACGTGCTCGGGGCCTTCGACGCAGAAATGGTCACCCCCATCGAAGCGCACCTGCGTGAGCAAGGAGTCGACATTCGCCTTGGCACGGAAGCGGTCGCGGTTCACGAGAGTACCGTCCAGCTCAGTGATGGCTCCAGCGTCGCGGCCGGCGTTGTCGTCGCCGCCGTCGGGGTGCGACCAGACAACGCGCTCGCGGTTCACGCAGGCCTCACCACCGGCGCAGGCGGCGGAATCTGCGTCACTGCTGGCTACCAGACCAGCGCACCCAACGTGTATGCCATTGGCGACGTTGCGCAGAAGGTCAGCGCGATCAACGGCGAGCACGAACTTGTTGCGCTCGCTGGCCCAGCGAACCGTGACGGACGCTACCTCGCCGACACCCTCGCCGGTGACAACGCTCACTCCAAGCCCACTCTGGGCACCGCCATCGTTGGCGTCTTCGACCTCACCGCAGCCAGCCTCGGCGCCAGCGAGAGCACTCTGAGGGCCGCCGGTCGCGACATCCGCGTCCTCCACACGCACCCGGTGTCGCACGCGGGCTACTACCCCGGCGCCAAGTCACTGTCGCTCAAGCTCATCGTGGATGCTGAGACTGACCTGATTCTCGGCGCGCAGGCCGTCGGTCGCGACGGTGTCGATAAGCGGATGGATGTGCTCGCCACTGCCGCCAGCGCTGGCCTCACCGCCAGCTCCCTCGCGGACCTCGAACTTTCCTATGCGCCGCAATACGGTTCGGCGAAAGACCCCATCAACCACCTCGGTTACGTCGCCAAGAACTTGCGAGACGGTCTCAGCGCCTCCATCCAGTGGCACGAGATCGACGCAGAACTGGCGGCAGGTAGCCTGCTGGTGGATGTTCGAACCGCCGCCGAATTCGAGAGCGGCGCCATCCCGCACGCCGTCAACATTCCGCTCGACGATCTGCGCAGCCGCCTCGACGAACTCGGCGACCGCCGCGTGATCGTGCACTGCAAAGTTGGACAGCGCGGCCATACCGCCGTGCGCATCCTCGCCCAACACGGATTCGACGCCACCAACCTTGACGGCGGATATCGCACCTGGGCTGCGGCGACCGCATAGTCGCCAATGCTCAACCACCCGGCCCTCGGAACCACGTGCCCCACAAAGGAAAATATATGAACACGATCGACACCAAAGCCCTTTCCGAACTCACCAATCCCGTCGTCATTGACGTGCGCGAACCCTTCGAATACGTCGCGGGGCATGCGCCGACCGCAAATAGTATTCCTCTCGGAGAACTCGTTGCTCGGGTTGAAGAACTCGACCGCGACAGCACCGTGTACGTGATCTGCGAAAGCGGCCGGCGCAGTGCTCAAGCAGTCGAGTGGCTGGACACTCAAGGTTTTGACGCTGTCAACGTTGACGGCGGAACTTCGGCATGGCGCGACGCAGGCCTGCCCGTCAAGAAAGAGAGCTAAACATGTCCCCCGATGTAACCACCACTCCTACCGGCCACGACCCCGAAGCGATGCGCAAGGTCATGAACCGGCTCAAGCGTGCTGAAGGCCAGCTGCGTGCCCTCACCGAATCGATGGGCGCAGACTCGAACTGCAAAGACGTCGTAACGCAGCTCGCCGCCGTGAGCAAGGCACTCGATCGTGCCGGCTACATGATCATCGCGAACGCGCTCCAATCCTGCGCGACCGACGATGGCGATGGATCCGGAAGCCACGACGGAATGTCGACCGATGACATCCAGAAACTGTTTCTGACGCTTGCATAGCAGTGTCAGTCGCCCCGCCTACTGTTGACGCATGGCCCGAGCTGTAAGTAATTTTCGCTGCACTGAGTGCGGCTGGTCGAGCATCAAATGGGTTGGCCGCTGCGGCGAATGCCAACAGTGGGGCACCGTGACCGATGCGGGCCAAACCACAGGCATCACCAAACGCGTCGCCACCGTCGCGGTAGCGGACGCCAGCGCGGCCCGAGCCATCACCGAGATCGGCGCCGAGTCTGTCGCCCACTGGCCAAGCGGAATCAACGAATTCGACCGTGTGCTCGGCGGCGGCGTCGTCCCCGGAGCTGCCATCTTGTTGAGCGGCGAACCCGGCGTCGGAAAGTCCACACTGCTACTCGAGGTCGCCTCGCGTGCTGCGGCATCCGGTCAGCGCGTGCTTTATGTCACCGCCGAAGAGTCGGTAAGCCAAGTGCGGTTGCGTGCTGAACGCACCAACGCGCTGCACCCCTCGCTGTACCTCGCCGCAGAAACTGATCTCGGCACCATCCTCGGGCAAATCGACCACGTCAAACCCCAACTGGTGATCGTCGACTCCGTGCAAACCGTGGCCTCGGCCGCGACCGAGGGAATCGCTGGTGGCCCCTCGCAAGTCCGCGAAGTGGCGTCCACCCTCATCCGGGTCAGCAAGGACCGCAACCTTCCTGTGCTGCTCGTCGGTCACGTCACGAAAGACGGCAGCATTGCCGGCCCGCGCCTACTCGAGCACCTTGTGGATGTCGTACTTCAGTTCGAAGGCGACCGCCAGACCGCGTTGCGCTTCGTGCGCGCGCACAAGAACCGTTTCGGCTCCACAGAAGAAGTCGGCTGCTTCGAGATGACCGGCGATGGCATCGCCGAAGTTTCCGACCCCAGCGGACTCTTCCTCTCCCACGCGCGCCAACCCGTTAGCGGAACCTGCGTCACCATCGCCCTCGAGGGCAGACGCGCCCTTCCGGTCGAAGTGCAAGCACTCATCGTCAAGTCGCAAGCGCCACAACCGCGTCGGGTCGTCAACGGCGTCGATGCGTCACGGGTTGCCATGCTCCTGGCGGTGCTTGAGCGGCGAGCGGGAATTCCGCTGTCCGGATTCGACGTCTATGTTTCGACTGTCGGCGGCATCCGCGTTACCGAGCCAGGCGCTGATCTCGCAATAGCACTCGCGATTGCTAGCGCCTACAAAGACAAAGCCTTCGCCCCAACAATGGCGGTCCTCGGCGAGATCAGCCTTGCCGGCGAAGTACGCCCGGCATCTTCAGCGAAACAACGCCGTGCTGAAGCAGTCAGGCTCGGATTCGGCACCATCATCGACTCCGACGCATCCCACGTTCGCGAAGCGCTCCGCCTCGCCTTCGCTGGCGCAACCCAAGAACGAGTCGAGATCCCTGAATTCTAGGCCGCGACATCAGCGCCAAACAGTGAAACGGCGGCCCGCCTAGTGACGAGCCGCCGTTGCGACGAAGTAGTTGCTCCCTCGCTGGTGTGTTGGCCGGAGGGTGAGCGATGACGATCAACGTTTAGCTGAAGAGGGTCCAGAGGCCCCAGTCTTCTACACGCCAGCTGATCCAACCGTTCTCGCGTTGCAAACTCACCAAGATCGAGTCCCGCTGACCGTTGGCAGGTTTGACTGCACGACACGTGAAGGTCTCGCCGATGAGTACCGGTGGAGTTCTCGGGCAATCAAGCTCGATGGTTGCGCCCAGAGTTGCCGCCTGAGCCTGAACCGACTGCTCGATCTGGGTGCTAAATGTCTGCGGAATCAACGAGATGAGGAGACCAGGCAGCACCAACATTCCGATCACGAGCGAAACCACAGCTCCCGACCAAGTAGCGAGAGGAGCGATGCCCTTACCGGTCTCACGCATCGTGCGGATGCTACGAACCGCCAGATACACCGGTGACGTCAGGAATGCCCACGCTGCACTTGCGGGGCGACTGTGACCCCACACCTGCAGGAGCAGGTTGTCGTAGGCGGCGAGGCCAAGAACAACAATGTAAGGTGCGATCCACACCACAAGCAGCAGCGGCAAGTTGCCGCCGAGGCCTGCGATTGCGATCAAGAACATGCTGGTAAGCAACTGCACGAGCGGGAGCACTGCAATCAACCACACTGCAGGGTTGTATGTACGATGCTGGCGGATCTCGCGCTCTGGCGCCTCTTCTTCTTCGGCGTATGAGCTCAGCGTGGATGCACCAGGCATCGAGTTTGCATGAGCGGTCGCAGATTTAGGGAGAAGCTGAGGCTCGTCGGCCTCTTTTGGGGTCTCGTCGAGCGGCGGCTCAAGTTCGCGCAGCGTCATCGCTAGCAGCGGTTGAGCACTCAACTCGTCGTGAACTGGCGCGGTCTCCGGCTCTGGCTCACTGCGAGTCTCGGTGACCACATAATCACTTGAATCATTGCGTTCGCGGTCGCGCTGCTCCCGACGCGACGGAAGGTCGAACTCGTCGTCTTCGTCATCGTCGGCGAATGCGAGCTTCGTCGCTGGCTGCACGACGATAGGCGCCCGAGCGTCTGAGGTGTGTTCAGTCCACGCCTGGGCATCCCACCAGCGCAGCTGGGGCAAGCCCAGAGGGTCTGGGTACCATCCCGCTGGCACACCGAAACTGTTGTCTTCCACGTTGAATAGAGTAACCGCCACACACGGGGGATAGAAAGCCCTGTTTAGGGGATAGTTGTTTCGAACACGCCGGATGTAACCCGAATGAGTGCCGAAATCAGCCCAAAATGGTCTATTTTGCCGTCACTGTCCCCTGAACTGGGACACCGTGCCCGCCTCGCCAACAGCGCATTTTGGCCCTCGCGATGAAGTTTCTCGGCACAATCTTAGGAAAGTGTGAGGGCATCCAGAATGTCATCGGGCGAGGCCTGCATGGCGTGCGGACCCGCAACATCGAACCATACAGACTCGAGGACGCCGCGATTTGTTTCAAGAAAACCGCGTAAATCATCCGGACCATAGGCGACCACTTGATGATCGGTCTCTTCGGGGAGCATCGCTACATAGGTGCCAACTGAAGAGAACAGCAAAAGCATGTACTTGTCTGCTTCCCCGCGTCGGAACACACGCACCTGCGGTTCGCCGCCATCGTTATCGCTAAGCATCGGGACGATGACGCGATCATTGCGAATTGCTAAAGCCACAGCGACAGGGTCGCCCGTCTCAAGCGCCTGAGCAAGCACAGGCGAACTGAATTCGACGCTTTGCGCCGATGAGGAAGAAGAATCCATGACCAATCCTGGCTAGTTCAACAAGAACTGCTTGGTGCTTTCTGAGCCGATGTCGCCGACAGAAACGTCGAGATGGTAGCTCGCGCCGTCCGCGGTAACTACGGGACGATCCGACTCACACGTGTCAGACGCTGAGCGGGTTCGATCCCATTCAATAGAACTTGATTGCACGGGCACACCCGGCTCAAGCACAACTGATCGCGCCTCTCCAGCCGTCTGGCAATGCTTCGAATTCCAGATCTCGTCACTACCGCTAGTGATCACAAATTCTTGGATGTCGCTGCCCGCATCCACAACGCACGGCTCCGTCATGGTGCTCTTGAGTGAAAACGACAGCTGAGGGTTTTCGCCCTGACCGTAGCTGGTCGCATCCGTGATCGCTTCAAGCGTGAGTTTGGACGGGTCACAAATAACTGAACCGCTCGCATCAGTAGCCGGCGGGGTGTTCGACTCCTCGGCGGCAGTCTCCGCTGGCGGCGACGCGTCAGGGTCAGACGAAGCCTTGGGGCCGAACACAATCAGCAGGATGATCGCAAGCACGGCGAGCAGTCCTAGCCCAACGATCAAGCGCCGGCGCCAATAGACGTTGCTTGATTGCGGGCCGACCGGATTCCGAAAGGTCGACATACCGTAAGGCTAAACGTCTACCGCCACTAAAGGCGCTTCAGCATGCGCGTGTTGCCGAGGGTATTGGGTTTCACCCGGGAAAGATCAAGAAATTCGGCCACACCCTCATCGGGAGACAGCGACAGCTGGGCAAACACCGCGGGATCAACGAGTTCTTCACTCACCGGCTCGAAGCCGTGACGCGTGAAGAATTCGGTCTCGAAAGTAAGGCAAAACAGCCGCTCGAGGCCGAGCGTGTTGGCGTCGCGTTCGATCTGGTTGAGCAGTGCGTGGCCGACACCGCGACCAAGCCACTCGGATGCGACAGCAAGGGTTCGCACCTCAGCAAGGTCCTGCCACATGACGTGGAGGGCACCGCATCCGACGACCGTGCCGTCTGGCAACACTGCAACGCGAAACTCCTGAACGGCTTCGTAAAACACCACAAGATCTTTACCGAGCAGGATGCGCTCGTTGACGAGAGGCTCAATGAGGCCCTGGATAGCCCGCACGTCGGCCGTAATCGCCGGACGAATGCTGAATGTGGTCACGCGCTAACGCTACCGGTGACGAGCGTTTAACGACGAAATGGCTGGGCCCACCTTTCGGTGCGGCCCAGCCATTCATCGGTCGGTTTGAGGTCTAAGCCTCAACCTCCGCTGGTTCTTTTTCGGGCAACCCAGGCTGGCGAGTGGTCGTGAAGACGAATTCGTTGTTCACGAAGTCGATGTTCACGTGGTCGCCAGCGGCGAGTTCGCCGTGCAGGATCTTCTCGCTCAGTCCGTCTTCGACCTCGTGCTGCACTGCGCGGCGAAGCGGGCGTGCACCGAGCGCGGGGTCGAACCCGATCTCGATGAGTCGCTTCTTGGCAGGAACAGTGAGCTCGACGGTAAGGTCGCGATCCCGCATCCGCTCGGAGAGACGCTTGATGAAGAGGTCGACGATCTGCAACAGTTCGTCGGGGTTGAGCTGCGGGAAGACGATGGTCTCGTCAACACGGTTGAGGAATTCCGGCTTGAAGTGCTTCTTGAGCTCTTCAACAACCTTGCCGCGCATGCGGTCGTAAGTCGTCGCGGTGTCGCCCTCAATCTGGAAACCAACCGGACCTGCGGTGATGTCTTTCGTACCGAGGTTGGTGGTCATGATGATGACAGTGTTCTTGAAGTCCACTACGCGACCCTGGCCGTCGGTCAAGCGACCCTCTTCGAGGATCTGCAGGAGCGAGTTGAAGATGTCGGGGTGAGCCTTCTCGATCT